>TARA_R110001606_G_scaffold8833_1_pt1 | contig 19491 bp, 10 predicted proteins | sample TARA_R110001606 | Tara Oceans TARA_R110001606 (sample SAMEA4398315) | marine metagenome | biome: Polar Biome; feature: [SRF] surface water layer (ENVO:00010504); material: water (ENVO:00002006), including particulate matter (ENVO:01000060) such as... | depth 5 m | reverse complement strand
CCCGGAAGGCACCGCCCTTGTCCCGCGTCCCCTATGGAGCGGCCCAAGAGCCAGCCAAAAGAAGCTTCCCGATAATCCGCGATGAACAATAAAAAAAGCCCGCCGAAGCGGGCCAGCCCATTGACGATGGAACTCAAAATAACAACATCAGACTTCCAGCCACTCTTTGCGGATCGGCTCGTTGTTGCGCAGTTCTTCCGGCGTGCCTTCGAAGACGATGTGGCCGTGGCCCATCAGCAGCACCCGGTGAGAGATATCCAGAGCGATGGAAAGCTTTTGTTCGACCAGCAGAATGGCCACGCCGGCTTTGGCGATCTCGGAGATCAATTCGCCGATTTGCTTGACGATCAGTGGCGCCAGGCCTTCGGTGGGTTCGTCGATCATGATCAGTTCCGGGTCACCCATCAGAGTCCGGCACATGGTCAGCATTTGCTTTTCGCCGCCGGAAAGTACCCCGGCGTGGGCGTCAGCGCGGCGCGCCAGGTTGGGGAACATTTCCAGCATTTTTTCCACCGTCCAGCGCCCGGGCTTGCGGGTGTTCTTGATACCCAGCTCCAGGTTCTGGCGCACCGACAGGGTGGGGAAAATATCCCGGTCTTCGGGCACATAGCCCAACCCCATGCGGGCAATCCGGTAGTTCGGATAGCCGGCGATTTCCTTACCACGGAAGCGGATCGAACCCTGCGGTGGTACTTCACCCATGATCGCTTTCACGGTGGTGGAGCGGCCCACGCCATTGCGGCCCAACAGGGCCACCACTTCGCCTTCCTGAATCGAGAAGTTAACGCCGTTGAGAATGTGGCTTTTGCCGTAGTAGGCGTGCAGATCGGTAACTTCCAACATTACGCCGCCTCCTCGCCCAGATAGGCCTCTTTCACGCGCGGGTCGCTGCGGATCGACTCGGGCTTGCCGGTGGCGATGATTTCGCCGTACACCAGCACCGAGATGCGATCAGCCAGTTCGAACACCACGCCCATGTCGTGCTCGACAATCATCAGGGTGCGGCCCTTGGCCACCTGGCGAATCAACTCAATCGCTTGGCTGGTCTCGGTATTGCTCATGCCGGCGGTGGGTTCGTCGAGCAGCACCACGTCGGCGCCGCAGGCAATGGTCATGCCGATCTCAAGGGCGCGCTGGCTGGCGTAGGGCAAGGCCCCGGCCGGCACTTCCCGCAGCGCCTGAAGGCCAATCATTTCCAGCACCTCTTCGGCGCGCTCATTGGCTTTTTTGACCCCAGCGGCGGAACGCCAGAACACGTAGCCGGCGCGCTCTTTCTTAAAGCACGCGCAGCGTATGTTCTCGAACACGGACAGATTCACGAACACGTTGCTGACCTGAAACGAGCGGGTCAGGCCGCGTTGCTGAATCTTCTCGGGCCCGAGCCCCTCGATGCGTTCGCCATTGAGCAGGATCTCGCCTTCGGTGGGCGAAAAAGCCCCGGACAGCAGATTGAAGAAGGTCGATTTGCCGGCACCGTTGGGGCCAATCACGGCGTGGATCTCACCTTTTTCCACTTCCAGGTCGACCCCGCAGATCACCTCGGCAAGCCCGAAGTTTTTCTTCAGGCCCTTGATTGACAGAGCACTCATGCGTTGTCCTCCCGCAGCTTATTGGTGGCACGCTTGACCAGCACGCCGGCGGCGAAAAACACCACCATCGCCAGCCAGCCCCAGGGCAGTCTCGGGTCGAAGTTCATGCCCAGCACCTGCGCCAGCTCGTCCTGGCCGTGGCGCCACTGGAACAGCAGCTCCACCAGAACGGTAAGGCCGACGGCGAACAACAACACCGCCACGGCGCCGCTCAGCCAGCCCGGCAACCGGCGAGCCAGTTCACCGTCACGCCAGGCCACGCGCACCTGTTCAATACCGCCACCCAGGCCGCGTGGCGCGAACATCACGATGGCCAGGAAAATCAGGCCCACGTAGAGAATGGAGGCATCGGTGTAATCGCTGAGCAAGGAGTTCATCAGCGTCACCACGATGGCGCCAACGATGGGACCGTAAAACACGCCCAGCCCGCCCACGGCGGCCATCAGCAATGCCAGGCCGGAGGGCACCAGACCGAGCGATTCCGGCGTGATGATTTCAAAGTTCACCGCCGCCATGGCGCCGGCCAGGCCGCCAAAGGCGCCGGAGGCGATGAACACCATGAAGCGCACGTTACGCGGCTGGTAGCCGATAAACTGAAGACGCTCGGCGTTGTCACGCACGGCATTGGACAATCGGCCCAGCGGCGTGCGGGTGAACGCCCACATGCCGAGCACCGCGACGAACAGCCAGAACGCCATGAACCAGTACACGTCGGCGGATTGAGCCAGCTCCAGACCGAACCACTGGGGCCCGACCATACGGTTGCTGACCACGCCTGCCTCGCCACCGAACACGGAGGGAAACATCTGCCCGGCGGCGGCGGCCAGTTCACCCAGGCCCAGGGTGATCATGGCGAACGCGGTGCCGGCACGCCGGCAGAACGGCCAGCCGACAATCAACGCCGCCAGGCCGCCGGCAAGCATGCCCACCAACGGCAGCCCGAGCACCGGGAAATGGGCCCAGAAGCCCTCGCCCGCGTAGGAGGCATCGTCGATCAGGTTCATGACGTGCATGGCCGCGTAGCTGCCCAGACCAAAAAACACGGCGTGGCCGAACGAGAGCATACCGCCCTGCCCGAGCAACATGTTGTAGGACAGCGCGAACACGATATTGATGGCGATCAGATTGAGCAGGGTGAACGCGGTGCCACTGCTGACCAGCAGCGGAATCACCATCAGAACCACCAGCGAGATCACCCAGGGAGCAAGACCACGCCAGGAAAACCGGCTCTGGCGCGGCGCGACTGCGGTTAGATCATTCATGGTTCAAGTTCTCCCATCAAGCCGCGGGGCCGGAATATCAGAATCAGCACCAAAAGGATGAACGGCGTCATCGGTGCCAGGTTGGCGAGTGTGATTCCGGTGACCTCGCCGTAGGGGTCCACGTTCATGCCAATGCCGTTGAGGATGTCGCCGATGGAGGCATCGATGGCGACGAAGAAAGTCTGCAACAGGCCAATCAGCAACGACGCGTAGAAGGCACCCGGCAGCGAACCCATGCCGCCCACCACCACCACCACGAACACGATCGGGCCCAGCGTTGCGGCCATGCCCGGTTCGGTGGTCAGCAACGGGCCGCCAATCACGCCGGCCAGACCGGCCAGCGCGCAGCCGAAGCCGAACACGCACATAAACAGACGCGGCACGTTGTGACCCAGGTGCCCGACCATCTCACCGTGGGTGAGCGCGGCGCGGATCATCATGCCCACGCGGGTCTTCTTGAGCAGGAACCACAGCGCCACGAACATCAGAATGGCGATCAGCATGGCGACGCCGCGGAACATGGAATATTCCACGCCAAACAAATTAAACAGCGGTTGTTGCAGCGACGCCGGCGCCATATACGCCACCGGAACCGTACCCCAGATCAGTCGCACTACTTCATCGATCACATAGGCCAGCCCGAAGGTAAACAGCAGCTCGGCGACATGGCCATTCACATGCACCCGCCGCAGGCCGAAACGCTCCACCAGAGCACCGACCACGGCCACCAGAATCGGCGCCAGTATCAGAGAAGGCCAGAAGCCGATGTGCATGCCCAGGCTGTAGGCGAAATAAGCGCCCAGCATATAAAAGCTGGCGTGGGCGAAGTTAAGCACGCCCATCATCGAGAAGATCAGCGTAAGACCGCTGGAAAGCATGAACAGCAACAACCCGTAGAGGATACCGTTCAGCAGGGAAAAGATAATAACTTCGAGCATGAGAAGGCTCCCGGAGCAGCGGCACGGGCCACTGCTCCTTTACTCACAAGAGGATCTCGACGGAAAAGCAGCGATTACTGCTTCGGACGACGCATCTCGCAGGTGGTCGGCAGGGATACATCTTCGCGGCTGATCTCAGCGATCTTGTGGAAGTTGTAGTCAGTGCCTTCGGCGCCGTATTTCATGTCGCCCTTCATCACCGACATAAACAGCGGCAGCTGGATCTGGTGATCCGACTTACGCATCGTCACTTCGCCGGCGGGGGTGTCCATGCTCAGGTCTTCCAGGGTGAAAGCCACTTTAACCGGGTCGATGCTCTTGGCCTGGTCGGTGGCTTTCTTGAGCATTTCCATCATCGTGCTCAGGCGCAGGTAGTAGAAATCCCAGCCTTTTTCCTTGTACATGGCGACCTGGCGCTTGGCCATTTCCGGATCGTCGAAATCACCGTAGTACTCGTTGATCTGGTAAATACGGTCCACGCCTTTATCACCGGTCTGGGTGACCACGCCTGAGCTGGCGCCGTAGTAGGTCAGGAACGGTGCCTGCAGGCCATAGTCGGCGGCCGCTTTCACCAGCAAGGTGATGTCCTGGCCCCAGTTACCGGTAATCACCGCGTCCGCGCCGGACGCTTTGATTTTGCTCACGTAAGGCGTGAAATCCTTAACTTTTCCAAGCGGGTGGAAATCGTTGCCAACCACTTCGATGTCCGGGCGTTTTTCCTTGAGCATTTCGCGAGCGGCCTCGGAAACCGCGTGGCCGAAGCTGTAGTCCTGGTTGATCAGGTAGACTTTCTTGATGTCCTTGCGATCCGCCATCCAGCTTGTGATCGCGTTCATTTTCATGTCCGCGTTGGCATCGAAACGGAAGTGCCAGAAGGTGCAGCGCTCATTGGTGAACGCCGGGTCCACCGCCGCGTAGTTGAGGAACAGCACCTCTTTACCCGGATTGCGACGGTTGTGCTTGTCCACCGCGGAGATCAGCGCCGAAGCCACTGATGAGCCGTTGCCCTGCACGATGTAGCGCACGCCATCGTCGATGGCTTTCTGCAGCTGCACCAGGCTTTCCTGGGGGTTTACTTTGTTGTCGTAACCAACGATCTCGATCTTGTTGCCGTTCAAACCGCCTTTGGCGTTCAGGCGCTCGGCTTCGAATTGCATATGCGAAAGCGCCGGTTGGCCTGCGCCAGCCATGGCACCACTGAGGGGGTCGATCAGGGCAAGTTTCACGGTTTCCGCGTTGGCGGTAGAGACCAACAGCACGGACGCCGCGAGAAAGGTGAAAATGGATTTCAACATAGTGCTCTCCACGATTGTTTTTGTTCTGCCTGTTTCGGCATTTGCTTCTTGGCGCCCGACAACATGACGGACCGCCGCCGAGCGTCTTGTTTCAGTGTCTTGCAATTTTTCTCATCAAACTCATTACTTAGCTGTTTCACCGGCATCGTTTTCGGTCCCACTCAATGCTCTTCCGTGAAACGCATACTCAGCAGTATGTGGGGAAAAAAATAATGATGTCCAGTTTCATTTTCCGCACATTTGCCCTTGCATCGACGCTCGTCCAAGCGTCTTTTCAAGACGGATAAAAGACCAGGGCAACAACTCGCACCGCCCTGAAAAATACAAAAGAACTCGAAATGTATATGCACTTCAAGGCAACGTGACTGACTGGCCACGATGCCCCGAGTCCAAGTCAGCATGAGCCCGCGGAGGTAAAGCGGCAAGCCCTGCCTGAGCCAGCCTACGGGGGTGGCACGGATTCGAGAACAGGTATTCACAGAATCACCAAGAACCCTCCTGACGCCCTTTAAATACGGCCTTAGCGCCTTCCCGGCCGGCCGGCTTACGCGTTCACCAGAACGTCCAGGCTGTTTTCTTTAGCGAGACAATCAACGCCGGCGGGGCTGTTACCTCACTGTTACCGTTACTACCGGTAACACGTTTCCGGAACGGAATTTCATTTCCTCACCGGATGGCTGCGTTCGGCACGATAGGTTGATGGCGCTAACCTGTTTCTCGAATGCCTGATGGCGCCACGCTTGGGTGGGCCGATTCCACCACTCTTGACCACATACTCACCAGTAGGTATCAATGAGCGCCACCCCCGGCCACCGAGGCGGCGGACAAACAATAAATCAATAAAGCCGGCACAGGCTCTTCACTGGCTCCCGCCCGGCTTGCAGGGAGAGACGCATGCTCAATGGCCTGATGATGAATACCCCCCTTTCTCTGATTGAGGTGCTGGAATACGGCGCCCAGGCGCACCCGCACGCGGAGATCGTTTCAGTACGCACCGAAGGCGACCTTCATCGACAGAGCTACCGGCGCACCCTGCAGCGCGTGGCGCAATTGGCCCATGCGCTGGTCGCCCTGGGGGTGCGCCCCGGCGACCGCATCGGCACCCTGGCCTGGAATGGCCACCGCCATGTGGAGCTCTACTACGCCATCGCCGGGCTTGGCGCGGTCTGCCACACCATTAACCCGCGCCTGCCCGCCGATCAGATGGCCTACATCGTCAACCACGCCGGCGACAGCCTGCTGTTCTTCGATACCACCTTCGCCCCGTTGGTGGCGGGCCTGCGTGCCGATTTCCCGGCCCACACCCGCTACGTGGCGATGACCGACTCCGCGCACCTGCCCGACGGTGATGACCTGCTCTGTTATGAAACGCTGCTGCAGGGGCAGCCCGAACACTACCCCTGGCCGGACCTGGATGAAAACGCCGCCTGCGCGCTGTGCTACACCTCGGGCACCACCGGCGTGCCCAAGGGCGCGCTGTATTCACACCGCTCCTGCCTGCTGCAGGCGCTGTTTTCCACGGTCTGCTCCAACGGCGTGATGAAAGCCGGCGACCGGCTGTTGCCGGTGGTGCCGATGTTTCATGTGAACGCCTGGGGGCTGCCCTACGCGGCGCCGCTGACCGGCGGCTCCCTGATCATGCCCGGCCCGGCGCTGGATGGCGCCAGCCTGTTCGCGCTGATGGACAACGAGCAGGTTACCGGCGCCTGGGGCGTGCCCACGGTCTGGATGGGCCTGCTCGCCGAAATGGATCAGCAAGGCCGCAAGCCGGCGGTGCTTGAGAGGGTGGTGATCGGCGGCTCGGCGCCGCCGGCCAGCATGATCACGCGCTTTGAAAAAGATTACGGGCTGGACGTGATGCAGGGCTGGGGGATGACCGAAATGAACCCCACTGGCAGCATGAGCATACTGACCCGGGAAGAAGCGGCGCTGCCCGTGCAGGAACGCATCAAACTGAAGAACAACCAGGGCCGCCGCCTGTTCGGCGTGCGCATGAAGCTGATCGGCGACGACGGCGCGGCGGTGCCGCAGGACGGCCAGGCCAGCGGCGAGCTCTATGTGAAAGGGCCGACGGTGATCAGCGCCTACTACAATAATGACGAAGCCAGCGCCAAATCGTTTGACGACGACGGCTGGCTGGCCACCGGCGACATGGCGCGCATCACCGACGATGGCCTGCTGTTCATCGTTGACCGCGCCAAGGATCTGATCAAATCCGGTGGCGAGTGGATCAGTTCGATTGATCTTGAGAACCTGGCCGCCGCCTATCCGGCGGTGCAGGAATGCGCCGTGATCGGCGTGCCCCACCCCAAATGGGACGAACGCCCGTTGCTGGTGGTGGTGGCCCGGCCCGGCGCAAAACTGGACAAGACCGCGCTGCTTGAACATATGGCCGGCGGCTTCGCCCGCTGGCAGCTCCCCGATGAGGTGATCGTCGTCGATGAGCTGCCGCACACCGCCACCGGCAAGGTGTCCAAACTGACACTGCGCGAAACCTATGCTCGCCATTTGAGCGACGCTCACTGATCGCCGCGTTGCCCCAGGCGAAGACTTTTCACAACACGGAATGCACCCATGACCACCATCACTGAACAGCGAGTCCAGGCCAACGGCCTGACCTTTCATGTGCGCGAAGCCGGCGAGGCAGGCCAGCCGGTTATCATTCTGCTGCACGGTTTCCCCGAATGCGGCTACTCCTGGCGCTATCAAATGCCGTTCCTGGCGGCCCGCGGCTACCATGTACTGGCACCGGATCTGCGCGGCTACGGCTTCAGTGACGCCCCCAAGGACGTAGCGGCTTACCGGCAAGACATTCTGGTGGCGGACGTGATGGGCATTCTCGATGCCTACGGTGCCGAAAAAGCCATCGTGGTCGGCCACGATTGGGGCTGCGCGCTGGCCTGGCAGGTGGCGCGCAGTGAACCGGAGCGGGTGCGCGCCGTGGCCGGGCTGTCGGTGCCCTATCCGGGCATCGGGCCGAAAGCGCCCACTGAGCAGATGCGCGCCGCGTTCGGCGAGCGCTTCTTCTATCAGATTTATTTCCAGCAGCCGGAGATCCCCGAACAGGAACTGGAAGCCGATGTGCGTGATTTTTTGCGCCGCATGTACCACGCTATTTCCGGGCCGGGCATGCAAGAAAAATTTCGCACCGCCAAACCGGCCCAGGCGTTCCTGGACATTCTGCAGCCGCCCAGCGGCGCCCAGCCCGCCTGGATGCAGGAAAGCGATCTGGACGTCTATGTGAAGCATTTTCACAACAGCGGCCTGACCGGTCCGATCAACTGGTACCGGGCGATGGACATTTCCTGGCGGCAGCAACGCGAAGACGGCCGCGAGCGGATTCACCCGCCGGCGGTGTTCATCGCCGGCAAGGAAGACCCGGTGATTCAGTTCGCCGGCAAGGCGCTCAAGCGCATGCCCGAGGTGATGGACGATCTGACCGACGTGGTACTGCTGGACAACATCGGCCACTGGGTGCAAATGGAAGCGCCGGACGCGGTCAACCGGCACCTTGGCGAGTTCCTTGATCGCCTGGACCGCTGAGTGCGCCTTGGTTGTGAACTAGCTCGAAAGCCAGCGTACGCAACGGCTTGTTCAGCCGCCGTTTAAACTACTTTTTACAGCTGCCGGCGCCGTTCGGCGCCGGCAACCGCTACAGTAGGTGGCTACCGGCGCGTGAAGGAGAGCCGCCATTTTTCCCGCCTTGCAGCAGTCCCTGCCGTTGAGCCTGACCGCGTTCGCCGCCTGCGTGATGGTGATCGCGATGGCCGGCGTCAAGATTACCGGCATCGTGGACCAGTTGGCGGATCGCACACAGGCGGGCGAAGCCCTCGCCGGTGCGGTGCTGCTGGGTGCCACAACCTCGCTGTCTGGTAGCGTGCTCTCGGTGACCGCCGCCTGGCGAGGCAACGCCGATCTCGCCCTCAGTAATGCCCTTGGCGGTATCGCCGTGCAAACCGCTTTTCTGGCGATTGCCGACCTGGTCTATCGCCGCGCCAACCTGGAACACGCCGCCGCGTCCGCCGCCAACCTGATGCAAGGCGCTCTGTTGGTGACGCTGCTCAGCATCATTCTGCTAGGCGCCTATGCCCCACCGGTCACGGTTTTCGGCATTCATCCCGCCACTTTCGTTTTGCTGGCCGTGTATGGATACGGCCTGCGGCTGATCCAACAGGTCCGCGACACTCCACTGTGGCACCCGTCGCTGACGCGGGAGACCCGCGAGGATGTCCCCGAGCAGGCCGCGGGCCCCATGACGACGGCGGCGTTATGGGGCTGGTTCGTGGGGCTGGCCCTGCTGCTCGGCGTCTCCGGCTGGGCCCTTGAGCACGCGGCCTCCTCGCTCGCCCGGCAAACCGGTTTGCAGCAAACGACAGTCGGCCTGCTGCTCACCGCCACCAGCACCTCTCTACCGGAGCTGGTGACATCGGTGGCGGCGGTACGACGAGGGGCGCTGACGCTGGCGGTGGGCGGGATCATCGGTGGCAACGCGTTCGACACCCTGTTCACCGCGGCCTCGGACATCGCCTATCGGCAGGGCTCCATTTATCAAGCCATGGACGCCACACTGCTGCTTTGGGTGGCGCTGTCGCTGGTGATGACCGGAGCTTTGCTGATGGGGCTGGTGCGCCGCGAAGAGCGCGGACCGGCGGGCATTGGCTTCGAAAGCGTGGCGGTCCTTATGCTCTATGCCACCGGTCTGGCCCTGGTGCTCGGCGGCGGATAATCACCAGCGACACCCGGCTAACCGACCGCTATAGTCAAACCGGGCGCGCCCCAGGCACGCCACTTACAATGTCGCCTGCGCGGGAGAGTGCGGTGAGTGAAAACGAGGAGCGGCCCCAGGGCCAACAGCACGAAGACGGCACACCTTGGGAAAACGCAGTGGAACGCGAACACCAAGATGACAAGCCGTCACAGCGCGCCCGGGAACGCGATGAAAAGCGTTTGGAGAACTTCGAAGAGAAACAGGAACACGCCGAAGCCGTGAACGAAAAAGAACTGCCGTCACGGGCGGCGGCGGTGCACGAGCGCCTGCGTATCGACGGCGACAAGGAACTCGAACGCGACGCCATGGCGCTGCTGTGGTCGGCGATCGCCGCCGGCATTTCCATGAGCGCTTCAATGATGGCCCGAGGCCTTCTGCACGCCCACCTTCCCGAAAGCAACGTGGGTTTTCTGGTCGAGAGCATGGGTTATACACTGGGGTTTCTTATCGTGATCCTGGCCCGCCAGCAACTGTTCACCGAAAACACCGTGACCGCGGTGTTGCCCTTCATGAGCCACCCGACCCTGAACAGCCTGGGCCGGCTGCTGCGCCTGTGGGGCGTGGTGCTGGTGGGTAACGTGTTTGGCGCCGGCCTGGCCGCCTTCACCTTTTTGCACCTGCCGATGTTTTCCCCGGAGGTCTCCGACGCTTTTGTGCGCATCGGCGAAAAAGTGATGGAAAACGACCCCATGTCGATGTTCGCCAAAAGCATCGTCGCCGGCTGGTTGATCGCCACCATGGTGTGGGTGCTGCCCGCTGCTGATCAGGCCAAGAGCTGGATCATTCTGATCATGACCTACGCGGTGGCGATCGGGGAATTTCCGCACATCATCGTTGGCGCCAGCGAAATCCTTTATCTGGTGTTCGCCGGCAAGCTGCCCTGGATCGACTTCTTCCTGCACTTCGGCCTGCCAACCCTGGCCGGCAATATCATTGGCGGCACTTTTATCTTTGCCCTGATCAGCCACGCGCAGATTCGCAATGATATGGATCTGCAACGCCATGGCCGCCGTGGCGCCTGGATGTTCAAGCATGGGCCGGGAGGGAAAAGGAAATAGCGGGGACTTTGGGAGGGAGGAGTTTTCAGTTTTCAGAATGGAGGGGCGTGGCAGCGCCGCTGTTTGATTCTAAAGTGGGAGAGGTCCTTGACCACGAATCGGCGCTGCCAGGCCCGCCTCGCCTGCGGCTCGGTTCGCGGTCTAGGACCGCTCCCACAGCGGCGCTGTAGAAGGCCCTGGCGGGCCACGCCTGCGGATTCGCAACGCGATTTTGCGTGCCGCCAACGCCCAAGCGCGGGCACGGCCCCTGCCCCGCCCCGGCCTTGCCCGTGTTGTCGCCTGAAGCCTGAAGCTTGAATCCCCTTTTTAAAAACTCACCGTCATCCCGGCGTTGTATCGGCGGCCGTCGAGGACGGCGCCGAAATCGGCGTCGGTGACTTCCTTATCGAAGAGGTTGTAGACGCCTGCCTTGAGGGTCAGGTTGCGGCTGGCGCGGTAGGTCAGCCCGACGTCGGTGAAGGCGTAACTGGGGGTGCCGTCGGCGATGCTGGTGCGCGACAGGTAGTCCGAGGTGCGGCCGCGGAAGTTGGTTCTTACCCAGCTGCCCAACGGGTCGGTGATCTGCCAGTCGAGCCCGGCGTTGAACATGTTCTTGGGGATCTTGTTGAGCGGCTCGCCTTTGAATTCACCGGTCTTCTGTTCGGAGTGGGTGTAGGTATAACTGGAATTGAAGCGCAGCGACGGGGTCAGAATCCAGCTGAAGGTGGCTTCCACGCCGTGCATTTGTGCCTCGTCCACATTGATGCGGTCGCTGATGAACATGTAGGTCTGGCCTTGATAATCGCAGGTCCAAGTGGCGGGATCGTTGCGGTCGGCGCCGACGCTGTCGCAGGCGCGGTACTCGGTGATTTTGTCTTTGAATTCGGTGAGGAACAGCATCACGCTGGTTTCGATGCCCGAGATGTTTTTCCAGGCCAGCCCCAGCTCGTAGTTGAGGCTTTTTTCGGGGTCCAGATCCGGGTTACCGCGAATGATCGCCCGCGGGTTGCCGGCCGGGTAGCCGCCGCCACCGGTGACGCTGCCCCAGTTGTCGGTGGCTTCGCGCAGCGAAGGCTGCCGGTAACCGGTGGAGACACCGCCTTTCAGGGTGACGTCCTGGGTGGCGTGGTACACCGCGTACAGCCGCGGGGTGGCGTAGTTGCCAAAGTTTTCGTCGCGGATGAAACGCAGCCCGCCGGTCAGTGCCAGCTTATCGGTGAGCGTCCATTGGTCCTCCAGGAACGCGGCCACCTCCCAGCGGGAAATGTTGTTGGCGTCGCTGGTGGGCAGCCGGTTGGTGGCGTAGTCGGTGAGGTCCTCGTCTTTATATTGCACACCGGTGGTGATGATGTGCCGCTCGGTAAAGAACGAGGCCTGGGTGTTGGCGATCAGGGTGTCCAGGGTAATGCCGTTGCGCAATTCACCAATGCGGTCGGGGTTTTCGCTGTTCTCTTTTTGCACGTACGACTCGGTGGTGCCGAAATCGTAGCGGCCACTGTGAGAAACGACATAGATGTCCTTGTCGTACTCACGGTCGGAAGAATCCGCCGGGTCGGTGCTTTCCAGGGTCTTGCCGGCACTGCTGTTGCGTTCCTGCTCGATGCGGTCAAAGCCAAAGGCGATGTCGTTTTCTTTGTTCGGTGTGTACACCAGCTTGGCGCCACCGCGCTGCACGGTCTGTTCCTCGAAGCCGTCGATAATATGATCCTCGTCGCGGTGCGAGGCTAGGCCATTCACCTGAATACCGAGGCGGTCCTTGATCAGCGGGCCGGCCAGGTAGAGGTCATTGCGGGTGGTGTCGCCGGCCTTGCCGCTGTCCTGCACGGTCATTTCCGACGACAACGCGCCGGTCCATTGCTCGGACACTTTGCGGGTGATGATGTTGATCACCCCGCCCATGGCCTCGGAGCCGTACAACGACGACATCGGGCCACGGATCACTTCAATGCGCTCAATCGCCTGCAACGGCGGCAGGTAGTTTTGCTCAAGGCCGCTGTCGTTGCCGTTGGCGGTGGATTCGCGGCTTGACTGGCGCCGTCCGTCCACCAGGATCATGGTGTATTTGGCCGCCATGCCGCGCAGGCTGATGTCCTGGTGGGAGCCGCCACCGGTGATGGTGACGCCGGGGATGTCCTTCAGGGCGTCGGTGACGTCCAGGTAGGCTTTGCGCTCAAGCTCCTCGCGGCCGATCACCGAAATGGAGGCCGGCGCGTCGGCGATATGCTGTTCGAAGCCGGCGGCGGAGATCACATTCACCGCGTCCAGTTGATTGGAAACCTGCTCACCGCTGGCGGCGGACGCCGCCCCCAACGCCGCCGCCCATACCCCGAACCGAAATGATGTGGAACCTCGCATTGCCCTTCCCCTCGTTGATATGACCCGTTAACCCGGCCTCTGGTTGGCATCCATAAAATGAACGCGGGGACTTTATCTCAAACGATAATGGTTATCAAACGCGGATGGGAAACGAAGCAGATCCATTCTATTGCAATTGATAATAATTCCCATTATTGTTGTTTGATCCTGCTGGCCAGGCGTGGCCGGCAGGCTGACGGAAAGCGAGAAAGTCAGGCACAGGGACGTGCCCCCCTTCTGTTTTAATCCTTTCTTCGACGACTGAATCTCAGCGCGGGTCGTGATGGCCTCAAGGGCATGGCGGGCCGGCTGCGCCGGCTCGCGGTCAAGGACCGCTCCCACAGCGGCTTCGGTGCCTGGCTGGTGCCAGGCTGACGTACCCACCGGCAAGACCAACCGCTTGCGGCTGGAACGCCGGCTGGCCTCTCTTACGAATCCTGTGAACGTGCGCGTCGCTATCGAGCGACGCCTTGGCAACGCCCACACAAAAAAAGCCCGGCGGGAAGCCGGGCCAGATCGTCAAAACGGATGGGCAAACAAACGAATCAAGGGTTGAAGTGCCACTCCTCGCTGTCGCTGTCGTGCTGGAAGCCGTAGCCGGTGCTGGTCACCGGTTGATAGAGCGCGGCGGGCAGCATGCCCAGGCGCGGAGACTCACCGAAGGACAGCCCCGGCGGTGAAATGGCGTCTTGCATAAAGCGCACATCCCGGGTCACTTCACCACCGGCGGCACGGTCGTTGAGGCTGAAACGGGAACGGGCGCTGGAACCTTCCATCAGCGTCTCGAACTCGCCTCGGCCAAAGCCCGGCACACGCACATTGACCTGATCGGCCTGCAATGAGCCGGGGCCGCTGGCAATGCTGTGCATCTCCCGCGCCTGCAGGTTGATGGTGCCACCGGCCAGACCGGAGCGGGTGTCGATGGTGTTGATCACCAGGGTCTCCCCGGCCTGGTAGCTGACCTCGCCACGGTTGCTGCGGGTTTCGGTGCCGGCGCCCATGGTGACGTCGCCGCCGCCACTCACCAGGATGTTGCTGTTGGCGTGGAGGTCGCCGTTCTGGTTGAGATCGCCGCCGGCCAGCAGACTGACGTCGCCGTTGCCGGTGACGTCGTCGTTAACGTCCAGGTCGCCGGCGGTGTTCAGGTACACATCGCCCTCGCTATGAATGCCGCTGACGCCGGCCACGGTGCCCAGGTGCAGCGGATCGCTGCCGCCGTTATTGATGTACACGCCGCCGTTGCCGCCGTCGGCCGCCAGGGTGGAAACGGTCACGTCCAGCGGGTCGCTGGCGCGGCCGATGCCCTGGCCGGCGCTCAGCGCCAGCAGGCTGGCAATGATGTTGTCGGCGTCGCCGTTGCCATCCAGGATGGCGCCGGCGTTGGCGAACAGCATCACCGCGTTGCCCGGGCTGAGTGCCTGAACCTGATCGATGGTCAGGTTGCCGGTGCTGGTGCTGACGCGAATGTCGCCGTTGGCGGTGTGGGCGTTAAGGGCGGACAAGCCGTCCTGCTCGTCGATGTAGACCCCGCCGCTGCCGGTGACGCTGGCGTCGAGGCGGCTGGCACGGGTATCCAGAGCGTTGTCGGCGTCGCCGATGCCGTTGGCGGACGCCAGCGTCACGTTGATGCCGCGCACCTTGTTGGTGTCGTCGGTGTCGTTGAACAGCGCGCCATCGGTGGCGGTCAGGCTGACGTCGCCGCTGGCCTGCACGTTGCCCAGCGTGGCGTCGCCGCCGGTCACCGCGATGCCGATGTCGCCGGCCCCGGTGCGGACGTTCTCAAGCGCTACGGAACCGCTCTGATTGAGCATCACGTCGCCGCCGGTGGTGATCGCGGTCAGGCGATCAGCGCTCAGGTTCAGGGCTGCGTCCGCGCCCAGGCCGTCGGTGGCGTAAAGCTCCACGTTGCGGGCGTCGATGGAACCGGCGCCGGCGGCGTCCATGGCGCCGCTGGTGGCGAGCTGAACATCGTGTTGGCCGGCCGCGGACACCTCGCCCACGCCGAGGTCGCCACGCACCGCCACGTCGATGTCGCCGTTCGCGGTGCTGGCGCCGTCGAGACGCAGGTCGCCCTGGTTGAGCAGGTCGAGCCGGCCATCGCCGGTCACCGCCAGCGTGGCGCTGTCCAGCTCGGCGTTCAGATCGATGCCGTCCACCGCGGTGGCGTTCAGATCGTCGGCGCGCACCAGGCCGGTGTCACCGGTACTGATGTGGCCGGCGCTGTTGAGCACCGTGTCGCCATTGACCTGCAGCGCCTCGATGTCGAGATCGCCACCGGTGGTGAGGTGGGCATCGCCGTCCGCCAGTTGCACGCCCTTCACGGTCAAGGCATCCGCCTCATCCATGTAAAGGTCGCCGCTGCCGGTGAGGTTGGCGTACAGAGTCCCGACCCGGGTCTTCAGGCCGGAGAGCGCGGAACCGACGCTCTTGGCGGCACTGATGAACAGGTTCTGACCCTGAATGTGTTCGGCCTCCGCCGGATCGGCGCTGAGGCCACCGGTGTCGCTGGTCACCGATACGTCACCCTGAGCCTGCAGACGGGTGATGGCGATGTCGCCACCGGCCTGCAGGGCCAGATCACTTTCGGTCACCATTTCGCTGCCGTCGCTCATGGCGATTTCGCCACCGGCGCGCACGCTCTGGTCACCCTCGCTTTGGGTGCGCGTGTTGCTCAGTCGCACATCGCCGTCGGCGTCGATCGCCAGGGCGCCGGTAGCGGCCTTGGCAGTGGTATCGGTGAGGGTTACGTCATCGCCGGCGGTGATATCGAGATCGGTGTGAGCGAGCAGCAGACCATCGTCAACGACAACGCTTTGGCCGGCGTCGAGATCCAGGTTGCCGGTGTCGGCGCGCAGCGTGCTCTGCTCGATCACGGTCAGATCACCGCTTTCGGCGTTGGCGGTCACGTTGCCGTGGCCGAAGCCGTGGGAGGCGCTGTCCAGCACAATGCTGTCGCCGGCGGTCACGCTCAGGTCACCGTTAATCGCGGTGATGTCGCTGCCGACGCCGTCGTCGTTGCCGGTGTCCGTGAGCTTAATGTTGCCGGCGGCGTCGAGGGTGAGATCGGTGGACGCGATGACGCGGCTGTCATCGAGCATGATATCGGCTGCGTCGGCGGTCACCGTCATGGCCTGGCCGGCGTGCAGATCAATGTCGGTCAGCGCCACGCCGTTGCCCGCGTGCAGATCGAGATCGGTACCGGCGAAGGCGTTGCCTTTGCTGCCGATGATGTCGCCGGCGGCGCTGGCGGTCAGCGCATCACCGGCGGTCAGGCCGCTATCGGTGAGCGCCAGATCGCCCTCGGTGGCGGTCACCACCAGCTTGCCGTTGGAAGCCGTGGCCAGCGAGTCAGTGAGCGTCACGTTGTTGCCGGCGGTGGCGGTCAGCTCGCCGTTCGCAAAGGCCTGGCTGAGGTCTGCCAGGTCGATGTCGCCGGTGTCGGCGGTTACGGTCAGATCGCCACCGTTAGCGACCAGGGCGCTGCCCTCAAGAACCACGTTGTCGCCGGCGGTCACGTTCTGATGACGCTGTGCGAGAGCGGTGCTGTCGGTCAGGCCGACGTTCGCCCCTGCATCAACGCTCAGGTCGTTTGCGGCGATGGCGAGGCTGTCGGTGAGCATCACATCGCCGTCGGTGCCGGTCAGCGACAGGTCGCCGGTGGTGGCTTCGGCATTCGAGCCGTCCAGGGTCACGTCGGTGGCGGCGGTCATCGACAGGTCGGTGCCGGCGGTGGCGCTGGCGTTGTCCAGGTCGATGTCAGCGGCGTCGGCGGTCACCGTGATGGCGGCGCCCGCGTCGGCGTCGCTGCCGGACATCGCCACGCCGTTGCCGGCGTGCAGATCGATGTTGGCGGCGGCCGTGGCGGTGCTGTCGGTCACGGCGATGTCGTTGCCGGCATCGGCGCTCAGGTCGTTACCGGCCTCAACACTGCTGCCGGTCACGGCCACTTCGCCGTCGGTGCCGGTCAGCGACAGATCGCCAGCGGCGGCTTCGACGGTGGAGCCGTCCAGGGTCACGTCGGTGGCGGCGGTCATCGACAGGTCGGTGCCGGCGGTGGCGCTGGCGTTGTCCAGGTCGATGTCGGCGGCGGCGGCGTCCACGGTCAGCGCGGTGGCGGCGCTGAGCACGCTGTCGGCGACCACGATGCGGTTGCCGGCGTCCAGATCCATGTTGCCGGTCTGGGCGGTCAGCGAGCTCTGCTCGATCACCGTCAGGTCACCGGTTTCCGCGTTGGCGGTGACGTTACCAGACGCTGCGCCGCTGGAGGCACTGTCCAGGGCAATGTTGTCGCCGGCGGTCAGGCTGAGGTCACCGTTTTGCGCGGTGACGGTGCTGCCGATGCTGTCGCCGTCGCCACTGGAGTCGGTCAGCGTGATGCTGCCGGCCGCGTCCAGGCTGAGGTCGGTGGCCGCGGTGGCGTTGCTGTCGTCCAGCAGGATGTCAGCGGCGTCGGCGGTCAGCGTCATGGCGGCGCCGGCGCTGGCGTCACTGCCGGCCAGCGTCACGCCGTTGCCGGCGTGCAGGTCCATTACGGCGCCCGCGTTGGCGGTGCTGTCGGTCAAGGCAATGTCATCGCCGGCCTTGGCGCGCAGGTCGGTGCCGGCGTCGACGCTGGCGCGGGTCAGGCTCACGTCACCGTTGGTGGCGGTCAGCAACAGCTCGCCGTCGGTGGCTGCGGCACTGGTGTCGGTCAGCGCGATGTTGCTGTCCGCGCTGCCGATCAGGTCGCCTTTGGCGCTGATATGGCTGCCGCTGAGCGCAATGTCGCCGTCGCGGGCGGTGAGGCCCATGTCGCCGGTGCTGGCGGTGGCGTTGGAGCCATCCAGCGTGACGTCGGTTTTCGCGGTGATCGCCAGATCGCTGCCGGCGGTGGCGGTGGCGTTGTCGAGAGCGACGTCCGCGCCGGCCGCGTCCACGGTCAGGGCGGTGGCGGCGCTGAGCACGCTGTCGGCCACCGCGATGCGGTTGCCGGCGTCCAGATCCATGTTGCCGGTCTGGGCAGTCAGCGAGCTCTGCTCGATCACCGTCAGGTCACCGGTTTCCGCGTTGGCGGTGAGGTCACCAGCCGCCGCGCCGCTGGAGGCGCTGTCCAGAGCGATGTTGCCGCCGGCGGTGAGGCTCAGGTCGCCGGTCTGCGCGGACAGGCTGCTGCCGCTGGCGCCCGGCGCTTCGCTGTCGGTAAGGGTAATGTTGGTGCCGGCATCCAGGGCGAGATCGGTGCCGGCGGTGGCGTGGCTGTTGTTGAGCGTGATGCCGGCGTCGCTGGCGTCGAGGGTCATCGCCTGGGCGGCGGTGGCGCTGGCGTCGGTGAAGACCACCGCGTTGCCAGCATCGAGATCCATAGCGCCGGTTTGCGCGGTCAGCGTGCTGTTGCCGTCCAGGGTCAGGTCACCGGCCTGGGCGTCGGCGCTGAGATCACCGTGGGCGGTGAGCATCGAGGCCTGTTCCAGGCTGATGCTGTCCGCGGCGGTGAGCGTGGCGTCGCCGCTTTGCGCGGTGGCGTGGCTGTTATCCAGGGCGATGTCGGCGCCATCGGCGTCCACGCTCAGATCGGTGGCCGCGACCAGGGTGCTGTCGGTGATCGCCACGCCCTGCCCGGCGTGCAGATCCATGTAGCCGGTCTGGGCGTTGAGCAGGCTGGCGCCGATCAGGGTCAGGTCGCCGGCCTGGGCGTCGGCGCTCAGGTTGTCCCGGGCCACCACGGTGGAGGCCCGTTGCAGGCCGATGCTGCCGGCCGCGCTCAGGATGGCGTCGCCGCCGTTGGCGTTGACGTGGCTGTTGTCCAGGGTCAGGTCCGCGTCGGCGCCACTTTCCTCGTCGGTGCCGGCGGCGAGAGTCACCTTGCCGCTGGCGGTGGCGTTGGCGTCGGTCATGGCCAGGTTCTGGCCGGCCTTAGCGGTGAGATCGCCACCGCTGCTGGTCACCTGGCTCTGCGCCAGCGTAACGTCGCCGGCGCTGCCGGTGAGCGTCATGTGGTCGCCGGAGGTGGCGCTGGAGCGGGTCAGGCCGACGTTCTCGCCGGCGCTCAGATTCAGCGTGCCGTGGGCGGTGGCGACGCTGTCGGTGAGCGCGACGTCACCGGCGCTGCCGGTGAACGCCAGATCGCCACTGTTGGCGTCGGCGTGGGAGCCGTTCACCAGGGTCACGTCGGTGCCGGCGGTCATGGACAGATTGTCACCGGCGGTGGCGTGGCTGTTGTCCAGCGCGATGTCGGCGGCGACCGCGTCCACGGTCAGATCGGTGGCGG
>TARA_R110001606_G_scaffold69557_5_pt1 | contig 19529 bp, 16 predicted proteins | sample TARA_R110001606 | Tara Oceans TARA_R110001606 (sample SAMEA4398315) | marine metagenome | biome: Polar Biome; feature: [SRF] surface water layer (ENVO:00010504); material: water (ENVO:00002006), including particulate matter (ENVO:01000060) such as... | depth 5 m | reverse complement strand
CCATTGTTGCGAGGGTACTGCTCAAGGCATCATCTGATAGTTTGCTTAAAGCTGAAATTAACTGTGCACTGCTGTTGTTGTTTTCTGTGCCAAAGTGATAACTAGATGTTGTAACAACAAATTGACTAAATACAGCAAGCTCTTCATCACTCATTTTTTGCACCAAATCAAGTAGTTCTTGTGTTGGTTTTAGGTGTTGGAACATAAATTTATGTTCACCTTCAAGCCGGTCTACTTGATCTAAAAAAGCATTTATATCATCGGGATCTGTAAAGTCACCATAGCGATAGGTCGGCTCTTTAATCGGTTCACCTATGTTAATGGTGGTGCTAGAGGTGACTCTATAACGGTTCATACCAATGTAAGAATAGGGGGTGTAATCTTGATTAAGTTTGCGGCCTTTGAATGGATCATAAAGGGGCGTACTTGCTGCGTCTTCGAGCGTTGAAAGGAGGTCTTGTGGTTCGACAAGAGAAGCGGCGGCTTTAAACTCCGTGGCGCGATTGGCCGACACCGTTTGCAAAGCTATTTGCTGCGCTTGACCAAGATTGGGGAGTTTCATTGTTATTCCTTTAACATTAACTTAGCTATTTATCGACGCAGGGCGTTAAAGCTTTAGTCGTTAATTTATTTTTTAACCCGTATTTTTATAAAAGTCGCTAACGTTTAACACCACAGCAAACTATTATCTTGACGTGTTTGCTACTTTTTAGAAAATAGCTAAATGCTGTTATTTTGACATACGACAAAGTCGTGACTAATAAGACAGCAAATAAATGAAAAATCCATAGTTCTGGGTTGTTCATTTGCAACAATTCGGTATAGTTTGTTATCAAACAATAAATATAATTAGAGCTTTTATGCAGTTAGTCGACTTAACCCCTGATGATCCGGATGTGATTAATGTTTTTTCTGATATCGATAGGCTTATAAATTCTCTGTACCCAGTAGCCACGGCGCAATCGCTGTCGGTGAGTGAGCTTGGTCAAGCTAATGTGTACGCCATTGGCTTAAAAAGCGAGGAGGGTATTGTTGCATGTGGTGCGATTGTCAGACAGTTCGACACAGTACCTTATGGTGAAATACGCCGTCTATATGTCAAACCAAGTCATCGTGGTAAAGGCTTGTCTCGGCGTATAATGCAAATTTTATTGCATCATGCTGGCGAAGAAGAGATCCCTTTGATCCGGTTAGAAACAGGCCCGAAACAGGCTGAATCGATTAGTCTGTATGAAAATTTAGGTTTTAAACGCTGTGCAAGTTTTGGTAATTATACCGATAACCCACATAGCTTGTTTATGGAGTTAGGGCTCAGTCAATAAGGCTGATTAGTAGCTAGAAACTGTCTACGCTTTGTGTTTTAGTTTTTGAGTACTTCATCGATTTAATCTCCTACACAACTACGGCTTATACACGGATATAAGTCGACATTTATATGCTTAAATGGCCTTGGTCAGCGCCACTTTTATCATTGAGAGTCACGTTTTCGGCTAACTTTTATATATATATTCCCTTTTAAGCCTTCTATTTTTTATACTAAATACGCCAGTGCCCAACAAATAAAAGGGCCGTTGTTATCAACACTAAAACTCACTCGTTACGAGCAAAAATACTTGTTGGACTTGATAAGCTATTTTTCCTTTAATGCGCGCAACAGCCGCAAGGCATTCATCAAATAAAAGAGAAAGATAAATGAAAGAGACAACATCACTAGAACAAGCTCGCACGAGTTACAATGTTCGTCATTGGAGCCAAGGTTTTTTTGGTATTAATGATCAAGGTGATGTGTATGTTGCGCCCAAGGCTGATGCCCCAGAGCAAACCATCGCACTTATTGATATTGCAAAACAACTTGAAGATAAAGGCTTGAGTTTACCTGCGTTGGTTCGTTTTCCACAAATTTTGCATCACCGCGTGCACAGCTTATGTGCTGCATTTAATACTGCGATTGAAAGCTATGGTTATCCAAAAGATTACTTGCTTGTTTATCCAATTAAAGTAAACCAACAGCGCGAAGTGGTCGAAGAAATTGTTGCAAGCCAAGCGAACGTAGAAAAGAAACAACTCGGTTTAGAGGCGGGCAGTAAGCCTGAGCTATTAACAGTATTGGCATTAGCTGAAAAAACCAGTGCAGTGATTGTGTGTAATGGCTACAAAGACAAAGAATATGTGCGCTTAGCATTAATTGGCGAAAAGTTAGGCCATAAAGTGTACATCGTACTTGAGAAACTGTCTGAGCTGGACATGGTACTAAGCCAAGCTAAAGAGCTGAACGTAAAACCGCGTATTGGTATTCGCGTGCGCTTAGCGTCGCAGGGTAAAGGAAAATGGCAAGCTAGCGGCGGTGAAAAATCAAAGTTTGGTTTATCCGCTTCACAAGTATTACATGTTGTTAATCGTTTAAAAGAGACTGATCAACTTGATTTAGTTCAGTTGGTGCATTTTCACTTAGGCTCGCAAATGGCGAATATTCGCGATGTGCGTTTAGGTGTTAGCGAAGCGGCGCGTTTTTATTGTGAACTACGCAAACTCGGTGCACAAATTGAATGTTTAGATGTCGGTGGCGGTTTAGCGGTTGATTACGACGGTACACGGAGCCAGTCTCACAACTCGATGAACTATAGCTTAGCTGAGTATGCAAATAATATTGTCTACACCATTGGTGATATTTGTAAGCAGTACGAGCAACCATTCCCGACTATTATTTCTGAGTCTGGGCGTGCATTAACAGCGCATCATGCAGTGCTTATCTCTAATGTGATTGGCACTGAAAGTTATGAGCCTGAAGAAATTCAAGCGCCAGCAGATGACGCGCCATTATTGCTCAATAACATGTGGCTGTCGTGGCAGCAACTTCATGTGCTGACAGACGACCGTGCATTAATTGAGATATATCATGATAGCCAAGGTGATTTAGCTGAAGCACATAACCAGTTTGCGATGGGATTATTAGATTTAACTCAACGCGCCTGGGCTGAGCAAATAAATTTACGTGTGTGTTATGAGCTTAATAAACACATGGATAACAAAAACCGTTTTCATCGCCCGATAATAGATGAACTTAATGCCCGTTTGGCGGATAAGTTTTTTGTTAATTTCTCATTGTTTCAGTCATTGCCTGATGCGTGGGGGATCGACCAAGTGTTTCCGGTACTGCCATTAAGTGGCTTAACTGAGGCACCACAAAGACGCGCAGTATTGTTAGATATTACCTGTGACTCTGACGGTGCACTAGATCACTATGTAGATGGGCAAGGCATTGAGAGCACCTTACCTGTGCCGGCATTTAGTGCTGAAAAACCCTATTTAATGGGCTTTTTCTTAGTGGGTGCATACCAAGAAATTTTAGGTGACATGCATAACCTATTTGGCGACACCCACAGTGCAATGGTACACATGGATGAGCAAGGCGACGCAAGCATTGTAGAAATAAACCAAGGTGACACTGTAGCTGACATGATGCGCTATGTTCACCTTGATGTAGAAGGTTTTCAATCATCGTACGCACAGCTGGTGGCTGCAAAATTACCAGCAGACGAGCAGCAAAGTGTACTTGATGAATTGCAAGCAGGTTTAGACGGTTATACTTATTTAGAAGAGCTTTAATATGACCACTTTGTTTGATCATCCAGATCACTCATTGTATTCCAATGGCATGACGTTTTTACGTCAGCCAATGGTACAAAATATTACTGACATCAATGCTGATGTTGTGGTGTTAGGTTTGCCATTTGATATGGCAACCTCAGGACGTCCAGGTGCGCGTTTAGGCCCTGATGCGATTCGTCGTGCATCAGTGCATTTAGCATGGGAAGAAACAAAATACCCATGGACGTTCAAATTGTTCGAACGCCTAAAACTGGCTGATGCTGGAGATTTTACTTACCCTGTCGGTGACGCTGAATACTTTACCGCTAAGCTTGAACAAGCTGCTGCGGGTATTTTAAGCCAAGGTAAAGCAATTTTAGGTTTAGGGGGCGATCACTTTGTAACTTTACCGTTGTTACGTGCGCACGCTAAGCGCTTTGGTAAAATGGCGTTGGTGCATTTTGATGCCCATACTGATACTTATAGCAATGGCTCACGCTACGACCACGGCACCATGTTTTACCATGCGCCGATAGAAGGACTGATTGATGTTGATCATAGTATCCAAATTGGTATTCGTACTGATTTTGATCAAAGCAAACACGAGTTTGCAGTGATTGATGCGATGGCGGCCAATGATTTATCGGCGCAAACGATTGCTGAGCAGATTAAAGCGAGAGTAGGTGATTTACCTGTGTATATCACTTTTGACATTGATTGCTTAGATCCGGCGTTTGCCCCTGGTACTGGAACACCGGTATGTGGTGGATTAACATCAGATAAAGTACTTAAGATATTACGTGCCCTTAAAGGCATTAATATGATTGGTATGGATGTTGTTGAAGTATCACCTTCGTACGACCAAAGTGAGCTTACTGCGATTGCTGCAGCCACTATTGCTAGTGAGCTACTGCATTTGTGGGCATTAAAGCATAAGTATTGATGTTATAAATAGAGTTTTACAACAAAGGGTATGCCAACGCATACCCTTTTGTTTTACAGGCTCGTATTATTTGTAATAGTTATTTCTTTTAACCAAATAATACTTAACACAATAAGTGGTACGTTAGTTGTAACAGGGTTAAACGCTTCAATAAGTAGTTGTGGTTGCATTATTATCACAGCAAGCAAGAGTCCACTAAGCGCTAAAATGTTTAAAATAACTAAGTATTTATTTTTATAAAATAAAGCTAAACACAGGCCAAAAATAATTTCTCCAACACCTGCTGAGCGGGTAATAAAATCAGACACCTCAGTTGAAAAACCCGCACTGCCGGTCATAAGCTTTTCAAGAGGGGCTATATGATAAAGCTTTGGGAAAAAACCATGATATATCCATGTTAATGCTACTACACCGCGGGCAAGTTGCATATAAAGTAAGTTATTCTCTGGCATTATCTATTCGCTCTTGTGCACTTGGGTGGCTAGATAAATACTCGAGTAAATTATTCACTTTTTTAAGGTGCTCGTTTTCACTGGTATGGCTATATTGGAGTGTCTCTATTGCATCGGCAAAGTCGTTACTTGAGTACCCTAAATACTCCAATTGCGTTAACGCAAAACTGTCGGCCTCGCGTTCCATATCTCTTGAAAAACCTTGCTGTGCAAATGATGCACCAGTCCCCAGAGCAACTTCTGCAATACCTTCTAAGTCACCAAATATTACCGCTAATACTATTGTACTTGCAGCTGATTGCGCAGTAATGCGCACACTATGCTGGTGTACTACATGGCCTATTTCGTGTAGTAATACTGCTTTTAGGGCATTGGGTTGATCGACAAGTAAATTAACAAGCTCATCTGTTATCACAATACGTCCATGCGGTAGTGCAAATGCATTAGCGCCAAAATGTTCAGATTTATAAAAAGATAATCGATATATCGATTTATCAAGTGATAGTTGCTCAAGCATGGTATTAAAATGTTGTTGTATCTTAGTTTGTTGTTCAACCGGCAATTCGCTATCATCGAGCGCTAACTTTTTAATCACCGTAAAGCTTTGTTCACCCATTTGATTAATCACATTATGCGGCAGTGTATCTATGCTATAAACCGCAATTGCTGGCACTGCTTTGTAAAGCGCTAGCCACATAAACAGTGGTGTAAGTATAACGGCAGCTAAAATAGCCCATTTACTTTTTTCTAGGCGTTCCATTATCTGATGATTATTTGATTTAAATGGCCACCTGTAATTTACATCTAGTGGAATAAATCGACTGCCATCGGTAAAGCTTAACTCGTCGGCAAGACCAGCCATACCTGAATTTAAATTAAGTTCAGTAATGGCGTGGCGAGTTATAATGTATTCATCGTGTTTTATGTCAATATGTGTGTCGCTAATACTTGCGACACACTCTTGATAATTACTCGATGCCTTAGGAAAGTAATGTCCTTTTACATGCATGATGAGCTCTTAAGTTAATGAAAGGTCTATATCAAATACATTTGCAGCTTCTTCAGCGAAAGATGATTGCTGTGCTTGTTGAGTATCGATTAAGTTTAATGCGCCAGAATAAATATTCACCGTAGTTACATCAGCGAGCATTTTTGATGTACGTACTTTTGTCCACGGGTAAGCAAGTCCTAAAGAAAATACAATAGCGAGCATGTTTGTTAAAAGTAACATAGCAAAAGGTACAGGTTTTAGTTCTGACTTAAACGTTGCTACACCTTCAAACTGGCTATTATCAATAATATGGTTACGGATAGCAGCTTTCCACACAGCAGTTACTATAGTAATCATAAACACATAAGCGGCCATTAAAGCAGCAAACATAATTATCATCGCAGATGGGTCTTGTATATTTTGTTGGTTTTCTGCGTTTAGTAAATCGAGACCAAAAAAACCTAAAATGGCCATAAATATCACCATAGTGATAGAACTAACTACAAAACAAATAAGTGCTGTGAGGTAATAGGTTTCACCTTTTAAGTTCACCGTCAGTGGTTTGTCGCCGTAGCTAATGTTACTGTGAATATAGCTGTCGATACGCTTTAAAACATAAGGCATTAATAAATATAAAGTAAATATGCTTGCAATCGGCAGTAGGATAAAGTTAACAAAGGCTTCGCCATAATTACCTTGAAACGAAAAACACACATTTCGGTGGCGAGTCATACGCATATTAAACCGTAGGCCTTGGTTAATAATCCATGGCATTAGAAATAGAAATCCAATAGCAAACAATAAACCAATAATAGGTAAGAAGCTGGTGGCAAAGGTATAAATTAAAAAAATCGCCACCGCTAAAATACGGCCTTTTAAAATTTGCATCGGTGTTGCTAAGTAGTCAAAGCCGTGTCCGTCTATACGTGTGTGACCATAAAAGTAGCGGTATGTGCGTACTTTTGCCCATGCTGAGTAAATACCGAGTGTAATAACGCTGAGTAAAATATTGACAATCCAAATACCAAAATACTCAGCAGCTTTACCCTTAAATTGTACTTTCCCGCTAAAAATTGGCGATGCACTTTGGGTGTTTGTTTTGTTAGGCTCGTCTGGGGTTGGGTGTGTTGATTCCATTAAAAAAATATATCCATGCTGTTTTTTGTAAATTTACCTTTTTTTGGTAATGAAAACAATCTTTATCATTATCCTAGCTTGTTGTTTGTAGTGTGATTTTATTGGTTTTAATGTTTGTAGGGCTGCACTTTAAATCATCTCTGGTATACTGAGCAGATAATTTAATGGGGCTATTATGATTTCAAAAAACCAACTCAAACTTATTCGCCAGCTTGGCCAAAAAAAGTACCGTAAACAATATAGTCAATATCTTGTTCAAGGTGAAAAAAACGTATTAGAGTTACTAAATAGTCCATTAAAAGCCAAAGACGTTTTTGCAACGCAAAGCTTCATCGATAGCTATCAAGATAAGTATCAACACGTTAACTTAATTGCAGCCGATGAAGATGTGTTAACTAAAGCAAGTACTTTAGTGAGTAATAATGCAGCTATTGCGATAGTTGACATGCCAACAGCGAGTGCACCGCAGGCAAGCGGTTTAATCTTAGCCCTTGATGGTGTATCTGATCCGGGCAATTTAGGTACTATTATCAGAGTAGCTGATTGGTATGGGATCAAGCATATTGTCACCAGCACAGATAGTGCCGATGCTTACAACCCTAAAACTATTAGCGCCACTATGGGCTCGTTTGTTAGAGTCTCAGTGAGCCAAGTTGAGTTGCCTGCGTATTTAAGTGGTTTAAACTTACCTATTTATGGCGCTTTTTTAGATGGAAAAAGCGTGCATAAAACTCAATTTACAGGTCAAGGTGTTTTGTTAATGGGTAGTGAGTCTCATGGAATACGTCAAGCTTGCGCAGCATTGGTAACAGATAAGATAACCATCCCCGCTTTTGGTGGTGCAGAATCTCTCAATGTAGCGATGGCAACGGGTATTATTTTAGATAATTTTAAACGCCAAGCTTAATCTCTGTACTTACTTTTATCGTCAAGAACGGTTAAATTAAATACTCAAGCTATAACAATAACAATCGGTAAACCAATTAGATGCGTTTGAGCACCATAAAATTAGCGGGTTTTAAATCTTTTGTAGAGCCCACTAAAATTCCATTCCCAGATCAAATGACCTGTGTCGTTGGCCCAAACGGCTGCGGTAAGTCTAATGTCATCGATGCTGTGCGTTGGGTGCTTGGCGAAAGCTCTGCTAAAAATCTGCGTGGCGATGCCATGACCGATGTTATTTTTAATGGCTCAACCAATCGCAAACCTATTTCTCAAGCGTCGGTAGAGTTGATTTTTGATAATACCCAAGGGCACTTACCGAATACTTTTGCCGATCGAAACCAAGTGGCAATTAAACGTTTGGTAACACGCGACGGGCAATCGCTGTATTTTCTCAATGGCAGTAAATGCCGCAAACGAGATATTACCGATATATTTTTAGGCACAGGTCTTGGTCCGCGTAGTTATGCGATTATCGAGCAGGGCATGATCTCGCGTTTAATTGAGAGTAAACCGGCAGATTTACGGGTGTTTTTAGAAGAAGCTGCAGGCGTTTCAAAATACAAAGAGCGCCGTCGTGAAACGCAAACCCGGATCAAAAGTACCCGCGAAAACCTTGAACGCTTACTCGATGTTCGCCAAGAGCTGCAAGCACAAGTTGATAAACTGGCAGTACAGTCAGTTGAAGCAAAAAAATACCGCGAGTTAAAAACCCAAGAGCGCACTTTAAAAGGGCAACTAGCGGTCTTAAAATGGCAAAAGCTACATCAGCAACAAGTGACTAAAGCCGACAAAATGGCCAAGCTGAATGAGCAAATTAGTTTTTTTAAAACCGCTCATTCAGGTCATGACGATGTACTAGCAAGTCTTGAAAACCAAGTGCAATTGCAACTTGAAAAACTCAATGATGCGCAGCAAGCCCAGCACCAAACGCACACTGAATTGACTCGTGCTGAGCAACAGCAAATAAACTTAAAACAACAACAACAAGCGTTTAGTCACAACCTGATCAAACAACAACAGTTGCAGTTACAAAATCAGCAGCTGCAACAACAACAAAAAGACCATACTGATGAGTTACAAAATGCGTTACAAGAGGCAATTGAACATACTTTAATATGTACAGAGCAAGTCACTGAGATGGCCGACGCGGCGGCACAGTTGCAAAGTGCCAAGCAGCGCAGTGCTTCGGATTGGCAACGAGTTAATGAGCAGTTTCAGGCTATTAATACGCAATATAGCAAGCAACAAAATATAGCCGAACAACAGCTGCAAAATTTGCACTATATTAAAAACCAGCAAACGGCATTAGAAAGCGAATTAATAGAGCTGGCAGAAAATCCAATTGCTGAACAAGTAGCGCAGCAGCAGCAGTTAATGCAGTCACTAACGCAAGAGTTAGCAGCAAAACAAACTGCCTTAAACAAAGTAAATAGTAATCATCAACAAGCTCAAACCGTGTTACGCACCTGCCAAGATGCACATCAAACACTAGCACAACAACAAAACGAGAATAAAGCCAAAATAGCAGGCTTGAATACAATACTCGCAGATACTCCAGCGCAAAGTAGTGGCGATGTTTTGGCACAGTTAGTTGTACGTACTGGATTTGAGCATGTGGTTGAACAAGCATTACAAGGGCTTGAACAATTAAATGTGACATCTACAGCAACACCTAACGGAGTATGGCCAACTACCGACACCGCACCGCAAAGCTCATTAGCGGTGTTTATAGAGCAAGGGGTTTACCCTGATTTATTACATCGCATTAAGTATAAAAATGATTTTGCTCATAACGATTTAGCGGATGAGTATTGGCTTGCAGTGATTGATCGCCAAGGTAATATTCAGGGCCGCAATTGGTATCAACAAGCCAGTAAAAGTGCGGAAAATTCGTTGCTGATCAAACATAAACAGTTGGCCGAAGCAACCCAGTTAGCATCTCAACTCAGTGACGAACTAGCTATACAAAGCAAGAAGCTTACAGAACAACAGCAAGTCTGTGAGCAATTGAAGGCACAAAGCGAAGAGTTAAAAGCAGCGGTACATCAGCTTGCTCAACAAGTGGCCTCAGGAAGCACTCGTCGCGATATGCTCAAAGAGCAATTACAGCAGTTTCAGAATCAACAACATAAATTACAAGCAAAGCTACAGCAGTTAAACGTTGAACACACGAGCATAGAGAATAAAGTGGCTGAACAACAGCAACATATAGCAAGTGTGGTAAAACAGCGTGATGAAATAAGTGTTGCGCTTAATGATGCTCAAGTGCAGCAGCAACACACTGATGAGCAATATAAACAGGCAAACGCTCAGCTTGAACAGTATAAAACGCTTGCCCATCAGGCGACGCTAAGTGAGCAAAAAGCGCGCAGTGAATGCCAACTCAGTGACACTAAATTACAGCATGCAACGACCGCCAGCGAAACCGCCAGTGAAGCTGTCAGTGAGTTAACCGCGCAAATTGAAGAGTTGGTGATCCCATTAGAAGAGGTCGCAGAGCAAATAATATTATTGTTGGAGCAACATCAACAAAGTGACATTGAACTCAAAAATTTGCAAAGTGCATTGACGGAAGCTAAAACAGCTTTTGTAGATAAACAAACAACGCTTAAAGCGTCGCAGGGGGAGCTGGTACTTTTACAAGAACAATTACAACAACTTGCCCTCGAAGAGCAGAGCTTATTAATTAAAGCACAGGCAGCTCTTGAACCTCTGGGTGAGTTACAGCAAAACTTGAAAGAAGTATTGGCACAGCTCCCTGAAAACGCCAATATAAACACTTATCAAGGACAGCTTAATAAAGTAGGACAAAGTTTAAGTGACTTGGGCGCGGTAAACTTAGCGGCGATTGATGAGTTTGAACAAGCGCAGCAGCGTAGCCAGTATTTAGATCGTCAAGTCGAGGATTTAAGCAAAGCATTAACGACACTTGAAGGTGCAATTGGAAAAATTGATCGCGAAACCAAAACGCGTTTTAAAATGACTTTTGATCAAGTGAATCTCGATTTTGGTCAGTTATTTCCTAAAGTATTTGGCGGCGGCAGTGCATATCTTGAATTAACCAGTGATGACTTACTGGAAAGTGGTGTTAGTATAATGGCACGCCCACCGGGTAAGAAAAATTCAACAATTCACCTTTTAAGTGGTGGAGAAAAAGCGCTGACCGCATTATCATTGGTATTTTCAATATTCAGGCTCAATCCAGCTCCGTTCTGTATGCTGGATGAAGTTGATGCACCATTGGATGATGCGAATGTTGGGCGATTTTGCCGATTAGTGGAAGAAATGTCACAATCGGTGCAATTTATTTATATCAGTCATAATAAAATTGCCATGGAAATGGCTGGCAGGTTGACGGGTGTAACAATGGCTGAACCGGGCGTTTCGCGTGTGGTCGCTGTAGATATTGAACAAGCGGTGCAAATGGCACATGCATAAATATTAATATTTGAGTAGATAAATAATAAAGGTGAGGGGATGGCCGAACAATTAAGATGGGTTTTAATCATTATCAGTGTAATTGTCATTGGTGGATTATTAATACATGGCCTATGGTCAGTTCGTAAAAAAGACGCACCCGTTGCGACTAATGATGAGCGGGTTGAGCCTGCAGATCAGGCGTTTACTGAGCGTCAAAGCGAAGCTGAGCCAGCATCTCTTACTGAGCGTGATGAACCGCAGTTTGGGGATTTAAGCTTTAGTGCTGATGAAAAACATCCACACACTTTTGCAGCGTCAGATGACGAACTTGCCGCTGAGGTTGATGATGTGACTACTGCAACAGATGCAAGCGAAGAGGATGAAGCTGAGCAACCAGCTGCAAGTGACTTTATCATTGTGCATATTCAAATGCCTGAAGGCTTGAATATGGAAGGCAGCAAATTATTGCCAGCAGTAAATACACTTGGCTTTAAGTACTCTGAAGAAGGCTTTTTTAATCGTCATTTAGATCCAGCTGGCCATGGTCCAGTGCTGTTTCGGTTAGTGAACATGTACAACCCTGGTACTTTCGATATAGATAATATGGAACAATTTAGTACAGGTGGGATTAGCTTGTTTATGACCTTGCCGTGCGATGGTGACGGGCTTGCTGCATTTAACATGTTGCACAGTGCGGCTAAAAAATTAGCAGATGAATTTGGCGCCGTTATTTTAGACTCACAACGAGAAGAAATGACCGTTGACAGTGTGCGCAATTATGTTGAAAAAGTGAGACGCTTTTCAGCTTAATCACCTGCAATATACAGTTAATTAATTAAGAATTTTATAAGCCACTTGGCGATAACTCGTTTAAGTGGCTTTTTTATGTTTTTTGAGGTCAGTATGTCCACTTTAGTGTTAGCGCAAATAACGCAACTTCGTCAGCAGTTAGAAGATCACAATCATAATTATTATGTACTTGATAACCCAAGTATTCCTGATGCAGAGTATGATCGTTTATTACAACAATTAAGTGCGCTTGAGGTAGCAAACCCTGAGTACTTGAGTACTGATTCACCGACCCAGAAAGTAGGTGGTGCGGCGCTTGCTAAGTTTGAGCAAGTCACTCATCAAGTGCCGATGTTGTCACTTGATAACGCTTTCAGTGAAGAAGAGTTCAGCGCTTTTAATCGCCGCATTAAAGAACGTTTGATGGATAACAATGAGCTGACCTTTTGCTGTGAACCAAAACTTGACGGTTTAGCGGTGTCGATTTTATACCGTAATGGTGTGTTAGTGCAGGCGGCAACACGTGGCGACGGGCACACCGGCGAAAATATTACCACTAACGTTAAAACGATTCGTAATATACCGCTTAAATTACGTGGCGATGACTTTCCTGAGGAAATTGAAATTCGTGGTGAAGTGTTCATGGATAGCGCCGGATTTGACAAACTTAATGCTGAAGCCGAAAAGCGTGGCGACAAAGTATTTGTTAATCCACGTAATGCAGCCGCAGGCAGCTTGCGTCAACTCGATTCAAAAATCACCGCCAAGCGACCTTTGATGTTTTATGCCTACAGTATTGGTGTTGTTACAAATGGCGAATTACCAAGTGATCATTACCAGCAATTGGCTAAGCTAACTGACTGGGGGTTACCACTTTGCCCGGAAACAAAGTTAGTCGAAGGTCAGCAAGCTGCTTTGGATTACTATCAAGATATACTTGAGCGCCGCAGCAGCTTGAAGTATGAAATTGATGGTGTGGTGATCAAAATAAATAACAAAGCACTACAAGAGCGGTTAGGTTTTGTGGCGCGAGCTCCGCGTTGGGCCATTGCGTATAAGTTTCCTGCGCAAGAAGAAATCACTCAGCTACTGGATGTTGAATTTCAGGTAGGGCGCACTGGCGCAATTACCCCTGTGGCTCGTTTAGAGCCGGTATTTGTTGGTGGTGTCACGGTTTCAAATGCAACGTTACACAATCGTGATGAAATAGAGCGTTTGGGTGTAAAAATTGGCGATACTGTGATCATTCGCCGTGCTGGTGATGTGATCCCACAAATTACTCAAGTGGTATTAGAGCGCCGTCCAACAGATGCCAAAGAGATTGAGTTTCCGGCTACTTGTCCAATTTGTGACTCCAATGTTGAACGCATTGAAGGCGAAGCCGTAGCGCGCTGTACAGGAGGTCTGGTGTGCCAAGCACAGCGTAAAGAAGCGATCAAACACTTTGCTTCACGCAAAGCACTCGATATCGATGGCCTTGGCGATAAAATTGTTGAACAGCTGGTGGACAGAGAGCTCATTAAAACGCCAGCAGACTTATTCATACTTAAACAAGGACATTTTGAATCGCTTGAGCGCATGGGGCCAAAATCGGCGAAAAACCTAGTAGCTGCACTTGATGATGCAAAACAAACGACGTTGGCTAAGTTTTTATACTCATTAGGTATTCGTGAAGTCGGTGAAGCGACGGCGCAAAATTTAGCTAATCACTTTTTAACGCTAGATAAAGTAACTGCGGCAACAACTGAAGCGTTAGTCGAAGTTAGTGATGTTGGGGAAATTGTAGCCAAGCATGTGCGTGGTTTTTTTGCTGAGCAACATAATTTAGATGTCGTAACTGCCTTGCTGGAGCAGGGTATTCATTGGCCAGAACTCACGCCGCCAAGTGAAGACTCACAACCGTTAGCAGGCTTAACCTATGTGTTAACGGGTACTTTGAACGAGCTTAATCGAAATGATGCAAAAGCACGCTTGCAGCAGTTAGGGGCGAAAGTTTCAGGTAGTGTATCAGCTAAAACAGATGCGTTAATAGCGGGTGAAAAAGCCGGTTCTAAGCTCACAAAAGCACAAGATTTAGGCATTGAAATATTGACCGAAGATGATTTAATTGCATTACTGGCGCAACATAATGGATAGCATTATTACGCTTTTTCAGGATTTAGCACTGACCTTTGGTCAGTGGCTAAAGCCTTACTTATATAATATCGCATTGTTACTGGTGGTGTGTTTGGTGTCTTTGTATGCAAATGAGATTATTAAAACCACGAAACGCTTTGTAGCAAGGCGCCACTTTATACTCAGAGTATGTGCATTTGTACTAGTAACCGGGTTTGGTTTTGGCTTATTAGTAGTATTTGTCACTCCATTACTAAGCCAGTTACTGATGTTTTTTGGTGTGCGCTGGTTAGGTGTTACAGCCGTGGCTGCATTTATATTACTTGGCGTAGTAGCCGAGAGGAAAAACCAGTTATGAAGCGTTATGGACCAGAGTATTGGGACAAATATGGCACCTATCGCACTCCAATCGCGTTTCATTTGAGTTTATTGGTATTACTTCGTGCCTACTTTATTTGGATCATTGCGGCACTGAGCAGGCGTCCTGAGCTTGATTTAATGTCATTAGTGTTTAGATCTAAAGCTGACTTTTTCAGTGCGTTGGCTATTGGTGCAATAGCCATTATTCCTGCCGTAATTTTTTGTTTGCGCAGGCCACAAAAAAGCGCAGACAGTGCAGCATGGTTAGCGCGAGTGTGGCGTTTTATGCGTTGGCCATTATTAGCATGTGCAGCGATAGATTTAAGCTGGCTGATTATTCAAGCCGCCCATAGTTATTATCAGTTTTCGATGTTTTTAGCGCTGCAAATGGTGACGGTATTGTGGGTATTATTATATTTAGCAAAAAGTCGTTATTTAACGGTGTTTTTTAATGATTGGCCCGATCCTGAAACCGATGAAAAAAGTGCAAGTAAGTAATTTAGGTTAACGTTGCAATGAGTCTTTGATGCGTAAAATTAATCAATTACTGGCGCTGATAGTCGGCTGTTTCGGTATCGTGTTATTATTGTTGAGTGTATTTACCATGTTATTTCAGCAAGCGTGGTTTGTATTTCTAATTGCTCTGTGGCTATTTGTATTTAGCTCATGCTGTTATCGGCTAACACCACTATTTAAAGCACGTAATGGCCTAGATAAGTTTATTCGACGCGAACAACAGCACCTTTTGTTATTTTCCCTTTCAGGTTTTTTTGACCGCACTCACGGCCCGCAATGGCTGCCTATAAATAGTATCAAGAAAATACAGTGTCATGATGACCAATTTTTAATTATCTTCAGCGAGCAGCATCAATGCTCAATAGGCTTACCGGCAACTAAAGCGGAGCTAATACAATACTTTAATGCACTATTGACTAAAAATGAAAAGAAATTAATTACAATTGAATGAAACTAAATAGTGAGCAACACGGTATATATGTCAGCGCCTTAAAAAGCATAGTGGGTATGAAATATAGTATGCAACAGCAAATAGGCTTAGGAGTGAGCTGCCATTAGTGTACTGAAGCGATAAGATTTAGCTTTGATTACGCAAATATTATTAGCCAGTGAGTTTAAACATTCCCCTAGCCAGTATCGAAATTATTATTTTTCAACCCCTACAAAACCATTTTGTGCAGTGCGGATAAATCCAGAGCTGACAATGTTATTAGCGCGATACCATGATAATGTGGATAGCAGTAAATTAACCTATCTTACTCAATGAGGTCAGTTATGTTGAATTGGAATGATATTCTAAACTTTGCCAATAAAGGCAATCCTGAGCCGAGCCGTAAAGTAGTAAAAACCGAGCAGCAATGGCGTGAACAATTAACCGAAGAAGCCTTTTATGTGACTCGTAATAAAGGCACAGAGCGCCCGCACAGCTCAGATAGCTGCACCTTGTTTGAACCTGGTAAGTACGCCTGTGTATGTTGTGATAACTTATTATTTGATGGTGATGAAAAATTTGATAGTGGCACTGGCTGGCCATCATTTACTCAACCCGCGCAACTAAACTCGATTGCTTATAATGGTGACAAGACCCATGGTATGCAAAGAATAGAAACTGTGTGTAATGTATGTGATGCACACTTAGGTCATGTATTCCCTGATGGGCCAATGCCAAGTGGTTTGCGTTATTGTATAAACGCGGTCTCATTGAAGAAGGTGTAATTTATTAGCTCGTAATTGACAATAACCAATGCCTTACTGAATTTACATGATACGATTCCAGTAAGGCTGGATTTTAAAAGTCATATCACCGCTTATCAGCGATATTTTTAATTTCGTATTCCTCATTCTTATAAACAACACCTTATCTAAACTATTTATTTAGCCTGCTCTTTGCTGAATAATATTTATTATTCTATTTGGTTTTGCCAGGCTCTTCTAGATTAGCAAGTGTTAGCCCCATACTCGTTGCTTGTTGTACTATTTTATTAAAGCGTTGTTGCTGCTCGTTGTCTAATGGTGTCGTATTGAGTAACGCATAGCATTTTTTTGCCATCATTAGGTTTAAGGTTTGGCCATTTTGCTTGGAATTATCAAATAGACACTGCAATAAATTTAAAGCAATACTAGGATTACGAGGCATTACTCTAAATGCTTGTGTGAATGCTTCAAGAGCGGTATTTAATTGACCACGATTAAACTGTGTAACTGCATGGTTATTTAGCTCTTTAGGGCCCATTTTTATATCACGGCGTTCACTTTGTTGTTGTTGAATATAACGTAAATAAACAGCATCACTGACTGTTGGATGACGTTCACAATGACTGATAATTTGGTTAAATAACGATTGTGCTTTGTGATGAAACCCTAGCTCATGAAATGCCTTTGCTTTATCAAGTGCGCCGTCTACAGAGCGAATGTGGCTATCGTCATCGTCGAGCTGCTCAATCAACTTTTTCGCTTTTTGATGTTCGTCTTTTAGATAGTGTAAACGGGCATTTAAAACATCTATTTGCGCCTGATTGTGACTATTTGGAAATTGGCTTTTTAAATCAGTTAAGTATTGATTAGTTTGTCTTGAAATCCTTTGAATCTGATCGCTCTGATCTGTTGTTAAAGCAAAATCGATACCAGCACGTGCAGCATTTAAATATACGTCAGGATGATCGTGAATCGAATGTTTGGCAAAGTTGGCGATATCTTTTTGTGTTAGATAATTTTTTTCATAATCATGATTTACCAGCGATACATGGCTAAGTGATTTTTGGCGTTCGATATTGCGTGGAGCAATATCAACAGCTTGGCTTAAAAAATCTTGCGCTAATTCAAATTGGTTTAATTTAATCTCCAGTTTACCAAGTAAATCGAGTGCGACTAATCGTGTTTCATGACGTTGCAGCATCGTTTTCAGCATTCTTTGCGCAAGAATATGCTCATTATTAGCAATTAATGCTTCAACTAAACCTACCTTTGCCCATGTGAATTTTTGAATATCAAGAACTGATTTAAAGAATGCTTTTGCAGTATCTACTCGTTTTAAGCGAAGTAGAGCATCACCTTTTAAACGCAATAATATTGCACTATAAGCATTGCCTTTTTTATCAAGCGCGGCATTGATTGCTTTTAGTGCTTTAGAATCATTACCATCGTCAATGAAATTATATATTGCTTGTAAATGATTTTTACGCAGTAAAATTCGTTCTATACGCGTTTTAAGGTCATGTATTGTGAATGGCTTGACCAAAAAGTCATCGGGTTGCAGTTCAAGCACGCTGTGTACCAAAGAACCACTGGTTTCAGCTGAAATAAAAATGAATCCTGTAGAGTTTTTTATTAAACGCTTAACGCGTAACTCTTCATATAGCTGATAGCCATCTTGGTGCTTACTCAAATTAAAAGAGCAAACAATCAGATCAAACTGTTCACTGGTGCACTGCTCTTTCGCTGAATTTGCATGTTCAGCAAAGCGCAGCTGTCGAAAGCCAAGTTTTTCGAGCGACTGTTTCATATAGCTTTGAGCAAGAGGCTGCTCTTCAACTATAAGTATTTTTGCATTAGAAAAAATCTTTGCTGGCATTAGACTTGTGACCACATGAACGTATCAGAGACTATAATAAACAGTCTAGTCGCTGACAAGGGAATTTAAAATTTAATACCGCAGACTTCGTTTATTTGATCAGTTATGGGTTTTAAAGTAGCTTGATTATCCAAATTTAGGTAGCGCTAGTTATTGCTTGAGGATTTTTATAGAGATAGGAGACCCTAGGTTTGTAAAGCGCCTAGGTTGATGCTTTTCAAACTTAATTATCCATCAAGGAACATATTAAAAGAGTTTAAGGTTTGGAAAAGAATTAGCGTATTTAGAGGCTTTTTGAATTTTATTTTTAACAGAATTACTAAGAAGTTTTATATGTGGTCGGTGATACTGGACTCGAATTAGTGACCCTCGCCATTATTTGTGAAGGGTGGCGATGCTCTTTTTTTTCAGCTGAGCTAATTATCGATTAAAGAATATAACGTAAGGTTTGATTGAGGGTTTTAAAAGGTTTTATATGTGGTGGGTGATACTGTACTTGAACTAGTGACCCTCGCCATTATTTGTGAAGGGTGGCGATGCTCTTTTTTTCAGCTGAGCTAATTATCGATTTAACGTGAGGTTTGATTGAGGGTTTTAAAAGGTTTTATATGTGGTGGGTGATACTGTACTTGAACTAGTGACCCTCGCCATTATTTGTGAAGGGTGGCGATGCTCTTTTTTTCAGCTGAGCTAATTATCGATTTAACGTGAGGTTTGATTGAGGGTTTTAAAAGGTTTTATATGTGGTGGGTGATACTGGACTTGAACCAGTGATCCTCGCCATTATTTGTGAAGGGTGGCGATGCTCTTTCTTTTCAGCTGAGCTAATTATCGATTTAACGTGAGGTTTTATATGTGGTGGGTGATACTGGACTTGAACCAGTGATCCTCGCCATTATTTGTGAAGGGTGGCGATGCTCTTTCTTTTCAGCTGAGCTAATTATCGATTTAACGTGAGGTTTTATATGTGGTGGGTGATACTGGACTTGAACCAGTGACCCTCGCCTTGTAAGGGCGATGCTCTCCCAACTGAGCTAACGACCCATATTACAAATTTAAAACGCTACTATTAAAATAAATAGTACTGGATTTTACCAGTGAACCTCGCCGATAGTTGTAAATAGCGGTGATGCTCTCTTTTCTTGTAACTGAGCTTGTGACCCATATTACAAATTTAAAACATGCAACTACTAATATAATAAC
>TARA_R110001606_G_scaffold158423_2_pt1 | contig 19555 bp, 24 predicted proteins | sample TARA_R110001606 | Tara Oceans TARA_R110001606 (sample SAMEA4398315) | marine metagenome | biome: Polar Biome; feature: [SRF] surface water layer (ENVO:00010504); material: water (ENVO:00002006), including particulate matter (ENVO:01000060) such as... | depth 5 m | reverse complement strand
ATAGCAGAGCACAACATCTCAGTACGATATAGTAAAGAATTAAATGATGGTACTCCGAGGAGGATATGGACAATGCATGATCCTAATAAAGAATTGTGTGGAACATTAATAACTGCTAGAGGTGATTTAGGAAGTAGAAATAAGGAAAATTTTATGCAGGACATATTTGATTTTATGGAAATAAGAATAGGTAGAAGTGATTTTGCTAATGCTGAAACAACATATTCTCCTAGGACTGCTTACTACATACAAAAAGAAAATAATAATATCGCGGGTTAGAGTAATGGTAACTTGCCGGTTTCATTAGCCGGAGCCGGAGGTTCGATCCCTTCACCCGCTACTAAATAAAAAACGAAGATAATGGCAATAACAGAATTAACAAGAATAGAAAGAGCGCTTAGAACGGTAGCTAGTAATTCACCCAGTATAGGGTGTGGAGGAACCTTTTGCTCTGCAGGGAAAGCTTTATTACCTGGTGACTACGTAATGATTCACGTAACTAGTGCCACTGCTGTCACCCTAAGTTCTATAGAGTGGTTATCAAGCCCTATAGTAGATTTTGGTGGTACTGAAGTTGCAAGTTTGGTTCTCCAACCAAACACTACTACTGCAATAAATATAATGACATGTTCAGTTGTAGGAGGAACTTTTATAGCTTACAACAGATGCCACTAGCATGAATGATCAGAAAGAGCTTATACAACAACTAGCAGAAGAATATGATTTACCTACATTTGTAGTAGAAAGTATAGTAAAATCACAGTTTAAGTTTGTTCAGAATAAGATGGAAGAGGGAGAATGTGCTAAAGTTAGATTGCATCACTTTGGGGTTTTTAAAGTAAAACCTAAAAGGTTATACATAATGAATAAAGATACAGATAATGGGGAATAGAGAACAGAAGATACAAGCAACTAAAGAGATATTATTTAATTTTACCATATCTTTAAAAGAAGCTGTTGCCAATAATGACGTTAAGGGTATACTTACGTATAAGTCTAATATTGCTAATCAAGAAAAAGAGGTTATTGCTCTAGAGACTGATACACCTACTAATGGTCCAATTAGTGTTATGCAACCTCTTCTCGAACGTGGTACTCCTAATAATGGTAAGAAAAAGTATACCTCATTAATATATGGTTTTACACCATATATTAGAACCTTAGTTAATGGAAAGTTCGCATAATGCAATCAAGACCTAACAATAGAATATATAATATTACAATTTTTGGAAGAGAGATGCAATTTCCTACTAAAGAGGTTATGGAGCATTATCAAAGATTAATAGATATATTTACACCTAATAATAATAATATTATATTACATAATAATATGGAACCTTCTGTAAGACTGTCTGCAGATAATCCTATGTTAAATAGTCCAGTAAATGCTTTAGGTTGGAGTATAGTTAATATAGCATCAATACCTACAGCAGAATATCTTGCAGTTTATGCATCTAGTGCTCCTGCATATGCCCGTTCAGTAAGGAGAGTAGATCATACGGATCCCGGATTTGATCAGGATCGTTTTTATAACAAATTAAATATTGTGTGGGCGGGATACTCTTGTAATAGTCAGTTCTGTCAGAATTGTGTAAATGCAACTGGAAATTGTGGAGGAAATAATGCAAATGGAAAAATAGGATGGGAGTTATATAATAATGCGGGAAATACTGGATCTAATTCTTCTTTTGATTGGCAAGTAACAGACGGAGGTGGAAATATTGTAACAGCAGGGATCAAAGATGGTGTAGCCGGAACTTCTATTATCACAGTAGGTTCAGGAGCACCTCCTACTTCTAATAGTAGTTTTAGTTTAGCTTGCTGGGTAAGTCATGGACATCTTCCGGGTAGTTATACTTGTAGCATAACAAACTTTACTGGGGGAGGTAATACTTATCCTAGTTTAAATATAACGGGGATATGCCTAGGTAATCCCCCATTAAATTGTATACCAAATGATCCTAATTATAATGCACAGTGTTGCGTTCCGTCTTGGAACTGTAGCGGACCTCCAAATTATATGTGCTCAGACCCAGGTGATGGAAGTGGTGTACACTCTTCATTAGCTGATTGTCAAACACATTGTATTCCACCACCACCACCGCCACCACCAGCAGACCCACCTTCAGATGTACATTGTATAATTAATAATTGTGATCAACACTAATATGTCATTATTTGATTTAAAAAATGGGAATATAGTTTTAAACCCAGACTCCTTAGCTCTCCCAGGATTTAGAGAAATTTGGAAAAAAGATAAAACTAAAGGTAAAGAAAAGGCAACACGTGAAATATCGTATGTTTATTTTATGTGCGATTATCATAGTCCTTATGCAGTATACCCTAATCTTAAAAGGAGAGAGGCTATAGCTAAAGATTATATGGGAGGAAGAGATTGGGAAGAGACAGAAGATATTAAGGAAGCTATAAGAAGGTATGTAGATTTTCAGGAGACTTATACAATGAGGCTCATGAGGGCTGCTAAGGGGGCTTCAGATAAACTAGCAGGATATTTTGAAGATGTAGACTTCCTAGCTAGAGATGATAGCGGTAAACCCATATTTACAGCAAAAGATGTAGCTGTTAACTTAGAGAAGATTGGTAATATAGTAGATAGTTTAGATAAATTAGAAACAAGAATTAAGAAAGAAGTTAAGACGGACTCTCGAATCCGCGGTGGAGGAGAGATTGGAATGTATGAACGTTAAAAAAGATAAAATTATGGGATGCGGATGCGGTAAAGGTAAAGATGAAAACAGGAATATGGATCCTAAAAAAGGATTTACTCGTAGTAATACGATAAACATGGAGGGTGCTAATACAATAGCTTCAGCTAAAAGAGAGATAAAGGTAGAAGATAATAAGCCTAAACTCTTAGATGGCGGAGGCGGTCTTATGGCAATGACTGGGGGAGCAGTTATGGATTCTGAAGAGTTAGCAAAAAGACTGGCCCCAACACCCACTCCAGAACCAAAGAAGATAGGACTTCTAGCTAAAGCTTTAAGTTTAGGAGAAGCTTTAGTTAATCATGTTGCAGATGGTTTAAGTAAGACTACTAAAAAAGAATTTGCAGCAAGATTAAGTATATGCGAATCATGTCATCATAGAAGCGAAAAAAATAATTGTGGATTATGTGGGTGTGTTATATCCACAAAAGCAGCATGGAAAACATCTACATGTCCTGATGATAGGTGGCCTGAGTTAACAGAAGAAAAAGAATAGTCATGGCTATCACTAGAAAACAGTTAGTAGAACATTATGGATTTAGAGCTACTAAGGAAAATAAGAAAATACTTACAAGGAAACTTGGAGGAGAGGATACGATAGATGTATACGGAAATGTTTTATTTTATCACGGTAAGGCTATATTGACTTTAGAATGGATGCCCTCTGATATGTTTTCCAGATATTTAGAAAAAATGATTAGTAGTATAAAGAAACGAAACTATGCCGAAAGAGAAATATGATTATGAGATATTAGATGAAGCTATGAATAATGCTTATAGTATTATTATGGGTTTACAAACTTTTGATACTATTATAGAAAAAGAGGGCGAGTGTACACTTCCTTTTGATATACGAGAAGAAGAACCTGATATGCTTGGCATGATTGATTATTTTATAGAGACTGAGGAATATGAGAAATGTGAAGTATTAAAGAAATTAATGGATAATGATAATACTCACTCTAGAGCTGATATAAAATGAAAAAAAAAGAACAGGAAGGAATAGCATGGAAAATATTTGGAATATATATGTTCCTATTAGCTCTATTATATTGGATAGGATTAATAATTAATTAATTTAAAAAATAAAATAATGAACAAGATATATCAATTTTTAGGAGGGCGTAAAATGACCTTAGCAATTTTTTTATTTATAGCAGCTACCATTATATTATGGGTAGGTAAATCAGATTTTGCTGAATGGAGTAACTTTATAATATGGATCTTTGGTACGTATGCAGTGGGAAATGTTGGAGAGCATTTATCACCACATTTAGATTCTTCTTTCTCAGAAAAGAAAAAGAAATGAATATTATAGTGCCACTAATTACAAGATTAAGTGAACATATAAGTTGGAATGAGGGAGTTCGTAGTAGAACTGCTCTAAGAAGGGGTATAGATAATAACCCTGATATAGAAGAAGTAAAATGTATGATTGAACTTGCTGAATTATTATTTGAACCTTTAAGAGATTGGGTTGGAGGGCCTATTAGAATTAATAGTTTTTACAGAGGAGAAGAACTTAATACTGCTATAGGTGGATCTAAGAACTCTCAACATATGAAAGGACAAGCTATAGATATTGATGATACGTATGGACATAAGACCAATGCAGAGATGTATCATTGGATTAAAGATAACTTAGAATTTGATCAAATGATCTGGGAGTTTGGTGATGATAATAATCCTAATTGGTTACATGTAAGTTTTGTAGAGCATAGAAAAAATAGAAAATTACTAACTATAGCATCTAGAGATGAGAACGGTAAAGCCCACTATGTACATACTGAAAAACATATAACAAGAACCGGAGGACTATCGCCTGACACAGGACCGAGAGCATGAAATGGGTAGGTCAACATATCTGGGATTTAATATCTAGGTTTAGGTACTATGTGTATCTAGAAAAAACAGATGTTTCTACATCTACTAAAGCTCTTGTTATTGATCACGAGGGTAAGATAGGTACAAATAGTCAAATAGGAACAGGAGGTGTTACAGATGTAACCGGTGTATCTCCAGTTATTTCATCAGGGGGTCTTACTCCAGCAATTTCAATGAATGCGGCAAGTACTTCAGTCGATGGTTATTTAACTAGTGTAGATTGGAATATATTTAATAATAAAACAAGCAATACAGGTACCGTAACTTCTGTTGGTATAACTGAAACAGGTGATGCTCTTACAATTACAAATACACCTATTACTACATCAGGATATACTAATATTGCAGGTGCTGGTGCTTCTACAGATTATATAAATGGTGAATTAAATTTAGTTGCTTTTCCGAGTATACCTTTGGGAACAGTTACTGCTGTAACAGGGACTGCACCCGTTGCTTCATCAGGAGGGGCTACACCTGATATTTCAATGCCAGTAGCTTCTACCTCAGCAGACGGTTATTTAAGTTCTACTGATTGGACTACATTTAATAGTAAAACAACTAATACAGGAACAGTAACAGATGTATCATCTACAACTGCTGGTGATGCTTTAGATGTGGCAGTTTCAAATTCAACAACAACCCCAGAAATTGCTTTAACTTGGGCAGGTTCATCGTCTCAATATATAGATGGAGCTGGAGATTTAACAACGTTCCCAACAATTCCTGCGGGGGACGTAACTGCAGTTGATGGTGGCACATATATTACAACAACAGATTCTACTGGCCCAGTACCTGTAGTTAATCATGATACAACAAGTAGAACAGACACAACAAGTACTGTATCACCCGCACATGGTGCTACATTTACATCTGTAGATAGTGTATCTACAAATGCTACTGGTCACATAACCGCTCTAAATTTAAAAACAATCACGTTACCAGCTGATGCAGAAGGTGTAACAAGTGTGTCAGGTACAGCACCAGTTGCTGTAACCACAGGTGCTACACCAACAGTATCTATGGCAGTAGCTACAACAAGTGCTAGTGGTTATTTGACTTCTACAGACTGGAATACCTTTAATAGTAAAGATAATTATGTAGACTGGAAGTTGCAGGGAGATAGTGGAACTAATCAAGATATAGTAAAACAAACAGTTGTAGATTTTGCAGGGGGAAATTATATGTCAACTATAACAACAGCAAATACCTTAACAACAGATTTATCAGCTGTTGATGGTACATCTGATACTACTACTAAATTTTTAAGTAAAGATAATACATGGGACGTCCCTAGTTATACAGTTGATACTAAATCTCCTGTATCATTTGGTATGTTTACTTGTTCAGCGACAATATCCACTTCCGCAAGTGATGGGGTTGGGGCTGCTGTTGTAATGGGATTTGATACCAAATCATTTACTTACTCGGTAGGTATTACTACTATTTTTACAATTTATGGATCCGCAGGAAAACCAAGTGTAACAGATAGCACCTACACTATATCTATTAGTGCTCATACTTCAGATAGATATTTTGAGGCTAACTGGAATGTATCATCAATAAGAGCCATAGTAAATAATAGAGTTTTATCTGGAATAAGAATACAGGAGGGAGTGCTAAATGGTGCTGGTACTAGTATAAACTGGACAACAATGGATCCATCAACTTCTTATATATATGATAGAGCTTCTGGTAATATAAAAGGAGGCTCAACCGCTGGCTCAATTATTTTCTTAATTGCGGCTAACGCATCTAAGTATTACAGAATGCAATTTTGGAAAGAAAAAGGCTCGCAAGCGGCTACTACGTCAGAATCGCTTTTAAATGGAACGCAATGGACAATTAAACGACTAACATAAAATGAAACAATACCAAATAGAAAATATAACAGATGATCTACATCATGAAATTGTTTTACCTGAAGTGTGGGAACAGAATAAGTTTTCTGAATTAACATTTACAAATACGCGGGCTTCAGGGTCAATAACTATGGATCTTTATGTAAAAGATGTTATCTTGGATTCGTCTGGAGCTTTGCCAGTATATTATTTACTTAAAAATGTTGTTATTCCTATTGGGGTAGCCTTGACAGTAGGTGTTGATGAGATACCTTATTTAAGAGAGAATGTTAGATCTCTGTGGGTAAAATTAACTAATGATGGAACCGGCTCTATAACTTTAATAATAAGATAAGCATGAATCATTTTCAAACAGTACCCCATTTTATAAATACAAGAGAGTTTTCTCATGAGGCTAAGAATTTTATTAAGAATGGATACTATACTAATGCTCCCCCTGGTACATATGCATATAGAGAGTATTGGGATGAACAGACTCGAAGATGTATGGAAGGATATTCTATTGGTAGTATAAGGATAACAGGACCTCATTATTTTTATTTAAACTTTACCCAAATTAAAGCTACAGTTAAACAGGGTAAAATTGAAAGGAAGATTCTAACATTTCCAAGCTTCTTAGATATGGATTATTATTATTTTATGGAGTGTGAACTTGCTAGGCAGAATGGTCAAGGAGTTATTGTAGCTAAAGCAAGACGGAAAGGGTTCTCGTATAAGAATGGAGCATTATGTGTATATCAATATAATTTCTTTAGGGATTCTACAAGTATAATTGGAGCATATTTACAAGCATATTCAGGAGCTACAATGAGTATGGCTTTTGAGATGTTAAACTTTATAAACAAATATACAGCATGGGGTAAGAGAAGAAATCCAGATAGAAGAGATTTTGTTAAAGCTAGATTTAAAGAAGTTGTAGATGGCAAGGAAGTTTGGAATGGGTATAATAGTGAAATTTTTACATTAACATTTAAAGATAATTTCTCTGCAGCTATTGGTAAGACAGCAGATCTAATGTTATTTGAAGAAGCGGGTAAATTTCCTAATCTAATAAATGCATACATGGTAACAGCACCAGTGTTTAGAGATGGTAATGTTATGATTGGTATGCCATTAATATTTGGTACAGGAGGTGATATGGATGGAGGATCAAACGATTTTGCAGAAATGTTTTATAACCCAGATAAATATTGGCTAAGGCCTTATGAGAATATATATGATGAAGGAGGACTAGGAACAAATTGTGGATTCTTCATTGATGATATGTGGTATAAGCCCGGAAAGGTAACTATGCCAGATACAGGAGAAGTAGTAAAAATGGTAGATGAGAATGGTAACTCAAACAGGATAGCAGCAGAAGCATTTCTAGATCAAGAACGTAGTATTATTAAGACTACAGATTCTAGATCTACTTGGGAGAAATATATAACACAGTCACCTAAAACTCCTAGAGAAGCTTTCTTAAAAACAAGCGGTAATATATTTCCAACTATTGAATTAAATTCATGGTTAGGAGAATTAGAAGTAACAAAGAAAGCTCAAGACTTGCAGATGTTAGGAGATTTATACTGGGAAAAAGATAAAGTTAGGTGGACCCCTAATAACGAATTAAAACCAATAATTAAGTTTCCATTAAAACCCACTGAAGATAAAACAGGATGTGTGGTTATATGGGAGCATCCATATAGAGATGCGATGGACCAAACACCGTTTGGATTATATATAGCAGGGACTGACCCTTATGATCAGGATACTTCAACTACAAGTTCATTAGGAAGTACATTTATATATAAAACTTTCCAGAAGTTTGATAAGACATATAATTTACCTGTAGCAGAATACACAGGAAGACCAGAAACCGCAAAAGAATATTATGAGAATATTAGAAAACTTCTTACATATTATAATGCGCAAACCTTATATGAGAACAATTTAAAAGGTTTAAAAATATACTTCGAGCAAAAAAAATGTTTACATTTGCTAAAACAACAACCAAGTATATTGAAGGATATAGTAAATCGATCAACAGTAGCCCGAGGTTATGGGGTGCATATGAGCGAGCCTATTAAGGTTCAGGCTGAGATTTATTTAAGAGATTGGTTGTTAGAAAAACGTGCGGATACAGATGAGGGAGACCAAATGAATTTACATTCTATTTTATCTATACCGTTACTAAAAGAATTAATTGCTTACGACAAAGATGGGAATTTTGACCGGGCTATAGCATTCATGTTATGTATTTTACATAGTCATGAAAACTATCATGTAGATCTGGAGGCTCAGTTTGATTATGGGATGGGAGATAAGTTTTGGAGAACATCTCACTTCAAAAGGAGAAAAGTAGGAAATTAGCTTAATAATTAAAAGAATTTATATACTTTTGTAGATTAATAATATATTATAATGGAAACAGGACAAGAATCATATATTCTAGGAGACTTACCTAGGCAACGGGTACCCAGAAGTAAGAAGGGGAAGAAATGGGCTAGAACCTGTATAGACGAATTAGAGAAAATTACATATGGAGATATTAACTATAATGGTAGATCTTCCCGTGTAAAAAAACAAGTTAACTATGATCTGTTTAATGGTAAGCTGAATCAGGGAGACTTTACACATATTCTAAATCCTTTTGGATTTTCTGAATCTGAGTTTCCTGCAACAATGCAACATTACGATATTATATCTCCTAAGATTCAACTTCTTATGGGAGAAGAAATAAAAAGACCTTTTAATTTTAAAGTAGTATCTCATGATCCAGATGCTATATCTAAAATAGAAGAGCAGAAGAAAGAAATGCTAATGCAGTATCTTTATTCAGTTCTTGTAACACCGGAAGAAGAAGAGGCACAACAACAACAAATGCAAGAGTTAGCAGCAAGTGACCCAGAGAAAGCTGCACTAACACAACCAAAAACTCCAGCTCAGATTGAAAAATATATAAATTTTGAATACCAAGATATACGAGAAATTACAGCTCAGCGTATTTTAGAATATTTAACAAGAGAAGACAATCTAGAGGAAAAATTTAATAGGGGGTTTAAAGATGCATTAATAGCAGGAGAAGAAATTTACTGGGTAGGAGATATTTCAGGTAATCCTACAGTTAGGGTTTGTAACCCATTAGATATTCGTGTTATATTAGATCCAGATTCACCTTGGATTGATGAATCACAAGCTGTAATTGAAGAGAGATGGTTAACTCTATCCACAGTTCTAGATGAATATTATGAATATTTAGAGCCTTCTGAATTAGATATGCTAGAAAAAGGAGTAACAGGTAGAGATAATTCATCGAAGGGCGGAGTAAATTATCCATACAGTGAATTTAATATTATAAACTATGCTAATGTTTTAGATACTGTAGGTAGTGGAGTTTATGATCCAGGCATGATAAGATCTTATAGACGTAATGGTATGGTAAGAGTTTTACAAGTTGAGTGGAAGTCTATGAGAAAGATAGGTATCATAAGTTATAGTGATGAGTCGGGAACTAAGCAAGAAGATATAGTAGATGAGATATTTGAACTTCCTAAATACGCAGAAAAGAAAGGGAAGAAATGGCTATTTGATGGAGTTGAATTACAATGGTTTTGGATTAGCGAATATTGGGAGGGAACTAAAATTGCTGAAGATATTTATTGTAATGTAAAACCTAAATTAAATCAACGTAGAGATTTAAATAATCCTAGTGATGTTAAGTCTGGATATGTAGGATATATTTACAACGAAAGAAATTCAGAATCTATATCACTAATTGATAGGATGAAACCTTTTCAGTATTTATATAATATTATTTACTATAGAACAGAATTAGCGTTAGCTAAATCAAAAGGTAAGGTAGCCTTAATGGATATAGCTCAGATACCTTCATCAGAAGGATGGGATGTTTCTAAATGGATGTATTATTTAGAGTCGATGGGAGTAATGTTTATTAATTCTAGAGAAGAAGGTAATAGATCTACACAGGCTGCACCTTTTAATCAATTCCAAAGTATAGATTTATCTATGGGTAATTATATCAATACTCATGTACAGTTATTAGAAAATGTAAAGAATGAACTTGGAGAATTATCAGGGGTAAGTAGACAAAGACAGGGACAAGTATCTTCGTCTGAATTAGTAGGTAATACGGAAAGAGCAGTTGTACAATCTTCTCATATAACAGAGTTTTGGTTTTATGCTCATAATGAATGTAAAAAGAAAGTATTAACAGCTTTAGTTGATGTTGCAAAGATGAGTTATAGAGAGGGTAAAAAAATTCAATATATAGCAGATGATATGTCTAGAACATTTATGAATATAGAGCCTGAAGATTTTACTAATTCAAGTTATGGGATTTTTGTATCAAACGCATCAAAAGATGATAGAGCTTTAGATTCATTAAAGTCTTTAGCTCAATCAGCGCTTCAAGCGGGGGTAGTATCTTTTACTGATGTTGCTAGTATTTTACAATCTGAGTCAATTACTACTGTAAGAAAAATGTTAGAAAATTCTCAAGCTGAGATGGAGAAGAAACAAGCGGAAGCTCAGCAGGCTGAAATGCAATCTGCGCAACAAGTACAGCAAGCGGAGACAGAAAAAGAAATGGCAAAAGAAGATAGAGAAGATGCGCGTACACAATTAGATAATGAGACTAAAGTTAAGATAGCCTTAATTAATGCAGAAGCAAGATTGATTGATGCTGATGATAATAATGATGGTTATGTTGACAGGAAAGAAGGTGAAAATGCATCAACAGAAATAGAGGATAGTGCAAAAAGGGCCCTAGAACAACAAAAGATGCAGGCTGATTTAGGATTAAAAAAAGAGGAATTAGCAGAAAAGAAAAGATCTAATAAAGCTAATGAATCTATAAAACGTAGTAGTGCAAATAAAAAGAAAGCTAATGAGTAATTACTTCGGGAATATGAAGGCTTTTCCTAACCTTACAGAACCTGTACAAGTTGAATATGGTGGTGTGGTAAAGGAAGAAGAATACCAAGAACCAATTATTCAAGATGATGTGGTTAAGACTACAGTTAATAAAGATGGGTGGGCGGATGTTAATAGTTATAGAGCGAAGAAAGATGATGGACAATTTATTATGAATACTCAAAACTCTTTGATAGAAAAAGGATTTAATGTTAGTAATGATGGTGTTTGGGGAAATAAAACTTATAGCGCTTTAAATCAGGATTTAGTAAATAAGCAATTAGATAACTATGTAGGAGATAATTTTACTTACGAACAATTCCAGGCTCAAGTATACAAAGAGTCTACTGGAGATAATAGTAAGGTATCAGGTAGGGGGGCCAGAGGTATAGCTCAATTTTTACCTAGTACATTTAAGTGGGCAAAAGAAAAAGGATGGATTCCAGAGACGGCTAAAATTTCTGATAAACCAGCTCAAGCCCTAGCTCAAAGAAGATATATGGATCATTTATTTAATGATATTACTGTTGTCAAGTCAGCTCCCAATAAGGAAGAGCGTCAAGCTAGAGCTTTTGCGTCTTATAATCATGGGCCAGATAACTTTGCATCCTTCTGGGGAAGATTAACGGATATAGAAAAAAAAGGTGGTTGGAGAGTGTGGCACAAAAAAGCAAATGCAGAAACTCAAAAATATGTTTTATGGAATATGGATAGAACTTCATATAAAGAAGATTTCTCTACACCCTATAAACATAAGAAAGGATATTGGACTTCTAAATGGAATGATGTTAATTACGGATTTGATCCCTTTGTAAGAGAGGATGAACAGTATAGATATAAATAAAACGCTATAATAAACAATAAAAAATTATATTTTTTCCTTACAAAAGGTTTTTTATATTGAAAATTAAATATACTTTTGTTGAATTATAAAAAATAAATAACATGTCAGAAGAAAACACTGAAAATTCACTAGACGGATTTAAAAATTTAGCTGCAGATATTATGCCAGCTGAAGGTCTAGATATTAAAGAGGTAAATGAACTTCCAGAGCAAGATCGTATGTCTCTAGGTGATGATACCGGAGTAGTAGACTTAACTGTTGAAGACTCTAAACTAACTACTGATAAGTCAGTAGATATGGATGATGAGCCTGATAAAAAAGTTAGCGATGATTTAAATGCAGGTGAATTAAAGATTGCGTATAAAAAAGAAATACCAGAAGGAGAAGTTACGGAAGACGAGATAGAAGAATCTGATGATTCTGAAGTATCTCAACTAGGAGTAATAGCAAATTTTCTAAAAGATGAAGGTATTATAGATTATGAGGAAGAGGAGTATGAAGATACAGAAGAAGGTTTCCAACAAGTAATCCAAAATGAAATTAAAAAGGGTATAGAGAAATATAAAAATGATCTAGATCCTCTAGCTCAAGAATTTATTGAGTATGTAGATAAGGGAGGAAATCCACAAAACTTTGTTAAAGCAACAAGCGATGTAGATTTTTCTAAGATTGATGTTAAGATGATTGATGGAAAAGAAAATCTTCAAAAACAATTAGTTGCAGAACTAATGAGAAGAGAAGGTTTTGATCAAGAGGAAATTGCTTCAGATATTCAGGATTTTATCGATGGGGGTTTAATAGCTAAAAGAGCTAATAGAGCATTATCTAAACTTAAGCAGATACAAACAAAAGATAGACAAACGTTATTGAAAGATCAAGAACAAGTGTCAAAACAAAAAGAGGAAGACCACCAAACTTTCCTTACAAGTTTAAAAGACGATATTGAGACTAGAGATGAAATCGCTGGTTTCGGTGTAACACCAAAAGCAAAAAAGGATTTCTATAATTATATAACAAAGGTAGACCGAAAGACAGGGAAGACAAGGCTAGTTTCAGATTCTGAAGCTGATAAAGACTCCCAGCTGAAAATGGCTTGGTTATATTATAACAAGTTCGATTTCACAAAGGTTGAAAAAAAGGCTAGAACAAAAGCCACATCATCACTGAAAGCTAATCTTGAAAGAGCTTCGAATATTTCTACTAAGAAATTGAAGAGTAAAGCGAGAACACAAGCGGGAGGTGGGGATATTGATTTCAGCTTATTTGAAAACGCGCTTAAATAACAATATTTATTAATTAAAAAACAAAAAGTGAATGGCTATAAACGGATTGCAACTTTACAAAACTAAGTGGCACTCGGGATTAACCCAACAAAATCACCTTTCGTCAGCATATTTAACTGAGCCGGAAGTTATGAGTACATTAGTGACTCGTATCTTCGGGATGCAAGGATCTAACCCTATCCAATACTTAACTAGTGGAATGGGAAGATCTAACGAGATCGGAAACAGAGAATATGACTGGCATTTACAAGGAGATGATGAGAAGGCAATTCCAGTAAGTGGTAACTTAGGAGACGGTGGCGCAACGCCAGGTCTAAACAGAACAACCTTCAGAGTAAAATTTGGAGAAAAATGGTTCGCTAACCAAGAAGTGTTAGTGGCAGATGATAGATCTTACAGAGTAAGAGTAATGGAAGATCCATATTTTGATGGTTCGGACTGGATATACACGTTAAAATTAACGAGTCCAGACCCAACTAAATTTATGGATCCATTGTTGATTCAATCAGGAGCTGAATTCTCGAAAGAGTATACTACTGTACCTGAATTCTCAACTGGTGGTAATACTACTTTCAGTGCTCCATTTAAAATGAGAAATCATTTATCTACTTTAAGAAAATCTTATACAGTAACAAGAAGTGCTGCAACTGATGCGCTTGTTATACAATTAGCTGATCCAGCTAATCCGTCTAAGAAAACTACAGTATGGACAAGATACGCTGAGTGGGAAGCTATGGCTCAATGGTATAGAGAGATTGAAAGATCTTATTGGTATTCTACATTCTCTGCTAACTCTAATGGGGTTACAGATATGTTGGGTAACAATGGTCTTCCAGTTTATGAAGGTGCTGGAATTAGAGAGCAAATCGCTCCAGCAAACAGACGTTACTATTCTGACTTAACAGAAGGGATTATTAGAGATTTCTTAATTGATCTTTCTTATAATGTAATGCCTGAGTCTTCAAGAGAGTTTGTTGCATTTACAGGTGAGTATGGATTCGCAGAATTCGACAGAGCTATGAAAACAGCGGCTTCAAATTGGACTCTTGTTGATTCAACATTCATTACTGGTAGCGGGCAGAATTTGGCTTTAGGTGGTCAGTTCAAAACATACATGGGATTAAATGGTACAAGAATTACTCTTAAGCATTTACCTTTATATGATAACACAGTAATCAACAGACAACTACATGCAGATTCTGGAAGACCGTTAGAGTCTTACAGGTTTACATTCCTTGACTTTGGTATGGCTGGTGGAGAATCAAACATCCAATCAGTACATAAAAAAGATTCTAAGGACATGATGTGGCATACTGCTGGTTCGGTAGATCCTTTTGGAAATACAGCTAAGTCTGTTAATACAATGAGATCTGATAATCTTGATGGTTATTCAGTTCATATGTTAACTGAGTGTGGTGTTATGATTAAGAATCCAATGGCATGTGGTGAGTTGATTTGTACTAAAGCAGCAGCTAACGGATAGAAACTAATTTTAAAATTGAAACATGAACAAAAAGAATGAAGCAAAAGTAGTTTTAAAGGCTATTGAAAGACAATCATGGTCAGGCTTTCATCGGTTTCCAAAATGTAAGGACACAGTCATAGCCTCTCTCGGAAGAGGAGGTTATGCTACTGGTCTTACAGTGGAAGAAGAGAAAGATCTTGAACAAGAATTGCAAATGACAGCCGGAACTTTAGGGAAATACTCTGAGTACTGGAAAGACTATACAGTTATTTTAAATGATAAGGATAAAACCTTAACATTATCATCCCCTAGAGATTTTATAGATTATAAAATTTTAATGGCGAGTAACCGTGTATCTAACTCAGTAAATGATATGACAGATTGGCCAAAAGCAGAATATGTATTATATGATGCTGAAGAAGACGCTAAGAAAGATAATCTAAAAGTAAAATCAAGAAGGTCAGCATATAAAGTATTTAATGCAATGACTTCTTCTGAGATGCGTAATGTATTGAAATTAATGGGTAAAAAAGCAGAAAATGCTTCTGATACATTAATTGAAAATACACTTGCTGACATCATAGAAAAAGATCCAGTGGTATTTAATGAGACTATGAATATGTCAGATTTTAAACTAAGAGTATTTGTAAATGATTTAGTATCTATAAATGGACTACGTATTAGAGGTGGGCATTATATGTTCGGTGACAGTGCTATAGGACATGACTTAGAAGCTGCATTATTATATTTAAAAGATCCCGTAAACCAGGATATTGTGTTATCATTAAAACAGAAGCTTAAAGCAACTAAAAAATAATGACACTAGCAGAAATGCATATACAGTTCAAAGTGGGGTTAGATAAGACTGATAGTCTTAACTACCCCAATTTTGAACCTGAAGAAATCGATTTGTGGCTTAATAGGTCACAAGATCGTTTTGTAAAACAAAGATACACCCATGATCCGAAGAACGAAACATTTGAGGAAACTCAAAAACGGACTGACGATCTTAGAACTATAGTGAGTGATATAACTATTCCTCCATCTTTAATACAAACCCCTATTAAACCTAATGGTATTCTATTTGATTTACCAGACGGAACTATAGCGGGTCCGGACATTTATTGGTTCGCCATTAACGAAGAGTGTGAAATTCGTTATAAAGACTGCAATGGCAGTTGGATAGATGAGAGAACAGGAGTTTACGCATTACAGCATGACGATTATAATAAAGTAATCGACGATCCATTTAATAAGCCATCGCAAGGTGTAGTATTAAGATTAATGCATAGTCGATTTGCTGAATTATTAACTGATGGGAGTTTTACAATAGTTAGTTACTTCTTAAGATATTTGAGAATGCCAGTTAGGTTAGATATAATTAGTACCCCTTTGGTTCCATGTGAGCTTGCTATACATACTCATACAGAGATTGTAGCAGGAGCAGTAACATTGGCATTAGAGAATATAGCTAGCCCTAGGTTTCAAACTCATTTAATGGCAGAAGTAACGCAAGAGTAATTAATATTAACTAATAAAACAAAAAAGTAATGGCAAGACAAGAAAATTATAAGATCCTTATTGGTAAGGACTTAGCGAGAGCTGCAACAAGCGTTGCTACTTTAGCAAACGGTGAAATAGCCGTAGTAAAAAATGATATGACATTGTTAGTTGCAGGTGAGACTATAGCAAACAGTGATTATGTTTATGTAGTACAAGGTACTGCAGCAGCACCAAGGTTCTCTGCAAAAATACAGGGAGCAAATGTATCTAAATGGGGAGGAACTCAATTCGCAGCAGCGGTTCAACAAGTAGCAACAGTTGGAGCACTACCAGGAGCAGCAGGATCTATCAATTTAGTAAATTCAACACAATATGTTTTATCTCTTATATTTACATATGATAAAGTTATTGGGTCTGAAAGACAATTAGTAAGACGTTTCTACTATACTTCAGATGCAACAGCTACGCAGCAAGAAATTGCACAAGCTTTAGCAATAGCAATAAATGCTGATGATTATATTACTGCTAATGGATTAGTAACAGCAGTACCAGCAGTAGGATTAGGTACTAATTGGGGAATAACTATTACAGCTAATGTTGTTTCTAGTTGTGCAGCAAATACATATTCAACTATTGATGGGTATGAGCAAGTAACATTTAAAACTGTTTTAGGTGAAGGTTTTAATGAAGGCGGTGCTACTACATTAAACATGAATACTGTTGTACCTCTTTATGGTTCAGGTACTTATGAGCATGTTTCTGATTTAGAAAGAGCAGCATTAGGTTATGATGGTATAACAAATCTTATGAGATTCCCAGTTCCTTCTTACCCTTTATACGCAGTTTGTGCAGATACTTATGATGTATATTCACTTATGCATTCTGATCGTCATGCAACTGCCAATTTAAACCAAGATGGATATAGTCCAGAGATGACTCTCGTAGCGATGGAAAACGGTGGTGCAGGTCAACAGTTAGCTTTTGAGGGAGAAATTAACCCATGGTTAAATTCTTGTCCAGGTAACTTTGCTGCAGTTGTACTATAATAAAATAATAACTTAAAAAAATATAACAATGGCAATAACTTCAATGTCCAAAGGGACAAATAGATCAGTAGAAGCAGCTACAGAAAATTTTGTAGTAGCGTCTTCAACAGCAGCGGCAACCTTTATAGGTAAAGCTAAGGTTCCAGCAAACGCAACTATATTAGGTGTTAGTGTAAAAACTAATATAGCTATGGCAGGTGGTACAAATGTAACAGTTAAAGTAGGAGGAGCAAGTGCAGTAGCAGTAAGTGCAGCTATCCTAACTGCTACCATGACACCTGCTTTAAAGCAAAATACATTAATATCAGTAGCTCCATTAGCTTTAACAGCAGCAGCTGTAGCAGAGGGTAATATTACTATAACAACAGTAGGTACATTTACTGCTGGAGATATAGATGTTACTATCCACTACGTAGTTTAGGTAGTTTTAATAATTTTACATAATACAGGAGGGAGAAATCCCTTCTGTATTCATGTATTTAAAAAATATATGAATGGCTGGAATAGTAGATGTAAATTTTAAAGTAACAGAGGCGTGTGATAATAAGAGTATTTTATTTCAAGAACTCACTGGAGCATACTCGGCATTAAATAATTTAGGAGGTTGGGGAACACCTAACTATCTTTTAGGTAATGTCCTTGATGTAGAGATAGTAATAACTATGCCTAGCGGTGCTACAATTATTTTAGACGCCGCAACATTAACTCCTACTCTTCCGAGTGATTCAAATGGTATTTTTCATATTCATATGGGATTATTAGGAGGTACTCAAGGAGCTACAATAGCACAAGGAATTTATCAAATTGAATATAGAATTTTAGTTGATGATGGAACCGCTCAAGGTTTCTTAATATCTAAAAGAAAATTCGCATTAGTTGCTAGTGTGATTAAATGTTGTGTTCATAAAATGTTAGCTAATTTAGATATGTGTGATGCTTGCCCTTGCGGGGAAGATAAAAGTAATGCTCTAGAAGCTTACACTCTTTATAAAGCTATGTGGTATGCGTATACCTGTGGTAGTACAACGAAAGCTGCAAAAATGGCAAATCAAGTAAATAAATTGTGTAACTATAGAAGTACATGTGCGTCATGTACCTCTTAAAAAAATAGAAAATAATGTCTTGTAATAATTGTATGAATGGATGTGTTACTCCGCAGATGTGTTCTTGCGACTGTACTACATGCGCTGAAGCTAATAGTTGCGATATACCTGTAGGGGATACGGGAGCCACGGGTTCTCAAGGACCTGCAGGACCTCCTGGAACCGATGGTGCAAACGGAGCTAATGGTGCTCCTGGTGCTGATGGTTGTAATTTAACTGATGTATATATCTCAGATGGTACCGATGGTAATATAAACGGAGATATAATAGTAACTACTGGAACTGCGGCTCCTTGTCCTAATGTAATAAATGCAGGAAATTTAATAGCTTCAATAGTAGCAGAAGGATCTGCAGTACCTTCAGGACTTATAGTTATGTGGCATGGAGCATTAGCTAATATACCAATAGGATGGGTTCATTGTGATGGGACTAATTCAACTCCAGATTTAAGAGGGAGGATGATAGGTGCTTTCGGTCCTGATCCAGCACTTCATGGTCCTTACAATGGTATTAATGCTACAGGAGGATCTAATACAATAAGTTTAGCACCTAATCAGATACCAGCCCATGTTCATGGAGTTGGTGGATATACTGTTACTTCCACTATACCAAATAGTGGAGCTCATAGACATACAGTACAAGCACAAAACATGGGAAGTGGATCTCTACCTAATTCATGTAGAAGAACTGTAGGTAATAATAATTCTCCTGGTATAATGGATAATTATCAAACAGGAGAAAATGAAACTTCTCCAATGACGGGAGCCGATGAAGCTAATCATACTCATCCAGTAAATAGTTTATTAGGCGGTACATCTGGAGATGGTACTCCATCATTATCAGCTCCATTAGGGGCACCTACAACAATAATACCTAAATATCACGTATTAGCATTTATTATGAAACAATAATGGCATTAGACTTAATT
>TARA_R110001606_G_scaffold92864_1_pt1 | contig 19559 bp, 9 predicted proteins | sample TARA_R110001606 | Tara Oceans TARA_R110001606 (sample SAMEA4398315) | marine metagenome | biome: Polar Biome; feature: [SRF] surface water layer (ENVO:00010504); material: water (ENVO:00002006), including particulate matter (ENVO:01000060) such as... | depth 5 m | reverse complement strand
ATCTTCTAAAAAGACTTTTAAGTCAGAAGGTAAATTTAAAGCTTCTGCAGAAAAAAGAATTTCTTTACCAGTTTCTGCTTTTAAACCAATAGGAATTACCATAGACTCAAAATTATTATTTGGTAAAGATTGTATTCCTAATTTTTTACCTTGATTATTATTTATCAATTCAGAATAAATAGCCAAATTATAAGTTACACCACCAAATAAAGAAGCATCATAACCATTATCAAAATCTGTTGTTGCACCCTTTATAAAATAAATTTTTGTTTGATGTTCTATCCCTTCTTGATAAACTTTTAAATGAACCTCTGATCTTGAAGCAGTTTTTGAGAACTCATCTGTTTTGTGGCTTTGATTTGCTTCATTAAAAGTAACTTTGTTAGAAGCTGCAATTCCAGAAACCACAAAGAAACCTTGGCCAGGAGCAATTTCAAAAGCAGCATCATTTAAAGATGTTTTTGGAGTATATTCTCCATTTCCGCTATTAGCAGATTGATCCCATATATAGATAGTATTTTCTTCTAATCTATCAATAGCATTATTATCCGTAAAAAAAGTTCCCAGATTAATATGAGCAGCAAAAGGATTACCAACTAGATTATAGTTATTTGTTGTTTGATTGATGTTATAGTCTTTATTACCACTTGTATAAGTTCCTGTAAAGCTAACATCGCCTGCAGTTGCAGATTTTACAGAATAACCTTTACCAGCATCAAAAGCATCTGCATCTGAATAGGTGTTTAAATAATAATTCCAACCAGGACCATCAATTTTATAATTAGCAATTCCTCTAAAGCTTGTGTTTGAAGTTCCTGAAGCTAAAGTATTATTCGCAATAAAGTTTTGAACTGTTTGTCCTGTAACTGGAGATGATACTAAATGCCATGCTTTTAAAGGATTTGCATCTGCTGTTAAAGTTCTTTTATAAGTTATATTTCCTGTTGATGTACCTGAAACAATTAAAGAACCTCCACTTGCAATTGTTAAAACATCGTTTGTAGTAATATCATTAGCAACTGCTCCTGTAGTAGCCCCAATAATTGGGTCGTTTGCTAAATCTGGAATTACAACATTATCTGTAGCTGTTGGTACTGTGCCTTCACTCCAGTTAGTTGGTGTTGCCCAATCTGTAGAACCACCAAGCCAAGTGTTTGTTGTAGGCGAACTAGTAAATTCCATAGTCAAAACTGGTGCATTTGCAGTTTGTCCATCACTAATCCCATAATAATGAGCTCCTAATAATCCGTTTGGAGATGAAGCTGAACTAACATTTATGCTCAATCTTAAAAATACATAATCTCCTGCAACAGCACCAGCATCATATTGTGCATTAATGTAAGTTGTTAATGCTGTATCTCCACTAGAATTTGAATTTACTTCTCTATCCGTTAAAATTTGTGTTCCCAATGGCTCTGTACCACCTGTGTCTCTAACTATAAATCCACTTTGAATAGCTGTAACTGTTCCAGTAGGATCAGAATATGTGCCATCATAATAATCACTAGCATTGATTGTAGATGATGCATTGTATGGTAAACCATATAAATCTACTTCTGCATCTATCCAATGTCTTAAATAAGCTAAATTAACTTTTAAATTTGCAGCATTTACAGATTCTCCTGTTGGTCTAGAAGGTAATTTAAAAGGAATAATTGCATTAGTAACAAATGGGTCACCTCCTCTAGCACTCTTTCCTACTTTTAAAACTTTTGTTCCGTCAATGTCATCACCACCTAACCAAGGATTATTTACAGGAACATCATTGATGTCAGAAATTATACCATCATTATAATATACTTGTCCTGAAACTATTTCTGGGCTTATGTTATAAGTTTGTGCTTGCAATATAATTGGAGAAGTACTTAACACAACAAATAACATTGATTTAAATAATTTTGTTTTCATATTTTTTAGTTTAAAAGATTATTTAATAATTATTTTAGTTTATTATAAATTTTATCTCATTCGTTATTATAATAATATTAAGACCTATTTTAAAATTTAAATGTGTTATGAATTTTATATTATTATCTAAACTATGTAATGAAATTCTTAATACGTCAAACATAAATGAATCAATTAGTTAAAGCAATGGTCATTATGTTCTTTTAGTTGTTCAAAATGTCTATATAGTGTAGAATATGGTTAATATGCTATATGTTTATTATTGAAGTGAAAACTTGAATATCTTAAATGGAAAACTAAAGATGGTTTACGATAACGTTTTATCGGAGTTGTTTTTTAATAAAAATTTAGGGTTAAGTATTAAAAAAAATGTTTTTAATACTTAACCCTAAAAAAAACTAAAATGATTATAATAAATAAATTTTAAAAGTATCTATTTTACTTTAAATCAAAATAAATAGAAAGACTATTTTCTTCTAATTTTACCTGGAGAATAGCCCATTTTATTTTTAAATACTTTTGAAAAATAAAATAATGAGTTAAAACCTGTTTTAGCAGAAATTTCCTTAAGTGATAAATCTGTATTTACCATAAGCCTTTTTGCATGTTCTAACCTTTCATTAATAAGATATTGTTGCAAAGATACTCCACTATTATTTTTGAATACAGTTCTAAACCTATTGTAACTTAAGTGATGATCACTTGCTAGCTTTTTAAAATCTACTTCTGTATTAAGGTTTTCTTTTATAAAGTCGATAACTTTTTTACAGAGCTGTTCTTCACGACTACCTAACCCTTCTTCTTGGTAGGAAATAACGTAAGCTACAAGCTGAAGTACAATACCTGCAAGAATTTTTCTAAACCCTAAACTATTTTTTTTAACCAATTTTAAGGATTGATTAAATAAAAAAACTAATTCTTCTTGATGCCCAATTTGTTTTACATAAGAGGTGTTTTCGGGAAATAAATCTTTTAGTATTCTATTAGATAACACTTCTCCTTTAATTCCAATCCAATACTCTTCCCAGCCAGTTTCCTCTATAGGTTTATAATTATGCCATTCGCCTGGATATAAAACCATTACATCTCCAGAATTCACCTCCCATTTACCTTTTTTTGTTGATAAGATACCTTTTCCTGTTGGGATGTAAACTAGATAACAACCAGGTAAAGTTCTACCAATAACTTGATTAAAGTTATGTGTATTTGGATGCCCTTCTAAAGGATAAGTATCTCCAGGATAAATTTGTTGATAACCACAAGTTGGAACGTAAACACCCCAGTCTTCTGCCTCTGTATCTTCTGCTAAATATTGAAAAAAATTGTCCATTCTATTTCAAAAGTAGACATTTTGCACAACAAAAACAACAAAACGTCTATTGACTAATAGTAGATCATTCATCTATTTTTGTGAAATATAAAAAATTTGGTCGATAATTTTAAGTAATTACTATTTAATGCATAAATAATTTATTGATAAAAAGAACATTGAAAAAGTAAGAAGTAAGATGATAGATTCAGAATTAAAAATTGAAACACCTAAAAAGAAATTGATTCATGAAACATTCAAGTCTATACCTCAATTTAATTTTGATTATTCTTTAACAGGTAAAAATGCAACCAAATCTATAGAACTAGGTCTTGCAGAAGCAGATTGGTATCAAAGTCCTGTGTCTCGTAAAACAATGCGAAAATTGTTGGTTCGTAAAGATGGGCCTGCTATTAAAGACACATTGTTACTTTTAGCTATTTTAATTACTACAGCAATTGCTACAATTACTCTTTGGGGAACTTACTGGGTTATAATTCCATATCTTATTTATGCTGTGTTTTATGGTACAAGTTCAGATTCTAGATGGCATGAATGTAGCCATGGAACAGCCTTTAAAACAGATTGGATGAACAATGTTGTTTATGAAGTTGCCTCTTTTATGGTGATGAGAGAATCTGTAGTTTGGAGATGGAGTCATACACGTCATCATAGTGATACAATTATAGTTGGTAGAGATCCAGAAATTCAAATTCCAAGACCACCAGATGTTAAAAACCTAATCCTATCAATATTTAATATTGGTGGTTATAAAACCTTTTTTCCAAGTTTAATTAGACATGCTTTTGGTAAAATTAGTGATACAGAAAAAACCTATATTCCAGAATCTGAATTCAGTAAAGTTTTTAAAATTGCACGTCTTTATCTTTTTATTTATGTTTTAATCATTAGTTCAGCGATAATTTTACAAAGCTGGATTCCTGTTTTCTTATTTATTTTACCGCATTTTTTTGGAACATGGCTTATGATTGTTCACAACACAACACAACATGCAGGATTAGCAGAAAACGTTTTAGATCATCGTTTAAATTGTAGAACTGTTTATATGAATCCTATTAGCAGGTTTATTTATTGGAACATGAATTATCATATAGAACATCATATGTTTCCTTTGGTTCCTTATCATGCATTACCTAAATTACATAAACTTATTAAAGACGATTGTCCTCCAGTTTACACATCTATTTATAGTGCATGGAGTGAAATTATACCCACAATAAAAAGACAAATAAAAGAACCTTCTTTTTATGTAAAACGTAAATTACCAAAAACAAAAAAATATATTACAGAAGGTGTTTTTACATCAAATTTAAAAGAAGATACAGAAGGTTGGATTCCTGTTTGCTCTAATAACGATTTAGGAGCAGAAGACATTATTCGATTTGATCATACAAAAAAAACATTTGCTTTATTTCGAAATAAAAAAGGCTCTCTTTTTGCTACGGATGGAATTTGTACACATGGAAATACTCATTTAAGTGAAGGATTAATTAAAGGCAACATTATAGAATGCCCAAAACATAATGGTCGTTTTAATATTGATGATGGTTCTCCTGCACGTGCACCAATTTGCCAAGGTTTAGCAACATATCCTATAGAAAAAAGAGAAGATAAAATTTGGCTAAATATTAAAAATGCTTGTGGAGATGGTTCTCGCAAGAAAAAAAGCTACAACTTAAAAGTTATCAGCAATAAAAATGTTTCAACTTTTATCAAAGAATTAGTTCTTGAGCCTATAAATATTGATAAAAAAATAATATTTACTCCTGGAGATTACATGCAGTTGCAAATTCCAGAATATCAGAAAATAGAATTTAATCAATTTGATATTCCAGAACCTTATGCTTCTGTTTGGAAAAATCAACGAATTTTTGATTTAAATAGCAGCAATCTTGAGCAAGAAAGATTCAACAATTATTCTTTAGCAAACAATGGAAAAAAAGAAAAAGTTTTAAAATTTAATGTTAGAATTGCAACACCTCCAACAGGTCAAGAATGTAAACCAGGTATTGGTTCTAGTTATCTTTTTAGTTTAAAACCTGGTGATAAAGTAACTGCAATTGGGAGTTTTGGCGATTTTCATATAAAACCATCTAAAAAAGAAATGATTTATATTGGTGGTGGAGCAGGTATGGCTCCAATTCGTGCTCATATTGCCCATCTTTTTGAAAATGAATTAACTCATAGAAAAGTTAGTTATTGGTATGGAGCACGTTCTAAACAAGAACTTTTTTATGATGATTATTTTAAGAATATAGAAAAAGATCATTCTAATTTCAATTTTCAAATAGCACTTTCAAATCCGCTAAAAGATGATAATTGGATAGGAAATACTGGTTTTATTCATCAAGTTGTTTTTGATAATTATTTAAAAAACCACCACAATCCTAAAGCTATAGAATTTTATCTCTGTGGCCCACCAATGATGATTAAAGCGTGTACTAAAATGCTTATGGAATTAGGTGTTTCCAACAATCAAATAGCTTTTGATGAGTTTTAAATTCAGATAAAATGGATAACAATAATAATGCTCTAATTTGGGGTTTTTACGACCAAATGCGTCCGAAACAAATTGAGGCTATACAAGAAAAAACTCCTATTGCATATTTACCTTGGGGAGCATTAGAATATCATGGAAATCATAATCCTACAGGACTTGACAGCATAAAGGCTCATCATATGTGTGTGGATTTAGCAAAAGAAAATGGGGGATTGGTTTTACCAGTTATTAACTTAGCTGCAAATCTAATTAAATCTTATCCTGGAGTTAACTTCCCTAAACATTCAATCGAATTTTCTGAAAAACTAATTAGACTTATTTGTGAAGAATATTTTGAACAACTTGTTCTACAAGGTTTTAAAATTATCATTTTATTATCTGGTCATGCAGGAGAACCTCATCAAAATATATTAAAAGAAGTAGCTCAAGAATTTAATAAAAAACACCCTGAAAGATATTTTTGGGCATTTGCTGAGTTTGATATTTTACCCGATAATTTATTAGTTGCAAATCATTCTGCATTAGGTGAAACTTCTTTACAATTATATTATGCACCAGAAACAGTAAGTATGGATGCATTGCCAAAAAACAGACCTATTAGTTTAGAAATAGATGCTGTTTCTGGAAAAGACCCAAGATTAGCAACAAAAGAATTAGGAGAAAAAATTGTAAAAACCTATCTAAGAAATGCTACTAAAATGATAAACGAATTAAAACAAAAATATTTATGAAGTATAGAAAATTAGGCAGAACTAATATAGAAATCAGTGAAATAAGCTTAGGAACTTGGGCTTTTGGAAACAATGTTTATGGAGGTGTAGACGAAAAATCTGGCATTAATACTATTCATGCTGGTATAGACTTAGGTGTAAATATTTTTGACACTGCCCCTCAATATGGAACCCCAGAACAAGATGGAGTTGCAGAAATTGTTTTAGGAAAAGCACTAAAAGGAAAGCGTGATAAAGTTCATGTTTCAACAAAGTTTGGTAGAAACCCAACTATTAAAAACGGTGCTTCACAGTTTTATAAATCGAGAGTAATTAACTCTGTAGAAGAAAGTTTAAAACGATTACAAACTGACTACATTGATGTACTTTTTTTTCATTCACCTTTTTCTCCTGATGAAATAAATGATGATGTTTGGGAAGGTTTAGAACAAGTTAAAAAACAAGGAAAAGTTCGTTTTGTTGGCCATTCTATTTCTATGTTTGATCAAACAGAAAATATGGCACGTAAATGGGCTGAAGAAAATAAAATAGACATTATTCAGGTAGTTTTAAGTTTAATGAATAGAGAGTCTCAAAAGCTTGTTGAAGAATTACAAAAATATCCTATAGGTGTTTTTGGTAGGGAATGTTTAGCTAATGGTTTTTTATCTGGAGGTATAAAAAAAGATACTGTGTTTACAGAAGGCACTTTAAATGCGCGTTATTCTAGAGAAGAAATTCACGAACGTGTAAACCAAGTAGAAGCTTTTAAATATTTAGTAAGAGATGATATTAAAAATATGCCACAGGCTGCTTTACGTTGGGTTTTAGATCAAAAAGGAATCTCTACAGTATTATCTGGTGCTAAAAATATTGCTGAATTAAAAGGAGCAGTTTCTGCCTCTGATGCAAAACCATTTACAGAATCTGAATTAAAATTAGCAAAAGAATTATTGAAAAAAGATTTTGAAGCTGCTTAGTTTGTTGAGTTATTCACTTTACACTATATTATAAAATTGTTTTTAATATCCCTAAATTATGAACAAAAAATTCCCAGTAACTTAGTTGTTACTGGGAATATTATTTTATTGATGGTTTAAATTTATATATCTTCTAAAGTTACAATTAATACAGGTGCATTTGCTGCTCCATTCCCACTATTAATTTTTGATATTGCCCAAGTTGGCATATCGCTTCTACTTGCATTAATTCTAAGAAAAATAAATTCTCCAGAACTAGCTCCATTATTATATTGTGTATTCATAAAGGATGCTAAGTTTTTAGCTGAAGTATCATCCATAGAAACTTCTCCTAAAGCTGTCGTGTTTTTTAAGTATGCTTTTTGAATTGCTGTTGCTGTTACATCTGTATCATAAGCACCTAAAAAGAAATCTGTAGGAAGTACTTCTGATGTTACTCTTGAAGAAAGGCCATAAACATCATACTCTACAGGAAACCAAGCAGCGTTAAATGAAACGTTTACTTTTAATTTAGCAGATTTTACTTTTTTACCAGCAGGAATTTCAGGTAAAGCAAAAGGCATAATAGCATTTACATTTCCATCACCACCAGCTCCAGCACCATTATGACCTAAAACTGTTTCTGGAAAAGTATCATCAATAGCTCCATTATCCCAAAGAGTGGCATCTGCTAAATCTACATTTATTTCTAAGCCAGCATTAGGATCTACAACCTCTACTTTAAAGTCTAAATTAGAAGATTTTACACCATTTGTTGCAACTACATTAATATCAAAAACCCCAACATCACAACCTCCACAATCTGCATAAGGTTTAAAAGTTATAGTTCCTTTACCAAAACCATTATCAACAAAAACAGCAAAACGTGGCAAGTTATTTACTTCTAATTCCAAATTGCCTCCTAATGGATCTGTAGCTTCAATATCTATTGTCAATTCTGTACCTTCAGACATTGTTGCATCATCTACAGATGTAAAAACAGGCGATTGATTTTGTGTGATTGTTGTAATTTCCATATTTAAAACTCTATGTGTTCCAGGATCTGCAATATTGAAATTCCCAGCAACCATAGACCAATAATCTAAATGTGTAATTTTTTTTCTAAATTTAAAACCACTTCCTATTTCTATAACATCACCTCCTTGTTCATTTGCATAAATATCATAAGTTTGGTTTACTGCATCAACATCCATTTTTATATGATAGGTAACACCTGCATGATATGCTAATTCGTTATTAGCTGCATAGCCTGTATCATTATAAGCATCAATTTTTCCTGAAGGATTTAATCTTACAATACAAGAATTATTTGCATATGTAGTAGCTATACCATCTAGAATACCTACAATACCATCCATAACATCTTTATTAGGAATCATATCAAACTCTACTGTAAATGTGCCTGTTTGTGTTCCTTGAGGAATTAAAATAGATTGCCATTCATTAATTTTACTGGTAAATCCATCAATATTTCCTCTGAAGTTAAATATTATTTTTTTCTCATAACCAGAAGTTCTAGTAGCTATAAAATTAACTCTTTTTGTTTCTTCTTTAGTAGGTGCGTAGGTAAACTCTAAAGTTTCGCTAAGTATTTCGCCAGTTTCATCATCTACCCATTTTACAGATGTATCATTCTTTGGAGATACTTGTAATTTTAGGTCTAATGTTTCTCCAATTAAAACATCATAACCTTGAAAAGCAAGAGCAGTAACATTATCTCCTTCTCCCCAAAAATAAACCTTTAAATCTGTATCTACTAACTCTGGGTTACTAGGATCATTTTCATTACAAGATGTAATAAAAATTAATATAAAGATTAAAAAACTTGTTATATATTTATTTATTTTCATAATATTAATTTTATAAATCTACGCCTCTCGTTAAACTATTATCCCACCAAACTGATGCTCCCCAAAAATTTACACCATTATCTAAATGTGGTTCTAAATTATCTCTATTAAAATTCATTTCAGTATTAGGATAAGGTAATTTCCTAGGAATTAATCCATTAAGTGCTTGGTCTGTAAAAGCATTATCTGTTGTAGGTTTTAATTTAGGAAACCCTGATCTTCTCCAGTTTGCAAACCCTTCTATACCATTGTAGAAGTTATTTATATAATGTTGCATATTTATTGCTTCCATTTTATCTGGAGTATTGTTCCATAAATTTTCTGCATAAACTGCTGCATTTAGATTCGTATTACTTTGAGCCCCTAATATTTGTGATAATTCATTAATGTTAGCAAAAATTGCATTCTTATAATGTGTTTCTGAATCTCCACCACTGTTAGTCCAACCTCTATGAGCTGCTTCAGCTAACCAAAGTTCTACTTCAGAATATGATTGATATATGGATGGTAAATCGATTCTAGTTAAATTTCTTTTAATTTGAAGTGATTTGAAAAACTTGTTTATTTGTACTGTTTTTCCGTTTTTATTTACAAAACGTGGAGACCAAATATCTGCAGGTGATCCTTCAGGTGCCTCGAATAAAAAATAACCTGGAGTATATCCTTCAAGAATACCATACTTTGCTAAATATTCTTGAGTTATTTCTACACTTGTTTCTGTAGATGATTTTGAATTGTATCTTGATGTAGCATCTTCTTCATAAGCTGCATACATACCAAACATCATTGATAATCGTGGGTCATTATTGTCTCTTAAATAAGAAACATAGGTTTCGCAAGCTACTATAATCTCTTCAGAAAAATTTTGAACCTGAGAAAAGCCATTTCCTCTAATTTCATTTGCTCCACTAGTACTTACATTAAAATTACTATGTTCTACTGTGGCTGCATCATCTACACTAACCATTAAGCCATCACTTATTGCTAACAAAGCTTCTTCTTTTGCTTTAGACTCGTCAACATTAACCAGTCTCATAGCATATCTTAATCTTAGCGAGTTGGCAAATTTTTTCCATTTATCAGTACTCCCATTGTATATTAAATCTCCTTCTAAAGGCATAGAGCTATCTAATTGTGCAACTGCTTCTTTTAACTCTTTAAAGAAGTCGTAATAAATATCTTTTTGATCATCATATTTTGGATGTAAATTATTGGCTTCTGCTTGTGCTCCTGCTTCAAAATATGGTAAATTTCCATAAGTATCTGTTAATTGAGCAAAAATCATTACTTTTAATATTCTAGCAACTGCTTGATAGTTTACCAATTCTGGATTTTTTTCTGCTTCTTCAATTGCTAATATTAAATCGTTAATTTCACGATAAGAGCTTTTCCACATATATTCCATATAACTAATATCTAATTTATATGCTTGTCCATGAGAAACTGTCCATCCATCAGAGATCATTTGAGTTATAGACATATGATATGCTGCTAAAGAGCGCCATTGCGTTTCTCTGTTTCCAGAATAACTAGTTTGTACTTTAGATATTAACGTTTTTGGATTGGCTACAGTTGATGTTGTTGGATCAACGTTTAAATCTCCAAAATTATCGCAACTAATAATAATTACGCTAAATAAAACTAAGGTTATAAGTGTGTATATTTTTGTCTTCATTTTATTAAAATTTTGCGGTTAAATTAAATCCATAACTTTGTCTTTGTGGTAAAGAACCATATTCATACCCTTGACCATTACTTATACTATATGTAGACTCTGGATCTATATTAGGTACATTAGAATAAATTAACCATAAATTTCTACCAATTACAGAAAAAGTTAAAGCTTTAACAAATTTTATTTTTTTCATTGTTTCTGGTCTTAGAGAATAAGATATAGAAACCTCTCTCAATTTTACATAAGAAGCATCATAAATAAAAGGCTCTATAATATGTGAATTTGCTACATTACCCCAATAATCTCTTGGATCTACATAAACATCATTTGCTTTGTAAATCGTATTTCCATTTACATCTGTACCATTTTCGATAACTCCATTTGCTAAAAAACCTCCTGTAGCTACCCAATTAGTAGGCTGAATATTTGCATCTTCTCTATCAGATTCTGACTGAGCCCATCCATCTCTGCCTTCTAATGTAGCTATATGAGCACCTTGTTGATGCAATTTTTGGTTGGTCATAGATAGTAAATCTGCTCCAGCTTTAACTTGTACTAAAGCTCTCAATTTAAATCCTTTATATTGGATGGAGTTTGTGATACCTCCAGTAAAATCAAATTGTCCATTACCTAATGAAACCTGCTCATCTGATCTAATAGGTAAGCCATTTGCATCTATGATTGGGATTCCATCTTCGGTTCGTTTAAAATCATAACCTACAATATCTCCATAGGAACCTCCTTCTTCAGCAGTAATTAAAGAACTAATCCAGTCTGCTTGCGCTATTGTTTGTCTTTTTGCATCTGGGTGTAACCTAACAATTTTATTTCTGTTACGTGCAAAATTAAAGGTTAAGTCCCAACGTGTATCTTCGGTTTTTATAGGCACAATATTTACCATTACTTCCCAACCTTTATTGTTTATCTCACCAGCATTAATACTTGCAGATTCAAAACCGTTAGCATTAGAAATTGGAATATTCATAATTTCATCATACGTAGTTTGATTATAATATGTAACATCTAAACCAACTCTCCAATTAAATAATTTTGCATCTAAACCAAATTCGTAACCTTTGGTTCTAGATGGGTTTATGTTTGTAAAATAGGTGTTGTTGTTTACAGTAGAAAAACCTGCTCCATTAGTTGAATATGGAAAGTCAAAATACGTATTATTTGCATAAGGGTTTGTGTCACCCCCAACTTCTGCATAAGAACCTCTTAATTTTAAATAAGGTACTGCATTTGTTTTTATTTTTTCAATAGCTTTTGTTAATATTACAGCACCAGTAACAGATGGGTAAAAATAACCATTATTTCCTTGTTTTAAGGTTGATGACCAATCCTGTCTTCCTGTAAAATCAACAAATGCATAATCTTTAAAACCAATATTTGCAAAACCATAAAAAGATCTCACTTCTTTTCTAGGATTGCTTCTACCAATAACAAAATCATTATAATTATTTATAGAAATTAAATTTTCTGAACCTTGGTTTTTACCCAATATAGTTGTAGATTCATTATCAAAGTTCATTAAATTTCCTCCTACACTTGCGCCAATTGTCCAATTATCATTTAACTCTTTATTTGCAGAAAGTAAAAAATCTGTATTGATTTCTGTTGTTTTTGAATCAATTTGTCTCATTTCCCCCCATTCTGCTAAAGGTGTAGTTCTTGGTGAAAAATTATAATAATCATAGGTAAAAGTGTCTATACCAGATTTAAAATTAAAATCTAACCAATCTGTTATTTTATAGTTTAAAGATACATAACCTAATAATCTATTCTTTTTAGATTCATTTTTCATATGATATAAAGAATAGTAAGGATTTATAATTCTGGTTGCTGAGTTCCAAAAAACGTAATCTCCATTTACATCAACAGCATTATCTTTTAACCATTGTTGATCAAAATTTCCTGGTAAACCTAAAAGAGCTAAAGCCGTATTTGCACCAGAAAATCCTAGATAAGGTCTATTATCAACATCTTCTATTGTGTAGTTTATTTTTGCATCAAGAGTTAATTTATCCCACATATTCATAGTACCTCTTAAGGTGAAATTATTTCTATGCAAACCGCTATTTGGAACAATATCTTCTGCTGTTACATCTGAAGCTGAGAATCTAAAGTTTGCTCCTTCATTACCTCCAGAAAAAGCAATTGTATTTTGAATTGTATTTCCTGTTCTAAAAAAAGATTTGATATGTTCTTTTTTAAGACCATAATCTCTGTATTGACCATCAAAAGAAATAAACTCTAAATCTGGATCCATTTTTCCACCCCAACTCCACATTCCTGTAGCATCTCCAATATCTTTTGGTGGAGTTTTTATTCCTTGACCATAAACGTGTTGCACATCATCATATTCACCAACAACTTGATCAAAAGTAACATTTGTTGAAAAATCTATGTTAAATTTAGATTCAGAATTCTTTTTAAAAGATTTTGTTGTAATTAGTATAACTCCATTTCCTCCTCTAGCTCCATATAATGCAGAAGCTGCAGGTCCTTTCAAAACCGACATTGTTTCAATATCATCTGGGTTTATCGATGATATTCCATCACCTAAATCTTGCCCTCCATATTGACCAGCTTGACCAAGTGTTCCATTATCCATTGGTACACCATCAATTACATAAAGTGGTTGGTTAGAGCCATTAAATTTAGTGTTACCACGTATTATTACTTTTGATGAACCTCCTAAACCTGTATTTGGTTGTGCAATATCTACACCTGCAACTTTACCAGATAATGAGTTAACAGCGTTAATGGTTTTAATTTCTGCAAGTTCTTCTCCATCTACTTTAGAAATTGCGTAACCTAAAGATTGTTCTTTACGCGAAATTCCTAATGCAGTAACAACAATTTCGTCAAGTTGTTCTGTTGATAAAATCAGTTTTACATCTATAACAGTTTTATTTTCTATTGTTATTTTTTGATCAGCAAAACCAATAGATCTAAAATGAAGAACATCACCTTTTTTTGCGATAATTGAATAATTACCATCAAAGTCTGTAGAGGTTCCTTTTGTTGTTCCAAAAATTACAACTGATACCCCTGGAATTGGTTGTTCATCTTCTAATGAAGTAATGTTACCTGTAATTTTAATTTCTTGCGCTTGAAAATTAGAAATTCCTGCTAGAAGAGACCAAAATAATAGAATTAATTTAATTTTTTTTATTCCCATAGAAAAAATGAATTTAAAATTTATGTGTTTGATTAATTGGTACTTAAATAATTGAAGTTAAAAAAATATATTTTTTTTGTAAAATTATTGTTAAGTAATATCACCAAATATATATAAAATCATGTTTTATTTTTAACAAAAAACTCTAGGACTATTAAGAAAAGACAAATGTTACAAAGGTATAAGCAGATAGTATAAAATTATATATTAATAAAAAACAGATACTATTAATATAGTATCTGTAATTATTGCATAAATTTATTATTATATTAATGATTAAATGTCATTCCACTTAATAAGCGCTTCTAAGAAATAATAGTCTGCATAATTTAATGGAGCATCATTTTCGTTATTTTCATGAAAATTACCAACTGAATGTTTTAAAAGAAAACCACCATTTTTAGTTTTAGTTGCTAGATACTCTTTTGAAGAAAGATTTCTTAAAATAATTTCTGAATATTCTAAATATTGCTTTTTATTATCAGTATCAAATTTTTGTAAATCTAATAATGCAGAAGCTACAATTGCTGCTGCAGATGCATCTCTTGGAATTTCTTCTGTGCTAACTGCATCATAATCCCAGTAAGGAATATTATCTGATGGTATTTTTTTGTTTGATATTATAAAATGAGCAATGTTTTTGGCTTGTTCTAAGAATTCCTTTTTGCCAGATTCTTTATAGGCTTCTGTATAGCCATATAATCCCCAAGCTTGTCCACGAGCCCAAGAAGATTCATCTGCAAAACCTTGAAAATTTACTTTTTTACGAACTTCTCCTGTAATATGATCGTAATCTATAATATGATAACAACTATAATCTTCTCTATATTGATGCTCAATTGTTGTGGTTGCATGTGCATTTGCAATATCAGCAAAAGTAGCATCTGATGTGTGTTTTGTTGCTTGATATAACAAATTCAAATTCATCATATTATCAATAATAATTGGCATATCTAAATTTTTCCCTTGAATCCAAGGTGCATCTGTATCCCAAGATTGAATTACTTTTGCAACTGGTCTATAACGTGTGCTTAACGATTTTGCTGCATCAATTACTGCTTGTTTATAGGTTTCGTTTTTTGTTAAACGATATCCATTTCCAAAAGAATTCTGAATCATAAAACCAACATCGTGATTCCATTTTACAAATTGAGCAGAATCTAAAGCTTCTGTAAATTTTTCTGCTTCTGTTTTCCATTTTTGGTCATTTGTGTATTCAAATAAATACCAAAGAGAACCAGGGAAAAAACCACTTGTCCAATCTTGTTTATAAGCCATTCTTAAAGTACCATCTTTATTTAAACTTCTTGGTTGGAGTAGGGGAGTTATTGTGTCAATTTTATCAATTAAAAAATGATATTGATCTTCAGCAAGATTAAAAACTCGTTTTGTAAGTTCTTGTTTCGATTCTATTTTATCATCATTTTTAACATCTTCTTTTTTGCAAGATGATATTATAAAAATTATTGTAAAGATTGTTATGAGTTTTATTTTAGAAAACATATTTATAATTTTTTATTTTTTGATAACTCTCTTCTAGCTTTTAAATCGCTCTCAATCTTATCCATAGTTTTATTATCTAATTGATAAAAACTCATAATACCAGCAACTATAAAACTACCTGCAGCAGGAATTAAACTTACCATTAAAAGGATGCCAAAAGCGGCTTCTGTAGTTTGAGTTGTGTTTGCTTTAAAACCATAATAAGCTAATATCCAACCTGCTAAAGCAGCTCCAATTGTAAGTCCAAATTTTTGTGCCATTGTAGAAGCAGACATAATTAAACCTGTTGCACGTCTGTTATTTTTCCATTCAGAATAACTTGCTGTGTCTGTATACATTGCAAATAAAATTGGTGCTGGTGGCCCAGAAGCCAAACTCACAATAATGTTTAAAACAAATATTGCTGTAATATTAGTTTTATCAATAAAGAAAAACATCGCTGTAAAAATACCAGTTATTAATTGCGATACAATTACCACTTTCTTTTTGCCAAATTTATTACACAATTTTTCAGTAAATGAAATTGAAATAATAGTAACTATTGTTCCAGAAACTAAAAATGCGCTTACTAGAGATTCATCACCTATATAATATTTAAAATAATACATAATAGATCCATAACGAATGGCAACATAGGCTAAACTGATAATTCCTACACATAATAAAACCAACCAAGGTTTGTTGGTAACCAAATCTTTAAAATCATTTTTAACGTTTGTTTTCTGTTCTTTTGGTGGTGAAACTCGCTCTTTTGTGGTGTAAAAAGTAGTTAAAAACATTATGATTGCCATTATTCCAAAAACAACCATTGTTCCTTGAAAACCTTTGGCTTCATTTATAACTTGAATTGATATTTCTTTGGATGAAATATCTGCATCAAAATATTTTGATGGACTTAAAGTATGTGTTCCAAAACCTTTTGGTAGATATAAAATATCTGAATTTGTATCTATTTCATCCTTTAAATCTGGTCTATAAACTGTTACAACAACATTTTTAGTTAGCTCGTTTTCTGTATCTAAATCTGCATTTAAAACTAATTTTGATGCGCCAACTCCATTTTCTGTGATAATAATTTCTTTGTTGATTAATTGAGCAGAAAAAACATTAGTATTATCAACTCCAATAGAATTTACCAAAGGTAATGTTAACGCTTGTACAATTAAACCACCAGTAAAAGCAAACATAAATCTGTATTGAGAAAAACTTGCTCTTTGTGATGGACTTGCAGAAATAACACCCATTAATGCAGAATATGGAATATTAATGGCTGTATACACCATCATCATTAAGGTGTATGAAACGTAAGCGTAAATAATTTTATTGGTTAAACTAAAATCTGGAGTTGTAAAAGTTAACACTCCAAATAATGCAAATGGCAATGCCAACCACAAAAGAAAAGGACGAAATTTACCCCATTTTGTATTTGTTCTATCAGAAATAAGCCCCATAATTGGGTCGTTTATAGAATCCCAAATTTTGGTAATTAAAAACATTGTACCAACTACAGCTGCAGGCAAGCCAAATATATCTGTATAAAAATACAACTGAAAAATCATTAATGTTTGCCACACTAAATTTGAAGCAGTATCACCTAAACTAAAACCAATTTTTTCTTTTATAGATATGTTTTCATCTAAATCAATATGTTGTTTTTCTGAACTCATAATTAATTCGTTTTTTCTATTTGATAATCGATTGTAACTACTTTTTTATCTAATCCTGATTTTGGAACTTCTATAAATGAATTCTCATTTTCTACTCCATCAACTAGCATTTTTTGTGATTTTCCTGTAGTAATATTTATTTCAAATAAAGTACCTCTAAAGAAACGTTTATAAGACAACTCATTCCAATGAGAAGGAATTTGAGGTGCAATTGTTACCCCTTTAAAAGTTCTTTTAAAACCTAGAAGATTATCAAAACAGTTTAGCATATTCCAAGCAACTGTTCCTGTTCTCCAAGGATCATCAGAAACATTTCTGTTTTTACGCAAAGCAGATGGCCCAACATAACTATTTGGTTGTGCAAAAGGTTCTGATTTTTCTTCTGATGGAAGTATGCTTTTAAACGTTTTAAACGCTTTATCATTTCTACCAGCTGCATAATCTGCTGCTATTTTAAAAGACGCTGCATGACAATATACATTTCCGTTTGTAAAATTACCTTGAGGAATTCCTGTTATAGAACCAATGTCTTTGTTGTATTTTGTAAAAGGTGGCCAATTGTGTACAGGACCAACAATTGTATCAACTATTGGTTCTACTTTTTTCATTATTTCCTCATATTTTTCAGCATCAATAATCTCTGCAAGAACAGCCCAAGATTGTGGATTTATAAAAACCTTCCCTTCTTCTGATGCATTATCTCCTACTTTGTTTCCAGCATCAGTAAAAGCATAAATAAAATGATCTTCATCCCAACCAAATTCTAAAATGTTTTTCTTAATCTCATTATATCTTGCTGCACATTGATTTTCTATTTTTTTATCACCTTTCCAAGTTGCTATTTCTTCTACAACTTTTAGTGCTTTTGCTAAGGCAATACTCATCCAAATTCCTTCTCCTTTTCCTTTTGCACCAACTTTATCCATTAAATCATTCCAATCTCCATGTCTAATTAATGATAAACCACGTTCACCTCTATCATTCCAAAGAAAATCTAAGGCTCTTAAATTGTGTTTCCAAATGGTGTCATTTCCACTGTCTGAATAATCTACTATTCTATCTAAAATTGTAAGATCTCCTGTTTCTTTAAGGATGGAATATGTTGCGTGACTAATCCAACTTGGTGAGTCTGAATAATGTTTATCTGCAGCTGCAACTTCCATAGAAGAAACTCTAAAAGCTCTTGGGCAAAATCCGCTATTTTTCTGATTTTGCAATGCTTTTTCTAACATTGCCAAAGCTCTATCAGGATTTATAATTGCAACACCTGCAGCATCTTGTAAAGTATCTCTATATCCTTTAAAATAGAAACGAGCCCAATCTGCCATTAAATGCAATTGATGTTTCATCCAAGTATTAAACAGGTTGTTAAAATCTGCATCAGGAGTATTTATTTCTGTAGCTCCTAATCTTGCAATATTTTGTTTTTTTATCGTTTCTAATTCAGCGTCAATAAGTTTGCTGTTTGCATATAAAGCTGTAAAATCATCAGCTTCATCTTCATCAAAAACAATTCCCATTACAAAATTAACACGTTGTTGAGCATCATCTTTTAAAACAAAATTATGTTGCAATGCAGAAACCATATATTCTGTTGATGCGTTACTGTCATTCAATTGTCCGTTTACAATACATTCTGGCATTTCAAAATTGGAACTGTGTCCTAAAAAAACTTCTTTACTAATATCAAAATGATTGTAAGGCACATCTGTATAGGTAAATGCTCGATACTTTTGGGTCATTACACTAACAGATCTGTTTCTAAAAAATAGTCGCTGTTTTTCTTTATCTTGATAACCATCTACAGCAGAATTGTAACCATAAGTTAAACTAACACCATCTAAAATTACTTTAGCAACACTAAATATTGATATATCTCTTTTTCTACCAGATTCGTTTGTAATATTTACAGACCAAATTTCACCAGCTTCTTTGCGAGGCACAAAAATTTGAAACGTAATTTTTATTCCGTTTTTTTTGCTTTCAAGAATTGTATATCCTAAACCGTGTTTGCAACTGTACTCATCAAGTTTATCATCTTTAGGATTAAAACCTGCAGACCAAACCTGTTTTGTTTCATTATCTCTAACATATATATTTCTTGGTGCAGATCTATCATCTTGTTTTCCAAAAAGATTTGTAAGTACACCTTCTTCATTTTGATATAATGAAAAACCATTCAAATTCTGTCCTACACTTGCTAAATAAGTAGGATTCCACAACATATTAAACCAATCTCTAGGTGGTTG
>TARA_R110001606_G_scaffold144023_2_pt1 | contig 19580 bp, 15 predicted proteins | sample TARA_R110001606 | Tara Oceans TARA_R110001606 (sample SAMEA4398315) | marine metagenome | biome: Polar Biome; feature: [SRF] surface water layer (ENVO:00010504); material: water (ENVO:00002006), including particulate matter (ENVO:01000060) such as... | depth 5 m | reverse complement strand
GAATTGAAAGTCTTGATCGAACAAATGAGAGAGCAGATACAAAATATAGAATAGTATCCATGTAAGTCTATGACTGTCCTATAATCCTTGTTTTTTACAGGGATTTTTTTGATTACTGTCAGTCGGAGTCCGCCGTTGTGTGTCACTATCCATGGTTTTTTTGGTAGTGTATTGGGTAATATTAATCCCCCCCTGATTGAATTGGCTAAGGAGCCTGCGAACAAGTCCCTAATTCAGTTTTGCAGCTACCTAACTACACGACTTATAGAGCAGGGATAAGTACTTGTGCACAGGTTCCTTGGGGCATTTATAGATTTTTGTCAGCTAGTTGTTAACTTAATCGCATGTTTCTTAACTGGCAGATAATGATTATCTACCAGCTACCTATCAGGGCACTTAGCTAAGGCCAGCAAGTTTAGGTAACCAAAGAGAAACCTCCGGCACAAAGGTCACCAGCATTAATGTTGGCATCCAGGCAAAACAGATCATGTACATTGTCGGCTTCATAGTGTCTTTGATAGATGCACCACTCAGCTGACCTGATAGATATAACAGTGGTGCGGTGGGCGGTGTAACATTCCCCATTCCCAAATTCACCCCGACTATTGCAGCAAACTGTGTTCCTGTAATTCCCAATTCAAGAGCAAGTGGTAGCATTAGCGGCGTTGCTAACAAGACTGCACTGACATCATCCATCAGCATGCCGATAAAAATCATCACCAGATTAATCAGTAGCAACACCACTATCGGGCTAACCGAGAGGTTTTCAAAGAAACTAAGGATAGTACCTGGCAGATCTTCCATCACATACAACCGGCTCAGGATCATCACGCAGTACAGCATAATCATAATCACACCAGTGGTGACTGCTGACTCGAGGAATACTTCCCACAATGTTTTCCGGTTCAATTCTTTATAAATAAAAATACCCACCGGTATAACATAAATAACAGATAAAGCAGCCGCTTCTGTCGGCGTAACAAATCCACCATAGATCCCCCCCAGAATCAGGAGTGGCATAGCCAGTGCTGGTATTGCATTTAAACCGCGACTGCGAAATTCACGTACAAACTCACGGCCCTTTAGTGCAGGAATGACTTCAAGTTCGTCATTATTTCGGAGCAGAAAAAAATTCACTACACAAAGTAATATAGTTACGATAACTCCTGGTATAAAGCAGGCCAGAAAAGAAGCTAATACTGACTGGTTACCGACCCATGCATATAAAATCATCAATGCACTAGGCGGTATTAATAAGCCCAGCACAGAGGCATTTGCAATTAATGCCGCAGAATGGCCTAAGGGATACCCAGCCTTAGCGAGGCGTGGAAACATTATGGTGCCGATAGCAGATAACGTAGCAGAAGCACTACCTGTCAGCGCTCCAAAAACAGCGCTTGATACCACTGTTACAGCTCCTAGCCCGCCTTTAATATGCCCAACAAAAAGCTCGACTAAATCAACCAGCTTATTACCTAGATGAGACTTGTTAATAGCACTACCAGCAATAATAAAGAGCGGTATTGCAAGTAACACAATGTTGCTCATCCGGCTGTAACCGTAAGGCAGTATGAAGGCCGGATCGTAATCATATAAGAAGATAATAGAAGTTGCTGAAGCCAGAAATGCGAAAGGCACAGACACCCCAATTATCAGGGTAAAAATCAAAATAATAAGCGCAAGTGCAATAACCATAAGAATGCCCGTTTTAGGATACAAAGATTAATTTTATGGAAATATTTGTTTTATTGTTTGTTTTAAATCCCGAGCGAAATAGAGCGTCATCAGGATAAAGCCAATCAGAATAGATAAGTGAACAGTAACCATTGGAATTCGCCATACAGGAGTTACACCACCGGATGCAAAACTGCGTAATATGAATTCTATAGCCCAGTAGGTATAAATTAAGGACAACCCCAGTGTAATTGCTTCCGCCAGCGCTTTTACTGACAGTTTGATCGTTTCAGATTTGCAATATACGGAGAAGACTTCGGCACGAATATGTTTGCGTTGGTAACTGGCGTAGCCTGCACCTAAAAAGTACATCCAGAATGCACCGATAAGAATTATCTCTTCAGCACCATATAGGTTACTTTCAAAGACATAGCGCATGATTGCCATCGCGCTAACACCAACGACAATAAAGACAGAAGCCACAACCATCAGTACTGCCTGAAGGTTAAGCTGTAATCTATTTAGCTTAGATAGTAATGACATTCAAAGTTACCTGCTCAGAAAAATATTCCAGAGAGCGGAGAGCATAACTCTCCGCTATATAACTTAGGATTTACTTAACAAATTCTTGTTCAAGTTCAGCGATCAGTTCGTCACCTAAAACTGATTTCAGTTTTGGCCAGGTCTCTGTACGGGCATTTTCGGCCCAGGCCTGCAATTCAGCATCATTAAGACGAATTACTTTAACGCCAGCCTCCTCAAGCATCTTCAGTCCATTTTCATCATTGGCCTGGCTTTCAGTAATACTTTGTGCAGCCAGTTCATTGGCCAGACGCTCAATAATTACAGCATCTTCTGCAGATACTTTTTGCAAGGACTTCTGGCTCATCAACCAACCGGTATGCTCAATAAAGTTATTATTTACAACGTAATATTTAATAACATCACGGAACTGCTGATAGTTAAGGCTGGAAGTGCCACCGACCCAACCATCTGCCACACCAGTTTGCATCGCGGTATATAGGTCTGCCCAGGGAATTGAAACGGTTCGAAAGCCCTGATCATCCGCGGTCAGTTTAAAGATATCCATTGGCGGTACACGCACCAGAACATCATTTTTAGGTGATTTAACATCTTCTACGCTAGAAGGTACTTTAGTTAAACCCAGGCCACCAAAACCATCGACGTGAAAGCCCATGAACTTAACGCCCTGCTCACTATGCAACTCATTCATTTTGCGATAAACAAAAGAACCGGGAGAATAGTTTTTACGAATATCATCGTAATTTTTTGCTATATAGTGCATATAGCCAAGCTCTAAACGCTTATCAAACTGGCTAGGAACACTGATTAGCGCCATATCGATAGTACCAATACGCAGCTCATCGTACACCTGCGTATAATCTCCCAACTGATTTGCAGCAAATACCCGAACCTCTACCCGACCTTCAGTCTCAGCTTTAACCCGTTCGGCAAAAACCCGTTGAGCCTTAGTCGCTATATGATCTTCATTAAACTGACCTGCCATGGTCAGTCTGGTTGCTGCGCTAACATCAACGGCTCCCATAAGCGCCGCTGTAATAGCTACGCTTGAAAGGATTTGTTTTGAAATAAATTTAAGCTTGTTCATTCAATACCCTTTAGAGTTCTTTTTTATGCTTATAGGCCACTCAGGCAATAGATACCTGAACAATGTCTATTAATCCTGCAAGTTATCTCCATAATAATATTGAACGGGGTGGACTTATTTTAGAACGAAACCGCCTAAAGATTTGTGTAAAATACCCTCGTTTTATATCAAACCAGCTGCGACTCCTTGCTAACAGTAGCCGTTAACAACGGCTCTAGTTAATACGCCTTATCCTTGAACAACAAGCTATTCAGATCACCATTCCATTCAACTTTAAGTATCAGGCATTCTATTTCAGATGAAGAGTTCTGAATTACCGTTAGATCTCCAATTGATTTAACTACGAGCATCGGTTCTATGTTTAATAAAAATGATTCTATTCAGGTAAGCGATCCAGCATTGTGGGAAGCGATTACAGCAGAAGACACTCGTCAAGAAGAGCACATCGAGCTTATCGCCTCAGAAAACTATACCAGCCCCTTAGTTATGGAAGCACAAGGCACCTCTCTGACAAACAAATATGCCGAAGGCTATCCGGGCAAGCGCTACTATGGCGGTTGTGAACATGTTGATGTTGTTGAATCACTAGCGATCAACCGAGCTAAAGAGCTGTTTAAGGCTGACTATGCCAATGTACAGCCGCACTCAGGCTCTCAGGCTAACGCTGCTGTTTATATGGCCCTGTTACAACCAGGCGATACTGTACTGGGTATGAGCCTGGCCCATGGTGGCCACCTAACTCACGGCTCTCATGTCAACTTCTCTGGAAAAATGTACAACTCAATTCAATATGGGCTTGTTGATACTACCGGCGAAATTGATTACGCCGAGATGGAACAGCTGGCTAAGGAACATAAACCTAAAATGATTGTGGCTGGCTTCTCAGCCTATTCGCGAATCGTTGACTGGCAAAAATTCCGCGCTGTTGCTGATAGTGTCGGAGCATATCTAATGGTAGATATGGCACATGTAGCCGGACTGGTTGCAACGGGCCACTACCCTACGCCAATCCCTTATGCAGATGTTGTCACGACAACTACCCATAAAACCCTGCGTGGCCCACGTGGCGGATTGATTCTGGCTAAAGCTAATGAGGCGCTTGAGAAAAAACTCAACTCTGCAGTATTCCCCGGCCAGCAAGGTGGCCCATTAATGCATGCCATTGCAGGCAAAGCCGTGGCATTCAAGGAAGCGATGAGCGATGAGTTCAAAAGCTACCAGGCTCAGGTTGTCGCTAATGCAAAAGCGATGGCCAGTATATTTGACAGCCGTGGTTACCGCATTGTTTCTGGCGGAACCGATAACCACCTGATGCTGGTTGACCTTATTGACAAAGGAATCACAGGCAAAGCAGCTGATGCTGCGCTGGGTCGCGCAAATATTACTGTCAATAAAAACGCAGTACCGAACGACCCGCAATCTCCCTTCATCACCAGCGGTATTCGTGTTGGCACACCCGCTATAACCAGTCGAGGGTTTAAGGAACAGGAAGTCCGCGAGATGACAGGCTGGATGTGTGATGTCATGGATGCCCTCGAAGATGAGCAGGTAATAGAGAAAGTAAAAGAGAATGTAAAAGCTCTCTGTGCCCGCTTTCCGGTTTATGCATAATCACTTATCCAGCTAAGAGGTAGATATGGCCATTAGTGTTTTCGATCTTTTTAAAGTAGGTATCGGTCCTTCCAGCTCGCATACGGTAGGACCCATGCGCGCTGCCGCTGACTTTTCCAGCCAGCTTTCTAATAAAGGACTGATACAACAAGTTACCCGCATTAAAATCGAGCTATTCGGTTCTCTCGGTGCAACCGGCATAGGACATGGTTCAGGCGGCGCTGTCATTCTGGGGCTGGAAGGGCAGCAGCCTGAAACCGCGCAACCCGATAACATGCAACAACGTTTAGCTGAGATTCGAGACCAGGTAAAATTACAACTGCCTGATGGTCATAGCATCCAGTTCCACGAGGAAGAGGACCTGAAATATATTATTGCACCGCTCCCACAACACCCAAATGGGATGCGTTTCAGTGCCAGAGATACAGCGGGAATCACGCTATTCAATCGTGAATACTTCTCGGTTGGGGGGGGATTTGTTGTTGATGAAGATCACTTCAAGGATGACGGGACGAAGGACAGCAGCCTCGAAGATACTGAGATTCCCTTCCCATTTGAAAGCATGGAACAACTATTGACTCATTGTCAGCGGGAAGACCTCTCGATCAGCGAAATCATGCTGGCTAACGAGCAACAATGGCGTAGCAAATCCGACATAACCGATGGTTTGCTTTCAATCTGGCAAGCGATGCAGGACTGTGTCAGTCGTGGTTGCAAACAAGGTGGGATCCTACCAGGAGGTCTTGACGTAAAGCGTCGCGCAGCTGAACTACACAATAAACTCACATCCCGACCTGAGGCGTCATTACGTGATCCTCTATCAGCTCTGGACTGGGTGTCACTATATGCTCTTGCTGTTAATGAAGAAAATGCTGCAGGAGGGCGAGTTGTGACAGCACCAACCAATGGTGCTGCCGGCATTGTGCCGGCGGTACTGCACTACTACATGCGCTTTTATTTCTCCGGGAATAATTCTGGCGTGGTTCGCTTTCTTTTGACGGCTGCAGCGGTAGGAATTCTGTGCAAAAAAAATGCATCAATCTCCGGAGCTGAAGTGGGTTGTCAGGGTGAAGTTGGCGTTGCTTGCTCCATGGCTGCCGCTGGCCTGGCAGCAGTATCAGGAGGCACCCCGCAGCAAATTGAAAATGCGGCAGAGATAGCGATGGAGCACAACCTAGGTCTAACCTGTGACCCGATAGGAGGCTTGGTTCAAATACCTTGTATTGAACGTAATGCTATGGGTGCAGTAAAAGCGATTAACGCCTGTCGCATTGCTCTGAATGGCGACGGTGAGCATTTCGTCAGCCTGGATAAAGTGATCAGAACCATGAAAGAAACTGGCATCGACATGCAAAGCAAATATAAAGAAACCTCACTTGGAGGCTTGGCTGTCAATATCATCGAATGTTAATGCCATAGAGCATTAGCGCTTTCCTGAAAAAGAGTAAAGCCTTAATAACAACAAAGAAAATTAAACAGGTCCCCGATATGAACAAAAATACCACACATGTACTGACTGCATCGTCCCCCCGCAGGGTTGGAGCACTTGACCTACTCACATCCAGCCTGTCTCAGTTTGGTGCTTACATGAATGAGGTTCACTCATTTGATGATGTAGATACTGACAAGTTCTTTTTTCGGGCAGCCCTTGGCTTTGATGAGGGACAACACTTTGACGAAGCAGAGTTCAACTGCCACTTCGCAGAAAAAAGCCGCAATTACAGTATCGATTGGCAGCTGTCAGAAATAGATAAAAAACCTCGGGTTGTGATCCTGGTATCAAAGCATGACCATTGCCTGAATGATCTGCTTTACAGGTACCGCACCCAGCAATTACGGATTGAAATTCCGGCCATCATTTCTAATCATCCAGATCTGGCCAATTTGGCCGAGTGGCATGGCATACCCTATTTTCATCTGCCAGTAACCGCTGAAAGCAAGCCTCAGCAAGAACGTCAAATCATGGACATCGTACGTGAAACAAACGCAGACCTGGTAGTACTGGCTAGGTATATGCAGGTACTTTCACAAGATATGTGTCGGGATCTAAATGGTTGGGCGATAAATATCCACCACTCCCTGCTGCCAGGCTTTAAAGGCGCCAGACCATACGAACAAGCATTTAATAAAGGCGTAAAATTAGTTGGCGCTACCGCTCATTATGTCACTCCGGATCTTGATGAAGGTCCCATCATCACGCAATGTGTAGAGACGGTCGATCACAGTTACAACACCACTGACCTGACCGAAAAAGGCAGGCATATTGAGTGTCAGACACTGGCCCGTGCTCTGAAATACCATATAGAAAGACGTATTTTTGTTGATCAGGGTAAAACCATCATCTTTGCTAACGCCTAACTCAGCCTTATTAAATTACAACCTTAAAAACACTGTCAGATTACTTCTCCATCGCTCCTTCATTACACAAATTTGGGGTTAAGCAACTTTACCAGTCGCTCGCATTCTTGCAGTGGCTGTTTTTCTGTTCTTAAAAAGGCTGTTTACATTCAATTTTAAAAACCGGTTGGCGCTTATTTTATACCTATGGCACTGGTCGTCCAACGACTGTTATGTAGAAAATAATAAAACGGGCAACAATAATGATAGTAATAAAGTTTGGTGGCACTTCAGTCGCCGACCGGAAACAAATTGATAAAGTTGCCCGGATAATTCAGAGCAGATCCGATCAACCACAGCTGGTGGTAAGCTCTGCCCATATGGGTGTCACATCCCAATTGCTTGAGTCGGCTTTAGAGGCAGCTAAAGGCAACCTTGATATAGTCAAAGCGCTGGCCCGGCAGAAACAGATTTGCCAAGAACTAGGCTGTCCCGACGCTTGCCTAAGGCCGTTGTACGATGAGCTTTCCGCTTTATTGAAGGGTATATCCCTGGTTCGTGAACTAAGTGTACGCACACTAGACTATGTCGCCAGCTTCGGTGAAAGAATGTCAGTCAGAGCCATCGCTTGGTACTTGCGCCAACAGGGTCTGGAAGTCCTTCCTTTTGATGCCTGGGAACTGGGATTGATCACCGACTCAACATTCGGTGCAGCGCGCCCATTAGAGAGTTACCTACATGAAATTCCCAGACGTATGCAACAGATGGGAAGTGTAATCCCAATTGTGACCGGTTTTATCGGTAAAGATATCAACGGTAATATCACGACTCTGGGACGAAACGGTAGCGACCTGAGTGCCACTCTGTTTGCCGAAGCATTACAGGCCAAAAGCTGCGAAATATGGAGTGACACCTACGGTGTCATGAGTGCCGACCCAGGTCTGATTAGTGATGCCCGAAACATTCCACAGATGAGCTTTCGAGAAGCCTCCGAGTTAGCACGTTTTGGTAACCGCATTCTACATCCAGCCTCGCTTGAGCCTGTCACAAGAGCTGCAATCCCGCTGCGGGTAATGAACACCAACGCGCCGGAGCATCCCGGCACGCTAATTACTCAAAAAGGAAGCCACACCAGAAAAAGCATTACCAGTATCGCTTATAAAGAGCAGCAAACAATCGTCACGATTCACTCAACAGCGATGTTTCAACACTCAGGTTTTCTGGCCGAGGTTTTTACCGTTTTGGGGCGTCATCAGGTTGTCGTGGATATGATTTCCACTTCTGAAGTGTCACTGTCGTTCTCCACTGAAAGCTCTCCTCAGCTGGATTATGCACTGCAGGATCTTGCCACTTTAGGCCATTGTGACACGGTTACTAATAAAACCATTATTGCCATTGTTGCCCCGGATCATAACCACTTTCTTAATCATGAAGTCGATGTGCTTGCAGTACTGCACGACAAGGACATTGACGTCGAGATGCTCAGCCTTGGATACCAGAGTATCAATCTGATGTTGTTGATAGACGACTGTCAGATTACCAAAGCAATTCTATCCCTACATAGTGCCTTTTTTAGCCACGTCGAATAATTAATGAGGAGAAAACTCTGTGAAACAGTCATTTTTTGATCACTTAGATCACGAGCTTGAGAACATTGAACAGCAAGGCCTATTTAAGCGAGAACGTGTTCTGAATTCACATCAGAAAGCTGAGGTCAGCATTACTTCAGGAGAGCAGGTAATCAATCTGTGTGCCAATAACTATCTAGGCCTTGCTGATAACCCACAGCTGCTGAAAACAGCTCAAGAATCACTTGATCAGTACGGCTACGGCATGGCATCCGTGCGCTTTATCTGCGGAACTCAAACTATCCATAAGCAGCTTGAAAGCCGTATCAGCCAGTTTTTGCAGATGGAGGATACCATCCTTTACTCTTCTTGTTTCGATGCCAACACAGGCCTGTTCGAAACCATACTTGGGCCTGAAGATGCCATCATCTCAGACGCTCTGAATCATGCCTCAATTATTGACGGTGTGCGTCTGTGCAAAGCAAAGCGATATCGTTATGCGAATAATAATATGAGCGAGCTTGAGGTGCAGTTGAAAGCAGCTGATAAAGCCGGTGTTCGTTTTAAACTGATCGCAACTGATGGAGTTTTTTCCATGGATGGAACCATCGCAAACCTACAGGGCGTATGCGATCTGGCTGAGAAGTATAATGCACTGGTCATGGTGGATGATTCTCACTCTGTCGGCTTCATGGGTAAAGGGGGGCGTGGCACCCATGAATACTGCGACGTGATGGGCCGTGTAGATATTATTACGGGTACGCTTGGCAAGGCATTGGGCGGTGCTTCAGGTGGTTATGTTTCCGCCAAAGCTTCGCTAGTAGAAATATTGCGTCAGCGCTCCCGTCCGTATCTGTTCTCCAACACACTGGCACCGGTTATTGCAGCAACCTCAGTAAAAGTTCTGGATATGTTGGAGCAATCTTCTGAATCTCGGGAAAAGCTTCGCAGCAATGCAGTTTATTTCCGCCGTGCGATGACTGAACTTGGTTTCGACCTGGTACCCGGTGAGCATCCGATTATTCCAGTTATGCTTGGCGACGCCAAACTGGCTCAAACAATGTCTGCCAGGCTACTTGAAGAGGGCGTATATGCTATCGGATTCTTCTTCCCGGTTGTACCACAAGGTAAAGCCCGTATCAGAACTCAGATGTCAGCAGCACTGGAAAAAGAACATTTAGATAAAGCAATTGCCGCCTTTGCTAAAGTAGGCCGCGAACTCGGGGTAATCCAATGAAGTCACTTGCCAAACTTAAACCAGAAACAGGCCTATGGCTGCGTGATGAACCAAGGCCTGAACCCGGCTACAACGACCTGTTAATAAAAATCCGTAAAACAGCAATCTGCGGAACCGATATCCATATCTACAACTGGGATAACTGGTCACAAGCTACGATTCCGGTCCCAATGACCGTTGGCCATGAATATGTAGGTGAAGTAGTAGAAGTAGGCAAGGGTGTCTCCGGATTTATTCCTGGAGATAGGGTTTCTGGTGAAGGACATATTGTCTGTGGTCACTGTCGAAACTGTCGTGCAGGTAAGCAACATCTATGTAGAGATACTTATGGGGTCGGTGTTAATCGCCCTGGCGCCTTCGCAGAGTATCTAGTCATCCCAGCATCTAATGCATTCAAACTTCCGGAAGCCATCAGTGACGAAATGGCAGCTATACTCGACCCTCTGGGTAATGCCGCACATACCGCTCTCTCTTTTGATCTGGTGGGTGAAGATGTACTGATCACCGGAGCGGGCCCTATAGGAATTATGGCGGCAGCAATCTGTCGTCACATTGGCGCACGCCATGTAGTGATCACAGATGTTAATGACTATCGGCTAGAGCTTGCACAGAAGATAGGCGTAACCCGTGCGGTAAATGTCGCTAAGGAAAACCTGAAAACGGTCATGCAGGAACTTAACATGAGCGAAGGTTTCGACGTTGGGCTAGAGATGTCCGGTGTTGAATCAGCGTTCCACAGCATGCTCGATTGCATCAATCATGGCGGGAAAATAGCCATGCTGGGCATCCCTAGTCATAACATGGCTATCGACTGGGGTCAGGTCATATTCAAAGGACTTATTATCAAAGGTATTTATGGCCGTGAAATGTACGAAACCTGGTACAAGATGAGTGCGATGCTGCAGAGCGGTCTTGACCTGTCGCCGATCATTACCCATCGCTTTAATATCGATGACTTTCAGCAGGGTTTTGATGCAATGCTATCTGGCGCATCGGGCAAAGTTATTCTGGAATGGGACTAATCATCAGCAATATCGTCATGGCTCATCTCTACCGGATTCTATGATTTACAAAGGTATGCTCCGGCTGCTCTAAGCAATGGTTTTTATAGTGCAGTAGCCAAGTGCTCTGCACTTTCTTTTTGTCTTTGAATGCTGTTTTGTTCAATAAAATGTACTTTTTGTTCAATTTAAAATAGTCGTAACTTCTTAAATTGTAATAGCGATCCATTCGAAGGCATCAATAAATATAAACGTTCTCATAGGAGATAATTATGCAGAATTACTCGTTTTTCAAACTCCTGCAACACAGCCTTAGCCACCATAAAAACTGGCAGGCTGCTTGGCGTAATCCTGCGCCGGCTAAAGAGTACGATGTTGTTATCGTCGGTGGCGGCGGACATGGACTGGCCTCTGCGTACTATCTAGCTAAAGAGCATGGCATTAAACGTATAGCCGTAATTGAAAAAAACTGGATTGGCGGTGGCAACACCGGACGTAACACCACGGTTATTCGCTCGAATTATCTTCGCGATGACAGTGCCCACTTATATGAGCATTCACTGAAACTGTGGGAAAGCCTATCCCAGGAGCTGAACTACAACGTCATGTTCAGTCAGCGAGGGTTGATTAACCTGGCTCACTCGCATCACGAGATGTCGACTCTGTTGCAGCGACACTACGCCATGATTGAAAATGGGATTGAGTCAGAAATTCTGAATATGAAGCAGCTGAAGAAGTGGCTGCCAAATGCTAACTTGACCGGTTCTGCGCGCTACCCGGTTACCGGTGCAATTGTTCAGCGCCGTGGCGGCACTGCCCGACACGATGCGGTAGCCTGGGGCTACGCCCGTGCAGCTGATGCGCTGGGTGTTGATATCATCCAGCAATGCGAAGTACAGGACCTGATTGTAACGAACAATGAAATTAAGGGAGTGGAAACCAGCAAAGGCACAATCAAAGCAGATAAAGTGCTGCTCTGTGCTGCCGGCCATTCTAGTCATCTTACTAAGATGGCTGGCCTAGATTTGCCAATGGTAAGCGTTCCGCTACAGGCACTGGTATCAGAGCCTATGAAGCCTTGCATGAATACCATTATCAATGACTCAACAGTTCACGCTTATATTAGTCAGTCGGATAAAGGTGAGCTGGTCATAGGTGCCTCAAACGATCAGTACCTGTCCTACTCACAACGAGGCAGCTGGGAAGTCAATGAAGATACTCTGCAATCCATACTTGAGCTATACCCAGTATTCAGCCGCGTCAAGATGATGCGCCATTGGGCCGGTATTGTAGATATCACACCCGACCGTAGCCCGCTCATGGGTCTGACCGATGTTAAAGGCTTATACCTTGATGGTGGTTGGGGAACCGGTGGATTTAAAGCAACACCAGGAGCCGGGCATCTCATGGCTGACACTGTTGCCAAAGACAAAGCTAATCCATTGGTTAAGCCTTTTGGACTCGACCGATTTACTTCAGGCCGGCTTGTTGATGAAGGCGCAGCTTCCGGTGTGCACTAACAGAGGGACATCCCATGCTATTGATTGATTGCCCCTTCTGCGGGGCTCGCGAAGAACACGAATTTCACTACGGTGGTCAGGCTCATATTATCCGTCCAGACGACCCGGATCAGGTTGATGACAAAAACTGGGCTGATTATATGTACTACCGCAAAAACACTATGGGTTTACAGGCTGAACGCTGGCAACACAGCTTTGGATGCGGTCAATGGTTTAACGCATTGCGCTGTACCCAGACCCATGACTTTAAAGCTGTATACAAAATGGGCGAAGCCGCTCCGGAGGGTATAAAGTGAGTAATATCATTAACCGCCTTAAAGAGGGAGGTCTGATCGACCGTAGTCAGAAGATCAGATTCACCTTCAATAATAAGAGCTATACCGGCGTTGTCGGCGACACTCTGGCATCCGCTCTGATGGCTAACGGAGTTGATCTGGTTGGCCGTAGCTTTAAGCTACACCGTCCCCGGGGGATTATGTCTGCAGGCGTTGAAGAATGCAGCGCATATGTTCAGGTAGGTGCGGGAGACCGACATACAACCAATGTAAACGCCACCCAGATTGAAATCTATGAAGGGCTTGCGACAAGCAGCATTCATTGCTGGCCAAGTGTCGAAAATGATGTTGGTGCGCTGGTCGAAAAATTCTCTCGCCTTCTGCCAAGTGGTTTTTATTACAAAACCTTCATGTGGCCGGCTAAATTCTGGAAAGTGTACGAACATGCAATCCGTAGCTCTGCCGGACTAGGTAAAGCACCGGAAACAGAAGATGCCGATACCTATGAATACCGTTACGACCATTATGACTTAGTTATTGTAGGTTCTGGACCCGCAGGCCTTATGGCAGCTCGCCAGGCAGCGCCAAGTGGTGCAAGCATACTGCTGGTTGAGCAGGACTTCAAACTGGGCGGCAGCCTGCTGAGTGATACAGTAGAGATCGAAAAACAGTCAGCTGCTAATTGGGCAGAAACTGTTACCGCTGAGCTGAAGGGCTTCGATAATGTAACTCTGTTAACTCGCACAACACTGACTGGTTATTACGACGGTAACTTCCTGACCGCACTAGAGCGGATTACTGATCACCTGCCGGTCAATGTCCGTCGCAGCGGTATTGCCAGAGAGCGTCTGTGGAAAGTACGAGCTAAACAGGTCATTCTTGCCACAGGCTCAATTGAACGACCACTAGTGTTCGGTAATAACGATCGCCCTGGTGTTATGCTGGCTTCCGGCGCCCGTACCTACATCAACCGCTTTGGCGTAAAACCTGGCCAGGTAGCCGTTCTATTTACCAATAACGACAGCGCCTATGAAACAGCAATGGAGTTGCAACAGAATGGGGTCACGGTAGAAGCCATCATTGATATCCGCCAGTCACCTTCATCAGAATTGTGCGCACAGGCAACCAGCAACAACATCAAGCTGCTAAAAGGTTCTGTTGTACATAACGTACTAGGTAAGAAGCGGGTAATCGCTGTTGAAGTAGCCAGTCTGACTCCTCAAAACACACTGGGATCCGACAACCTTCAGATTCAGTGTGACGTGGTAATCCAGTCTGCTGGCTGGACCCCCACAGTCCACCTGTTTTCTCAGGCCGGCGGTAAGCTACTGTTTGATGACAAGCAGCTTTGTCTACGTCCGGATGCAGGCACAGTACCGCAACAGATACAGTCAGCTGGATCCTGCAATGGTAACTTCAGTCTGTCTGATGCATTAAGCGAAGGAACCAGAGCAGCATGTCGGGCGTTAAGCGATTGTGGTTTTGAATATACTGAAGCGAACTTGCCACAGGTAAGTGAGTCACGCCCATGCTTACCTCAGGCATTATGGCGGGTACCCGCACGAAAGCAAAGCATCAAACGATTTGTTGATCTGCATAACGATGTAGCAACCAGCGATGTTGAGCTGGCCAACCGCGAAGGCTATCGTTCTGTAGAGCATCTTAAGCGCTATACAGCCACAGGTATGGGACCGGACCAGGGTCGTACCTCAAATATCAACGCTCTGGCTATTTTGGCCGAAGAGCAGAACAGTACGATTCCGGCAGTAGGAACAACCCGATTCCGCCCACCTTATACACCAATCTCATTTGGTGCGGTTTCCGGTCGTCGGGTAGGTGAATTTTTCCAGGTTAGCCGAAAGACATCTCTATACGAAACTCATAAGCAGGCAGGCGCTATTTTTGAGCCCGCCGGACTCTGGTTACGCCCTGACTTCTATCCCTCTGCAGGTGAAAGTCGTGAACAGGCAGTGTTACGAGAGTGCCGGGCGGTACGTAAGAGTGTCGGGATATTTGATGCGTCGTCACTGGGTAAACTTGATATTCAGGGACCAGATGCACTGAAGCTGATCAATATGCTTTACGCTAATGGCTGGAATACCCTAAAGCCTGGCACTTGTCGATATGGCGTAATGCTCAAGGAAGATGGCTTCATCTTTGATGATGGTGTTACCGCCTGTCTGGGCGAGAACCACTACCACATGACCACCACCACAGGTAACGCTGAGACTGTCTATAGCTGGATTGAAGAGTGGCAGCAGTGTGAATGGCTTGATTGGGATGTTTATGTAACACCAGTTACCACCCAGTGGGCGGCCGTTTCTATTGCTGGCCCTAATGCCCGTGAACTACTGAATCAGGTCGGTACCGACATTGACTTGTCTACCGAAGCCTTCCCTCATATGCAATTCCGAGAAGGCTCCGTTGCAGGTATAGCCGCCCGGGTTTTCCGGATCAGTTTCACCGGTGAACACAGTTATGAAATCAATGTGCCTTCGAGCTATGCACCTGCGCTGTGGGATGTGCTGATGAAAGCTGGTAAAAAACTGGGAATAATGCCATTCGGTCTGGAAGCAATCCACCGCCTGCGGGCAGAAAAAGGCTATATCGCTGTAGGCCTGGAAACTGACGGCACAGTAACGCCATTCGATCTTGGCATGAGCTGGGCTGTTGGCAAGAAAAAGTCCGATTTCCTCGGTAAACGCGCTCAAAAGCTGACTGAACTGACTCGTCCAGGACGTCGCCAACTGGTTGGTTTGCTAACCGATGAACCGGGTTATGTACTGCCGGAAGGTGCCCAGATTCGTTTAAAGACTTCAGGACAATCGCGCTCTCAAGGGCATGTATCGTCCAGCTATATGAGTGCCACTTTGGATCGGTCTATGGCATTGGCCATGCTGGAAAATGGTCTGGATCGTCATGGAGAAAATGTAACACTGCATATTGATGGCAAAGCTGTTACTGCGCAGGTAACTAAACCATTATTTTATGATGAAGATGGGGGACGGCTCAATGCTTGATATTGTCACTAAGTCCAATCAAGCGCCACGAATTAGCGCTATCACTACAAAGTTGCTGCAACAGAGCGCTAACCTGAAGCAGGTTAAACTGACAGATGAGAGCTTTCGGGGGAAGTTTATCCTCTGGGGTAACCCTGAAGATAGCAACTTTACACAGACCATTTTTACGGCAACAGGGCTTACTCTGCCCGGCCAGTGCGGTGAAGTTTCAGAGGCAGGCCCATATCTGGCTATCTGGGCAAACCCTAAGCGTTGGTATCTGATCTGTGAGGAAAAGGATGAATCCAGCCTAGCAAAACAGCTCGCAGACAGTGGTCAGGTCCATATGTCGGTAACCGACGGGCAGTGCTGCTTCCACCTTAACGGCCCATCTGCTGTTGATCTGCTGAAAAAAGGCTGCAGCCTGAATTTCAGCGATAAGCACTTTGTAACGGGTCAGTGTCTGCAGACACGTCTGGCCATTACTAAAGTGTTTCTTCATCGCAAAGGCACAGACAGTTTCGATATCTATGTTGAGCGTAGCTATAGCGAATACATCTGGAGCTGGTTGCTAGATGCTGCAAAAGAATATAGCTGCTGAAGTGTGAAATCTATATAGCTTTACCTGCCGGTCAACACTTGACCGGCATTTTTACAGGAGTGCATGATGAAATGGATTAAAAAGATCTCAGTTCTCGGAGTTCACGCCGAAGGGGAAATTGGTCGTGTTATCACTGGTGGTGTTCTGAATATTCCAGGAAAAACCATGATGGATAAGATGAACTACATCAATTCTGAAGACGACTCTATTCGGCGTTTCTCATTATTCGAACCCCGTGGTTTTTCACAAATGACAGTCAATCTTCTTCTCCCTCCAACTCAGCCGCAAGCTGATGCCGCTTTTATTCCGATGCAGCCAGACTGTGCTCATGCACTATCAGGTTCCAACAGTATGTGCGTCACCACCGCTTTGCTAGAAACCGGCATGGTAGAAATGAAGGAACCCCTGTCTAAAGTAATTCTGGATACCCCTGCCGGTTTAGTGACAGCAACAGCCAGTTGTAAAGATGGTAAATGTGAAAGTGTTTCACTGGAAATGGTACCCAGTTTTGTTGAAGCTCTGGATCAGGAAATACAGGTTGAAGGATTAGGCAAAATTAAAGTCGACATCGCCTATGGTGGTTGCTATTTCGCGATAGTGAATGCCAATGAATTAGGTTTGAAACTGGTGCCTTCAGAAGCCCGAAAATTAGTGGAATTAGGTACTCGAATTAAACTGGCTGCAGCCGAGCAAATTAGTGTACAGCACCCTCTCTATCCATCCCTGAACCGAATTGAATATGCTATATTTACGGGTGATTATGATGGCGAACTAAGAAGTACTAATATCATCTATCCGGGTCGAGTCGATCGTTCTCCATGTGGAGCGGGCAGTTCGGCACGTCTGGCCGTGATGTATACACGTAAACAGATTGCTATGAATGAGCTGGTAAAAATAAAATCCACCATTGATGGCCGCTTTATCTGTGAAGTGATTGCCGAAACTTGTGTTGGTGGCAAAAAAGCGATTATTCCACGCATTGAGGGTCGGGCATGGATCTATTCTATGGAGGAGTATGGTGTTGATCCTTCTGATCCTTTTCCTTTGGGATACACCCTCTCGGATACCTGGGGCCCAGAGGTTATACCTGACTAAAAAAGACACAAGAATATTGCGGTACTATGTATTATCGACATCTTACGAGTTGATAACAGTTTTGAGAGCTAATAGCCTATAAGTTATAGTAAATTAACTATACCAACCTGGCTAAGTTACTTTTATGACTGATGTAGATGAGGTCTTTCCAGCAATAGATTTATTAATATCCGATCAGGAGCCGAATTTGCGTGTCGCTTTTGTATTAAGCCCGTTATTTAGCATGCTTTCATTTTCGGCTTTCGTCGATGTACTGCGTCTGGCAGGCGACACGGCTGATCGTAGCCAAATGAATCTGTGTCATTGGACAGTCATTTCAGACACTAATGCAAATATTTCTGCCAGTTCAGGCATTGAAGTAGCACCCAAAAAGCTCATTTCTGAGGTTAGTTATGACGACTTCGATTACATCATTGTGGTCGGCGGAATTTTGCGTGGCAGCTATCAGCTTCCTCCAGCACTGGGTGAGTTTATTCAAGGTGCTGCTGACTATGGATTACCTATTGTTGGCATCTGTACCGGTAGTTTTATTATGGCGGAACTGGGTTTGCTCGAAGGCTATCGGTGCAGTATTCATTTTCAGCATTTTAATGAGTTTACAGACAAATATTCCGCCCCCCTGCCATTATCAGACCAAACCTATACTATCGACCGCGAACGCTTCACGTCTATTGGAGGTGCTGCCCCGGCCTACCTGGCGGCTGAACTGGTCAAAACACATTGTGGTCCTTTACTGGCCCGCAAAGCACTCAAGCTAGTTATTCTGGATTACGGCAATGATGAACAGAGTAAAACCCATATAGGTAATCAGTTTGCCGATATTGTTATGCAGGTTAATGATGTCAGGGTTCGCAGGGCAGTAGCTATCATGGAAAAAACCATAGCCGACCCCCTGGAAATCAGAGAAATTGCAAAGCAACTCAATATAACTATGCGACAACTGAATAAAGCCTTTATGAATTCACTGAATGTCACCCCATCTGACCTCTACCGGGATATGCGTATCAGGCATGCCGAATGGCTACTGACAAACAGTTCACGCTCCATAACGCTAATCTCACAGGAGTGCGGTTTTGCTGATAGTGCTCACCTGACACGCTGGTTTAAACGTAAATATAACGAATCACCAAAACATTACCGGCACCGTAGAGAGGAAGCAACTCATCTTCAAAAGGATTAGTTTACAGCCTTAGTGGGTTGATCAAACTCTTCCATCTCTAATAAAAATTTCATAATCACGCACCTGTTCTAGGTATCCTGCAAACCGGGGTAAGTTCAGTTCGACCCTATTAGTGAGTATGCAGGTGATGAATTCGAGCAGAAGATACAATGCCTTTATATCGATGCCATATACCAGTAAATGCAGACAGCATTGATTGATCAATCAATTAGAACAAGTACCTTGAACGTTTTTAAGGAATGCATGATTGATGCAACCAGTCACTGCAACACTTCAATTAAACCCGAAAGAGGATGATTGACGTGATGTTGATACCAGCCATGAACGAATGTATAGAGACAATATATCCCAGCATCTTATATTGTTGAGTTAGGCTCGATACATAGTTCACTTAGGCTATGCCCAAAAGAAACCGCACGCCAGCCCTGACAATCACTCGTAAATAAAATATGAAACCACTTAAAATGAACCTTTAAAGGTGAACTGCTCAAAACAGACTGGTACTGGTATGTTTTTTGGAATTAAGTGCTTTAACGATGAACTAGGAGGCACCGGAGAACTCCCCATTTGAGTGATAATATAGCAATCCTACGCCGTAGCTGAACCTTATTGGTTGAGGAACACACGAAGAGATACAATACTAATTACTCCTCCTCGAACCCAGTACTGCACCGAGTAATCGAAGAGGGTTTTAGGATGGCTAATGTATAGGCTGACCAGATTATTAGGCGAATATACTTCCCGATTTTGAACAGCTGAAACTACGTCAGCGTGCCGAACGTTCTGTGTACCCTGAGGCCTTGGGTCTCAGGGTACACAGAGCTTTGAGTTGGTTGAAGCGTGCAGAGATGA
>TARA_R110001606_G_scaffold78130_1_pt1 | contig 19592 bp, 10 predicted proteins | sample TARA_R110001606 | Tara Oceans TARA_R110001606 (sample SAMEA4398315) | marine metagenome | biome: Polar Biome; feature: [SRF] surface water layer (ENVO:00010504); material: water (ENVO:00002006), including particulate matter (ENVO:01000060) such as... | depth 5 m | reverse complement strand
GAAGTGCCAAAAGTGGAAAGTATTCTAGAACCTATCGTTCATACTATCCCGCTGCAGCTTTTGTCTTATCATGTTGCGGTAGTGAAAGGCACAGACGTAGACCAGCCACGCAACTTGGCAAAAAGTGTAACGGTCGAATAAATAATCCATATCCAGTAGACCGGATGTACGACTATAATAAAGTTTAATGTTTTATAATATAGTTTGATAATTTATAATATAGTTTGATATTTTTTGGCTCCCTGCTATCCTCAGATAGACAGGGGGCCAAACTATGTACGATTCGGAAAAATCACTAGATCCAAAAGATGAAAAACGACTAAAAACCAGAGGTATTGGATCTGGATGTACGTATGAACCTTTCATCAAAGTCCATGAAATTAGTAGTAAAGGTGAAAGCTATCGAATCTTTGGCCGAAACTCATCACGCGCCCACCATCTCCTTTCGCGTTTAGAATTATCTGCCTTCCTTATTTTTGATCGCTATCGCCTTACTGTTGATATTAAGGAGCAGTATCCCCTTCCTATAATAGACACCCTCAGTATTTGTGAGCGATTGGGTATTAAGCACCCTCAAATATCAGGGAAGCTAAAAGTGGTTACGACTGATCTAGTAATAGAGCTAAAGAATAGAAGCGGTTTAGCTGTTGCTGTTAAGTATGCAGAAGACCTTAATGACATACGAACGGTTGAAAAACTCCAGATTGAGAAGGTATTTTGGGAGCAGCAAGGTTATGAATGGAAACTTTTTACTGAACAAGAAATTACTGCAGCAATTAAAGAAAATTTAGAATGGCTTCATGCCGCCAATCAAAACTCAAACGATCTTTATACTGAGCTATCTGTTACTGATATCCAATTGGTTTATCAGAGATTTTCAGGCACTGAAAAGAGGCTGTCGACGGTTTGTTCTGCGTTAGATGATGAGTACTCTTGTGAACCAGGTTTTCATATTGGAGTAACTCGAAAGGCAATTGCTGCCAATCTAATTGATGTACCTCTATACAAGGTATTTAGGCAGTGGTCTTGTTCAGACCTTTCTCTTACACAAAGCCTCACTCTGATTGAAGGATATGCTTTAGATGTATCTTAATCGAGTCTATTTAGATCCTCATTCCACTCCAGCTTCGCAACTACGTGTGGTTCTTGAACAAGTCGATTTCTTGATGTTAATTGATATCAATGATGATAAAGCATGGCCATTTCGTATAGGAACATCTGAAATAGGCTCATTAGGACTGGAGTTAATCACTGATCCTATTGGGTTAACAGTCTTTGAACCTGGATCAAAATCTGAGGAAGCTAGAGATCGAGCATATAGCGCTATTGCTCCTTTACTCGAGCATAATGTCGAATTATTTGATAAAACACTACGCAATAAACATATCAAAGTATTACTTGAAAATACGGACGAGAAAAGACTCTACATTACACGTCAGCTAAGACGTTATTGGCAAAGGGGGATGACTCCTGATGCTTTGGCTCCTGATTACGCAAATTGCGGAGCGCCGGGTGAAGTGCGAAGGAGTGTTACTAGTAAGCTAGGCCGAAAACGCTCAGTTACACCTGGAAAAGGGATGGTTGTTACGGAAGAAATTGCAAGTTTTTTTCGTCTCTCTATAGAGGCCTTTTATCTTTTAAGAGATGATATTGACCTTCCTAAAGCTCGAACAAAGGCGATTGGTTATATAAAGTCAAAATATCCCAAAATACACGAAAGCGATTTGCCCACAGATATGCAGTTCCGCTACTTCTTTGAAAGGAACTACAGTAAACCTGATGTTGTTAAAGCAAGAACTTCAAGCATTGAGTATGAAAAAGATATAACTCCTTTAAAAAGTACCTCAGTTACAAACAACTTCGGTCCAGGAGCTAGGTATGAAATTGATGCCACCATTGCTGATGTGTATTTAATCTCTGCCTTAGATCCAGATCGGATTATTGGACGCCCTATTATCTATAAAGTAAAGGATGTGTTTAGTCGAATGACGGTAGGGCTGTATGTTGGGTTAGAAAACCCTTCATGGGCTACTGCATCAATCGCTTTAGCTAACGCGTTCTGTGACAAAGTTGAATATTGCCGTCGCTTTGGGATTGAAGTCTCTTATGCTGATTGGCCAAGCGTAGGTACGCCAGCAACAGTTACTGCAGATCGTGGTGAGCTATTGGGTAAACATGGTGATATTTTAGTTAATCGTTTTGGTATAACACTTTCCAATACCCGAGCATATCACGGAGATGACAAAGGCGTAGTTGAACGATCTTTTAGGACGATGCATGTAGACATATTGCCTTATATACAAGGGAAAGTAGAGCCAATTAATGGTAAAAAGAAAGCTGGTAAACGTAATGAATTATATGCGGATTTAACTCTCTACGACTTTACAAAAATGGTGATTATTTCTGAAATTAATCGTAATACAACAGGAGTATTAAGCGGCTATGACTTTGAATCAGATATGCCTACAGACCTTGCTCCTGTTCCTGTGGAGTTGTGGAATTGGGGGGTTAGTAATCGTACAGGTGTATTACGTGAGGTTGATAAAGAGTTAACTTTGATTAATTTTTTACCTCATGAAAAAGCGACTGTTTCAGTTTTGGGTATCTGTTTCAAAGGGCTATATTACACTTGCTCGGAAGCAGTCAGTTTGGGGTGGTTTCATAAAAATAAAGCGGCGCCTAGGCCCAAAAGTGTTGAGATAGCATACGACCCGCTTGATACCAGCTTTATTTATATTAGACCGGATAACCAGTTTGATAGTGTTTGGAAGTGTTCATTAGAGTCTCGAAGCCGTAGATATAAAGATATGAGCTTTACTGAGGCGGTAAGTATTCAGAAAGAAAGCAGAACAACTATCGCTGTAAGCAAACAAAAGGCAGATTACAAAGCGCCTGATTTGCAAATTGAGCTTGAGGGAATTGTGCAGCAAGCTGGTAAACGCAAAAAGAATACAGACTTGTCTATTAAAAGTGAGAGACTTCGAGGCATTAGGGATAATCGACAGCAAGAAAAGGAGCTAGAACGGCAAAAAGAAAGGGTTAGCAGTCGAAAAGCATCAAACCTTACAGAAAAAGCAACAGTGACGCCGATTCATTCGGAAATAGAGTCTGAGCCTGATTTTGACTTTCCAGATTTAGATGGTTTTTAGCGGAGTTGTATTAAATGGAACATATTAAAGCTGCATATTTACCCGCTGAACTGAGTGACTATGAAGGTCATCCCCTTATTAATGCATTGCCTTCTATTAATTCACCAGAACAAACTGCAAAGCTTTTAAGGCGTAAGCCAGAGATTAGAGCGGAAGAAGTAGCCCTGCCAGCGCATATTAGGCGACATGCAATGCTGAGAATAATGGATGGTTTTTTATACCCTACTAAAGCTCACTTGCAACTTGAACAAACAATCTCTTCCATGATTCGCCAAGGTTATTTAAGTCGTAATATCGCTAATAAAGGTTATCAAGAGACACTAAATCGAACGCGCAATATGCCTTTGCAAACAACCGCTAGAAACGCAGGGAATGAGGCGCTTGTAAGTTCTGTTATTGGTTGCTCTGGTGCAGGAAAAACAACCGCGGTGGAAGCCATTTTGGCAGGTTATCCGCAAACTATTATTCACTCAGAATACCAACATGTTCAGCTTGTTTGGTTAAAAGTTGAAAGTCCTCATGATGCATCAATAAAAAGTCTTTGTATTAATTTCTTCCGTGCGTTGGATGTTGCCTTAGATAATGATGGAGAATACGAAAAGCAATACGTAAGGTCGCGTTCTAATGTCGATATGTTGTTAGGTGACTTTGCACGAGTAGCTGCGTTGCACTCTATAGGTTTGTTGGTAATAGATGAAATTCAACATTTAGATCGTTCTAAGTCTGGAGTGTCTGAGAAAATCCTACGGTTTTTCGTGCAACTAACGAATACCATAAAACTTCCAATACTTTTTGTTGGTACGCCAAAAGCGTATGAATTATTCTCTCCAAGCATGCGTTCAGCAAGGCGGGCATCTCAGTTTGGAAGTATTAATTGGAGTCGTTTCAATACTGCAACCAGAACAGGTAAAGATAGCGAGTGGGATCGTTTTTTTGGCCAACTGTGGTCACTTCAGTGGTTCAAATCGCCCCAGCCAATGACAGGAAATATCAGCAGTCTTTTTTGGGACTATTCACAGGGCATTGCGCATGTAGCAGTAACGCTTTTTTATCTTTGTCAGACGAGAGCTGTAACAATTGGGCGTGAAATCATCGACAAAAAATTAGTGGATATCGTTTTTAACGAAGAGCTTCATATGATTCGACCAATGATTAGAGCACTTCAAAGTGGTCGAGAAGAAGAAATTCAAAAATATGCAGATTTGGAAATTCCAAGATCAAGCATAGTCCAGAACGCCAAGGTATCTGCTCCAGTAAGTGAAAATACAACATCGTATAGTAGCGATGAACATATTCCTTCTGAGCAGAGCAAACTATCAAAACTGATCGATATGCTTGAGCAAGCTATAGGTGAAGATATTGCGCCTACAGTGGCAGAGCAAGCCTTGTCAGAGCTTCCCGATGCTAATTTATTTCAGCTCTTGGCTCACATTAGCAGTTTGCAGAATAAAGCCCCTGAAACACCTGCGAACAAGAAGCCGAAAGTTGTTAGGTTGGAGCCAAGGTATGCTGAAAATGACCTTCGGTTAATGATGTGCAGCAAAGGCGGTAGCTACGAGGCTATGAAGTCTGAAGGGGTTGTACTTTGTCTATCCGACTATTTGTAAGAAATACTATTCAATATTTCGTAATCCCCCCATATATTTCATTTCCTATAAGGAAATAATTTTCCCATCCATAATGTTCGTTTTTACAGTACGATTTTATAAGTAATGAAAAACTGCTTGATATAAATTCTTTTGGTAGCTAATATTGTCTTAACAACTTAATTCGTAGGTTGAAAACGAAAGAAAATTTAAATGAAAACTATCGAGATTTTATGTAATGAATTAATCACTGGCGCAACAAACGCATTATTCGAAAAGAATGAAAACAACGTTGAAGGCGCTTTGCACTTACTAACAGGTATCTCTGTAAACCTAAATGGTGAAATTATTGAGCAACAGTTGAGCCAGGTAACGATAAAGGAAGGAAAGGATATTCAGCGCTTCCTATTACAAGAAGGTGATGTAGTGCTTCTTGCGAAAGGTAACTCAATAAAGGCTGGTTATGTTACTAAAGCTATTGCCAAGCTTAGTGTTATTACTTCAGCTAACTTTATTTTACTTCGACCAAACAGCAATGAATTACTCGGTGAAGTACTTGTTGCCTACTTTAACTCAGCTGTTGGTCAAAGCCAGTTAAATGCGACTAGCACTGGCTCGATAATTAAGAATATAAGCTTATCCAATATCAAAAAAATAGAGATTGAACTGCCAACGTTAAATAAACAACATGAAATTGCTGAGCTCTTTCATGCAAGTAACCAGGCTTATCAATCAACAATTAACTTAGCTGAACAGCAGAAAAAAGTAGCCACAGCTTATATCAGTCAACTTATGAAAGGAGTCGCGTAATGGAAAACGTAACAAAACAGTTATGGAGCTTGATGGATAGTTGCCGTGGCTCAATGGAAGTGGCACATACGCTTGAACTCATTACTTATGTTGCATTTATTGCAAAGGAAAACCCTAATTCCTTTCAAATTATAGTTAATAGTGGTCATGCTAAACAGTTAGATATGCTAGTACAAGCTGGAAAGGCGTTAGAAAGTAATCACCCAATTGAAGTATGTACAGCACCAGAGCACTATAGAATTGACGAAAAAATAATAAATTTTGTCGTCTCTTTCATTGCAACTATTTCAAACTTTGACTTACTTGCTAGTGCGTTAAGAAAGTTGAACGCACAAGCGCTTGGAAAATTCACAGTAGATTCAGCCAACGAGAATATGACACGGATTTTTACAGCGATAGTCGGGAATTGTAGTGAAAAGTCCTTATATGACGGTGCTTGTGGCCTAGCAAGAGTCGCATCGAGTTTGAATTCAGGGACTCTGTATTTAGAAGAAAAAAACCATAGCACTTATGTTACAGCTTACCGACTGCTAACTATTGAAAACAAAAAGTTCAAACTAGTTAAGACTGACTCCCTTTTTGAGCCAGCCCTTGGATTGGATAAGCAATTTGATTTAGTTGTTATGGAGCCTCCATTCTCTTTAAAGTTTGGTGCAGATGATCGCCGTCGACTTGCTGAATCTCCTTTTCTTACTGTATCGACAGGCAGCACTGTATCCGCAAATTCAAGTGATAGCCTATGGGTACAACAAGCACTAAGTAATCTTAACAACACAGGGAAAGGTTATATATTGTTACCACAAGGCTTTTTGTTTCGAGGCGGTTACGATGCAAAAGTGAGAGAGTATTTACTAGAAAATGAATTGCTAGAGGCTGTTATTGGCTTACCCGTCAATATTCTAGATGCGACAAGCATCCCACCAGTCATTTTGGTGCTTAACAAAAACAAACCTGCGGGCTCGCCGGTAGTGTTCGTTGATGCTAGTGAAATAGGAACTTCTAACAAAAATAGAATAACTATTTCAGAAAAAGATGCCGAGTTGATCGCTAATTTAGCGGCAGGGAAACTAGCAGAAGACGAGCGTTACAAAGCCGTATTTATGCCTGAAATTAGACAACAGAATAATGAGCTAAACATTTCTCGTTACATCGAAAAAACAATTGAAGTAGAAGAGTTAGATGTCGTCCAAGAACTAAAAATACTAACTAACTATCAAGTTGAGTTCGAACAGTCTCAGCAAGTACTGTCATCTTTACTGGCTAAATATCAATAAAATACTCGCGCAGATCAGTTTATATATAGGCAACTCATATTTGATACATTACCCTTAGATAAAGGGAATTATAAGAAGGATTATAAAAATGGCAGATTTTAAAAAGATAGAAGAATTAGAAAAACGATTATGGTCAGCAGCTGACTCATTACGCGCTAATACAGGTTTAACCGCACAAGAATATTCCCGTCCAATACTGGGTTTGATCTTTCTTAAATATGCTGAATATCGTTTTACCCTAGCAAAAAATAAGCTCGCAGAGCAAGCCAGTTCTCGTCGTCGCGGTGGAGCTTTTTCTGGCGATGGTATTAAGTCAAAAGTTCAAGCAGAAGGTGCCATGTATGTACCGGACGATGCCCTATTCTCAAATTTATTAGCATTACCAGAAGGCTCAAACATCGGTGTTAAAGTAAATGACGCCATGAAAGCATTAGAAGCTGAAAACGAAGCAATTAAGGATGCCTTACCTAAAACCTATACTCGCTTTGAAAACGACATACTTAAAAGTTTACTGAAAAACTTTAATGATATCGATTTCAGCCTTGGTTCAGATATCTTTGGCCGTATTTACGAATACTTCCTTAATGAATTTGCCAAAACAGAAGGCCAAGGCGGTGGCGAGTTCTTCACACCTTCAGCATTAGTAAAGTTAATCACGGAAGTGATTGAACCTTACCACGGTAAAGTCTTTGACCCTGCTTGTGGTAGTGGTGGTATGTTTATCAGCTCTGCCGATTTTGTTTCAAAGCATAATAAAGATGCCTCTGATGAGTTGTCTGTGTTCGGGCAAGAAAAAACAGGTGATACCGTCCGTTTATCTAAGCTAAACCTTGCGGTTCATGGTTTACAAGGTGATATCCGAGAGGGTAACTCATATTACGAAGACCCGTTCGAGCTTGCCAAAGGCGATGTCATTGACGGTAAACAATACGGTCAATTTGATTATGTCATGGCAAACCCTCCATTTAACGTTAATGAAATTCAAAAAGACCGTTTAGCAGGAGATAAACACCGTTTCCCTTATGGCATGCCACGTAATGACAATGGTAATTACCTTTGGATTCAAATGTTTTACTCAGCACTTAACCAAAAAGGTCGTGCAGGTTTTGTTATGGCAAACTCAGCCAGTGATGCACGTGGCTCAGAGCAAGAAATCCGCCAGAAGCTTATTGAAGACGATGCAGTAGATGTCATGGTCGCGGTATCTAGTAACTTTTTCTATACGGTTACCTTACCGTGTGCATTATGGTTTTTGGATAAAAATAAGCCAGCTCATAACAAAGACAAAGTGCTGTTTATCGATGCACGCCATATCTTCCGCCAAGTGACTCGCGCAGTGCGTGATTACACCAGCGAGCAACTTAACTTTATTGCCAACATTGTGCGTTTATACCGCGGGCAAGATATTGATAATACTTATCTTAAAACTCACCCTGATTCTGGTAATGACGGCAATTATTCGCTTGAAGGTTTCTTTAAAGCAGAGAGTGGCGAACTGACTTATCAAGATATTGCAGGCTTATGTAAGGTGGCATCTAAGGCTGAAATTATCGAGCAAGGTTATAGCTTAAATCCTGGCCGATATGTGGGTGTTGCCGAGGGTGAACAAGAAAGTGATGAAGACTTTTCTGTTAGGTTAACTGCATTACAGGAAGAGTTAGAAGTATTGAATGCTGAGGCGCATGAGTTGGAAATCAGTATTGCTACTAATGTGGCTAAGGTGCTTAGCTAATATGAAATTTGAAGACTTCGCACAAATAAATCCGAAGGTGCAGATACCTAAAAATTTAGATGTTAGCTTTGTAGAAATGGCTGACCTGATACCGAGCATTCGTTCGGTCAATCCTAGTATTGAGAAGCCGCTTAAAGGGAGTGGTTCAAAATTTAGTAATTGCGATACATTATTTTCTCGAATAACCCCTTGCCTCCAAAATGGCAAGATAAGTCAGGTTAAGAATCTCACAAAAAATGTTGGATTTGGTTCTACTGAGTTTTTTGTTTTTAGAGGTAAGGAAGGTGTTTCTATATCTGACTTTGTATACTACTTATCCCAATCAGATTTAATCAAAGAGCCTGCAATAAAAAGCATGGTAGGAGCATCTGGAAGACAAAGAGCTGATTTAGATGTTATTCGTAATATTGACATCAAACAATACAGTATTGATGATCAAATACAAATAGTTGGCCTTTTATCCAATTACGACAACCTAATCGAAAACAACAACCGCCGTATCGCTATTTTAGAAGACATGGTGCAATCACTTTATCGCGAATGGTTTGTTAACTTCCGCTACCCAAACCATGAAGGTAAGCTCGATGCAGACGGCAATCCAAAACTCATCGACTCGCCATTAGGTCAAATTCCTGAGGGTTGGGAAGTTAAAAATGCCGCTGAAGCAATCACTATTAACCCTAAAACTAAGCTAGAGAAAGAAGGCGAAAAACCATTTGTTGGTATGAGTGGCTTATCTCAAGGTTCAATGGTCATTGTTGATATTATCGAAAAAACAGGTAACAGTGGTGCAAAATTTATTAATGGGGATACTTTGTTTGCGAGGATCACCCCTTGTTTGCAAAATGGTAAAACGGGTTATGTTCAGTTTTTAACACCTGAACAACCTGTCGGCTTTGGTTCAACAGAGTTCATAGTATTGCGTGAAAGTGAATATTTAAGCTCTGAATTTATCTACTTGCTATCAAGAAGTAATAACTTCCGTGAACACGCTATTCAAAGCATGACTGGCGCAACTGGCCGTCAACGCGTCCACAACGATTGCTTTGCTTCATGTTATTTTCCAGTACCACCTAAAGAGTTAATGAATGAATTTACCCAATTGGTTAAACTGATGTTTAAGAGCATTTTCAACCTATCAAAAAGAAACGAAAATCTTAAAAAACAGCGAGACATGCTGTTACCTAAGTTAATTTCAGGACAAGTTGAGTTAAAGGATTAATTAATGAGTAAATTTATAATATTTGTTCATGGGCTAGGCGGTAAAATAGATAAAACGTGGGGTAATTTTCCACAGTTTATAATTGATGATCCAGACATTGAACATACCATTATAGAGTATGGGTATACTTCACCACATTTTTTAAAGCAGGTCTTTAAATCAGCTCCTACCATTTTAAACATTGCTAACGGTTTACTTACAGATATTAAAGCGCGATGTGATCTTGCTAATGATGAAATCATTTTAGTAGGTCATAGTTTGGGAGGGTTAGTTATAAAACGCCTTCTCGTGAGGCTTAGCAAATTAGGAACTAAGCATAACATAAAAAAAGTGTGTTTTTTTGATGTTCCTCATGGTGGTTCGGGTTTAGCAAATATTGGTAAATTTATTGCTTTTAATAACAAACACTTAAAATCGCTTGCAAACAACTCAAGTGATTTAGATGCATTAGATGAAGATTGGGTAGATAAAAAATTAAGTGAACAATTGAATATCCTGAGTATTATTGATGCAAATGAAACCGTTGTGTCATCAGTAAGTTCAAAAAGTTTATTTAGGCATCACCCAATTGAAACAATAAATGAGGTAAACCATAGCACGATAGTTAAACCAAAGTCGGAAGACGATACAGTCGTTTTACTACTGAAGTCATTTATTAAAGCTTCACCATCCGTTGGTAAATTCAACCTGGATGCTGCTAAACCTATTAAAGAATGGCTCAAATACGATGAACGTAAGCATGAGCTCGCTTACGAAGAAGATGATGCAAGGAAAAATGCATTTAAAGCGTTATCTCAAGCACTAAACTCTAATAGCTTTTCTATCCGACTAACAGGCCTTTCTGGCCTTGGTAAGTCTCGATTGTTGATTGAATATAAAAGTAGAAATGATTTAAAGGACAGTGAATTTATTATTTTTAGTGGTGCAGAGAATGAATACACGGTTAAAGAGTCAATAAAAACAGCGGCAGAAAAGGGAGCGTTAGGATTTATTATCATAGACAATTGTTCAGTGGAATTACATAACTACGCAACCAATGCTATCGAAGTTAATAATTCGCCTCTTAAACTCATTAGCACCTATTTTTATCACGAAGAAGAAAAGAAATTAATCAATAGCATCCGTATTAAGTTAGAGAAATTAGAATCGGAGCAAATTTCTAATATCATCGACGCTCGCCTACCAGATCTTGAACCATCATCAAAAAAACAATTGGAGAAATTTATTGAAGGTTTTCCTCTGTTAGCACAGATGACTATTAAAGAGCTTCAGCAAGAGGGGCGTGTTACGACTAAATTTGATGAATCCAACCTTGTAGAAAAGTTAATAAATGGTGATGGAAACCTTAGCCCTCAAGCTCGAGAATTGCTTAAGGTGTTCTCGCTTTTCGATTATTTTAGATTTCAAAAAGGAATTAGAGATGACGTTAATGAAGATGCAGAGTTTTTAAAAAGTATCGCGGGTACAGACCAAATAACTTTTGAAAATACAGTTATGACTTTTAACGAAAAAGAGTTGATTAACTGTACTGGAAGTCTAGCTCGTGTAGTCCCTAAACCATTAGCTTTAAATTTGGCAATGGAGTGGTGGAATACTAGTGCTTTTGATAGACAGAATGAAATTGTTTCTAACCTTCCCGCTAGATTAAACGACAGCTTTTGTGCTCAAATAAAGTACTTAGACTCATCAATTAATGTGCAATCATTTGTTGAGAGTTTTTGTGCTGCTAACCACCCTTTCGGCCAAGCGGAATTGTTGCTATCTAAGCAGGGTTCAAGACTTTTTCGCGCTTTAGTAGAAGTGAACCCTACTGTTACAAATAATCAGCTACACAGAGTAATTTTGCACCTAACTGATGAAGAAATACAAAAAATAGCTGGAGATGTTAGGCGAAACCTTATTTGGGCACTGGAAATGTTGGTGTTTCATAAATCTTGTTTTGAAAAGGCCTCTTGGTGCTTATTTAAACTAGCTCAATTTGAAAATGAAAGTTTCAGTAATAATGCTTTAGGACAATTCTCACAATTATTTCGTTGGCAATTATCTGGCACGGAAGCGGATTTTAGTGAAAGACTTGCTATTTTAGATAAAGCTTTGGCCTTAAGTATTGAAAGCGCTGACGTAGTGATTATAGCAGCAGTTAAAACGGCAATTAATACGTATGGCGGTACGAGAACCATTGGAGCAGAGTTTCAAGGTACTAAACCTGAGCTTACAGAATGGAGTCCGAAAACGTATCAAGAAATTTATGACTATTGGCAGTCCCTATTAAACATATTACTTGAGATTGTTAAACGCGGTCATTTGGCTGAGCAAGTTAAGGACGCGTTTGGTCATGAAATTAGAGGGTTCATGCGGTATGAGATACAAGATCAATTGGACTCTTTTATAAAAGAAATGATAATGCTTACTGGAAAATACTGGCCTTCTGCAGCTCAGTCAATAGTTCACGCTTTACATTATGATGCTAAAGGAATGAAGCCAAAGCGGATTGGCCTTTTGAAGTCTTGGGAGCAATTATTATCTCCGGACAAGGACAGTACTGAAGAAAAGTTGAAGTTAATTGTGCTTAACCCTTCAAGAGAGCATGTTAAAGATGATGATGGTCATTATGTTGATATGGCCGCTGAAGATGCCAAACAATTAGCTAAAGAGTTTAAGGATAGCTTTGCTGATTTATACCAATACTTTGACCTATTAATGACCTTTCCTGAACAAAAACAAAGTTGGGCATTTGCAAAAAATTTAGTGTTTGAAATTGATGATATTGATGAGCTATTAAGCGAAGTTCTTGAGTATTTACGTGAGCATAAAAATTCAAGCTCTCGGTTCCTTTCTGGTTTATTATTCGGACTTAATATTAAAGAACCTATAAAATGGAAGGCCGTAATAGAGTTAATTGGCTCTGACGAGAAGCTTTTAGAATATTATCCTGACTCAATTTCTACAGGAAGCTTTGAAATTTCTCATTTAGATATTTTAATTAGGTTGATTAAAGAAGATAAGCTACCAAGCCATTCAGCTTCAATGCTGGTTTACGGAAGTCCTACTGAACATTTAACTGAAGAAGAAATTACTCGCTTTTGTATGTCACTAAGTAAAATTGATCCTACGGCAGCCTGGGTAGCGCTTGATATCATTAATATGTACAAACACGGACGTAATGATATTAATTTTACTCAGTTAAGACCAACTTTAGTTCATCTAGTTCTTAATGTATCTTTCAAAAAAGAAGACAAGACTCGTCATTCAGATAGTTACCATTGGTTAAGCTCGGTTGAGGAACTATTGAAGTCTGAAAGTGAAGAGTTTGCATTAAAGCTATGTGTGTATCTAGTTAATCAAGTAGGTGAAAATGATGTTGATTATTCTGATTTATGGGATTACTTAGGCGATGGTTTCTATAAAGCTTTTGAATTACACGGTAATTATATATGGCCTAGTATAGCGGAAAAATTTATTGATGGCAGCGTGAAAAAACCGTATCGCCTGGTAGATTTGCTAGGCAGTGGTAAGTCTTATAAAAAAAGAGATAAAAGTATTTTTGATATTTTAGAACCAGAGGTTATTGTTGATTGGTGTCAAGATGAAATTGCTCTTCTTATAGTAGGACGTGCAATTTCAATGTTCATATCAAATGGTGGCAAGCGAGTTATTAACCCATTAATGGTGCGCTTGTTATCTGAATTTTCTGACAACAAGGCTTTCCTTAGTGAGATATCTGCCAATTTTTCAAGTAGATCATGGTCAGGATCTTTAGTCCCATATTTGGAAGCAGATAAAGAGTTAATACAACCTTTGATAGAGCATAAGAACAACAAGGTAAAAGCCTGGGCTATTGGTTTCATAGAATATATTGATAATAAAATTGAATATGAAATTAAGCGGGATGCTGAAGATAATATGTTAAGGGGTTTATAATGAAAGCAACGGAAACAAGATTATTTAAATTTTTGCAAAAATCAGCACAATTTATTATTCCAATTTATCAGCGCCAATATAGTTGGACTCATGACCAGTGTGAGCAATTATGGAGAGATATAGTTCATGCGGGAGCAACCAATTTAGAAGCTCATTTTATTGGTTCTGTTGTCTATGTAGAGCGTGGTTTATATAGCCATAGTGATGTCCCTCAATTGTTAGTTATAGATGGGCAACAGCGCTTAACATCAACCACGTTATTAATTTCAGCATTGACACGTGAAATTCAAAAAAGAATAGATGATGGTAACGAAAATGTTGTTGATGGTACCAATGCTAGGAAGCTTAAAAAGTATTACTTATGTAATGATGCTGAAGATGGTGATTTATTTTATAAATTAATTTTAACCAAGGCTGATGATAAAGCTTTACGTAGTCTGGTTGATGGTAAAAGCATAGAAGATACTGAGTCTTCATTAAGGGTTATTAAGAATTTTTTATTGTTTGAAAGAAAATTACAAAATGCTAGTAATGAGCTGTTAAATCAAGTTTATCTTGGTTTACAAAAGCTCATAATTGTTGATATTGCCTTAGATAGAGAAAGAGATAATCCTCAGCTTATTTTTGAAAGTTTAAATTCAACTGGGTTGGATCTAAGTCAAGCCGATCTCATCCGTAACTATGTACTAATGGGGCTTGAACCAAAAAAACAAAACCAGCTTTATAACGATCATTGGTTTCCAATGGAAACTGATTTTGGTCATGGTGAATATAGTTGGCTCTTCAACCAGTTTATGCGTGACTTCTTAACAGTAAAAACAGGGAAACCGCCAAGAATTGGTGATGTTTATGAGGCCTTTAAGAAATATGCATCGTCACTCGATAGTACTATTGCAGAAATTGTAGCTGATGTTCACCTGCATTCTAGATTTTATATTTCATTTGTTCGAGAACTAGAAGCCGAGCCTAAATTGTTACAGGTATTTAAAGATATTAATGCTTATAAGGTTGATGTCGCATACCCTCTAGTGCTTGAGCTATATCATGATTACCACTTCAATATTCTAACTGTTGATGAGTTTGAACAGTGTTGTAGATTTATAGAAAGCTATGTTTTTCGTCGTTACATCTGTGATATTCCAACAAACTCCTTAAACAAAACATTCGCTGGTTTTGGAAAGTTACTCAAAAAAGAGAAGTATTTAGAAAGCTTTAAAGCTGAATTTCTTAAATTAACCAATTATAGACGATATCCTTCTGATGATGAGTTTAAGCGCTGCCTTGCTAAAAAGGATATGTACAATATTCGCAGTAAAGCATATTGGCTTAGACGACTAGAAAACTTTGGTAGAAAAGAACGTGTTATCGTCGAAGATTATACGATTGAGCATGTTATGCCCCAAAATAAAAATTTGTCTGGCGAATGGAAAATAGAGTTAGGTGACAATTGGCAAGCTATTCAAGAAACATATTTACACACTGTTGGAAATTTAACGCTTACTGGTTATAACTCTGAACTAAGTGATAAACCCTTTAAAGAAAAAAGAGATATGGAAGGTGGTTTTGCTCAAAGCCCACTAAAACTAAATCAAAGTCTAGCTCACCTTGAAAATTGGAATGAGCAGCAAATTAAAACTCGCATTACTGACTTAAGTAATAAAATGTCACAAGTCTGGGCATATCCAGATATAGATCAGTCTGTTTTAGAGTCATACCGCACAACTGATGAATATAAAACGTCTTATTCTATTGAAAATCACCCTTTCATTGACAAAGGTGCGACAAAAGATCTGTACCAAAAATTTAGAATGCAAGTTCTGGCACTTGATGAGAATGCTAGAGAAGAGTTTTTAAAACTCTACGTTGCTTTTAAGTTGGATACCAATTTTGTAGATGTAGTGCCACAAGCATCAGGATTACGCTTATCTTTAAACTGTAAATTTGAAGACATTCATGATCCTAAAGGACTTTGTAGAGATGTAACTAACCTTGGTAGATGGGGAAATGGTGACGTTGAATTGAAAATATCTCAAGTTTCTGAACTTCCTTATGCTTTAGAACTGATACAGCAAGTTATTGATATGCAGATCGAAGGCTAGAATAGGTAAATTATATGACATACACGGAAGATGCTTTAGTAGAACAACCTGCCATTCAGTTATTCTCAGATTTACACTGGGAAACGGTGACGTGTTGGGATGAAGTTTTTGGCTCATTAGATGATGAGTTATTGGTTAATAATTCCATGTTTTTTGGCAGAGAAACGCGCAACGATGTTGTGTTATTTTCTCGATTAAAAGCAGCTCTACTAAAGTTGAACTCTGATATTAGCTCATTGATCATTCAAGAAGCCATTGACGAAATAGCACGCGATAGAAGTGTGATGACTCCGATTTCTGCTAATGAAGAGGTTTATGAATTATTAACCAACGGGTATGTTTACACTACGAATGCTGAAGATGAAGAAGATTGCGTTGTTCAATACATAGATTGGTCAAACTCAGGCAACAATGATTTCTTGCTTTGTAGCCAAATGAGTATCACCGGAGAAATTGAAACACGCCGGCCTGATTTACTTGGGTTTGTTAATGGCTTTCCACTAGTATTTGTAGAGCTAAAAGCAAGCCACAAGAACTTATTAACTGCTTACAAAGATAACCTTGCTGATTATCGTAAAACCATCCCTCAGTTATTCATTTTTAATCAATTAATTCTTTTATCAAACGGTGTGCAGTCAAAGGTTGGCTCTATCTCAAGCCAATGGGAGCATTTTGCCGAATGGAAGAAAATAGAAAGTGAAAAAGAAGCACGTAGAGTTAGTTTAGAAGTTGTTATTCGTGGTGTTTGTGAGCAAAGTCGTTTGCTCGATATTGTTGAAAACTACGTACTGTTTGTAAAAACGAAACAGACTGTAAAGATTATAGCTAAGTACCATCAATACCTTGGTGTTAACCAAGCCTTGTCTGGCTTAACGAATGTAAAACAACGCGCTAGTTCTGCTAGTGCTGGCCAACTGGGTGTGTTCTGGCATACACAAGGTAGCGGTAAAAGTTTTTCAATGGTCTTTTTTTGTAAAAAAGCTTTCCGTAAATATACCGGTAACTGGACGTTTATTTTAGTTACTGACCGAACTGACCTTGATGACCAAATTTATAAAACCTTTAACGCGGCGGGAATTGTTACCGAAAACTGCCAAGCAGACTCAGGCATTCAATTAAAAGCGTTACTTGGAGAAGATCACCGCTTTGTATTCACCTTAATTCAAAAGTTTAAAGGTGATGAAAAAGGCAATTATCCGGTTTTATCAGAACGTGACGATATTATTGTTATCACTGACGAGGCCCACAGAAGCCAATACGACTCTTTAGCGATGAATATGCGTAATGCTATGCCTAATGCCTCGTTTATGGCATTTACGGGTACTCCGTTGCTTGCAGGGGAGGCTAAAACACAAGAAGTGTTTGGTGATTACATTAGTATTTATAATTTTTCAGATGCGGTTGACGATGGTGCGACTTTACCACTGTATTACGAAAACCGAGTACCGGAAGTATCACTAGCGAATGAAGATATTGGTGATGAAATCGCTGAAATATTAGATGAGGCTGATTTAACTGAAGAACAGGAAGCTCGTTTAGAAACTGAATTTTCTAAAGCGTATCACATCATTACTCGCGATGATCGCTTGGAAACAGTCGCAAAAGACTTAGTTGAACATTATATTAATCGTGCGCCTTTTTCTGATGGCATGCTAGGTAAAGCCATGGTTGTTTCTATTGATAAAGCAACCACGATAAAAATGTATGACAAGGTTCAGGCTGCCTGGAAAATCAAGTTAACCAGCTTAAAAGCGCAAGCTAAGGTCGCCAAAGGAAGCCGTTTAAATAAACTTAATTTCCAAATAGATCATATGACATCAACTGATATGGCGGTGGTTGTATCAGGTGGCCAAAATGATGATGAACGCCTTGCTAAGAAGGGGCTTAATTATAAACCCCACCGTGAACGCCTCTTTAAAGAAAAAATTGATGAGAAATTTAAAGACCCACAAGATAACTTAAGAATAGTGTTTGTTTGTGCCATGTGGTTAACCGGCTTTGATGCGCCAACGGTCTCTACACTTTATTTAGACAAGCCATTAAAAAGTCACACCTTAATGCAAACAATTGCTCGTGCTAACCGTGTGTATGCAGGAAAATCTGCGGGGCAAATTGTTGATTACATCAATATTTTCAGCTCGCTTCAGCAAGCATTAGGCATGTACGGTGGAGGTGTCGCTGAAGATAGCCCAGGCTATCAAGTAGACAGCCCTGCTAAAGATAAATCTGAACTGGTAACAGCGCTTGGCATTGCGGTTGTTGAGTTACAAGTATTCTTAAATGCTATTGGTATAGATTTGGCCGGAATAGTGTCAGCCCCAGCCGATGGCTTTGCTAAGCTATCTTTATTAGATAACGCGAGTGAAATTCTTTTAGATCCTAAAAACAAAGATGAATTTACCGCATTTCTTCGCCAAATAAACCGCATATTCAAAGCGATAATGCCTGATGATAGTGCTAATCAATATGTACCTTATCGAATCGCGATTAATATTATTTATTCTCAAATGCGTTTGAAATCAGGCTTATCAATTGACGATGAAGATGTACTTGATGTTGTACGTAATCAAGTGAATGAATTACTTGATGAGTCAATATCAACGATTGAAATTAAAAGTAACCTACCGTCACCCATTAATATTGCAGATATCGATTTTGATGCACTAGCGACAATGGTTGCTAGGATTGAAAAACCTAAACAATCCGATGCTGAGCGTTTAAAAAATCTGATTGAGCGCAAGCTACAACCAATGGTACTAAAAAATAAAGCTCGCCAAGATTTACAGCAAAAATTCTTAGACTTAGTTGAGCAATATAACTTGGGCGCTTATACCGCTGAAGAGTTCTTTAATCGTTTAAAAGAATTTATAAATGACTTAGAGCACGAAGACAAACGTACCGTTCGAGAAGGTTTATCGGAAGAAGAATTGGCGGTATATGATCTGATGGTTCAAGACGCACCGTTAACTGACAAAGAACGAGTGCAGGTTAAAGAAATAGCCAAAGAATTAACTACGAAAATGCAGGATATTTTAGTTATCGACTGGCGTAAAAAACAACGAACGAAGGCTAGAGTAAAAAACATGATCGAAGAAGTCTTAGATAGCTTACCTGATTCATATAACGATGATTTATGGCCGAAAACCTGTAGTGAAGTTTATATGCACATATACGAAAAGTATCCTAACCAAGGGCAAAGTGTTTACGCTCATTAGACTAGAAATACTTCATTTCAATAATGATATGAGATGATCCTTGATTTAAATGAGTTCATCGAAAATTCCGTTAAAGCTGAAAATTCGATGCTTTCATGATTCTCATGTAACGTGAAGTCACCGATATTTATTTCAGGAGGGGGTATTTGTTTACCATCTTGTAAGGTTTGATCGTCGTCTGTTGCTTCCGAAATATCCATTGTATCAAGTAGGTTCTCGGTTTTTTCGTAATGATAAGATTCAGGAATAGCTTGATTCAGCCTTTTTGCATACTCAATCAAATCGGGTTCTGCGAGAATAAACATATACCCAATAGAAGTTTGACTCGTTGTCATTCTAAGGATACGGCCAAGGATCTGCCGGAAATAAAGTTCAGTAGTGACGTCTGTAAGGTTGCAACAAACCTGAAGTCTTGGAATATCAGTACCTTCGCTGATCATAGCGATACTGATAATCCATTCGCTGGTATCTTCGCGAAAGTGATTAATAAGTTCAGGTGAATTATCCAGCCTATAGGAAACTAGCGTGGCTTCTTTGCCAAAGTGACCATATAAAATCGATTGGATTTGTAAGGCGTGTTGGTA
>TARA_R110001606_G_scaffold108530_3_pt1 | contig 19619 bp, 23 predicted proteins | sample TARA_R110001606 | Tara Oceans TARA_R110001606 (sample SAMEA4398315) | marine metagenome | biome: Polar Biome; feature: [SRF] surface water layer (ENVO:00010504); material: water (ENVO:00002006), including particulate matter (ENVO:01000060) such as... | depth 5 m | reverse complement strand
GCTGAAACTTTTGAGGCAGATGCAACTTCATGTTTTCAATGTGGTAGATTTGGTTATGATGATGAAATGATGAGAATTGATTATGGTTATTTATGTGCAAGATGTTCTAATCCAGATGTAGACTTTTCAAAGATTATGGGGGCAGAAGAATCACCAAAGATTAGTAAGAAACTAATTGGTCTTTTGGGTATTGGTGCTATCGGGGCTTTATTGGCTCCAAAAGAGATTAGAAAACTATTTGATAGATTTAAGAAATCATAATCTTTAAGTAGTGGAAAGCCATTAATAAATTTATGGTAGAGTGTTCAGCCGAGGAAATGACTTCAAGAAATGCTTGGAGAGCCATCCTCATTCCCGCAGTAGGTTCAGCCGCACTTTCGGCATCAATGATTGTGAACATCCTTAAAATACACAAAGAACACGGTTGGCCTAAGAGAGCCTTCAAGAAAAGTGACTATCTTTTAATGGCTATTCCTTTCGCAATTATTGGGTTGGCAATTGGTGAAGAAATTAATAAAGATGAATCTGCGGAGTGATTTGATTGCCATTTCAATCTAAAGAACAGTTTTTTTATTTATTGTATAATGAACCCGATGTGTTTATGGATTGGGTAGAAGATTACGGAGTTCCTAAAGAATTCAAAGTCGGTTCTACCGAGCATTGGTTGAGAAAAATTAAGCAAATGGAGCCTAAGAGAAAAAGAAAGTTTGCAGAAGAGTTTTCCGCTTATAACCCCCCTCAAGCCGCAGTAAATAATGCAGAATACTATGGGAATTGTATAAATATGGCTTATGGGTATTTTGAAGATGCTAATGAAATGCAACAAATTGTAAATGAGATTGAGGATGGTGGGAATAGTATAGAAATATCTAAAAAAGAATTTATGAAATATTGTAAAAAAACCATTCCTAAGAAAGTATTAATTGGTGATTGGGGTTATATGCATAATCCTGTAGAAAACCTATACTGGGCAATAGACAATGATGGCGATATTCACCATTTTTGGATGGGTGCTGAATCTTTTGAAGCATATAATCCTCCTCAAGTCGCAGTAAATAATGCTAAAAGAGGCCTTAGATTAAGAGAAAAATGGAATAGAGGGGGAATGAGTCCTGCCGAAGCAAGAAAGGCTGGAATTGACTCAGGAGTTACAAGGGCTAAGAAAATTTCAAGCGGTTCTGTTTCAAAGCATGATGTTAGAAGAATGTCGGCATTCAACAGGCACAGAAAAAATTACGCTCCTTCTAAAAAGAAACCGGATGGTGGTCCAACGGCAGGAACTATTGCTTGGTTATTGTGGGGTGGAACTTCCGGTGTTGATTGGGCTAAGAAAAAGTCTGCCGCTATGAATGCTGAAGATGGAGCAATCGCATTCGGGGCAGAATCGGATGAGTCTAAATTAAGGAAGTATGAAAAAACATATGGCAAAACGGGTGCTAAGGTTAGGCTTAAACTTTTAAAGAGTATTAAGGGTAAAAACATTTATGGAACTAAGGCGGGTCAGTGGTCAGCAAGAAAATCTCAACATTTGGCGGATGAATATGAAAAGGCCATGACTAAAAAGGGTGCTAAACCATACAAATCTTCTAAAAGAACTAAGGCTCAAAAATCTTTAAAGAAGTGGGGCGACCAAAATTGGAAAACTAAGTCTGGTAAGAAATCATCAGTAACTGGCGAGAGATACTTACCATCTAAAGCAATTGACGCATTAACAGAAAAAGAGTATGCTAAAACTACTGCCGCAAAAAGAAAGGCTAAAAAGGCAGGAAAACAATTTTCAAGACAACCTCCTGCAATCGCTAAAAAAGTAGCCGCATACAGGGCTGAATATAAAGTAGGGACTCAAGGGCCTTGTTGGGATGGTTATAAATATGTTGGGCCTAAACCATATTCAAGTGGCTCTTGTGTTAAAAAAGCGGAAAACATTGACATACAAGGAAATAGCCCTAAAGCCAAGGTAGATACTTTAAGAGGTGGTGTGGAGGCATTCACCTATGACCTAACTCAACTAAAAGAGGGAGATTTGATGAGGGATTTCTTAAAAGGTGTAATTAATGCTTTTCAAACTTCAATAAAGGGAGTAAATGTTGCAGGTATGGATAAAACGCTTGAAGAAATTGCAGTTAAGTTCCTACCTAATGCTGAAATGAGGGCGGAATTAATGGCTCAAGAAGGTTATTCCGAAAATGAGCATTATCATATGGGTGAAGTATGGGGTTATGATGAAGTAATAAATTTCTTAAGTTTATATCAAGTAGATTTTCAAAGACAATTTGCTTCCGAAATTGAAGATAAATTACAGGAAGACACCGAACTAACGAAGAAAGAGATAAAAACTATTATGTGGTATCCATTAGTTATTGGATTCATGGGTGGGACTTTGGCGACAGTAGTAGGTAATGTTTTGTCGGCACTTTATTTAAAAAGGAAGCATGGGTTATGGAGTTCACAAGAGTAAGCCTTAAATAGGTAAAAACATATATTATAATTATGTCTTCTAAAGAAAAAATAGTTGGAACGGGTGAAATACCTCAAAAGGGACTAATTAATTCTAATGATGGTGAACTAATTTACCCTCCTTCAAAACAAATGCTAACTGATTGGCAAAACTATTTGATGAGTAGTAGGCAATCTTATTTAATGGATAGGGGCAATTCGTTAGGTAATGAGTATTTTTCCAGTAAGCAAGAATGGGATATAATTTTTGAAAGAGAGTGGGCTATTGTTGAGGAGAGGATGAATGTCGGTATAGGTGTAGATAGTGAAATTATTTCTCTATTAGGTCCTGATTTTTTTAAGAATCAAGAACAATTGCTTGATGAATTGAAGGCTACAATGGATTTAGAGGTGTATGATATGGGTGAGGATAATACTTTGACCATATATACTTTTGAAGATTTTATTATGCTTTCTAATCAAGGTATTTTTAGAGATGAAATATTTTTAATAGACCCTCAAAGAAAATGGAAAAAGAAGGTAAAGGGTATTTTAAGTCAATATGGATATGACACTTTTGAACAGATGTTAATAAGGGGGGAAAATTACCTTGTCGTATCAAGATGAAAAATATTCTTCCGAATATTGGGAAAGTATGGTGGATAGAGGTGATAATTTTGTTTCGGCAAAGTCAATGGTTTATTATATTGTTATGATTGGCATCATAGTGCAAAGTATTTCTTTTATGATTCAACCTTCAAATTGGCTCATTTGGAATGCATTGGCGTTTATTGTGGCTACTAATTTAGGAGCAGTTATATTGGCAGTTAAGGCTCAAATGTCGGCAGAAGATATTTCAAGAAAAACTTCACAAGCCTTTAATGCTGATTTTTACCACACCATTCACCTATTTACGGAGTTAAAAAGAAAATTTGAGGAAGAGAGCCTCAAGGATGGAAATACTTTGAAAAATGAATTAGATAATTTAGGAAGTGATTTATATCATGTGGCTAAGGGTTATGTTACTTCCTACTCGGCCCACATGAATACAGAAGTTGATATGGCAGAATCAAAAGATATTCATTATACATCAGAAGAGGAATTGTTTGACTGAGGTTTTGATGTGGCTCCAATAATAGATAAAATAATAAAAACAATATTGTTATTTTTATCTATGGTATTAATCTCTTTGATATGGATTGTTATTAATTGGCCTTATACTCCCCAAGATGCCATAGATGATGGTATAAGGCTCGGACCATATGGTATTTTAGTTGATATTGGGCTGATATTATGTTTATTAGTAATTTGGTTAAGAAATAGGGAATCACAAGAGTAAAGTTTTAAGTAGTAGGAGCAAGATTAAAACAGTATTGGAGTGATATAATTATGGCGAATCAAAACCCTCAACCTGAGATTTATACAACCACTCACGCTTTTGCATCTGCGGCAAGTGCGGGAACTCAAAATATTCAAACAGTATTCACAAATCAAAACTCTTCGGAAGAAGTTAGGATTTATAGCATCGTAGTTAATAGATTTGTAACAGGCACTGGTCAAGATATGGCTCTTAGTGATGCAGACTTTACTGCAAGGATTAAAGTAGGAAATAGTTATGTTCCATCCCAAGCATTTGATATTAGTTGTGTGATGGCGAGCGATTCAAAAACTATTGTATTTCCCACACCAATTTTAGTTCTTTTCCAGCAACCTATTTCAGTAGAAGTATCGTGGAATGGAGGATTTAATCAAACAACGGTTGGGCAAAATATAACCGTTAGAACTACTTTAATGGCTGAATTAAATACTGCTCAAGTGGCTTGCATGGCTTGCGGAATGGAACACCCTCAAAGTAGTGGATGTCCTATAAGGAGGGGTGCTTAATGGTAAATCAAGACCCTCAACCCGAAATTTTCACTACAACTTTTAATAATGTTGTTACTACTCAGGCTAATACTTTAAGCAATGTTATTTACACCAACCAAGGACACGCAGAACAAGTTTTACTTTACGCTATGAAAGTAGATGGGATAGTAAGTTCTACAGGTGTAGAAATGGATTTTCAAGATTTTGAAATTACTATTTCCGTTGGGGCTAATAATGTCCCCACTTATGCCTTTGATGGAGGTGTAATTTACACAATGAGAGATAAAACCATTTCTTTTGCTTGTCCAATTGCTATTAATTTTAAGCAACCCCTAATTGTTACATTTACCAACCCTATTGCTAATGCAAGCACTAACGATATTACAATTGCATTGATTGGAGAAACAATGATTTTAAAATGAGGTGAATAAATATGGTAAATCAAAATCCGCAACCCGAATTATACACAACAAGGCATCCATTTGATACTGGAACAACTGTAGGAACGGTTAATACACAACAAATATATACAAGTCAATCATTTAATGAAGAAGTAAGAATATATGGTATGAAAGTCAATTTTGTAGATATTGGTGGTAATGAGCAAGATTATAATAGTTTAAGGGCGGCTGGAGAATATCTTTGGGATGTTTCTATCCAAGCAGGACCTAATAGAATTCCTTCTAATGCCTTTAGTGCTTCCGACATCATTAAGACTGGGGAGCAAACTATTGCGTTTTCAAACCCAGTATTAATTCTTCACAGGCAACCACTTCAAGTTTCAGTTGAATGTAGGGGTCCGGGAACTATGGCGTCAGGGGATAGAGTTGTTGCTATTATTACCCTCGTTGCTGAACAATATATTAGGCATGAGTGAGTCTAAACTTTTAAGTAGTAGTAGGTTGTTAAAACAACTATGAGTGCTTTTAATGATAATAGAAGAGATATTAAGAGAGCCTACAGAAAGAAGGCTTTCCAAACTAATATGAGCCTCGTTAGAAAAAGTGTAGACGACCAACCACCACCAGCGCACAGTTATTCTACACCCTCTCATCAAGAAACTACTCCTATGAGGAAAGGAATTGACCCTCACACCTATGATGTAGATGTAAGGCCAGCAGTTGAGCATTTGGATTTTGCAAGAATGTTGGATTCGGCAAGATATCCTTGGCACTTAGTTCCAAAGGGCGATTCAGCAAATGTAATTTCAAGGGCTAAATATGATTTTTCTACTGCAACAGGCACAAACATTGCTAACAATGAATATATGGATGTTCTTGTTTTAAATGTTGCAGACTCAGTAGGTAGTAACACTACAACTCCAGCCGCAATTCCCGGACCAACTCCAAGACCGGCATCACAAACAATTATGACTACTGGTGGAGGTTCAACTTCTACTGGAAATGGCAACCCAAATTTCCCCGGTCAAAGTGGAAATACAGTTTCGGGTGTTCAAGGAACTATTAATATTGGTTCCGCAGGTGAAGTTTATAGGATTCAATCTTTTGGACACTCACAAATATCCACCTCTAATCAAACAGTAGGGGGTGCATTTACTGAAGCCGCACCATTAACTTATCAAATATGGGTTGATGGAACTCTATTTATGGCATGGAATAACTTCCAATGGTCGCCAGCCACACCATTAGAATCACAATGGCATTTTACCCAACCACTCACAGTTACCAAGCAAATTATTTTGAGAATAATTAATACGACTGGTCAAACCCTTGATGTAGGAGATATGGAATCTTGCTTTAATGGGTGGGGAGAACAATTATCTGGATATGTGGATGTCGCTTACCAACAATTAGAAAGTAGTTAGATAGGTGATTAGATGGCGACAACATTTACAGGCTCAGATACTGGAAGGGCTGGATTAGAGATTAAAAAAACTACTGGCACTCCAGATGTAAGAGGGGTTACAGAAATACAACTGGATACCAACCTTACATTAACAGATAATGGAAATGGTGGAGTTACCATCAATTCAAGCGGGGGTGGTGCTGGAGCCGGAACAGTTACCTCAGTTAGCACCACATTATCAGGAATCACCATTAATGACCCTACTGCCGATGCTGAAATTGTGGGAACTTTAGGAGTTTCATCTGGTGGAACTGGAGCCATTACATTAACTGATGGTGGAGTGCTTTTAGGTTCAGGAACTGGTGCTATTACACCTCTTGGACAGGCAACAGACGGTCAATTAATCATTGGTGATACAGGTGGAAACCCCATATTGGCATCACTTACATCAACAGGGGCAACAATTACAATCACTCCCGGGGCTGGAAGTATCAATCTTGAAGCCGCTATAAGTGTAACTCCACCGGGAGGTTTGATTTCAAATGTTCAATATAATGATGCAGGAGCCTTTGCAGGTAATGGTGACTTTACTTATGATGGTGCGGGTTTAGTAAGGTCCGCAAGATATGTTGCAGGTGCGGATATTACCGCAGGAACTTCAATTCAGGCTACAAACGACATAGTTACAACCAATGGAGATTTAAGGTCTTTGTTAGGAAATGTCCATGTTAAAAAATCACTTAAAGGAAAATCTTTAATATTGGATGGGATGGTAACGGTTGATGCTAACTTGACTCCCGGCACTCCTATAACTGCTTCCAGCGCATTGGCCGCCGCCCCCGTTTCAGTTGATGAGTTTAGTGGATTTATAATAACGGAAGGACAACCAGACGCATTACTCCCCACCTTGATTTTAGACCAACCCTTTTGGAGTTCAATACCAAGTGGACAACACTTTTTCATCACTTTGAACTCTGCCACCAATAGTGGCAACACCTCCCCTGTGGATGCCGCAGTAGCATTCCAAGATGTAGCGGGCAACCCTGTGGCACTTGTGCCGGGTATTTTTGGTTATGCATTAGTTCTTCCGGGCGATACAGTCACACTTTGTAGAGCCTCAGGAATTGCCAGTGGAGAAGCGTATGAATATATTATTAAATCATCCGCAGGAAGGAGTGTGAGTCCTCTTCCTTGATTCATCTTAATAATACTATACTATAATTGATTAATAATTAGTTTTAAATAGTAATGCACACTATCACGAAATATGGACAATGAAATCCCTGTGTATCTTGCTAAAGACCAAATCGTTATGCTTTACAAAATCATTTCAACTCAATTTGATGCGAAAGGGTATGAAAGTTCGCAAAACCTCATTAATATTTGTGATTCTTTTAAATTAGCGATAGATACATTTATTGAAGAAGAAGAATAATAGGGGATAAGTTTAAATATCTAAACGAAAGATATTTTAATTATGCCTGAAGAAGTAATGGTTAAATTATATGAACCTACTTCAAGAGAGGTTGATGAAATCTTAAAAATGCATAATGATAATTTTAAGACTCAGCAGAAAAAACAATATTATTCTACATTAGTATCTAATGCTACAAACCCATTTTGGATTGCCGTTAATGCTGATAATGACGAATTGTTAGGATTCATTGCAACAAGAATTGATTATCAAAAATCAATAATAAATATAGTTTCAATGACTGAAAGAAGAGATGTTCAAGGCGTATTATCATTACTTCTTAAAAAGGTTGTCAAAGATGCCAAAGTAATAAAGATTGCTGAAATCACCACTCAAAGCAGGAGTTCATCAACAGAAATAAGAGATGCTTTGAAAAATATCGGTTTTACAGAAAGTAAAAATGGCAAATTTAAAGATGGTGAAGAAAAATACCAATACCAACTAAGGATGAAAAAGGGTAAAAAGTATTTAATGAAGCCTTATGGTAAGAAAAGAACTAATATCAAACCATTGCCAACTCCTAAAAAAGGATACTATAAAATTAGGGATGCCAAATCATCCGATGTTGGTGAAGTTACAATAATGCACAATAAGTTCTTAGCGAAGAAAAGAGAAGAAGTTTATTTTAGGAATAAACTAAATGCTAAAGATGGTGCTTTTTTAGTAGCGATAGATTCTAATGGTTCAGTAGCAGGATATATTACTTGCAGACCTGAAAGAAAGGCTGGCTTTACTAAAGGCTCCTATACAAGACTTAATTTAGTAAGTATTGGAGTAGGTGAAGAATACAGGGGATGGGGTATAGCAAAGGGACTTATTGCAAAAATAATTGAAAGGGCTAAAAAATTCCCAACAATTGAGTTTATTTATGGTCATGTAAGAGGGAAAAATATTTCAGCAAGGAAACTATATAAAAGAATGGGATTCAAATTAAGGAAAATCGGCAAATATAAAGATGATAAAGACGATAAATATGAATTTTATTTAAGATTAAGGTTTCCATCTGTTAAACCTTATTTGGTTAAATACCAACAACCGATTATTTGGTTTGCCGTTGGTGTAATGGCTCATGAGGCAATACATTTGGTGAGGAATTATGAGTGAGATTAAAGAAGCAGAACTTTTGTTTGCTAAACTTGAGAAACTTTCTAAGCAAGCAAATATGAGTGTAAGAGAATATATTTTAGAAAACGGCACTGTAGAGGAGGGAAGTGCCGATTATAGACTCCAAAACCCTCCTGAATTAAATACTGATTGGGGTGGAGGATTATTTACTATGCAAGATATGAGTTTTATGATTTTTTACATCCAGCCTTCTTGGGAAAATCAAATCGCTATGATGCTTAAAAGTTATGGTGATGAGGGTTTGGAAAAAATTGATTATGCCTTGTGGAGAAAAAATACAAGAATTGTTCACGAAGGCGGAACTGTTATCGGAACTGCCAGTAATTATGTTATGGAACTTGAAACCACAACTGGGGATGATAGGTGGGGGGCGAACCACGATTGGATATATTTAAATTTAGATGATGTCTTAGCAAATTCATATTTTTTAAATTGGAAATTTAATCCATTGGAGGTGAAATAGAATGCTTTACAAAGATGCACTAAAGCAAGCGTTAGAGAGATATGAACTGTTAATTAGTAAATATAAAACTCCATTAGACATTCCTACAGACGATGTAAGGTTTGAAGAGAGTGAGGATTGGGTGCAGGGAAGGGTCATGGAAGTTGGAAAATGGTATTTATGGGTTGATGGAGGAAATAGGTATAAAAGAACTCATCCTTTTAGAACCAACATGGTGTCAAGTGAACAACATATAATTATGATTCCTAAAATATTTGAGGGTAAATTGCAAACAGTTAAAGATTTTGATGCTCTATGGTATTTAACTGGACCTAATTCCAAGTTGTTTGATGCTAATTACATAGATGGTTACTATATTGATGAAGAAAATATTCAATGGCATGATATAAAGGATTTAAAGTTAGGACTGGACTCATTTGGCATACCACTCACATCCAATTGGGTTATTGGACCCTTAGAAGGATTAGATATGCTTCTCAAATCAATGGATTTTTTAAATTGGAATCACAACCCGTTGGAGGTGAAATAGAATGGAACCTGAAAAATCCCTACCATTATTGTTGAATTGGATGAATGATAATCCCCATTTTAAAGACCCGTTATCCCAGTTGGGAAGGAGGGCTGATGATATTGGTATGGAATTTCCAGCATTCAATAAGCCTCTCAGGTCTTTCACAAAAGGTGGATTTTTTGTGGGTTATAGTGAGGGATACACCACCCATGTAGGGTATGTAGATATTAAAAACCCGGAAAATTCTTATTCTATATATGTGGATAATATATGGCCCGCAGCCACCGCAGCACCAGCCCCAATTCATCTCGTAGACCTCAAAAGGATGCTAACTACTTGGAATTCATCCATTCAATACCTTGAAAAGGGTGGAAGATACTATTATGTATGGGCTGGAAATCCGCTTTACATCATTAAAAAACTACAACATTTTAATTTATTTGAAAATAACTTATTTCTCAATTGGAAAGACAATCCATTACCATAAAGTCTTTTGTTCACACTCGTTTTCCGTTCTAAAGGTTTCCCTAACCCACTTAGATACCAAGCCATACATTTGTTCGGTGTAATCATCGCAACCATATTTATCAACCAATTCCCCCATCAAACCGTCATACTTTTTAATTGAGCCTTGAGTTACAGTAAGAATTATATTTCCGGGACAAAGCACCTCTATTTCATCACCTTTAAAAGGGTCTTTCTTTTTATCTATAATCGTTCTACATTGACCATTAATAGGGGGTCTTCTGTATGACTCTCCACATTTCGTGCATCTAACCTTTTGCTGACCAAAGGCTCTTAAATTACCCCTCATATCTCTAATTAAATGTCTGTCAATCAATTTACTTGACTGTTCTTTATTATCTACGGAATGTAAAGTAGTTCCTAATGCGAATTGAACCATAGTTTTTTGCCTCATTGATTCCAAAGTATTATATGGGTTGTTTTTAGGCCCTTCAGCGCAATCATTTGTATCGTGGGTATATCCGAACCCCCTTGACTCATTTTCAGTCCCTAAAACGCTCTCTACCGTAGTAATTCCTACCTTTAACACTTCTTTAGGATTTGGTGTTTTTTGAGATAACTCATAAAACTCAACTGGATACTTCCAATTTATATCAACATTTAATGCTTCTTTGTCAATCTCACTCGGATTAAGTTTAGTTGTAAGAATTAAAGGAGCATCCATTTGACCACCTCTAAATGTGGATAAAAACGACCTACTAAAATTAATTAGGCCATCTAACAATAACAATACACAATCAATATCACCATCACAATTTCTTCTTTTACCTGCGTGGAAAAATGGATGCCCATAATGTCCTTTAATTTTAGCCACTCCAATCAACCTACAAAGAATAGCCCCTGATGTGTGAGGTGCAAGCCCCATACATAGGTGTCCAAACATATCTTCAACAGTTTTACAATTATAAAATGGTTTAAGCCCATAAAGTTTAATTAATAAATCATCAACATATTGGGTAGTTTTAAGCATAACTTCAGCACAATCTCTTGAAACCACAATATCTTGAGGGAATAATTCTACAACCTCATCTTTTGATTCAACAGGATACCCTAACTCTTTAGCCCTATCAACTGTAAGGCCTATTTCGCTTGGCTTAAAATGAGTCATTGTAATATCTACCATGTCAAATCTAATAGTGCCATCTCTAAATACTGAAATATCATTTTGATACCTCAATACACCTTTTAACATATTTTCGGGACATTTTTCTGCTGAAGTCATTCCCTTAGTTCCTTTCACAGGGATATCGGCATAAATTCCTGCTTTAGATTTTGCAATTTTCCACAAAGAACCTATATCGTGCTTACCATATTGAGTTTCTTTGAAGGTGGTATTTTCCATACAATGAACCCCTAACTGAGTTTCCTCACCACAAACTATACAAATTCTAATACCCCATTGAGAGGTAGTTTCTTTTTTAATGGCATCAGTAATCTTTCTTTGATTACCTACTTCATGACCGAGAGGGAATAAAGTATGAATTGCAGGTTTCATTTCTCTCAACTTAGCACCTTCAGGCTTTCCCATCCTCGCCCCAATCCTATAAGTAACCTTAGGCCTAATCTCGTAATCGCTAATATCATTTAGCAATTCCAAAGAATCTTTATAAATATCCATATTAATTGTAATTACCTTTTTCAACTTCTCAAGATTATTAGCAAAAACCGCAAGTTCATCTCCAGATAAAATATATTTTCCACCCACTAATTTTACATCCATATTTAGCCTGTATGCAGTAGTCAAATTTTTAGGAGGAACTTGTATTTCTCCTTGACATATTGAAACCGATACTGCTTTAGCAAATCTACACAATTCATCTGCCGAAACATCCGTGTAATTAGCGACATATTCAGGAGCCATTGGGATATTCAATGTATTGCATTGATTTAGGGCATCTTCAAAAGATTGTGGATAATTTTCTGTTAATAATTCATGCCACTCATGAACATATGGTGAAGGCATAATAGGGTGGTTATTTTCTAAAAACTCACCGACTGGAACTAATAAATCTCCTAAATCCCAAATAGTTTCTATCGGCCAATCAACATCAATAGGCATACCCTCAGGCAACTCTTTAGAATCTTTTATTCTTTTTGCACTACCATCTTTAAATTGAATATATGGTCCATCTATTTCGGAACAAGGAGTAGTAACGGTTGCTTTTCCCGGTCTTTCATATTTCATCTGCGTTCCTGTAATGATAAAGCCGGATAATGCCTTCATAGTGGCGGGATGAACCGCAGTAGTAGCCAAGCCAGCCAACCTACTTCTCCCATATCTCAACCTAAACCCTCCCTCTTGCATAGGCATTCCGAAGATTGGTCTTCCAGCAAGCACATCACTCACATATTTTGAAGAAGGCTTGATTTCATTATTGCCATCTTGTTTCTTATCTGCAATAAAATCTTCTAACCAACTCCACCCATCCAAGCCCAGTTCCTTAACATATTTCATAATTTTGGGTGCTTTCAAAACCAAACCTTCACACATTACAAGAATTGCCCCTTCCCTAACTTTATTAGTCAATACCCTTGGCAAATCTCTTTGCCCAGTAACTTCATTACCTACACCTTCACCATCAATATATATGGGACAATTCTTAGCAATTATTTCCAATTGTGGATTAGAAGGTCTGTATTGCAAACCCCTTGCATAAATGGAAACCTCTTCCTTATATCTTTCAACTTCATTATTAGTGACTACAGATTTGCTAATATTGAAACCTCTCCTAATAATATCTGCAATTAATACTGACAATGCTTGCCCAGTGCCACCTGCCGACCTAATAGGCCCTGCAAATGAAATTGAAACACATTCTGTTCCATTTGCGTTTTTCATTAAAGATGCCGAAACTACACCTTCAAGAGGTGCAACCAAAATTCCTTCAGTCAATACTGCTAAACCTGCACAAACTCCATGATATATAGCCAACGGAACTTTTTTCTTATCGTTAAACTCCTCCACCTTACTAAATGCATCTAATGTTTTTTGCCAATGTGGTAAATTGTTACAAGAAATTTCAAACCCTTTACCCTCGCAAAGCCTACATTCCGATTCTCTCCAGTCCTGTTTGATAATGCCTTTTCCATTACATTCGGGACACTTTTTAGCATCGCCATACAGGTATGATTCAGCAGAAACGATTTTGCCAATTTGAAGTGCAACTAATTCTCTATTTCCATCATACTTTTTAGTAAGTTCTCTAATTTGGATAGCCGTATCTCTCGTATGTAAGAACTTCAAAAGTTTTTGAGTTCTATCGGCTAAGTCGTGTGCTTGAGGAATCTCTACAAAGTTTTTAGGGTCATGCCCTTTACTTCTTGCAGACTCGGCTACTTCATAAACGGAATTGCATTCATCTTGTAAAAAATCAATGTATGCATCATATTCCATATGATAAGATTGATGTATTACCTATTTAACCTTTAATCCAATCAAAGTCAATTTCTTCATGAATCATATTTTCTATAATACCTTCTGCCATCATCTTTTCCCAAAATGGTTTAGAATCAAGAACATAGTCTGTATGTATTGGAATAGGTGCAAAATGATTGCTAATCTCGGCCATCATATTTTTGCCAACACCTTGCTCTCTTTTATCGGGGTGAACCCAAACATTCGCCATATAAACGACATTATCTTTTTGGATACACCAAGCCATCCCGCCGTCTACATGACATATCGTGACAGGTGCATAATGTGGGTGTTGTGTAAATCTCGCCATGATACTTGGTAATGATGATTGCTTATTAATGTATTGGTGTTAATAACCGACATCTTTATATGCATCTTCTAACAGGCTTACATCATGCTCGGATATGCTTGTATCAACATGGAACTTAGGGAACAGGGTATTTTCACCAATAGAACGCTTAGAAAGGCCACTCTTGAGGAGAAGGGGATGCCCTACCTATCGGAACTCATTGAAGCCAACCTGCACGACCTATTAACCATTATGCACCATAACGAGGAAGAAGGCATAAGGTTTTTTAGAATATCCTCCGAAATCTTTCCTTTTTGGTCACACCCTGAGTTAGGTTATGAACTTGAGGAATTGCCCAATAGCGAGGTTATTATTTCACTTCTCAAGGATATTGGAGATTATGCTACTAAGTATGGGCATAGGATTACTACGCATCCGGGTCCTTACAATGTTCTTGCCTCTCCCAATCCAGCAGTTGTTTCCAAAGCAATTCTTGAACTTGAATGTCATTCTAAAATGTTTGATTATATGGGTTTTATTCCCTCACCCTACAATAAGATTAACATTCATGTTGGTGGTGCTTATGGAGAGCCTTCTGCCGCACTTGCAAGATTTTGTAATTCATTTACGCAACTATCTCCACCTCTTCAAGCAAGAATTACTGTTGAGAATGATGATAGAGCCAATCTTTATTCAACTCTTGACCTATACAATGGTATTCACAAAGTTATTGGCATCCCCATTGTTTTTGATTATCATCACCACATTTTCAATACTGGTGAGCAAACTGAGCAAGAAGCACTTGAACTGGCTATTTCTACATGGCCTACGGGTGTTATACCTGTTGTTCATTACTCGGAGTCTAAAACACTTCATGCGGGTGAATCTAAGCCCACCCCTGCACATTCCGACCTTGTTTATGGGCCTATGTTACTTTATGGTAATTATATTGATATTATGGTTGAAGCCAAGCACAAAGAAAAGGCACTTAACACCCTTAAAATTCAATTTGATTAATCTATCTAACGCTTCTACCATCTTCGGGTTTGCTTTTAATAAACTTGGCAGGTGGAAGGTATATGACTGGGCTATCTGGGTCATTGGTATAAGAGGCTCTAATAAATGTGTTAATACCTTCTTCATAAACAAACTTTAATTCTATTGAGCCTTCAACATACCAAACCCTTTCCTCTTCTAAGTCTTCACCAATTAGTTCTTTTCCTTGAGATTCCCCCCCATAAGCCCCATCATGCAAGAATCCAATGCAAAATGCAGTTAATTTATCAAGGTCTTCAATTAGTTCATCTATTTCATCATGTTCTTCATGATTAAAAACTTCGGATTCCCACATCCCTTTAAAATCTTTATCGTAATCGGGTGTTGTATCTACATCATCAATATCAAGTAAATCAATAAAGTTCATAACATCTCCCACAATAATTTGAGGGACTATTGAAGCCCTTAACAGAGTAATAGTTTTTGAATAAACTTTAGACCTTTTCCCTTCGGAGATATAATGTTCTAATGCCTCATCCCCATATTCATAAAGTTCCGAACCTGCAAGATTCCTTGCAGTTCTTACAACTCCGTCTTTATTATCTTTAGACTTCCACCCCAATGTTGCATAATTACTTTCTCTAAGATAATGCTCAATAAGTCCGATTCCAATCTTATTCATAGCATAGGGTCTATCGCAAATAGAGCAATTAGAATCATCACCATCATCACCCTCATCGCCTTCTGCGCCTAAATATTTAGGACTACTATCAAAAAGCATTAAAGTTCCTATGATGCCAACTCCCCCTAAGGCGAATTTCCCCATATTTGGTAAATCATCCCATAGTTTTTTTAACTTTGATGCTACCATGATTTTTAAAACGCTTTTCTACTACTTAAAGTCTTTCTTCTTTAAGGTTGTAGGTAAAGGCTATCTCTAAAGGGCCGTCTGCTGGATAAGTTACAGGCTCATCCTTGACAAAGAATATTTGAAATAATCCATTAGAAGTTTCCATTCCTAATTTTCCCTTAGAAATATATGTGATATTTCTTGAAGGATGATTATCATCAACCCCATAATTGATAAAATCATTCATTTTGATTTCATACCTACTTAAAATGTTTTCTAAAGGGGTTAAAAGTAAATTGCCATCATCATCTAATCTTCCTGTGCCTTTCGCATCGGATAAGACATCAGCATTTCCCATGAATCTTTCAGCAAGTGTTTCATTTTCTACTAATGGAAGTTCTAATTGTTCTCTTAACATCTCTACGATATCATCTTTATAGAACTCTCCCACTTCATAATCGGGTAGTGTAGACTTAAACTCATCAAAATCAATTTGCCACCAAATATCGGGAGCATCCGGCGACCTTATCTCTCCATCTTCTTCCTCATAATTTCCTTGGATTTTTCCTTCCATATCAATAAGGTAGCCATATATAACAAGGCTATGTGTATATATTGGGTATGCATTGAGTTGCCATTTTCTGCCCTCTTTAATGATGATTGGTTCTCCATCAACTATTTGTTTAGCCATTGTTCTAACTTGCGTGTTAGCCTTTTTAGCGGCTGATGTGGCTGAATCTCCAGCCATCATGTGCATTATAAACTCATGCATCCTTTGTTGTAAATTTTTAACAATAACTAATTTACCCTTTTTGCCTTTTTTGGTTTTAATTCCGAAGAGTTTCATATATTTTTTAACCGACCTTCTTGAAGACCTTGCCGCCGCAGAAGCCTTCATAATACCCATCCCCTCATCAATCATAAGAGATAATGCTCTTAAGGCTCTTTGTTGAGCCTGAGGTGACATTTTTATAGCCATGCACTAACATTCTTGCATTACCTATTTAAAGTTAAGCGAAAGGATTACCTCCCCAATTGAGGAAATTATTGTTAGAATTGTTAAAATCATAAATAAATATGGCGATATATCCATCATTATTTTTGAACATTGATTTTTTCCAACCTGTTTGTGTTTTGGGTTGCTTCGGAATAAAAAAGTCATCTATAATATGTTTCAAAATCGTCTTTGTTGTCTTCAAGGCCATGCTATCAACGGGATGCTTTACTAACATCTGCTTCACAGTCGCCACCAATGATTTATTGGCAGGGTCGTCAAGTGTAGGTATTTTTTCAATGGCAACTATATTATACATCATTTCAGAAGGCATTTTTTTTACTCTATCAGTTCCTGTTGTATGCATGGTTTGTATATCCCAATAATATCTATCAGGATTCATATCGCCACCCTCATCGTTTAAGTTTTTTATGAATAATATCTTTTTAAGGTTTCTTTCTATCTTAGGATTTATTTTAATTAATGGGGCATAAATCCAATCATAATATTCATTTATTTCATTAGGAATCTTTGATTTTGCTACACCATACCTCCCATCGCTACCATATTTGTAAAGGTATTCGGGACTTCTTACATATGCGGTCCACAATCTGTCGCCCACACTTGCTTCACCCCAACCCTTCAATTTTGCACATTCCAATTTTAGTTTTTTGGGCATTTTGGCGTAATGTTTTTGTATCCACTTTGAGTCATAAAAAAGGGATATTGCAGTAGGCATAAAAACCAATTATTTTTTTACTACTTAATAACTTTCATCAAAGATTCCAACTTTTCCTAAGTTATTAGATATAAGTCTATTTATTTTAAAAGAACCGTCTTTCAATACTTCTACGCCTTTACAGAAGATTGCAAAATAGGTTTTTTCAAATATATACTCCATCATGGCTTCTACAGGGTCTTCCCCTCTTGCTTCCCAATCACCATGAATCTCTTTAAGAACATCGTATCTTTCATTCCAAGGCAATTGAGTAACCCCTTCAACAAATCTTGGATAATATGCTGACCTTAGATATTGCCAAGTTTCAAGAGCCTCTTTACTTTCTGCAACCATATTATTCACCCCCTTGAACTTTTGCTAACCAATCATTATTAACGAAAAACTTTCCATCATCAAAGTTTGTTATGGCTCCACTCCTAATTAGTATGTCTAATTGGTCGTTAGTAAATTTGATATGGGTTTTCATTTCACTAATTGAATCTGCTATTGGACAACTGTTTAATAGTTTCTTGTAAATGGTAATTATTTCCGTAGTAATTCCCTCAACCATAGATGCAAGAGGGAACTCTTCAGTTAAAGTTTGCAAACTCATTTCAAAAATATCTCTCGCTTGACAAAGATGATGCCAGTTAATTTTGCCATCTCCTTGAAGTCTTGCGAAAGCCCTCACAAGATTAGCAAACTCTTGATACTTTCTATTATCGGTTGCACCCCTAATGTTGAATACTTGAGTAAATTGTGGTCTTGCCTCAATCTCATCATAAGTGCTATTAATTCTTGGAATATACTCTCTCAATTTCGGTTGCATTTTAGAAACATACCTTAAATATTCTCTAAAGAAACTCCTCCAAACCTCTAACTTTTCAGCCATTTTAGAATCTCTAAAATCTCCATCCATAGAAGATACAATGGCATTCCTAATTTCTTCAACTGCTGAACCTCCACTTAAGGAAAGTTGAGTAAATATTAAGGTCATTCTTGAAACAATTTGAAATGTGTATTGCCCAAATGCATCAAGCATCATTGATTTATCTTCATGTTTTTCAGGGTCATAATAATGTGGAGGATTTCCTAAAAAAAGTAAATTCAAAGTAGTTTCTCTTTCAACATCTAAGGCTCCCTTTTGCATTTCAATCTTACCATTAGCCATCATATTCATCAATTCACCAAAGGTTTCTTCACTCCATGTTTGAAATTCCGAAACAGTAACTCTTTCATGATTCATCTTAGGTAGTAATCCTATTTCAATAGAGTTGAGGTCGTCGCCACTCATTGCTCCAAACAAACCCGGAATAGTAGCCATTTTTCCCGAACCAGCCATTCTACAAGGAACTAATTTTTGAATCACATTTTCAACTAAGTGGTCTTTTCCCTCACCATGAGAAGAAACAATTCCCATGTGTATCATGTCTTGCTTTCTAAGTGGGTTGAGGCAAAATAACAATACTGCCTTCTTAAGGAAATCTTTAGCATAAAATTCAGCCCATAAAGTATCATCCCTCATCATTAAATCCATAGGTGTGATTTTAAACTCCTTACAAATCTTTTTAAAACCATTGAATTGTTTTTCAGTTAGTTGGGAGTCTTTAAGGCCTTCATCTAATTCAACAGAAGTGCATAAAAACGCCCTTTTCTTTCCATAGTTAATGAATTTTCCACTTACTTCAACCCTTTTACCTTGCTTTTGACTTCTTGTAAGAATCTTTAGAAAATCAGTCATTTCTTGATTAGTAATTGCTCCTTCAAGATAATCCGATTTAGCATTGTGGGCGATGGCTGGAACTGAATATTCCCCATCCGAAAGTGAAAAATCAATTAAAACTCTCCCCTCTCCTGCTTTTTCGTGAACTATTCCTTTAGTATCTATTTTTACGCAAAATCCTGAGCCTTGCACCTCTCCCTTTAAAATCTTTGCATTATACACATCAGCAAGAGAAGTTTCAATGGATTCAAAGGTATCTGCACACTCTTCTACATAATCAAATAATGCTTGCGGAACTTCCTCCATGATAATCCATTATATTAAACACCTATTTAATGACCACTGTTGCACCTTGCACGATTATAGAAAGGTTTTAAGTAGTAAAAAGGTATTCTAAAAATATGGCTGAGTGGTATGTTAATCCGGTT
>TARA_R110001606_G_scaffold78032_2_pt1 | contig 19675 bp, 15 predicted proteins | sample TARA_R110001606 | Tara Oceans TARA_R110001606 (sample SAMEA4398315) | marine metagenome | biome: Polar Biome; feature: [SRF] surface water layer (ENVO:00010504); material: water (ENVO:00002006), including particulate matter (ENVO:01000060) such as... | depth 5 m | reverse complement strand
CTTTTCGGCGGGAGTTAGGGGTGGGTTTTCCACATTTTGTTTTCCCCTCCCTAAAGGGTGCAAAATGCTGAAAATCTAAAATCTTGATTTAATGTCCTCCCTCCGAATGGTTCTCCCCCCTATTCCCCTCTTGGGAGGGGTTAGGGGTGGGTTTTCCACGGGAGCCAAGGATGGGTTTTCATGGGGAGTTAGTCCTGTCATCAGGTGGGACCTGCGGAAAACCGCAAGGATTTGCTCTGAAGTAGTCTTAGGTTTGGCCATAGATACAAGAAAATAAAAAAAATAAAAAAAGAATAAAAGGCACTAAAGCAGAAAAAACTATGCAATAAAGAAAAATATATTGGCTGGCTTGTTGAAATCGTGTTCAGGGGAACTCACAAATTTCACGAGCTTGGCCTTTTATTTCTGGTGAAACTTAAGAAAATGGCAGCAATAACCTTAAAAACCAAAGTAGAATAAGAGCGTTTTTTTAGCGCGTTTAAAAATTTTATTAACACAAATAATCCGCAATAATAAGTAAACAAAGGACCAGCTGCAGAAGGGTAATTACTTTTTAAAGCAAGTATAGCTGTCATCCGCAGTCAAATGTAATTGGTAAAGCCCATAAAGTCCAACAAAACCAACACAAACGCATAACCAGATGTTAACAAGACTGTATTGCAAAAATCAAATTAATGTGCTTCTTTTGACAGATAAGGAGTACAGATCATAAGTAATAATAAATTGCATTTAAACGATTAAATAACATAAAACCCAATAAAAATTCATAGTTTTGTCCGCTTAGGATTTTACCCAAAAGGGTAAATTCCAAGACCCTAAATTTTACTTTTTATCACTTTGTAATTCCCCCTAAAAAGAGTGATAAATTTGTGCATTTATGCATCATTGACTATAATTGGCCCTTATGCCTTAAACACTAACTATGGCATATCTATATGAAATTTTGACCAATACCTACCTCCTGGTATTTGTGGCCATATTGGCCCCCGTATTGCTCTCCCTAAGGATGTACCCTGTTATCATCTATTTGGTAAAATCCAAGAACCTGATGGACGAGCCTGTAGACCGCAGTATGCATACGGCCAAGACCCCTACCTTGGGCGGAGTGGGCATGTTCATCAGCTTTAGCCTTACCCTTATTACCCTAGGCATGCTTCTGGGCTTGTCCCAGGCCGACCTTATAAAACTCTTGTCCATTGTGGCGGCCAGTATTACCCTCATGTTCTTGGGCATTAAGGACGATTTGATGGGCTTGGCCCCAAGGAAGAAATTTATGATACAGATCCTGGCGGCCCTGATGGTCATTGTTTTGACAGACGTACGCATTGCCAGCTGTTATGGCCTTCTGGGCTTGGAGGAACTGCCCTATTTTGCTTCTGTAGCCTTTAGTGTCTTTGTATTCCTGGCCCTGATCAACGCCTTTAACCTTATAGACGGTATAGATGGCCTGGCCGGCACCATTGGTATTATTGTCACCGCCACCTTTGGTAGTTTTTACCTGCTTAATGAACGTTATTTAATGGTGATCATTTCCTTTGCGCTGATCGGCGCCCTCTTGGGATTTTTACGGTTCAACCTATCTACTAGGCGCAAAATTTTTATGGGAGATTCCGGCTCCATGTTCATTGGCTTTATATTGGCCTACCAAGCCATTTCCTTTTTGGAATTTAATGCCACTGTGGTAACCCCCTATACCATAGCTGTTGCCCCTATTATGGCCATGGCCATCCTTTCCTTTCCTATATTGGACACTGTAAGGGTTTTTATTGTTCGCATTGCCCAAAAAAAGAGCCCATTTATTGCGGACCGCAACCATATACATCACAAATTATTGGACATGGGCTTATCCCATAAAAAAGCTACCCTAACCCTGGGCATTATCAATATTTTGGCGATAGCCCTGGCCTTTTTAATAAAGGACCTTTATATAAACCTACAATTGTACCTTTTGGTACTGGTAGTACCCCTGCTCTATTTTTCCCCTTGGTTGTTGTTTAAACCGAGAAGTAAAAAGGCCAAGATGCAGCGGAAAAGAACCTTGGCCACGCTGCGAGCTAGATTAACTAATTTTCTCGGGTAATTTATTTACCGTAAATTTTCAATTTATATATCGACAAAAAATTAAGGATCTAAAGCTACATGATGGAAAATTCCAAAAAAAATCAATATTTAAAGAATGTGCGGAATAATAGGTTTTAATTTTAAAGCTCCTCAGAACTCAAATTATTTAAGTGTTGCAGATTACAGAGGTCCTGACGATACATCGTCAAACACCTATGGTTCTTTTAAATTGGGGCACAATAGGCTTTCCATAATCGATTTAACTGTGGATGCAAATCAGCCTTTTGTTTCAAACTGTGGTAATTTTGTGATTGTATTTAACGGGGAGGTGTACAACTACAATGAAGTACGAAAAAATTTAGAAGGTAAGTATACATTTAAAACTAATTCGGATACCGAAGTCATACTGTATAACTATATTGAAAAAAAGGAAAAATGTCTTGATGATTTTATTGGGATGTTTTCTTTTACCGTTTACGATATCAAAAATGACACCTTATTTGGCGCTAGGGATAGAATGGGTATTAAACCATTTCTATATTACCACAAAGAAGAACAATTCGCATTTGCCTCTGAGATTAAAGTTATAAAGGAGTTAGTTACTGATCTCACAATTAACAAGGAAGCCATAGGCCAATATTTAAGATATCTATATGTACCAACGCCTAATGCAATATTTTGTGAAATCAAAAAATTAAACCCTGGTCACTACTTTTACTATAAGAGAGGAAGTTTAGAAATTTCAAAATATTGGGATCCTGTTGATTTTATAGGGTTAAATATGAATTTATCGGAGGGTGCTATTCTTGAAAAGTTGGATTATTTATTAAATGACGCTGTTCGTTTAAGGATGATAGCGGATGTAGAACTTGGCTCTTTCTTATCCGGTGGAATTGATTCCTCTGCTATATTATACTATATGGCAATAAATTCCAGCAAACCTATAAATACATTTACACTAGGGTTTGCCGGAGCTGATAAATATGATGAAACTAGTGATGCCAAAAAAATGGCAACACATTTTAATACCAACCATCATGAAATCATAATTCATCCTAATGTAGCAGATCTTTTGCCCAAAATGGTACGCCATTTTGATGAACCCTTTGGCAATCCAACTGCAATATTGATCCATGAACTTACCAGGGAAACCAAGAAATATGCCACGGTTGCCTTGGCGGGTGATGGCGGTGACGAGATTTTTGGCGGTTATCCTAGATATGAGGCTGCTCTGTTATATGAAAAGATTAAGTTCATTCCCCGAAGTTTTTGGAAAATTTTAAATCCTTTTTTTAAAATTATCTCTGAGGATACCTCTGGTAATCATAAATTCAGGAGAATAAAGACCTTTGTAAATTCCTTAACTAAGCCTTTGGATGAAATGTATGAAGATTGGATCGCATACTTTTCCATAAAGGAAATCAATGAATTATTTAAGGTCCAACAAGATTTTCATAAGGTCGTTTCCGAAGTTTTTAATGCCATACCCACAAATGACCTAATCATCAAAACATCCATTACAGATTTAAAAACTTTTTTAGTCAATAATCTATTATACTATGGTGATGCCATGAGTATGGCCAATAGTTTTGAGGTAAGGACTCCATTAATAGATCACCGGATTGTTGAATTTATGACCTCGCTTCCATCGAGTTATCGTATTAAGGATGGGCAAACAAAATATTTAATGAAAAAACTCTTAAGTGGTAAAGTACCTGATGCCATTATCAATAAACCCAAACTTGGACTAAATCCCCCCATGGGAATGTGGTTGAAAAATGATTTACAAGGTTTTATTTCTACATATCTATCAAAGGAAAGCGTAGAAAACAGAGGGATGAATTATCAATTTGTTTCAAAGCTTTTAAAGGAACACCATTCTGGAAAAAGAGATAGATCCCTTTATTTATGGAGCCTTATAGTCCTGGAAGAATGGCATAAACAAAATGTTGACTAATTACATTCTGAACAACATAATTTAGACCTTTTAAATAAAAATAGCCCCAATAGATACTCATGAGCAGCCAATTTCAAAGAAACTTGACCATCGGAATTTTCTGGTCTATCTTCGGTCGTATAGGGTATCTTTTGGTTGCTCTAGCCACTAACATCATTTTAGTCCGGTTTTTAACTCCGTACGAATTTGGTCAAGTAGGCATCGTTATTTTCTTTATTTCAATTGCCCAAGTTCTTATTGATACGGGGCTTTCAGGCGCGTTGATACGGAAGAAAGAGATTTTAGAAATAGACTATTCCACCGTATTTCTTTTTAACCTGGGTGTTTCACTTATTCTAATGCTACTACTGATCGGTTTTGCGGGCCAAATTGCCCAATACTATGATGATTTATCATTAAAAAATATTCTTGTTGTCTCTTCCTCCTTACTCTTAATTAATGCATTTCGATTGACCCAAACTGCTAAGTTGATACATCAGCTGGAATTCAGAAAAAAAGCCTCTTATGAATTTGCATCTGTTTTAGTTGCTTCGATTATTGCAATAATCATGGCTTGGCAAGATTTTGGGGTATGGGCAGTTATTGCCTTACAGGTATTGACAGCATTTTTATTAACGGCCATCATGTGGTTCTTCGAAGGTGCCATAAAAAGTTTTCGATTTAGCAAGACCTCTTTTCTAAGTTTATATAAATTCGGGATCAACACTACCTTTGCATCATTACTCATCACGGCCTTTGATAATATTTATCAGTTGATTCTCGCCAAATATTTTGCGATTAGTCAAACTGGACTTTTTTATCAATCAAAAAAAATTCAAGATGTACCTTTAGGTCTTATTTCGATGCTGGCGAACGGTGTGTTGTTTTCCTCCTTAGCCAAAATACAAGATGATCGAAAAAAATTCAATCTTCTTTACAATAGAATTACTACTGCATTTTCTGCTTTAATGGGCTTTGCCTGTGCTGCAATAGTACTTTACGCAGAACAAATTATTAATCTTCTTTATGGAAACCAATGGATTGATGCTTCATTTTATCTTCAGATTCTAATTGTAGTCGCTTTTTTCTATATGCATGAAATTTTGACCCAAACCATTTTCAAAACATTTGATAAGACACAAAAGATTTTATATCTAGAATTAGTAAAAAAAATAATTCAGACAATTTCTATTATCATCGGTGTAGTACTATTAAACCTAAAAATATTGCTATTAGGCTTTCTTATCACTTACGTATTCAGCTATACAATCAATATGATTTATGCTAGAAGAGAAATAAATGCATCTGTATTAGAAGAGCTAGCTCGAACAATTAAAATAGTGCTAACCGCCAGTATAGCTATGATATTTACCGAACTTGTGCTAGATTATTTTTCCGTTCAAGGTTATTACTCTTTTCTTGCTCTACCAATGCTTTTTTTGATATACTTCATGTTCCTCAGGGTTACTAAGGTATTTAGTTTGATAGAGGACATAAAGGCAATTAAGCAGGTAATCACAGAGAAAAAATAAACACAATCAATGTTATGTGTGGAATTTACTTAACAAATATACCTTTTGAAAAAGGTACGATAATTGAAAAATTGAAAAAAATCAATTATCGAGGTCCGGATAATCTTGGTTATGAAAAACTAAATGATATTGCATTGGCGCATTTAAGATTATCCATTCTTGACCTTGATGTTCGATCTAACCAGCCTTTTAGTTACAAGCACTTTAGCATTGTATTCAATGGAGAAATCTACAATTTCAAAGAAATTAGATCCGCTTTAATAGAATTGGGGTATTCTTTTGCCACCACAAGTGACACAGAGGTTTTATTGAAAGGTTATGACGCATGGCATGAAGATGTGTTACAGCGACTTAACGGAATGTTCGCCTTTTCGATTTATGATACTGAAAAAAAAATAATTTTTTCGGCACGTGACCGAATAGGGGTGAAACCATTTTATTATTACTGGAAAGATGGTGTCTTAGAGATATGCAGCCAGTTGCGGCCCTTGATAAATACCAAAAGTCGCATTTCAAACGAGGCAATATCCATATATTTAGATTGCGGCTATGTACCATCGCCTTATTCTATTTTGGAGGATGTTTACAAACTGCCTCCAGGTAATAGTATGGTAATAGATTTGAACGCCAACACGTTACACATAAAACCTTATTGGGATTTATCACCAATAAAAATAAAAGACATTTCGTATGAGGATGCCAAATCTGAATTACATGAATTGTTAACAGATGCCGTACGAATTAGACTGCAATCAGACGTCCCTTTGGGTACTTTTCTTTCCGGCGGTGTCGATTCAGCGCTTGTTTCCGCAATTGCTGCTAAAATCTCATCGGAACAGATAAACACTTTTACCATAGGCTTTGAAGACCCAAAATTCGATGAAAGTAAAATAGCCAAACAGTTTTCTGAGATTATTGGTTCTACTCATAATGAACATGTCTGCGGCGCAAATGATGCGCTAAAAATGTTGGATAAACTTGTAGAAGTATATGATGAACCTTTTGCAGATTCGTCGGCACTACCCTCGCTTTTGCTAAATTCAATTGTAAAAAACCATGCCACAGTTGCCTTATCTGGGGATGGGGGTGATGAAAGTTTCTTCGGATATTTGCATTTTGATTCGGTCAAAAAATTCACCAAGCTTAAATGGCTTCCATTTACCCTTAGAAACGCCATTGCTAGTTTACTACCACGCAATTTTCCTGTAATTGGCAAAGTAAAAGAGATTTTCGAAGTAAAATCAGAAAGACATTTTGTGGAGAGCGTTTTTACAGGCTATGACTCACTGCAAAAGAAACGGAAAACTTCATGGCTTCAGCGCTATACAAAGTATTTTTCATTGACTACAGATCCTATGCAACAGGCTGCAGATTTGAACATCAAACTTTGGCTTGAAAATGATAGTAATGTAAAAGTAGACCGAGCAAGCATGGCATACTCGGTAGAGGTACGGAGTCCATTTTTAGATTACCGTATTATTGAATTTGCTCGAACACTACCAGTAGCCTACCGCTATATAGAAGGAAACAAAAAACGCATTTTAAAAGATATTTTAGCAGAATACATAGACCAATCCGTTTTTGAACAACCTAAAAAAGGTTTTTCGATTCCGTTAAAAGACTGGTCTTGTAATGAGCTAAAGGAAGAACTATTAGAAGCTCTGAACGATGACTTTTTACACAAAATACCAAATCTTAATACAGTGAAATTTAAAAAAGAAATGAAGGAGCATTTCAATGGCGAAGCCAATAACATATTCTCTATTTGGAAATTATACCTACTTTCAAGATGGTACAAAGAATTTGGTTTTTAGGAATTACGAACTATTTAAAAATCTATTATAGCTAAAAAGTATGAAGTTAATCAAGATACAAAACATCTGTTTATATCTTTTTTTTATTTCGATTAATTTCGAAGTATGGGATCCGTTCAATACGAATGGCCTGATTTCCATTTCCAAATTATTCGGATACCTATATGTACTTTCCCTAATCCCGAATTTCTCGAAGTCTGTACAAACTCAAAATATTTTAATATACTTACGACCATTGTTCCTGTTTTTTCTCGTACTAACCATAGTTAACCTTTTCAACCTTAGTGATAAATACGACTCATTTTTAAATCTTACAATTTTTCAAAACATTTTGTTTTTTTGGTTTCTTGTAAATCACGAACTAAGATATAAAGGAGTTTTAAACCATGCATTATTGTTCTTCGCCTTGGGATCCTTTGCGCTGTCTCTCTGTTATTATTTTGACATTGGTGTTGAATATGAACAATTTACCGGTAGAATTTCGATATTCGGAGACAATCAAAATATAATTGGCATTCGCATGGTGGTCAGTACTTTTATTCTATTACTAGCCTATTTACAACCCCCTTTTCCTCTTTCAAAAAGAAACCGTCTACTTTTACTACTCCTGATTCCTCTAATGTTGGCACTATTAATTAATACAGGATCTCGGGTGTCCTTTATTTCCTTGATTTTAGGACTTGGTGTTATAGGTGTATTACATAAAACCAAAGGCTCTATCTCAAAGATAATGATAGTTTTTACAGGTATTTTAATGCTAATTTTCCTTACCCAATATGCTTTAAGTTCTGAAGTTTTAGGGGAAAGGCTTCAGGGGGCTACTAACGATGGCGCATTAACAGGAAGAGATACGATTTGGCTACAAATATTACCATTAATTCAAGAAAACATTTTTTTTGGCGTTGGTGACCTTGGTTACTTATCTTACTCGGATCTTATATTCGGCACAAAATTAAGTCCGCACAACGTAATTATCGAAATACTCGCCTATACTGGTATTATAGGGTTGGCTATTTATTTTAACTTTTTATCTAAAATAGTTAAAACTGCTTACAGGTATTATCGCAAATCAAAAAGAGTTTTACAATTGGTTCTGCTTGTCCCTATTTTAGGCATGTTATTAAGTGGGCAATTACTTGGCGTTAAATTAGGGTGGCTTATTTTTGCTTATGTCGCCAGTAAACAATTCAATTTAAAAGAAAATAAAAAAAAGGTGTTGCGATGAAGATACTTTGTTTAATAGATGATCTAGGTTCAGGTGGCGCGCAACGACAGTTAGTTAACCTAAGTAAAGGTTTTGTTTCCCGCGGACACGAGGTGTCATTTCTTGTATATCACCCAGCTGATTTTTTCAAAAAAGAATTGATAGATGCCAACATTAGCGTTCATGAAATATTTGAACCAAACTATATAAATCGAATTTTGAAAATAAGGAAGTTCATTCGAAAAGGGCACTATGATGTGGTAATTGCATTTTTACAAGGGCCAAGTCTATTGGCAACTCTTTCTAGTCTGCCTTATAGAAAATGGAAGTTAATCGTTGGTGAAAGAAGTGCCAATCCAAAGATACTAACATCTCCTAAATTAAGATTCTACAGATGGTTTCATATTTTTGCTGACTATGTTGTTTCCAATTCAACGGCAAATCTAAATATGGTAAAAAAAATCAACCCTTTTCTTTCAAATCATCGTTGTAAGGTCATTTATAATGCTGTAACTAAGATTGAAAAACAAAACTCAAAGGAGTTTTCAAAACCGATTAAAATAATAGTAGGAGCGAGTCATAGACATCTTAAAAATGCAATGGGAATGCTAAAGGCTTTTAATAGTCTAAATGCTACTGAAAAAAACGGTTTTTCAATTCATTGGTATGGCGAGCGTATAGATTTGCGACATTTCGATTCTAGTTATCTCGAGACAAAGAAATATGTATTAGCTGAAAAGTTAGAGAACTATGTTCATTTTCATCCACCGACAACTAGTTTCTCTAATAAAATGGCTGATAGTGATTTAGTAGGTTTATTTAGCTTTCATGAAGGTTCTCCAAATGTAATTTGTGAGGCAATGGCGTTAGGAAAACCAATAATGTGTTCTAAAGTAGCTGACTTGCCTCATTTGCTGCTGGATTTTCCTGAACAAATGTTCGATCCGTCAAATAGTGATGAAATAGTTAAGGTCTTTCGATTTTACCTAAGTCTATCTCAAGACCAATACGACCAAATAGCAAATTCCAATTTTGAAATCGCAAAAAAATGGTTTAGTTCGGAAACAAATATAAATGAATACATAAAATTAATAGAAAAATGAAAAAATTTTATCCGTTTATCTACCATGATTTTTCAAAATATTTACTTCCAACGAATAATAGTTATATTGATTTTTTTGGAACAAACCTTACTGGTGTTAAAAAAAGTACACTCCAAACCTATAGTAAAAATATCAACATTAATAAAAAAGGGTATTTCGGAACCAGACAAGTTATAGAAATTGGCGATAACTCGGGCGCCGGAGTTAAATGTTCTTCAAGTGGAGCTATTAAAATAGACAGTTCTCTCATGATTAGCTCAGAAGTTTTAATAATTTCCAGTTCTCAAACTTTGGACAGCATAAATAACCCCATTAATTTACTGACTCAACTACAAAAAAATAAAAGTGGTAAGAAAAGTTTGTAAATGGTTTAGAGCTAGAGTCATAATTTTATCTGAGTTTACGTTTGGAACGATTGACATAATTGAATTAGATGCTGTTGTAAACACAAACATTGATAAATGTGCAATAGTTCGAGTAAACCCTGCATAGGTAATTCACTAAAGAAATGAAAACTAAAAAAAACATTCTGGTATTTGGTAATTTTGCATCGATAAGTAATGTACTTTGTGGTCAAACAGTTAAAACCAGAAATATTCACAAACTCCTAAAATCAAAAAAATCAACACATTTTAAAAGTGTCAAATATTTTGATACCGAGAATTTCCAAATAAACAAAACAAGCCTGTTAAAAGGTTTAAAGGAGGTAATGAAGGCAGACATTCTATACTATTTACCAGCAGAAAATAGTCTGACTTATTTCTTTCCCATAATTTATATTTTAGCCAAAATAAGCGCTACTCAAATTCATTTCGTAGTTGTGGGTGGTTGGCTTGACCAACGCATAAAAAATATGCCGGTACATATTTGGATGCTTAGAAATGTAAAAAAAATTTATCCGCAAACAAATGATTTGTGTATTTCTCTGGCAAAAAAATATGGATATAAAAATGTAGTACAGCTAAATAATTTTCGTATACATAATTTTTCGGCTTTCGCTACTAGCACCTCAAATCTGATCAAATTGGTTTTTATGGCGAGAATACACCCCGCAAAAGGTATTGAAACCCTTTTTAACTTAAGTAAGCAACTTGAAAAATTAAAAATAGAAAATGTAACTATTGACATGTATGGCCCAATACTTACCGAATATGAGGCGAAATTCAAGTCTAATCTAGAAGAAGCATCATCTAATATAATTTACAAAGGAGCTTTAAATCCCAATGAAATATATGGTGTTCTGTCTAATTACGACATGCTACTTTTTCCCACTCAATATTATACAGAAGGCTTCCCTGGTTCAGTACTAGACGCTTACATAGCAGGAATTCCAGTCATCGCCACCGATTGGCAATACGCTTCAGAGTTTATTTTGCAAAATAAATCGGGTATTATTGTGGAATTTGACAACCCAGAAATATTCATATCCACAGTAATTGATACCGTTCAAAATACTACGCTTATAGATTCATTAAAACAGGGCGCAGCTCATATGGCTCAAAAGTATAGCGCTAACAAAGCTTGGGAGGTTTTGCATCAAAATCTAGGTAATTAACGAATACAAAATTATTATTAATTAAAAATAGCTTCAGGTGAATAGTTTAGTATCCATTATAACACCAGTTTACAATACAAAACCGTTTCTACAAAAAACAGCAGCATCTGTGATTGGCCAGACCTATGCCAATTGGGAATGGGTTCTTGTCGATGACCTTTCCACTGATGGATCTATAGAATTGTTACAATCACTATCTAAAAAAGACAAGAGAATAAAGCCTCACTTTTTAACTAAAAATCAAGGTTCTGGGCCAGCAAGAAACGTTGCCACAAAATTAGCCCAAGGAAAATACATTGCGTTTTTAGATAGTGATGATATTTGGATAAAGGAAAAATTACAAATTCAGGTGGCGTTTATGCAAAAAAATCAATATGCTTTTTCCCACACCTCATATGGGTTTATTGATGCAATGGATGCCGTAATCAAAAATACTTATCACGTTAGCAAAAATCCGGTCACTTACGAAATGCTTCTAAAGAGAACAGAAATAAGCTGTCTTACGGCAATGTATAACCAAGAAATTATTGGAAAAATGTACATGCCAGATTTAAGACGAAAACAGGATTATGCATTATGGCTAAGTATTCTAAAAAAAGGTTTTAAATCCTATCCATTAGATATTGAAACTGCATATTATAGACAACATGGAGCATCCGCAACGAGCAACAAACTAAAATTGATTGGAAAACATTGGGTTTTCCTCTACAGTTATGAAAAATTAAACTTTGTGAAGTCAACTTATTATACCTTGTCGTGGGGTTTAAGTGGTTTTAAAAAATACTATATGTAGCATGTTGGATAAAGAATTATACATTATTGGGGCAAGCGGTTTGGGTAAAGAAATCTTGGCTACCTTAAAATCTTCTGGTTTCTTAAAGCAATATTCATTTATAGGATTTATTGATAATTTTGAGGGTGTGGTTAACGGTATCCCAATAGTAGGTAGAAATGAATTTTTAACAGGTCTGAAAAAGGAAAGTGATGTTTTACTTGCCATTGGTAGTCCTGTTGTTCGCAAAAGGATATTAGACCAATTATTAAAATATAGACACTTGAATTTTATTACCTATGTACATCCTGGAGCTTCCATTTATGATAGTGAAACCATAAAAATTGGGCGTGGTTGTTATATAGGGGAAAATTCAATACTTACTACCGATATTATTGTAGAAGATTTCTGTTTTTTAAACATTAATGTAAGTCTTCATCATGACACTATCATTCGGGAAAATAGTGTACTAATGCCCGGTGTAATAATTACTGGTGGTGCTGAAATTGGAAAGAATTCGTATTTAGGTAATAATTTTCAAATTTCTGATAAAGTAAAGATTCCCGAAAACTCTCTATTAAAATTATAATCTTACAGAATGAATAAAATTATCAAAAGAGCTTTTGACATATTATTTTCTATTTCAGTTATTATGCTCATCACCCCTATTTTAATCCCTATTATGGTAATCCTTAGATTTTCCGGGGAGGGAAATGTTTTTTATGTGCAGCAACGGGTTGGTAAGAACAAGGGACATTTTGGATTGATCAAATTCGCAACCATGCTTCAGGATAGTTCTAGTTTGCCAGGTGGGGACATTACAACAGTGGGCGATCCAAGGGTCTTAAAAGTTGGCAAATATTTGAGAAAGACTAAGATAAATGAATTACCTCAGTTTGTTAATATCCTACTTGGGGATATGAGTGTGGTTGGACCAAGGCCGATCACTTATAAGAATTTTAATTTTTATTCGCAGGAAATACAGGATACCATTAAAAACTTAAAACCAGGGTTAACGGGCATTGGATCAATAGTATTTCGGGATGAAGAACAATATATAGAAAAATCGGATAAAGAACCCCTACTATTTTACAAAGAAGATATAGCCCCTTATAAAGGAGCCTTAGAAATGTGGTATTCAGCCAAGCAACAATTGCTATTGGACCTACTACTAATATATACTACTGTACATGTCGTGTTATTTCCTAAAAGCAAAATAGTGAATAGGTTATTTAAAGATTTACCAAAAAGCGAAATATTCAGATAAAACAATTTAATATGAATTTAATAGACATCCCACAGTTTATCAAGACTTATATTATTAAACGGGAGAAGAGTTTTTTCGAATCAGACATGAAAAAACACCATCTTACCTTAAGTGATAAAATTCAAGGAAAATCGGTTCTTGTTATTGGCGGGGCCGGTACAATTGGTTCTTCCTTTATTCAGGAAATTCTCCAATTTAAACCTAGTAAATTATATGTCGTCGATACTAATGAAAATGGATTAACAGAATTGACAAGGGATTTAAGAAGTTCAGTGGATGCCTTTTTTCCGCAAGATTTTAAAACATATCCCATGAGTTTTGGCGATCGGGTATTTCGCAAATTATTTGTAGAAGAGGGACCATTTCAGATAGTGGCTAATTTTGCTGCACACAAGCATGTTAGAAGTGAAAAGGATAAATATTCTATAGAGGCAATGTTGGATAATAACGTTTTTAAAGCCAAGGAGTTCCTGGATTTAATGATAAAGTATAAGCCTGAACATTTCTTTTGCGTTTCTACCGACAAAGCTGCTAATCCGGTAAACGTGATGGGTGCCAGTAAAAAATTAATGGAAGAAGTAATTATGTCATATAGTTCAGAACTTCAAATCACAACTGCTAGATTTGCTAATGTTGCATTTTCAAATGGGTCACTATTAGCTGGTTATATTGAAAGGTTATTCAAGAATCAGCCAATTTCATGCCCTTCGGATGTAAAGAGATTTTTTGTATCACCTGAAGAAAGTGGTCAAATATGTTTATTGGCTTGTATGCTGGGTAAAAGTGGTGATATATTTTTTCCAAAGTTAGACGATGCTACCATGACTTATTTTAAAGAGATTACTGAAGATTTTTTTAAGGCTTCCGGACGTAAGGTTATACATTGCAAATCAGAAGATGAGGCCAAGCGGAGTGCTTCTTCACTTAAAGCTGGTGACCCCTATCCTATCTATTATTTTAAATCAGATACTTCTGGAGAAAAACTATATGAAGAGTTTTATACAGATAAAGACCAAGTGGACTTAGAATTATATAGTGGTATGGGAGTGATAAAGAATGCCAGAAAATTACCTAGGAAAATTATTGAATCAATTATTGATGAGTTAAAAGTATTAATGAATTCTAGTGACTACGACAAGTCGTCTATTGTAGAATTATTAAAACAAAATATTCCTGATTTTCAACACATTGAAACAGGTGTGAATTTGGATCAAAAAATGTAACCGTACTTATATGTATCTAATAATTAAAAGAATATGCGATTTTACTTTAGCCGTTATTTTATTAGTAATAATTTCACCTTTACTTATTCCTATAACTATTGGTCTAAGTCTTACAGGGGAAGGTTATATATGGTATAAACAGGAGCGAATTGGGCTTAAAAATAAACCATTTCAAATATGGAAGTTCGCCACAATGTTAAAGAATAGTCCAAACATGGCTGGCGGAATAATGACGACAAAAAAAGACCCCAGAATAACGCCAATGGGAGGTTTTTTGCGCAAAACCAAAATTAATGAAATCCCTCAGTTATTGAACATATTATTTGGAGACATGAGTTTCGTGGGGCCTAGACCAATAATGTTACAAAGTTTCAAGGCTTATCCGAAATATGTGCAAGATATTATCTACGAAGTAAAACCAGGATTGACTGGAATTGGATCGATCATATTTAGGGATGAAGAGGAATTACTTACCAAAATTAAGAACTCTGGTATGGATCCATGGGAGTTTTATAAAAATACAATTGCTCCCTATAAGGGAAGCGTAGAAAACTGGTTTCAAAACAATCAAAGTTTTTGGGTGGAGTGTAAAATAATAGTTTTAACAGCTTTGGTAATAATAAAACCAAATAGCCAATTGGTATATATTTTTTTTAAAGATCTTCCAAAACGGAACTTTTAAAGAAATTCCATACAAATTAATATAGGTAAAAATGGTAAGAAAACTTATTTTCAAATACGGTGTATGGAGAAGAAATCCTTCACTTCTTAAGTATCTTTCCTTTCTTAAAGAATCAGATAAATGGTCCAAGGAAGAATTGTTGCAATACCAGCTGTTCAAATGTAAAGAATTTTTGGAATTTGTATATAAGCACTCGGCGTTTTATAGGACCACCTTTGATGACTATAATTTTAAGCCTTCAGAATTTAATAATCTTAATGATTTAAAAAAGTTACCTTCAATATCTAAGGTTACCCTTGTAAAATATAATAGACTTATACATGCCAAATACCCCTTTAAGAAACTCCTTCCAGCATTAACCTCAGGTACTACAGGTGAATCCCTTGGTTTTTTAAAAAATGAAGAGTGGGATTCCCACAACAGGGCGGCAATGTTTAGGGGATATAGTTGGTACGGTGTACATCCCTCAGATAGAAATGGGTATATATGGGGTTACAATATAGACCCAAAACAGGCATTAAAAATTAAATGGTTAGATTGTTTACAAAATAGGTTCAGAATATTTTCCTATAGTTCCGTAGAAATTGAAAAATTTGCAAAAAATTTAAAAGGCGCCAAATATTTACACGGATATTCCTCCATGATTTATGAGGTAGCCAAACTTGTGAATAGAACTGGGCTAAAAATTAATCATAAACTTAAAATGATAAAAGGAACTTCAGAAATGGTATTTGACTCATATCAGGAAGAAGTTAAAAATGCGTTTGGCCTAAAAATTATAAGCGAATATGGGTCTGCAGAATCCGGACTTATTGCCTTTGAATGCCCAGAGGGGAATATGCATATTGCCATAGAAAATAATATTATTGAAGTAGAAGATGGAGAAATTTTGGTGACCAATTTATTGTCAAGATCTTTTCCAATCATAAGATATAGGTTGGGTGATATTGTAGAATTGGCAGCTGAGGATTTTAAGTGCTCATGCGGTAGAGCTCATCCTGTTATTTTAAATATTGAAGGGCGGGTAGGTGTAAAAATAGTTGGTAAAACAAAAGAATTTCCAGGTCGGATGATTTACAACGTTATTAAAAATTTGTCCGTTGAGCATGGCATAACATTAAATTATCAGGCAAGGCAGCACATTAAAGGAATTGTTGAACTTTATATAGAACAAAATGATGAAAATTCACAATTTCAATTGGAAAGAGAACTTAAAAAATATTTTAAAGATGATATAGATTTTAAAATTTCCTACGGTAAGGACCTACACAATATGGAGGAGAAACTCAACGACTTTGTAACCACTATCGGTTGATTACACCATACTTATTAGTATTATAATCCTAATAAGTAATTCGTCCCACTTTCTATAGGTTTCATATAATCAATTTTTGGTCTAACTTTTTAAATTTTGGTGTTGATAATGATAGGTGATTGCCTTTAAAATCATGAGGTAATTATTATAAAAAATGGAATAGAAACAAAAGATTGAGGTACGCTTGTCATTATAAAAAAAATATTCGATTCCAATTGCCTTAAGTAGACTATAGCTAAATCTCGATTGAGAAAGTATTAAGATTTAAGAATTAACCTTAACCAATGCCTTATTTTGAAAAGTACACGGGAAAATGGCAAAACTTAGTTGGATTTAATCATTTCGTTTGCTGATATTAAGGTATATGAAGGATTTATAAAGAACTTTATAGAAACCTGGATAAAAGAATATTAATAATAAGGTCAAAAGTAAATTGAGTAGATTATTAAAGATGGTTACATTTGCAAATTACCTTTGAGCGCTAGATTTAATTTTGAAGAAAAAAAAATGAAAGAAACTCCCTATACTTTAGAGCATTTTGAAGAAGAGGAATCCTTTGAAATTAAGGAAATCGTTCAAAAATACCTAAGGCATTGGCCCTGGTTTTTATTGGCGACCATTATCAGCATCGGTGTAGGTTTTGCTTATATGCGCTATGCCCCCATTAAATATAGTACTACGGCCAAAATTAAGATCGTGGACGAATCCCAGGAAGTGGATATAGCCTCGGATGCCCTCTCGCTCTTGGGGGGAGGTTCCAAGATCAACCTGGAAAATGAGATCGAGATCCTAAAATCCTACCGCATCCTAAGCCAAGTGGTAAAAGAACTTAATTTGGATGTTGCCCACTATGTGGTGGGTAATGTAAAGACCACCCAGATTTGGGCCCCTCCTTTTGAAATCTCTAAACTTATAGCAGCGGATAGTCTTCAAGCCCCAAAACCCTATATCATTACGTTGGACGAGCAGGGGATTAGCATTACGGACGCCAATGAAAAAACATATACGCCAGATCTGAATGCCCCGGTACAGGAAGTGGATAGTCTTCCCTTTAGCATCAAGATGATAGGTAGTGCCGATCCCAGCTTTTATAAGGGCATTACCTATAAGGTAGTCCTTAGTCCACTAAAAAGTACGGTGCTTCAGTTGGCCAAAGATTTACAAGTGCAGGCCACTAACAAGAACAGTGAAATCCTATCCCTATCCCTTGAGGGTGTAAGCATGGAAAGGAATGAGGCCATCCTGAATACCCTGATAGAAAAGTTTAACCAGGACGGGGTGCTGGACCGCCAATTGGTCTCCCAACGTACTTTGAATTTTATAGACGAGCGCTTTCTATACCTAGGTCAGGAATTGGATTCCATTGAAGGCGGGAAAGAAGACTTTAAGCGCTCCAACAGCCTCTCCTATATTGAGGCGGACGCTGGGATGAGCCTCCAAAGGAAATCTGAGACCGAGGAACAGGTCATACAATTGGAGAACCAGATTTCCATTTCGGAAATCCTAAAGGAAACAGTGATCAACCAAAGTGATTACAGCCTCTTGCCGGCCAATATCGGGATAGAGAATTCCAGTCTTAACAATTTGGTGTTAAACTATAACCAAATGTCCTTGGAGAGGGAAAAAATATTGCCTACCGTAGGCGCCAACCACCCTACCCTGCAGAACCTCAACGGCCAATTGGAAAGTGCCAAGGTCAACATCATAAAATCCGTCAACATCTACGGTACCCAATTAAAAAACACCCTTCGGCAACTGAAACTGGAAGAAAGCAGGGCCGGTTCCGTCTTTTCCAGACTGCCGGAAAAAGAAAAAATGCTGCGCTCTATAGAACGGCAACAGAGCATAAAGGAAAACCTCTTTCTGCTCCTGCTGCAAAAAAGGGAGGAAGCCGCCATTAGCTATGCCGTAACCGCCCCTACGGTAAAGGTGGTGGACTACGGACTTACCAATGACATTCCGGTTTCGCCCAAAAAGACCATGGTCTATGCGATCTCCTTACTGGCAGGGCTGTTCCTGCCCTTTGCCGTGCTCTATATCCGCTTTACCCTGGATACCAAAATACACGACCGCAATGATATAGAAAAGGTAACCACGGATATACCCGTGGTAGGCGAAATTCCGTTCTTTAAGGACGTAAATAAGAAATTGGAATTGAACGACCGCTCTATTATGGCTGAGTCGTTCCGGATTTTGAGTACCAATGTAAATTATCTTATGGAAGGGAAAGACAAAGCTGTGGGGCAAGTGGTCATAGTTACCTCTTCGGTAAAGGGAGAGGGAAAGACATTTATTGCCCACAACCTGTCCCTGGCCTATGCTAGCCTTAACACAAAAGTCTTGCTCATTGGGGCCGATCTGCGCAATCCACAGCTGCACAACTTTTATAATATCAATGTCAACCGTAAAGGCCTTTCGGACTACCTAAACGATCCCGGAATGAATTGGAAAGATTGCGTGGTAAGCAGTGGTGCGGACAACCCAGCACTGCACATCTGCTTTGGGGGAGCCGTACCACCCAATACGCCCCAACTACTGTCCAGCCCCGCCTTTGAAAAATTCATTACCGCTGCCAAAAAGGAGTTCGATTATATCATTGTGGATACCGCCCCTACTATGTTGGTTACGGATACCCTCCTCATCTCTAAATTCGCCGATGCCACGGTCTTTGTTACCCGCTCCGGCCAAACGGACAAACGCCTCTTGGAGTTCTCCAAAAACCTCTTTAAAACCAAAAAGCTCAAAAATATGGCCTTTGTAGTCAACGGTGTGGGCAACGGCAAGGCCAAAGGCTATAACTATGGGTATGGGTATGGGTATGGGGGTGAATAGTGGTCAGTGGACAGTCTTCAGTGAACAGTAGTCAGTCTTGTCTTCAGTGAACAGTAATCAGTGACTGAAACAATTTACAATGAACAATTAGCAATAAACAATGTTAATGGTTCAATGTTATAAAGTTATAAAGTTCAAAGCCGTCATTGCGAGTTTACCTGCCCATAGGTAGGCCTGCCTACCGGCAAGGCAGGCTAACCCCCTCCTACTGCGAAAAAGCTGCACAAGCAAGGAGGGGGAATATTTTTTGCATAAAAATAATATTAGCACCTTACAAATTCCCTCCCCTTGGGGGAGAGCCTGCCCGACTTTAGGCGGGGTTAGGGAGGGGTCCCTTCGTCTCAAAGGAGGAACTTGTGTTGTCGTCTCTTCGATTGAT
>TARA_R110001606_G_scaffold389359_1_pt1 | contig 19676 bp, 16 predicted proteins | sample TARA_R110001606 | Tara Oceans TARA_R110001606 (sample SAMEA4398315) | marine metagenome | biome: Polar Biome; feature: [SRF] surface water layer (ENVO:00010504); material: water (ENVO:00002006), including particulate matter (ENVO:01000060) such as... | depth 5 m | reverse complement strand
AGTCTATATCTCAAAACTCAACGGATCGGAAAGAGTGGTTGCGGGGGGTGGATTTGAACCTTTTCGGACCAAACCACGAGGCCTGACGAGCTGCATATTGGCCTGAAAAGCACGCTGAATGCGCTCTATTTCAAGGACCTTTCAGACAAAACCCACAGAGGCTTGATTGCCAAGGCCGTCTTTATCATCCTGTCCGCCCTCTTTTGCATGGTAGATGACAGGAGTGCCGAGATCCCGCGAGCAACACACAGGCAGTCTTGCCGGAATATTGACGTCCTTGCCTATGGTACGATTGCCCAATGTCTGGCCTTTACCGTGCTCAGCATTACCTGCGTTTATCCGGTCTTGGCGCCAGAAGGGTTATCCCGGTAAACCCAACCGCACTCGAAGATACCCGCACCAGCCAGTAGCGCTTACCGTCAGCTTGGATAACAAACACATTCATCTGTGGTGCAAATCGCTACCTCGGGCGAAACGCTCGACTTGTCTTTCGTCAATATAAGCTTGAAGTGTGATTCCAAATTCCTGCCTATGATCTCAAAGGCGAACAGGAAAAAGAGATCAAATTCTTTCGGCAACAAGGCATAGGCGAAGCCTCTCTTGAGAAGGCTTTCCATTCCATGGCGTCAGGCATCTGGATCCCGAGCCCGCACGATTTGGTTCGTTTCGGTGTTGTAGAGGAAGTTGCTGAGGGTGGGCATGACGGGTTAAACTCCCAACCTTTCCCACAGACCAAACACTAACAACGACCGCCTCAAGGTCGAGCAGATTACGGCGGGGTTGGAGTATGCGGAACAATCATCTGCACTGTCTAAGGAGTTGATGATCAACCGATCCCACTCTTGATCATGACATAAAATACATTCACACCTACAAGGTCAGAAACCTTCCAACCAAACAGCGTCATCTCGACCTTAATTTCAATAGGTTACGCAATATTAAGCTTTCCACTTCCCCAGTGATTGCGATAAAATTCAATCCCTGTGCAGCCTTTGTTTGAGCGACATCGCCTAGGCTCACTTAAACCAAAAAACTTGATGATTTGAAAAGCAACTGGCCGAGAGCGAACGGCACAGATTGGCATCCCTGATCAATCAAGCACGCAACAGGAGGACGGAAGTTGGAAAACGCAGAGATCCGGAATGTCACGGTGGTCGGAACCGGGATCATTGGAGCCAGTTGGACCTGTCTTTTCCTTGCCCATGGCTTGGACGTGGTCGCCACCGATATTCGCGAAGGTGCGCAAGACGATCTAAAGGCCGCGATTGATCGCTTTTGGCCGACCCTTCCTGAGAGCGTGCTGGCAAAAGGGAAACGTGGAACTTTACGTTTTTCATCCGATCTTCAAGCCGCCTGTAAAAATAGCGGTTTCGTTCAGGAAAACGCGATTGAACGGGTTGATGCCAAAATAGAACTGATGCGCCAGATTGATGCCGCCACCCCGAACGGCACAATCATTTCTTCTAGTTCGTCGGCGATTTCAGTCACGGATATGCAAAGTGCCTGCGCAAACCCCGAACGGGTCGTCCTTGGCCATCCATTCAACCCGCCGCATTTGGTGCCACTAGTTGAACTGGCCGGTGGGGAGCAAACCAGTGATAGCGCCTTGGATCGGGCCGAAGCATTCTATACCCGCTTGGGCAAAGTTCCGGTAAGGCTGGAAAAAGAAATCTATGGCCATATCGCCAACCGGTTACAGGCCGCAATCTTCCGCGAGGCGATTCATATGCTTGATAGCGGTGTTGCAACCGCCGAAGATATTGATCGCGCCGTAACCGAAGGGCCCGGACCACGTTGGGCATTGATGGGACCGTTTTTGACCTATCGCCTTGCTGGCGGGGACAAGGGAATGCAAGGTTTCTGGGATATGTTCGCCCCAATGCAGGAAAAACTGTGGGCCGATCTTGGAACGCCGATCCCTGATAGCGGATTGCAAGCCCGTGTTACCGATGCTGTTGAGAAATCCTATGCCGGGCGATCAGTCAGCGATTTGGTCAAAGAACGCGATACCCGTTTGCGCAAAATCCTTGCTGTTAAATCATCAACACAAACAGATTAAGCCACCAAAACCGTAAAACAAAAGGCACGGTGAACATACGCACCGTGCCTTTTTCTTCTGATCGGTTTTCAGGACGTATCCTGTTACCCCTTCGCGGTACGCGAGTGCGAAGCGGTTCTAGAAATTGACCTGATCGCCACCTTTGAGCGACAGCATGGTGCGGGCTTCATCCGGGCTGGCAATTTCCGATCCCAATCCTTCGAGAATCTGACGAATTCGGCGCACTTGCGATGCGTTGGATTCTGCAAGCTGCCCCGGACCATTCCACAAAGAATCTTCAAGCCCGACACGCACATTGCCACCCATGGAGGCAGCCATTGTGGTGATCGGCATTTGGTGGCGTCCTGCCCCGAGAACCGACCAGACATAATCATCGCCAAACAAACGATCTGCCGTGCGTTTCATATGGGCGACATCTTCGGGATGGGTACCGATCCCGCCAAGAATGCCAAACACGGTTTGCACAAATAACGGTCCCTTGACCAAGCCGCGATCACGGAAATGGGCAAGATTGTAAAGGTGGCTGGTATCGTAACATTCGAACTCAAACCGGGTACCATTCCCCGAACAGGTTTCAAGGATATATTCGATATCCTTGAACGTATTGCGAAACACGATATCACGGGACTTTTCAAGGTATTCAGGTTCCCAATCATGTTTAAAATTCTGGAACCGGTCGAGCATCGGGAAAAGACCGAAATTCATCGAACCCATATTCAAAGAAGCAACTTCTGGCGCAAACTTGAACGCCGGTTGCAGACGTTCTTCGACCGTCATCGCCGGGCTGCCCCCAGTGGTGAGGTTCAAGACCGCATCGGTTGATTGTTTCAGACGCGGCAAAAAGCGTGCAAACATCGCGGGATCTTGGGTCGGACGACCATTTTCAGGATCGCGCGCATGCAGATGCAAAATTGCAGCCCCGGCTTCAGCGGCCTCTATTGCTTGCTCGGCAATTTGATCAGGGGTAACGGGCAGATGCGGCGACATGCTTGGCGTATGAATACCGCCGGTAATGGCGCAGGTGACAATGACCTTACGAGACGTCTTTTTCATATTGTTTTTCCTTTTCAAACCGATCAGATGTTTTCGACATTGCCGCAGACACTAATCGCCTGCCCCGAAATATTTGCCCCGGCTGGTGAGGATAAGAACAAGGCCACCCCAGCGACATCTTCAGGTTCGACCATGCGGCGCAATGACACTTGGGCAAGGTATTGCGTTTCCATTTCCGCGTAGCTGATGCCTAAGGATTCCGCGCGTGAGCGAATGACATTTTCAATGCGCGCCCCGCGTACAATCCCCGGCAGAACGGCATTCACACTGATGCCGTCCGGTCCGACTTCTTTGGCCAGACTTTCGGTCAATCCAACAATGCCCCATTTCGCCGCCGCATAAGGGGTCCGCAACGCATAACCCAAACGCCCCGCAACCGAGGAAATGTTAATGATCGTGCCCGACGCACTTTCACGCAGCAACGGCACCGCGCGGCGCAGCACAAGAAACTGCCCCAGAAGATCGATATCTAGTGTGCGACGAATATCGTCTGTCGCCAGTTCGTCAATCGGGCCGGTCGGACCGGAAATTCCAGCATTATTGACCAGCACATCAAGCCCGCCGAGCTTTACCGCCGCAGCGTCAAGCAACTGATCAACCTGTGCTTCGTCCGAGACATCCGTCACAAGCGTCAACACATCGGGATATTGCGTGGCAAAGCTTTCAAGTGCGCGTTCATCAACGTCACAAATCAAAACTTTTGCACCGGCTTCAAGGAACGCACTGGCAATGCTTGCCCCAATGCCCGAAGCACCCGCCGTGACAAGAACCCGAAGGCCCGTACGGGGTCGGGTTCGTTCAATCATATTCATCTTATTCCCATTCATGATATTTGCAGGAAACTGGCAATATCAGGCCACTTCAAGCCAATTGCGCCGCACCTCTGGCGTGGCTTCAAGCTGTTCTGGTGTACCGCAGTAAACCAGTTCCCCATGCCCCATCACCATGACCTGCTGGGCAACCTTAAGCGCGATGGTCAGTTTCTGTTCAACCAGCACCACAGCCACCCCACGACGACCGATATCAAGGATGACTTCCATCACCACTTCGACAATCCGTGGCGCAAGGCCTTCGGTCGGTTCGTCAATCAACAACAAGCGTGGATTACCCAAAAGGGATCGACAAATGGTCAACATTTGCTGCTCACCACCTGAAAGATAGCCAGCACGAATGCCTTTCCGTTCCTTTAAGCGCGGGAAATAGTCATACATCTCGCCGATTGACCATTGATGCGCACCGGGTGCACCTTTTTGCCCGCCCATGATCAGGTTTTCTTCAACCGTCAGATTGGGAAAGACCAAGCGTTCCTCTGGTACATAGCCGATCCCTTGGCGACAAATGTCATAGGGTCTTTTGCCGACCAATGACTGCCCATCAAGGGTCACGGTTCCAGCCGTTGGCGGCACCAGCCCCATCATTGCCTTAAGCAAAGTCGAACGGCCTGAGCCATTCCGCCCCAACAATGAAACGATGCTGGATTCTGCCACTTGCATGTCGATGCCATGCAGAATGTGGCTTTTTCCATAATGGGCATGCAGCCCTTTAACGTCGAGCAAGCTCATTCTGATGCCTCCTGACCCAGATAGGCTTCCTGAACCTCTCGGTTTTCACTGATACGTTCTGGCGTATCGGTTGCAAGGATGCTGCCATAAACCAATACCGATACCCGGTCACACAGGCTGAAAACGACGCTCATGTCATGTTCAACCATCAGCAAGGTTTTGCCTTCTGTAACCTTACGGATCAGATCGGCTGCCTTTGCGGTTTCCTCGCGCGACATGCCTGCGGTAGGCTCATCAAGCAAGATGACCTCAGCCCCGGTCGTCAGGGTCATGCCAATTTCAAGCGCACGCTGCTCGGAATAGGTCAGATCACCGGCCATGTTGTCAGCCCGTGCATTTAGCCCGACCCGTGACAGCACCTCGGCCGTTTCGTCATTGATCCGTCGCATACCCGCGATTGATCGGAACAGCCCATAACGCACCCGATGTCGGGCAAGAACTCCAATGCGCAGATTTTCAAATACGCTCATCCGATGAAAGATGTTGGTGATCTGGAAGGAGCGCGCCAAACCCGCCCGGTTGATCAAATGGGGTGAAAGCCCAGCAATACTTTGCCCGGAAAGTTTGATGTCCCCCGATGATGGGGCAAACATGCCTGAAATCAGGTTGAACAAAGTGGACTTGCCCGCACCGTTGGGGCCAATCACGGCATGGCGTTCACCCGGACGTATATCCAGATTAAGCCCCTGCAAAACTTCGATCGGACCAAAGGATTTGCTGACCCCTGAAAGCTGCAATGCAGCGGTATTTGTGGTCATCTCGTTCATTCCGTACCTCCCGCCTTGGCGGTCGCGTCCGCATTTGCATTCAATGCGGCACCATCCTTCTCACCACGTGCCCAATGCTGATCAATCACGCGTCGGGCACAGATCAGGCCAAATACGCCACCACTCAGCAAAACCAACGGCAATACCCACGTCAAAGGATTAACCGGGCTCCAAGACAGACCGAACAGCTCATAAGGCGGCAAACCATCCATCGATGCCCCGCGGGCCATTTCATATTCCTGACCAAACAGCACTTCGGCACTTTCAGTAAGGAACACGGCACCAGCAACGATCAACAACCCTGCCCCCAATGCAGCAAGGTAAGGACCGCTCATTTTTGCCCAATCAAGTTGGCGACGATTGCGAAGATGCAGGTCAATCACCCCGCCGATCCCTTTGGGTGCATAAAGCATCACCAAAACAAAGATCAGCCCCTGATAGAACAACCAGGATCGGGTAAGGTCAGACACAAGGAAAGAGAACAGCGTAAAGACCGTCGCACCGATAACCGGGCCAAAGAACACGGTCGAACCGCCAACAAATGTTTGTAAGACGACCTGTGCTGAAACCGTTCCGGCAAACAGCGAATAGTTTGCCGCTTCGTTTGAAATCGCCTGAAGCGCCCCAGCAACACCGGCAATCATGGCCGATACGGAAAACACGATTACTTTGGCATAATGGGCGTTATAGCCCAGAAACTTCACGCGCTGTTCATTGTCACGCAGTGCCAAGGTCAGACGACCAAACGGCGTTCTGGTATAAGCCCAAAGCCCCAATCCACACAGCACCACCCAGCCAAGTGTCAGGTAGTAAACTTCTAGGATCGTGCCAAAGTTAAAGCCCATCCAAGGCATACGCATGGATGAAACCCCGGCTTCACCGCCAAAGATGCCTTCAAGATGTGGGGCAAGCGAATGGACCAGTTCAGCAACCGCCAACGTCACCAGCGCGAAATAAACCCCAGATCGCATGGTTGAAAAATAGCCCGCAATTAAACCAACCAAAAGCCCAGCCCCGGCACCGGCCAGCGGCAAAAGCGGGGTCGGAAAGAACAGGCCATCTTCAATTGCGATCATTAGGTGAAGTGCAGCAAACGCCCCCACCCCGAAATAGGCCGCATGCCCAAAGGACAACAATCCGGCTTGCCCATTCAGCAAATTGAACGCCAGCGCGAACAGGCTGGCAATCAGCACATTGACCAGCGCGTTCTGCCAACCAAGTCCCAAGAACGGCGGAACAACAATCAGCAAGACCAACAACAGGCCCAATAGAATTTTCTTTATGGATGTCATCTTTAGTTCCGTTCACCCATCAGGCCCGCCGGACGCACCAGCAGGACAATCAGCATCAGTGCAAAGGGAATGGTTGCGCTCACCGATGACAGCTCAAGCGTCATCAAGCCGCCAATCGAGTGGGCCCAGTCCCCCAGCCCGACCACGTCCAATGCTCTGGCAATCGACCAATCAAGCCCGACCGCAAAAGAAGAAAACAGACCGATCAATAGGGATGCCACCAAGGACCCCTTAAGCGATCCCAACCCGCCGACAACGACGACGACAAAGACAATCACGCCAAGCTCAATCCCCATATTCGGATTGGTTGGGTAAAACGCGCCGGCAACAGCCCCGGCCAAGCCTGCAAGGGCGGCACCGGTTCCGAAAACAAACATGAACACCACTGGAATATTATGGCCCAATGCTTCTGCAATTTTCGGCAAACGTTCGGCTGCCCGGACAACAATGCCGGTGCGCGTTCTGGTCAAAAGCAACCACAGCACGGTGAACATAATGACCGACACCCCGCCGATGAACAGCCGGTAGAACGGATAGCCCGTGCCAAAGATTTCAAAGGCCGAGAACCGTAAGGCATCTGGCATTTGATAATTCATCGGGAAATCCCCGAAGAAGATCTTGATCAATTCTTCAATGATCAATGCCAAGCCGAATGTCAGTAAAAGTTCGTGCGCGTGACCATGGGCATGGACGCGCGGCAACAAGAAACGTTCGACCGCCATACCGACAAGCCCAACGACAATTGGTGCGACCAAGATGCCGGTCCAAAATCCAAAAATGGACGACACGGCATAGGCGACATAAGCACCAAGCATATAGAATGAGGCATGGGCAAAGTTCAGAACGCCCATCATGCCGAAAATAAGCGTTAAACCGGCCGAGACCATAAACAGCATCAAGCCATAGGTCACGCCGTTCAGCGTGGAGATAATCGCGAATTCCATGGGATTTCCGGGATAAAAGAGGCAAGGAAGACCCGGCCCAACATCAATGTTGGCCGGGTCTTGGACGCATGGTGATTACGCGTTCGGGCGTTTCATCTTGCAGCTATCCTGCACCGGATAAATCGCCTTAGCACCGGGGATGACTTCAACAGTCTCAAATCCCATATCCGTGCCATCTGCCGGATATTTGGCACCATTAACGACCTTGGAAACCACAACCGGGCGGATCGACTGGTGATCTTCCTTGCGGATCGAAATCGGGCCAAGCGGCGACTGATAAACGCTATCTTCCAGTGCCTGCGCGATATCGGTCACATTGATGTCACCCCCCTTGGGATCAAGCGTTGAAAGTGCTTCTTGAAGCTGTCCCAAGGCAAAGGTTGAATGACCTTCGACAAAGATCGGATACTGTCCCATTGCGGCTTTATAAGCTTCGGGGAACGCATCATCAGGTGTGGCGGCATTGTCATAGTTATTGGCAATATAGTGACCAAGTGCTGTCTGACCAGCATTGGCAATATTGCCCGGCTGATCAAGGAAGGTCGTTGCAAAGGTCACGTCTAGACCCGCATCGCCCATTGCCTTCATCAACAACAACAAGTCATTGGACCAGTTGCCGGTAAACACGGTATCCGGCTCGGCCGATTTGATGCGGGCAACAAACGGCGCAAAATCCTGAATTTTATTCACATCATGGAGAACTTCACCGACGATCTTGTATCCGCCTGCTGGTGCAGCAGCTTCAACAGCGGCCTGCACATCTTTGCCCCAGGAATAGTTCTGGTTAATGGCATAGACGCTTTCACCCAACGAGCCGGACTTTTTCATCGCATTGACCAAGGCGGTCACCCGCATCGGGGCCGTGGTGGTAAAGCGGAAATGATAGAACTGGCACTTGTCACCGGTCAGTTCCATGGCTTCCCCGCCAAGGTTCATGAACAGCACTTCATCACCGGGATTGCGAAGATTGTGTTTACGCACATCTTCGGTCAACTGTCCGGCAATGGCCGATGACGCGCCCTGAATGATGATGTTTACACCATCAGCAACCGCTTGACGGAATTTATCAGCAGCTTCGGACGACCCGCCCGCATTATCATATTCTGCAACCTGTACTGGCTCGCCATTAAAACCGCCTGCGGCATTAATACGATCAACACCGTATTTTACCGCACGGGCATATAGCCGACCGGTCGAGGTTTGCGAACCTGACAGACTTTCAATAATACCAATTTTAAGAGGCTCGGCCTTTGGCGCGGCTGCACCAAGGGTAACTACACTCAGGGCCACTGCGGCGCCGAACGTAAGCTTTGTCATATGTTTCAAATTTTTTCCTCCCAGATGACACTTCTATGTGTACTCGGTCTGCCGGGACGCGTCAGTTTCTCCAACGTCTTACTCGGCAGAAACACAATATAAGCACACGAACATCCGGGAGTAAAGATATTAGATATGTGATCACACTTTAATCTAACAACGTGAAATACAACCCCGCAACGCATTGCCATGCCTTACGAACTGGACGTACAATACCTTAAGCATTCCGCCTGCAATCATCAGATTCAGTGCGGATTTTGACGGCCTGCATGCATTTCAACTGGCACCAGCTCTAAAACTCTGTTGCAACTCTTTAAGGCTCCAAGCACGTGAATACCTTCAATCTGACAAAAAGTTCCAAGGCCGCGCTGGCCCCGGTCGATATCACGACAGTGCAGGAGCGGGTCTATCAAAGTCTGCGGCTGGGTCTCTTGCGCGGTGAATTCCTGCCCGGTGAACAAGTGTCAATTCGAGCTTTGGCAAACATGCTCGGAACTAGCGCTATGCCTGTTCGCGAGGCCATAGCACGGCTGATTGCAGAACGTGCAATTGAACAATCCGGGCCCCGCACGCTTCGGGTCGCACCGTATGTCGCATCAGAACATGAAGCCTATATCAGAATCCGACTGCAACTCGAAGGCTACGCAACAGAAAGGGCGGCTAGCGCCGCAAAGAACCAGACGCTTCTTGATGCACTCAAGCGCCACAACGAGATGATCGAAGAAGCACTACAATCTAGCGACTTTGACACGGCACTCAACGGCAACCAAGCTTTCCATTTCGAACTCTACCGGGCAAGCGGTTACCCGCAGCTACTAGATCTGATCTCGACACTCTGGCTTCGAACCGGGCCTATTGTCGCCTCCGCACGAAAGGACGAGGCACTGTTTGAGCGAGTTTTCAATCACGGTGTGCAGATCCACAACAACATTATTGACGCCGTTGCACAGCGGGATCGAGCTGCTGCACGATGGGCGCTCAATCTGGACATTCGTGCATCACACCTCTCAATCAGACGTTTTTATAAGCTTGCAGCGACGACATCCGACGGGAAAGATATGTGAGAAGAACGGGAAGTGGTTCGTCACTTCGCCATTATTTGCGAAATGAATACGGATGCCTGATCCTGCTGCCCGACGCAGTCTGCGCGCGGCTTTACCGTGCTCGACCTACAGACTAAAAACGTGCCACTGGCACGTTTTCTATACGTCTTTTTTCGGGACTTACGCGCTCCCACCGGGTGCATGGTTCCCTCAAAACCATCAAGCATGAGCACAGGCTCAGAACACAGGAAGATCAAAGGTTCAAAGACTATCTCTGCGGGCAATAAAAAACCCTGTCACCTTACGGTGGTAGGGTTTTTTATTGGTTGCCGGGGGGGGGGGATGATTTAAACCGTCGCGGCATTAACTTGCCCCAAGTCCGCAATCCGCTCCGTCTACTTTGGTTTGCTCGTTTGCCTGCCAAACCGGCATGTTTCGCCAAACACCTTATAAAAGCGGCGTCACCAAAAGCTTGTTAGCAAGCTTATGGCCTAGTCTCGCACCCCTGATGCAATAACGCCATTACGACAAACCCTCACCCGACTTACAATTGAGCCGGCAAGACATGCCGTGAACTGGATCCTCAACTTACATACACTGTGGATTTTCACTTCCCCGCAATAGTATCTCACCCAAAGAAGACTTAGATAAAGCGGCAGAATTCTGCCTATTATCCCGATTGAGCTGGACGTCACTTTCTGAACTGATCAACGCTATGGCTCGACTGCTCCCTCATCCTTCCACGAAACTGCTTCGGGGTTTCACCTGCTTGCGCAACGAAGAAACGGGTAAAATATGAGGGGCTTGAAAATTCTAGCATATACGCGATTTCCGAGATTGGTAGGTCCGAGAAGACAAGCTTGCGCTTCGCCGCGAGCAACAACCTGTCGCTGATCATCTCACCAGCTGTTTTGCCAGTCACAATTTTTATCGTTCTGCTCAGATGGGTCGTGGTTACGGAAAGCTTGTGTGCGTATTCATTGACGGAAAACCTGTTTGTTTCATTCTGCTCCAGCAGCGACTGAAACCGATTCACAAGCTGCTGTTGCCGACCCGAAGATTGCTCACTGTAGTCCGGCTTAACCGACAACCCCCGATTTAACTTAACCAGAAGAAGCGTGAACAAAGATTCCAAAGCAAAGTTACGTTCTTCGTCGAATTTTCGATGTTCCTTCTCAACTTGCAAGGCCATCGCCACAGAATCATCCAGAAGTTCCTGGTGCAATGCCCCGACAAGCAACTGAGGTTTGCTAATCCATTTCTGGGCCCAGCCGGTATCTCTGGCAACACGCATCACATCAATTGTCGGAACGGTTATAACCCACCCCTCCATCCCAACCTGATAATCGAAGGCATGGCTGCAAAGTGCGGGCAACCACACCAATGCCGGGCCGACAATATCGTGAGACAGATAGTCAATCTGACCCTTGACGGCGCCTGCACCAAACACAAACATTTGTGCAAGGCCTTCGTGATAATGCGGTTCGACCGACCATCCATGAATATGACTCCGTTCGACAATACGCTCACAGTTCAGAAAACCCACATGATCTGACGGGTCCCCCAAAACATAACGTTCCCGATCAAGATGCGTTTGCGTCATGAAACATCCAAATGTTGAAAAATTGAAATTTTAAGTCCTGTGCGTGGCTTGTTCACAACATAGGAATACTGAACAATTGCGGCAACAAATATAGGAGACCTTGCATTGCATGCCGCGCGAAGCAAGGAGAACCAAGGAAAATCGGGAGGACAATTATGACAAGCATCGCAATTGCCGGGGCAGGTATCGGTGGCCTGACAGCAGCACTCTATTTACATCGCAAAGGCTTCGATGTGAAAGTTTTTGAGGCTGTCCACGAAATCAGACCGCTTGGTGTTGGCATCAATGTCATGCCTCATTCGTCAAAATTGCTGCATGACCTTGGCTTGGGCGAGAAGCTCGACTTTACGGGCATTCGTACCCGCTGCATCGAATACCGGACCAAATACGGCCACGTCATTCAATCCGACCCGCGCTGCATCGAAGCAGGATTTCCTGCACCACAATATTCCATCCATCGCGGTGCGTTACAGTTCCTGTTGCTTTCCGAAGTTCACAACCGCGTCGGTCCGGGCTCTGTTGAAACAGGCAAACCCGTTACGGGCTATCGTCAGGATAACGACGCTGTCACGGTTCTATTCGAAGACGGTTCGGAATTCACCGCAGATTTTCTGATTAGCGCCGAAGGGTTACGTTCAACGACCCGACAGCAGATGCATCCGAACGAAGGCCCGCTGAAATACGAAGGCACCATGATGTTCCGTGGTGCAGTTGAAATGGACATGATCGGCGATGGCAAAACCATGGTCATTGCCGGGGATCACGATGTAAAATTCGTCACCTATCCGATCAGCGAGAAGTTCCGCAAACAGGGCAAGGCGCTGACAAACTGGGTTGCAGAACTGCGCCACAGTAGCCCGCGGCATATTGACGATGCCGATTGGACACGTGGCGCGACAATTGACTACATCACGCCGTTCCGCGAATTCCAGATGAGTGACATGAATTGTGCTGCCATCATGGAAGCAACCGAAACCGTCACCGAGTTTCCGATGGTGGACCGTGACCCACTTGATTTCTGGACGGATGGACGCGTGACCCTGATGGGCGATGCAGCCCATCCGATGTACCCGATTGGTGCAAACGGCGCGAGTCAGGCCATCCTTGACGCCCATATGCTTGCTGAATGCCTTGCCGAAAACAACCATCCGGACGGCCTCCTTGCCTATGAAAACATCCGTCGTCCCGCCACAGCCAATGTTGTTCTAAGCAACCGTGAAGGCGGCCCTGAAAGGGTGCTTGATATTGCCGCTTCCCGCGTAACTGGCCCAGATGACAAAATCGAAGACCTGATCACACCGGAAGAACTCGAACAGATTGCATCAGGATATCGCAATGTCGCCGGTTTTCAGAAAAAGGCGGTCTGATCCATGGCAGTGTTCAACGTTGGGTTCGACCCAAAAGGTAAACCCGTCCAGGTACGGTTTCAAACAGGTGGTCGTCTTAACCTTAACCCGGAACTCGATGCTATTGGTGGCAATCGAGCACTGGTTCTGACCACCCCAGAACAAGTCGATCAGGGTGAGAAATTAATCACCAACCTTGGGGACAGGGCCGTTGGGCTGTATTCCAGCGCGACCATGCATACGCCGGTGGAAATCACTAAGGATGCCTTGGAAGTTGTCAAGAAATCTAATGCAGATTGTCTGATTGCAATCGGTGGGGGATCGACCATCGGACTTGGTAAAGCCATTGCCTATCAAACCAACCTCCCCCAGATCGTTTTACCAACAACCTATGCCGGTTCCGAAGCAACTCCGGTATTGGGTCAGACGGAAAACGGGGTCAAATCAACCCTGAAATCAGAGCGCGTCCAACCAGAAGCGATCCTGTATGATGCCGAGTTGGTGCGCACCTTACCGGTTGCCATGTCGGTAACCAGTGGCCTTAATGCCATGGCCCACGCGGTTGAAGCCCTTTATGCCAAGGACGCCAACAGACTTTCGACCGAGCTTGCCCTTTCCGGACTTCGTGCCTTTGTCACAGGTTTGCCCAAAGTTGTCGTGACACCAGACGACCTCGGTGCGCGGGAAAACACACTGTTTGGTGCATGGACGTGTGGCGCTGTCTTGGCACAGGTTGGAATGGCCTTACATCACAAACTTTGCCACACACTCGGTGGCACACTGAATTTGCCCCATGCTGCCACCCATGCCGTCATTCTACCGTATGCGACGGCCTATAACGAAGCAGCGGCTCCCAATGCCTTGAAACCGCTTGCCAACATTCTTGGAAGCGACACCGCTGGTGGCGGATTGTATAATTTTGCAAAAAGGCTCGGGGCACCAACGGATCTACGTTCCCTTGGTGTCAGCCAAGGCGATCTCGACAAGGTCGCAGATCTGGCTGTGCAAAATCCCTATTGGAACCCGGCCCCCATCGAACATCTTACAATTCGTGCGTTGTTGCAAAATGCCTATGACGGTGTTCACCCAAACAAGGGAACCACCTCATGACTGGCTTTTTCACCGAAGAAAACTCAGCCGGAGCCGTAAACGCTCGCATGCGCGATGATATTGATCCACGATTGAAAACAGTCATGTCCGCGTTGGTCAAACATCTTCATGCCTTCATCAAGGAAGTCGAGCTGACAGAAGAAGAATGGGAAACTGCCATCTCGTTTCTGACCAATACTGGACAAATCTGCAGTAACGAACGCCAGGAATATATTCTTCTAAGCGATGTTCTTGGCGTCTCGATGCTTGTCGATGCCATCAACAACCGGCGTCCGTCAGGTGCGACCGAAAACACCGTTTTTGGTCCCTTCCACGTCAGGGACGCACCGTTACGTGAAATGGGCGACAGCATCTCGCTGGATGGCAAAGGCGAAACGTGCCTGTTTATCGGTCGGGCGTTGGATCTTGATGGCAATCCGATCAAAGGGGCGAAGATCGATGTCTGGTCGGATAATGCCGATGGCTATTACGATGTCCAGCAACCTGACAGCCAACCCAAATGGAACAATCGTGGCATTTTCATCACTGATGCTGATGGCAAATACAGCTTCATTGGGATCAAACCGGTAAGCTATCCCATTCCCGATGACGGACCAGTTGGCAAGATGCTCGCTGCACTTGGCCGACACCCATATCGCCCTGCCCACACGCATTTCATGGTCACCGCCCCGGGATATCAGAAACTGGTCACACATACCTTTGTTGGCGATGACCCGTATCTGTCCTCCGATACCGTTTTTGGTGTCAAGGAAACCCTCATCGCTCCTTTTGAACGAAACGCGGATGGCTCCACACGGTGGGTATCCCAGTTTGATTTCGTTCTGGCGAAAGAAGCCTGATAACCGCCAAAACCCTACCAAAAAATAGAACCCCACAAGACACCATCATAAAACACTGCACATCTAAAATTACGCAGTTCAGGGAAGGAAACCGCAATGAATATCGACATGCTTATCGGGGGAACCCCGACCCAATCAATCGACAACGAACAGTTCGAGCGCAAAAACCCCGTTTCAGGTGAAGTTGTCACAACGGCACCTGCAGCTAAAAGTGCCGATGTCGACCGTGCCGTAAAAGCTGCTGCTAGCGCTTTCAAGACCTGGTCAAAAACAGGACCATCCGAACGTCGCGCCATTCTGCTTAAGGTCGCAGAAGAATTTCAGGCCGCTGTTTCAGACTTCATGCAGACTGCAGCACAGGAAACGGGTGCCACCAAGGTATGGCTTGGCTTTAATGTCAAAGTCGCATCGGGCATGATCCGCGAAGCCGCCGCCATGACAACTCAGCTCAAAGGCGAAGTCATTCCGACCGACAAGCCAGGATCGCTTGCCATGTCGGTGCGTCGTCCGGTCGGCGTGCTGGTGGGCATGGCGCCGTGGAATGCACCGATCATTCTGGCAGTGCGTGCTGTGGTCATGGCCATCGCATGCGGGAATACGGTCGTTCTAAAGGCGTCGGAACGCTGTCCACACACACACCGGCTGATTGCCGAAGTATTTCAGCGCGGCGGTCTTCCCAAAGGCGTACTGAATGTCATCACTCATTCCGCTGATGACGCCCCCGAGGTCGTCTCGGCTCTGATCGCGCATCCAGATGTCAAACGGATTAACTTCACTGGATCGACGCGCGTTGGCCGCATCATCGCTGAACAGGCTGGCAAACACCTTAAACCTGTGTTGCTCGAACTGGGTGGCAAGGCACCACTGATTGTTCTTGATGACGCAGATATTGATGCTGCAGTGAACGCAGCAGCATTTGGCTCCTTCCTTAATCAGGGACAAATTTGCATGTCGACCGAACGCGTTATTGTCGATGAAAGCATCGCTGATGAATTTGTCCGCCGCTTTGCTATCAAAGCCAAATCCCTGACATGCGGGGATGCCACCAAACAGGATGTTATTCTGGGTTCCGTGGTTGATCGCGACATTATTGATCGAGTACGTCATCTCGTCGATGATGCTGTGACAAAGGGGGCAACAATCGCGTCGGGGGAAGTTCCCGAAGACAGCACCATTATGCCCGCAACAATTGTTGATCGGGTAACCCCCGCAATGGACATCTATCGCGATGAAAGCTTCGGCCCGGTCGTTGCCGTGCTTCGTGCACGCGATACCGACCACGCCATCGAACTTGCAAATGACAATGCCTATGGTCTGTCAGCATCCGTTTTCGGATCAGACATTACACAGGCGATGCACGTTGCCGAAACCATTGAATCAGGTATCTGCCATATCAATGGCCCAACGGTTGCCGACGAAGCCCAGATGCCCTTTGGTGGAGTTAAAGCATCCGGCTATGGCAAGTTCGGCAGCCTGCAGGGCATGGAACAATTTACCGAACTTCGCTGGATCACGATTGAAGACCCACATCAGCACTATCCGTTCTGATCAAAAGCGCCGGTTGCCGGAGCAGTTTCGGCAACCGGCCTGACACCCAAAACGACATAGCAGACCAAGGAAGCGGATAAATGCCATCCTCACATAAGGCCGATCAATCAGGTAACTGGACAACCGTCAGAGAAGCGACCTTTGATTTCTTTCGCTCTGTCGGCGTAGATACTTTCTTTGGCAATCCGGGGTCAACCGAGCTTGCCATGCTTGATCGCTGGCCAGACGATATCCACTATGTCCTTGGACTACACGAAGCATCCGTGGTCGGTATGGCCGATGGGTATGCGCGGGCAACCGGCAAGGCCGCCTTCGTCAATGTCCATTCTGCAGCAGGATTGGGCCATGCGCTTGGCAATGTTTATACAGCGTTCCGCAACCGGGCACCGATGGTAATCATCGCCGGGCAACAGTCCCGTGAGCTCTTGCCCAATCAACCATTTCTCGGTGCGACGGATGCCGCAGACTTTCCCAAACCCTATGTGAAATACAGTATCGAACCGGCACGCGCAGAAGATGTCCCTGCTGCGATTGCACACGCCTACCGGATAGCAATGCAACGTCCATTCGGTCCGACTTTTGTTTCAGTCCCAGCCGATGACTGGAATGTCCGCTGCAAACCACTGTCTTTGCGTCAGGTATCTTCTGAAACCTCGCCTGACCCACACATGATTTCGGATGCTGCCGCGATGATATCGAAAGCAAAGTCCGTTGCATTTGTTGTAGGCGCGGAAATTGACGAAGAAGGTGCTGGCGAAGCCTTAGTCAAACTTGCAGAACGCTTGCAGGCCCCCGTATATGCTGCACCCTTTGCGGCCCGGGTTACATTCCCGGAAAACCATGAACTGTTTGCCGGTTTCCTCTCTGCAGCACCGGCCAAGGTTTCTGCAACCCTGATCGAGTATGACCTTGTCGTTGCCATCGGCGCACCGGTTTTCACCTATCACGTCCCAGGTGAATCCGATTTGGCAGACAGTCACACATCTATCATCCACTTAACGACAGATACACATGCCGCGTCCTCGGCACCACTTGGGACCAGCATTGTCGGCAGCCTCAAATTCAGTCTACCGTTGCTCGAAGAACTGACCGTTGGGCGCCCGCCTAAACCGCGTCCGATCTCACGTCCTCAGCCGACAGCTCCAAAGCCTGGCGAACATATTTTCCCTGACTATTTCCTGTATCGTCTGGGACAAGAGATGACGCCGGATACCGTACTGTTTGAGGAAACTCCATCGGTAAGACCTGCTTTGCAGGACTTTGTCCGAATTCAAACGTGGGGGAAATTCTTTACCATGGCCAGTGGTGGTCTTGGCTATGGCCTTCCGGGCGCCGTTGGCTACGGTATTGCCAAGCCAGAACAAAAGGTTGTCTGCCTGATCGGAGATGGATCCTTCATGTACTCGCCGCAGGCCTTATGGACCGCAGTACAACACAATCTGGACCTTGCCATTATTGTTTTGAACAATTCTGGCTACGGCGCGATGCGCTCTTTCAGTAAGATTCTGCAAGTCCGGGACGTTCCCGGCATTGAGCTTCAAGGCCTTGATTTTCTTGATCTCGCCAAGGGCATGGGGTGCACTGCGCAACGGGTTGAAGCTTCAAGCGAACTTGATGATCAGTTCTCAAAGTTCATGGCAGGAAGTGGTCCTCGCCTTCTCGAAGTCGTCATCGACCCCGGGGTTCAGACTCTTTATTGAATTTTATCTCGCGAAGACGCCCGTGCGAATAATTGGAAAACCAAAAATATGCCAAATGCAAAGTTATACATTGATCAGTCAATATGGACTGAATGCCAAACTGTATTCTATTCATCATTACCCAAAATTCGGAAAATCTTGTGCACCCATTTAAACGTGTCTGAAAAGGCATGCCAGCTCGCCCTGATTCCGGTACTAGGGATTCCAGATCAGCCCGAAGTAAATATTGAACTTCACATCATGCCACACCCTGATCGCACCAAAGATCGCCTCTGTTCGTTGGCTAGCGCCCTAAAGGCGGCACTCACGTCTCTCTCGAACTGTAAATGCGCCGTACGTATAACCACTCTCGACCCGGAAACCTATATTGCCCTAAAATGAACTAGCTCGGTTTTCTGCGGAAACATATCAAACCATGTGCCTTAAATATAACGCTAACACAGTCTTAGAACAGGTTGGTTAGCTCGCCATAGCGAGGCAGTAAACTACCTTGCTCTAATTTCTTTTTACCCAATATATCCGCCATGGCTAAGGACCAGTTTCAGAAGGCCCCACAATCAATCACCCCAAACACGAAACTATTCCAACTCCCAATCCTTGATGCTGGGCAATGGATTTAAGTCTATCCATGAGGTGATGCTGGGTCGTATCTCGCACGCAGCGGTTTTTCGCAACCAACTGAATCGTTTTGCCTGTAATACTTGCCTGTACCTGAGACAACCAGGCACCGGGGTTACTGCATCCCGGCACATTGGAACGAGAAACTATCGCGCATATTTCCTGCCATTCAGGCGGCCCTGAAAAGCCGTGCTGAGTAAGCATATCAGCAGCATCTAGTTCACCTGACAGCTCCATCATCAAACTATCCAGCGCATCAAGAATGGCAATCCTAGAAGGTCTTTTTCCCTTCTGTCGCACCCCTTCAAGCTTCAATCTAACGGCATCAATGCCAACGCGGTTAATCGCTTCATTTACCCGCAAACAAGCGTTTGCCAACGTCCAAGGCTCTGAACACAGCCGCTGCCATTCCCTAGCTAAAATCAAACATTGATCATCGATAGCAGGAAGGACGGTCGCGCCAGTTCCACAAACAGCATTCGCCTGTTCTCTTTCATCCGTGTTTTCTTCTTTATCCGTGTTCTTCTTATTGGAACCGGCACCACGTGCCGGTTTAATACCGGAATCTGATGCCGGTTTAATGGAACCAGATGCCGGTTTAGAACCAAGACCGATCAGTTGATAAGCGTTGCGATTACGAAGCCTGCCAACGGCCCGGCTCAGCTTTGCCACCAATCCCAGTTCGGCCAAACGCTTGAGCGCCTGACGCACCTTACGATCAGACAGGTTTGCCTCACGAGCAATCGTTTCAATCTTAGGAAAACATGCCTGCGTGCGATCATTGACGTGCGACGCCAGAACGACGGCAACGCAGATCTCTGCTGTCGATAAATCAGGATGATGAAGGATCTTGGTCTGCACCCAGTGCCAACGGG
>TARA_R110001606_G_scaffold27724_1_pt1 | contig 19683 bp, 34 predicted proteins | sample TARA_R110001606 | Tara Oceans TARA_R110001606 (sample SAMEA4398315) | marine metagenome | biome: Polar Biome; feature: [SRF] surface water layer (ENVO:00010504); material: water (ENVO:00002006), including particulate matter (ENVO:01000060) such as... | depth 5 m | reverse complement strand
TTAGTTCTTTAACATTTAATACTGTTACAAATGTTACGGGAGGATTAGCTAATTTTTCAACAAGAATGAATAATGGTTGGGTAGTACTTAGTATTAACGCAAGTACACAAGGGTATTCAGAAAAACCAAGCAAACTATTAGACTTAATAAATATAAGCGTTAATGGTAATAATTTAACACCATCAGCTACTCCAATTACACCCGTTAATGTACCATTGACAGATGCAACTTTCCAAAATGCAATTAATCAATGCTTGGCACAAGACCCCGTAAATGGAAATTTTGATGTAAGACCTTATGGAACAATATCACAATGGGATGTAAGTCAAGTGTCCGATATGTCAAATGCTTTTAGGGGAGAAACCTTTTTTAACGGAGATATAACCGCTTGGGATTGTAATGGAGTAGAAAATATGTCGGCAATGTTTCAAAATGCACAAGCATTCAATCAAGATATAGGAGGTTGGAGTGTTGGGAATGTAGAAAATATGTCAAGTATGTTTAACAATGCTGATTCTTTTAATCAAGACATTAATCTTTGGAATGTTGCTAATGTTGTAAATATGTCCAATATGTTCAATAGTGCTAATGCTTTCAACCAAGATTTGAATAGTTGGAATGTAGCTACTGTAACAGATATGTCTAATATGTTTAGTGGTGCTTCATCTTTCGATGGTGCAATAAGTAGTTGGCAAGTGGATGCGGTAACGGATATGAGTTTTATGTTTGCTAACGCAAGTGTATTTGACCGACAAATTACTTTTTGGAATCCTATTAACGTATTGAATATGAATTCTATGTTTGAAAACACCATTTATGACCAAAATATGCCAAATTGGAACGTAAGTAGCGTTTTAAGTATGAATAATATGTTTAAAAACAATGCAATTTTCAATAAAGATATGGGGAATTGGAACACGGGGTCTGTTACATCTATGATAGGTATGTTTCAAAATTGCGTAAGCTATAATAGAGATTTAAGCACTTGGGATGTTAGCGGTGTTACTCCCGCTATTAAATACGCAAATTTTGACACGGGTGCTACAAGTTGGGTATTACCAAAACCAAATTTTGTATAAATAAATAATAATATGGAAAGATTACCAATACAACTTCAACTTTGGAACAATTTTATTTGGGCAAAACCTCAAATAGTTGTTCAGATATTGAAAAAAAACGGAATTAGTGTTTCATCAAGACCAACTTTACCCGAACTTATAGAAAAGTCTGTTCAAGGCATATCTGATGGAAACCAAGGATTAATTGATGATATAGATGAGGTTCTTAAAGATGATGGTTATAGAGGTGTAATATTTACAACGGGATTAATTGTTTCGTCTTTAATTAGTATCGGTAGTGCTATTTTTGGAGCATCCCAAGCAAAAAAGCAAAGACGAGCAATGCTTAATATGAAGCTGATGGAATTAGCAAGTAATGAAAAACTTACTTATGCTAACATTCAAGCTATGAAAGAGCAAGGTCGTATTGAGATTCTAACAAATACAATACAAGATTACTCAATAGCATTACAAAAAGAAGCCACATTAAGACAAAAAGATACTGCTTTGTTTGTTGGTATTATGGGTGTAGGATTAGCAGTTGTTTACGCTACAACTCAAATTTTTAAATAAAAAGATATGGAAAAGAATATATACCTAAATAATACGGGTGGTGGTGGTGGTACTCCTCAAGGGGGTAGCGGAACGACAGACTTAATCGCTATGGGTGTTAATACCATTATTGGTCTTGTATCGGGTGGAATTAGTGCTAAAAAGAATCGTGAACTTCAAGAAAAGTTAGCCAAACTATCTCTTAAACAACAAAAAGAGTTAGAAGAAAAAATGTTAGCCACTAAAAGTGAGTTAGAGAGGTTAAACATAATGTATAAGACTTTTGCAGTTTTAGAAAATCAAAAGCTATTAGATTCAAGAAAAGGAAAACAATTAACTCTTTTAGCGGTACTTGGAGGAGGGGTTTTGGTATTAACTGCAATGGCAATATTTTATAAAAGAAAGTAGGTTATGGATAACGAAACAAAAGATATATTAAAGATTTTAGGAGTAGCAGTTGTAGTTTTGTTTCTTTTAAAACCAAAAAAAAGCAAACTCAATAAGCTAAAAGATTCTACTACTGAACCGAATGTAGATAAAACAGAAGCTATTTCAGAAAAGGAATTTGAGAACGCAAAAGTTTCTATAAAAGCGTATAGAAGTGCTTTGAATAACAATGAAACTGTTGCTGAATTGGATAAACTAAACAGAATACTATTAAAAGAAAACGGAATCAAAGTGTTTTTATCGCCTAAAAGTGGTAAATTGACTGCACGAAATAGCAAAGGACAAGATGTCGCTAACGAAGAATAATTATGGCGGGAAGTTACGCACCAACAGTTACAGTTTCTCCTACACCACTTATAGCAGTTACTACAAGTGATTTAACCACCTACGATGAAATTCAAGAAACGCAAGGTACAATAAACTACGAAGCAGAATCTCTTTATTTTCAAGCCAACTCTATTGCACAAATTAACGAGCCGATAGATGTGGAAATGTACGATTCTAATGGAAAATTAGATAAAACCAAACAGATAAACGTAGCTGACCCATCTCAATTTCAACCCGTTAAAGACATTGATTTAAAAAATAAGCCGATAATATTTAATGGTAGAACAAGATTAAACTTAAATCTGCTACCGAACGAAAATATAAAACTTTACTTTAAAACACAACAAACAGAGCCAAGCGACTTTTTAGAGGGTGCAAAAACTTTTTTTAGTGAGGACTTTATGGACACTTACGGATTTTTTAATGATTATGATGATGAGGTTAGAGATGAAATAAAAATTATGAAAAACGGAATTAATGGCGATTGTTGAAAAAAAATATTGTGTTATATATAATGATGATAAGTCAATTAAAGAATTTTTTTTTGGAATAAATCAAAGTATTAATACACCACATAATTCATTTGGAACAGACAACTATCAAGACTTGGTAGATTATATATATAATAATAATTTATATGAAAATGATGAAAGTTATATAGATTATTCAAAACTTAAAAATATTGAGCAAAGTGTTGAGCAAACAATTTTTAATTATGACGATTAATGGCATCAGTAAAAACGGACATATCACTACAAATAAAAAACAACCTTAATAGGAGTGCGACCTTTTCTATTCTTGGAGGTACACAAGACCCATCAAACGGACAAGCCAACGCTAAAACTATTTATGAATGGGATTTAACTGCGGAAACATTTGCTAATACAACCGTAATAACAATAGAAGCATCAACAATAACTAACCCTATTGTAATTAATTATGAAGTACAAAATCAAGATGGTACTATAACAGACCTTGAAACAGTAGTAAGGCTTTTAAATACTCTCAACTTGGGTATATTTAATCTTGATGGTAATGTAGTTTGGATAATTGATGATATTAATGTTTTTGGTAACATTGAAGTATTGGTTTCTTTATCCTTTGACATTAATGTATTTGTTCAAGAAGCATATAATTATTTTGACCCTTTAGGAAAAACACCTTTAGTTGATTTCCAAACAAAATACACATCTGTAATACAACAAGCGGTAGATACAATACCCGATTTTGTAGATTTTGTAGAATCACAAGGTTGGAGTTTATGTTATCCTACAAATGCTAATGAAATAAGCATACAAAGATTTAGTGCGGGTAGCTTCTTTTATATAACAGATATTGGAGGGGTTTTAACAACTAATGAAGCAACAAGTGGAACAAGTATAACACAAAATGGTTTAGAAAATACGCTTTTATATAGTTCTGATATTTCTATTTGGACTACTCTACAAGAGTTTAATCTTCTTGCTCCCCTACTTGCCACAGAAGATTGCTATATATTTAAGTTTATTTTTGAAACTACGATAAGTACAAGTTTTGTAAATGATGGTGCATTTGTTAATGGTTGGACACCCGTAGATTCAACATATTTTGTAAACGCAGAAAATCAAGACATTTTAGTTGAAGTAGATACTAACGGTGCTTTAGGGTTATATGGTTCTGATTTTCCTAACCTTATTCAGCCTATTGGTTATGATGTAATCTTTCGTTCTATAAATAATGTTATTGAATTAATACCCGATGGTTTTGGTAAAGAATATATAGAATTAAATGAAATGAGTAGTGATTCATTAATTACTATTGAAGATATATCCGCACCTTTAACGAATGTTATACAATTTACTGTTACTAACTTAGTATTATTAGATGCTTTTGGCTTTAGTTTAAATTTCACTTTTGATAATTCTTTTGCTCAAACAATACAATTCAATGCAAGTATGAACACCAAATTTGCACCCGTTTCAAACCCGTATGATAATTTTTCTTTTAATGCAAACGCATTAGCGAGTATTAATGACCCCAAAATTGAGTATATAGATACTGTTACACCTTTACAATTAGGTTTTGATAGAGTTGATTTTGATAGGTCTGTAACAAGTGAATTACCACCAATAGGAACGGGTGGGGGTCAAATTGGTTTTGTTTTTGGTTTATTATACCGATTAAGATTAGGTTTAGATGAGCAAAATACCGCCCAATTAGGTGTAGGTTTTGATATGCAGTATTTTAATAATTGGTTTTTTGAATTAGGAAGTCAAACATTTTTATCACAAAATACCGCAGATTCAACGGGTGGATTAGGTATTATAAATACTTCTGTCGGTAATACTTATGTTTTAAGTGGTCAAGGATATTATGGTTATCAAGCACTAATTGAAAATGGTTTTTCTATAAATACTCCCACAGGTGCAATTACTCCGAACTTATTAACTTTTACTGAAAAAGAGGGAGAACAAGTGTTAATTGAAACACAATCGGGGTTAGGACAATCAACTTTTGAATTAACGAGAGCGATAAAAAATCAATCACAATCTGTTACTACTTCTAATAATGTAGGAATAGGTGTTGAAGAAATTATACAAGGAGCAACGGGAGGAGATGGAAATGTAATATTTACCGTAGACCCAACACTTGATTGTTTAACGACATATATAGGTTCAAACCCCAAGACTTCTACTGATAATTCATTAACGACTTTTATATGTGGAGGAGGTATATTTAATTTAGGTATCAGTCAAGGAATTTTTACCATTAATGGTTTAACAATTACATTACCAATATACCCATCAACAACAATAGGAGATGCTTATGGTTTATTCCAAAGAGATTTTAGTGGTTTAAATGGTAATAATACACTTGAATTAGCAATTAAATCTTATCGAATAAATACTACTCAACTTGCAAATACCCTTGTGCAACCTTACGGGTCTAATGCCTTGTTTAATATTGCAATTAATGGAATTATACCATCAATACCGCAGTTATTATTTGAAAATTGTGAGTTTGGAACTGATGTTCCCGATACAACAACTACAAACGAACCTCTTGATGTTTTGTTACCAATAGGTGCAAGAATTTCGGCAGTAACAACTTTCAAAGATTGTACTTTTAATTATTCAAATACTAACGCTATTAATTTTAATTTAAACAATGGTGCAGTACTTGGTATTCCAACTCAAACTGCTTTATGTGGCTTATGTACTATTGAAAATACTAACTTTAATCTTTTAGGAAATGACGGGTATCAATTAAACGGAAGTTACACGGGTGTAGGAGATACTTTAACAAATTTAATAGTACGAGGAAATACTCAACTTTCAGTTATTATTTTAAATAACACCGCTACCGCAATACCACCCCTTTGTTCTATTACTTTAGATAGCAACCCCTCTTTAGGTATTTTTATATTTAAGAACTATAATCTTGGAAACCTTGTGATAACGGGAGGTTTACCATCAATGGAGACATTAAGGGTTGATGATAATGATTTATCATCTACTGTTTTAGATAATATTATAGTAGCACTTGATAATAATGGACTTTTAAATGGTACTTTAGATTATGCTAATCAAACGAGTGGAGCAAGTCCTAACATTGGAGTTAGTGGTTTGGCTTATAATAATTTAATAGCTAAAGGTTGGACAGTTACGGGCAATGTTCCTATATAAAAAAAGGCTACTAAATAAATAGTAACCTTTAATATTTTAACCAAAAACTATAACGTGGTAAAACTCTAACTTACAGAAGTGTCGGTTTTCAAATCCAAAGTTAGTGATTCTTTTTCACTTTTATTATCTTTTGCAATAATTTCTTTAGATTCAATGACTTCTATATTGTTTACATTTAATGGTTCAACATCTATATCAAGGTTAGCATAAACTGATTTGCTTCGTTTAGGTACTATCTTTTTACCATCTACAAACATAATATTATTGTCATCATCTAATTTTAAGTAGCCACCGCCTTCAACCTTATCATCTACGCTAATACCACGTTTTCCATAGTAATCTTTAGGTAGGGTTTTAGATAATTGCTTAATTACAGTTTTTTTATACATCCAACCTTGCGGGTCTTTTTTAGAGCCATATAGTTGATTAGGATATTTTGACATTTGTACTATTTCCATAATCTCTTTCTTTGACATAACTTTAAACATTAATTCTCCGTTTGTTAGCTTTGCAACTGCATAAACATATTTAATGTTTTTATTAGAACGCTCAAGGTTTGGAATATGTGTTAGTTTAGGTTCAAGACCAAGTTCGTATTCAAAGTCATCATCTTCATAGACTATTTCACTCCAAATTTTAGAAATTTCTCCGCTTCTTAATATTAAATTAATAACACCTTTGTAACCCAATATTGGTGTAATCTTTTTTCCAAATGGTAGAAAGTAAAATTCTCCAACATCTGCGGAGGGATTTAACCCAAGTTCAGCACAAAGCAATATAGAAGCAAATAAAGATGCGGGATTATGCAAAAATGCTTGTTGCATTTGTTCACTTTTCTTTACTTCATTAATAACAATGTTTTTAAATTGTGATGGAGTAATGTTGTGGGTTTCTAATAGTTCAGCTAAATTCTTTTGCTCATACTTTGATATTGTAGATGAGAAATTACTTATTAGGGTTTGTTTTGATGTTTGTGTCATTGTAAAAGTTTTTAATTTTATTTTTAAATTCTGTTGAAAATTGATGGGTTGATAAGTATTCTTTAAAAAATACCCCCCTTTTATGTTTATGAAATTCTACTCTTGTTATTTCGTGTTGAATCCTATATTTATTTGCTTTACTAACTTTCTCATACATAAGATAATCATTAAGACCACTAATATACCTATCCCAATAAATCATCTCTATTTGAAAATCATATATTTTTTTACTAATAAATAATTGTCTATCCTCCATAATATACATCCTCTATTAAAGGAATATCTGATTTATGCTCACAAGTATCGTATAAAGGACATTTAGAGCAACTTTTAATGCTTGGATAAGGAATAAAGCCTTTCTCTATGTCCATAGCGTTAATCTGCTTGTAAATAGAAGATATATGGTTTTCGTGTACTGAATAAGCATCTTCATCTATATTGATTCTAATAAACTTTACATTATGCACTTCTTTTGAAGAAAACACCATAAATAAAAAATCAAAATCACTATAATCTAAATCAAAATTTTCTTTAACAAGCATTTTGTATTGAATGGCTTGAACGAGTAGTTTCTCTTTATAATGCAAACTCTCTACATCCCAACCCGTTTCAGACCATTTGTCATCTATAAGACCACTATATTTTAAATCTATAATACAAGGTCTGTCATCCATTTCAGCCCAAATATCTAAAATACCATTTTTATTTTTGGTTTCTAACTTTAAACCAACTTTCTTGATATTAATATTATATGCTTTTTTTATTTCCTTAAATAGTTCTGCTGACTGCATTGCTCGTTTAAAAGGAGTAGATATAGTTTCTCTCTTAGTACCCGCATAAGAAATTTTAGGTTCGGGTTTTTTCCCATTACGAGGTAAACATCCCGTAGCAAGATATTCAAAGTAATTACCCAAGTCCATAGGCTCTGTTGTTGGGAACTCTATATTATCAAAATGTTGTGCTTTAAACTTTAAACCACATAATTTTTTACCCTTGTAGTCATTATATCCTTTTAAGAAAGATTGGCTGATTTTTTTATTTACCATAAGATTGCTTTTTGTTCCTAATTACAATTTTTAAATATTCATCTTCTAACATCCATCCATCTTTAGCTGAATTTAAACCCACCCAAATATAGTTTTTTTTATTCATCACTTTTTTAGATACACCGATTACTAAAGTTTCAATTCTTAAATCAAATAAATCTTCAATATTCATCCAATTACCCATTTTAATATTTAGGTTAATTAAAATTTCATCAGCCCGTTTTCTACTAATAGCTTCTATAACTATTGGTTTTTCAAGTTGTTGAAAGTAATATTTGTATCTTTTAACCTTATGCAATGTTTTGAAATTTCATTTCTAATAATGCAAATTCTTTCCGTAAAAACAATACCAATAGGTGTGTAGAAACACTATGGCTTTGCTTGTATTTTCGCTCAAATAAATTTACCATATTATTAATGCAGTCTAAATGAGAAAAGTTGTTTTTATCATTTTTTATTGTTGCAAATAATTTTTCAAAATCTAATAAAATTCGGTTCATAATTATTTATATTTGGTTAATCGCTTTGTTTGTGTCTTGCGATAGTTTCTTGTAAACGAAAAGGGGAAGGGGAGTTGAAAGCCCATTTCCTCTTTTTTTTATTTGATAACTTTAAATGCAAAGGGTTGCCCTATGTTTCTTGCTTCACAATATATCAATAACGCTTTGAATGTTTCAAGTGCTTTTAGTCTACCCTTAACGATTGCTTTATTATTAAAGAACCAAAAGAATTGATAGTCATTATCCACAACACCGAACTTATATAAGTTACCGCTTTGTGGTTTTTGTTGGCTTGTTAAACGTAGTAGTGTGAAGTCTATATCTCGTTCCGTAAATGTTTGGGTCGAGTATTCATTTTCCATCTCTTTGTCGGAGAATGGAGTGAGTTTTAAATCTTCCATAATTTGTTTTATCTGATTACGATAGCAAATATAAAGAATAATTATTATTTTACAAAATAAAAAACATACAAAAGGGGAAACAAAACATTTCCCCTATACAATTAGTTCTTGAGTGGCGATTCAATACCCTAATTGCTTGTATGTTAAATTGTATTGGTCAAAGTATTCTTGCACCGCTTTAATGTTGGACAAGGATTCTCTATAATATATGCAATCTGTTTTCCAAGCAAAAAAATCATCTCCCAATAAATCAGATGCTTCTTTCATAAATGAAAAACAAGTAAGTCTAATAAACTTAAATACATTTTTTAAATCTACATTCTCTTTTTGATAAACATAAGATTCTTTAATCTCTCCTTTCTCGTAGTTATCAAATTTCTTTTCACGACCCAATACAGAAAGCGTAGCTAATCGTAGGGCTTTGCAATCTGTATCTAACCCCCCTATATATGTTTTTTCATTAATCATCCCGTAGAGATAAGCTATTCGCCAATATGCGTGGTTTAAATCAGTTCCACACATAGTTCCCTCGTCAGTATCATAATCATAGTTATATTTGATAGAGTTTAGTTCTTCGGGTAAAAAAACTACATTCTCTTTAAGCCATTTGGTTGTTTGTTGCTTTACGCTATTAAACAAGTATATTTTCTTCTTTGGAAAATTGCTTTGAGATGCAAAAACTATGTGCTTATCATCCATAAGAATTTCAGTACATTCAGAAGCCCTCCTAACAGAAAAACTTAATTTATTTGAAACCAAATCCTTTATGTAGTTATCTACACTACCCGATTTAACGTATTTTCTTGTTAATGCTTTGCTCATATTACACCACCTTTTTCTAAATTATCATTTAGTTTGTCAAAAGATTTTTTAAACTGTTTTTTTGTAATCAATCCATCCTTTAATAACTCTCTTAAATCTTTTACTGCTAATCTAAATTCTTTTATTCGCTCCGCTTTATTGTCTTTTTTATCGGCTATTTTTTTTTGAATTTTTTTATCCTCTTTTTTCCCAACAACTTTATCGGGTGTTTTAAACTCTCTTTTTTTTGCTTTAGATTTTTTGGCTCTTGATTCTTTTTCTAATAATTCTTTTAATGATTTCCTATCTTTTCTTTGTTTAGGTGTTAAATCTTTTTCGTTGATACCTTTAATGACCCTTCTATCTCTTTCATCTTCGGTCAAATTAACATCAATAGCATCGTTTTCATCATCTCCAACAAAAACTGCTTTAATAAAATAGGAGCAATTTGCTCTATCCCCTACTTTTTTCCCTTTTTTCCTTAATCTAAAAAAAGTAATGTTTTGAATATTTGGGTACATATCTCTTATTCCTTGCGTGGTATCTCCGTTACCAATACTCGGAATATCTTTAATTTTTTTTATCCCCGTATTTACTAAACCATCTCCACCCTCAAGCCCAATTTGAACTTGTGTATTACTTGGAAGTTCTCGCAAAGCCTTTTCTAATTCAAATGGGTCTATAATACCTAAATCAGAATCGGGAATTGCAAATACGTTATGACATTTTGATTTCTTTTTAGTAGCAACATCATCATTAATAGCGTTCTCTACTTTTTTTAATGTAAAATCTTTAAGTGGTAATTGTTTAAATGTTGGAAATAGATTTTTAGAAGTCCATTTTTGTATTTTGTTCCAACTATTTTTTGAATTGCTTTCAGATTCATCTAAAATCTGTTGCTTTAATTCGGGGTTTTTATCTGCTATCTTTTTTACAAGAGATGCAAGTTTCCCAAACTTTTTAAAATTATTTGATTTTTTCGCCACAATAAATAAGAATTATGTTTCAAAGATAATAAATTATTCTTAACTTTGAGTGTTCGTAAATGAATTTTAGTTAATAGCGAGGTTGGAAATTATTTGATTACAACTTAACTTTCCGTAAAACCCTCTTTCCCATAAGGAGGGTTTCCTTTTATATATTGTTTTTTATAACTGTAAACCACTTATAATTATCGTCTATTAATCTGCCTTTTGAATCTGTACTAAGTATTTTTTTAGTAACCGATTGATTTACATTACCGCCTATTACTTCTATTTGATTACCTTTAGTAGATACTACTATATCGCAATGACTTTGATATGAACCCGTAGTATCATAACTTATACCATTTTGTCTTGCATAGCAAACCATATCTCCCACTTTTGGAGAATATTCATTTAACTTATATCCAACAAAAGGTGCGTTTGGTTTTCCGTTTTTTCTATTAGCTATGCTATCAGTAATGTATTTTGAGTGTGAAGGATTATAAACAAATTTATCCCCCGCTCCCGCTTTTTTATAAAGCCAAGAAATAAAAGTAGCAGACCAAGGCACTTCTCTGTCATCTCCATCAAGATTTTGACCCGTACCCTCTTTCCAATATCTCCCTACTCTTTGGGAATAACCATCATCGGCTTCAAATCCACCATTAGAGATTTGATTCCCATTAATGTCAATAGTTGGCTCTCCCCAACCTTTCCATTCTTTTTTAGCAAGAGAAACAACTCTGTACTTGACCAAAACTTTTCTTAATACTAAAATTAAGGCAGTACTACCAAGCACCGCCCCAACACTAAATAATATGAGATTTTTTTTTGTCAATTAGTATTGCCCTTTGATATTGCTATTAAAAAAGTCCGCAGAAACTTGTCCTTCTACTGCACTTGGGTACATAGACTTAAAAGTAGGGAATGGTTTTTGATTTTCTATAACTGCTTTTTCAGTCATACGACCAAAATCCCCATCTACTCCATCTCCAAGCATACCAAATGCTCCAATATTGTATCCTTCTGATACTAAAAATCTTTGAAGTTGCCTAACTTTTTCCCCTTTACTTCCACGTTTTAATGGTAGTCCATCATTATTAGTAGTAGAAGTTGAAGTTGAAGAACTTGAAGAAGAATTTGAACCACCTTTCGTGTTTAACGAAGGTGTTTCTCCAAAAGTTTCTGTTGGTTGTGTAATTCTTTTATATAAAAAGTATCCACCTACCGCAGTACCAATACCTCCTACTATCCACATTATTGTTGATTTATTCATAGCTTTTATTTTTTATTAAAATATTTATAAGCAAAATATCCTACCACAATTAATCCTAACCACATAACTGTTTTGTTGTTTGTTAGTTCATCAACAGTTCCTTTGGTTTCAGAAGTTGTTGGAGAAATCCCCGTAGAAGTTTCTTTTGCTAATTCAAATGTTCTACCTTTTAATAATTGTTCTGTTCTTGGTTGTCGCAAAGTTGGTTCTGAATCTGCTCCTTTAGGGGCTTCTCCATAATAATATACTTCAACTGTATCACTTCCTCCACCTCTGCTATCAGTGTATAACTCATATACTGTTACGGGAATAGCATCTCCCTTTTTAAACATTTTGCCATCTGTTAAAGCTACACCTCGTGTTTCTTTTTTGAATGTCCATCTCATTGTACTCATATCTTTCTATTTTTTTATTAATTTCCTACTTTTTAAACTTTTTATAAGCGAAATATCCCCCAACTCCTATAAGACTAAAATAAATTATTCGTGCTTGATTTTCTGATAAACCCATAAATCCTAAATAAATCAAAGGTGCTTTTAAAATTCTCCTAATTGTTAATTCCAAATCTCCTTCTTGTAATTGTTTTCCACTTTTACTCATAACCTACTTTATAAATTTTTTATATGCGAAATATCCCGCTACTGCTATAAGACCATATACAAGCCACTTCTTATTTTTAATCGGGTCGCCAAAACCAAGTTTTGCTTCTTTATTTTCAGACACTCTTTGATATTCTCCTTTTTCTAAATTTAAGCCTAAAAATTGTCCTAACATCGTCAGTTCCACCCTCGCAGTACCATTTCGTTGAATATCAGCAATATATTTTTGGTCTTTCATAACCATTCGGCAAGGGTTGTAATCCATAGTTTGAATTAGTCCTTGATTACCGCATTTACCCATTGACTTACTCACTAAAGAAATAACCTCAACATCGGTTTCTACAATTTCCAAATTTTTTCTTCTTTGTTCCTTTTCTTCTTCTGTTAGTGCGTTCCTTTTTTCTTGTGCTATTCTTCTTAACTCTCTTGAATCTAAACTCATAATCTACTTTTTAAACTTTTTATATGCAAAATATCCCGCTACTGCTATAAGACCAATTATAATAGGATTTGCAGTTAATTTATCAAATAATTTTTTAGGATTTTTAAAGTAACTAAGTTCTTTTGCTCGTTCTTTTGCTTCTTCATAAGTAAGTTCCATATCATTTTTAATACTGTCGCTTCCAATAGGTATCGCTCCACAATTACAAGGTGTTGTTATACATTGACAATTCATTGATAATTTTGTAGCATCTTCTTTGGAAATAAAACCATTCCAATCATTTGTATTTGCTATTGCTTTTCGTCTAATTGAACCACTCCAATTATCTGTATTTAAAGGTGCTTTCATAAATTATTTTTTAATATTAAATAAAAAAGGCATATAATAACTCCAAGCATAGACCAAAATGCAAGTATGTACTTATCTCTTTGGTTATTGTCATTCATTATAAGCTATTATATATTTCCTCTGCTTTATTCATTCTCTCCTCTGCTATTCGTTGAGGTCTTTCGTAAAACTTTGCAAAAGCAAAAGCTGATTCTCTTGGGGTATTTGTAGAAAGAAGTTCTGATTTAGCCTTTTTTTCTGTATTATTCAATTCCCAATCTATAAATCTTAATTGAGTATCAAAGAAATTAATATTTAATCCCCTTTCATTACTCCAATTTTTTAGTCTATCCCAACGACTTTTATGCCATTGTGCAAGACCAAATGATGTTCCGTTATCTCCAAGTGCTTGTGGGTCATACTTTGATTCAGTATATATATTACCCGCAATCCCCGAAGCGTTTGATTTAGAATAGCCCAACCCCATTAGGAATCGGGCTATACCTTTACCATCTTGTTTTAAAACTCTTTTTTTGGTTGCACTAACTAATAGTACAAATGTTGCACCTAATCCTAATCCTATTGCAACATATCTCCACATATTGTTATGCTTCTGAACCCGCTTGAGAACCTTTTCTAAAAGCGTAGCCTACAACGTAAACTGATACTGCTAATCCTACTAATCCTAAAGCAAACTGTACTAAATTCATATCTTTTTTCATCTTTCTTAATTTTAATTATTAATTATTTTAACTTCTACTCATTGGTATAGGCATACCTTTTCTTATTCCATCTATTGATGGTTTACTCATTGGTGGAAACATACCATCAGTCCAACTACTTTGTTTTTTGCCAAACTTTGCATTCCATTTTAAATTTGACGAAAATATAAAGTCCACTACATCTTGAGTTCGAGCCACCATTACGCAATTTCTTGGGTCATCAAATGGCAAACCAAAGGGCATAATATCTCCACTTCTATTATCTTTACAAACTTTAGTCGTTTTAAGATTTGGTAAATTACCTTTAACTATCCATTTCCCCGAAGTTCTTTCCATAAATTGAGTTGGTCTTGCACCTCCTCTATATGGTAATTTATATTCTAATACCGCACTCATTCTTTTTGTCATCCCGACATCTTCGGTTAAAACAATATTTCTATCTGCACCTAATAAATCTTTTTTCGTGAAAGGTAGTTTGTAACTCGCAGAGGTATCTGTTGATTCTGTTGTTGAGGTTGTTCCACTAACAGTAGATGGTTTATCTTTTTTGAGTAAGTAGTATAGTGCTACTCCTATTGCACCAAAAAGTAATATGTTTTTATTTTTCATAATAGACATTATAATTCAAAATATAGCAAATATCAAAAATTATTTTTAAGAATAATAATTATAGCCTTATAATAATTACAATAATTAAGTTATATAAATTTGATAAATACAATAATATTTAATCGTAATCTACATAAGTAATACAAACTTCCCCGCCATTAACGAGAACATCAGCTATTTGAGGATAAACTCTTTTATAGGCATCAGTAGAAGAACCTATAAATCCATTTTTAGTAATATTTTGTGTTTGGCTATCTCCAACCAATAAACAACCCGCAGAATCTAAATCCGTATTTCCGATATGTATAAGTATATATTCAAAGTTAGGAACATCTCTAACCCATAGCATACCTTTGTTGAAATCAGCACCAAACTTTTCTGTATATCTTTCATTAAAGCCACCCTCTGTTCTTAGTGTAACATTGTAAGTTCCCGATGGTATTCTTGTTTCGCCACTAACTTTATTCTCTCTAAATTCATCTTCAAGAGTATAGCATAAGAATTTTGGTGTTCCCGTAACATCGAATAACATTCCTAAAGTAGAGTTGGACTGTGAACTAAATCTTTGAACTTCTAATTTCATTTTATAAGTGATAATATATAATTAACGATACTATTCCATATCCATACTGTAATCAAAAGTATAACTACAAATGATATTGATTTAGCGTTTCGCCAAAAAAAGTCTTTTATTTTTTTCATATTAAGGCATTAGACCACAATATAAAAAAAAAAGGGCAAAAAGCCCTTAATTTTATTCCGAAGTATAATTTTTATTTATTCAATAGTAAATCTAATTCTATAACTGCTTGAAGAATATTTACTACTTCTATCAAAAACCATAGTGTAAGCACCGCTATCTTTGATTGATTCTAAAAGTTGTGTATATTCTTTTTCACTAAAATACAATTTACCCGATTTTGTAAAAAATACTTTATTTATAGTTGCTACATTACCGCTTGGTTGTTTAATTTTAACAGTTTCAAAAGTAGCATCAGTATTACTTGCTAAACTTCTTCCGTATTCATATACATTTATTAAAACAGATTTTTCATCTTTAACAAAAGTATATTGTGCTTCTGAATTTTGTGTAGCAGAATTACTAAAAGTTCCTTTAGCGACAAAGGATTCATATTTTTGGTCTGTTTTATCTCCAAAATCATCTACATAATAGTTCTCTACCCATTGTGCATCTGCGGTAAAACATAAAATAGTATTGAATGTGAATAATAGTGATGCGATTACGATTTTTTGTGTGTTTGAAAGTTTCATTTGATTTTTATTTATTTTGTTCGTTATTTTTTTTATCTCCGAAATATTTTTTTGATTGTGGATTTGTGAACGCTTTGGCTAATGGTTCGTCTTTATGTTTTTCAAAGACTTCATCTTGCCAAGTTAATTCAGTTCTATTATCTATTGGTTCTAACAATTCAACTTGCAATTCCGAAATGTCTTTTAGAATTTTTAAGTCTTTATCAGATATACTATTGTCATTTATAGATACTGAATAATTCTCTAACACATCCCATAATATTCTGTGCATACGGGGTGCATTTTTAAATAATCGTGCATAGCTAACAGATTGTACATTATGAAATAAATCAGCTATCACGTTCCCTTTATCATCTATAATATGGAATGGCAAATGCGGAACACCCGAATTTTTTATTATTAAATCATCTTCTACCATCTCTAATTTCTATTTTGAATTATCCATTCTAATAAATCTCCCATAGTAACTTTGACCGCTCCTTTGCCATCAAATTTTGGGTCTGAATCGAAAAATAAAAGTTTACCATCGGGGTTGCCACCCTCAAAATCCATAAACCCATTTTTTCTCTTGTAGGAAACCATAGTGTTTAATACACCTTGTAGTTCTTTCTTTTTTATTGTCCTTCCGAAGTTATCTTTGACCATAGCTTTTGTAAAAAATTCTTATTAAAAGTTCCTTTTGTTTCTTCGTACTTTTTTGCACTTGTAAATAAATCTTCTTCTACATCTCTTGGCTCAATATCTAAATCAAGCAATTTGTATTTTGCATAAGTTGTAGAATTACCAAACATATCTTTAATAGTAGTTGGTAGTGTTGCAATATTAAGCCCTTGTTGTCTTAAATTAAATATAATAGCACTCAATCGAGTAGCACTATATAAATTAATAGCTTCAAGAGATGTAATTGTTTGCCCTCTCTGTAAATGGTTCTTTACCATTTTGGTTTTAGTTAGTCTTTTCATATTTAATATTTGTTTTCCTTCGTTATACCAATGATTCATTTAATTAACATTTTACTATTTCTAAATAAGGTTGAAAAACTGTTTTTAATGGTAGTTTTTTTCTCCTAATAAACTCATCTATAAAATCTTTTAAAGCAAAAGTAAAATCAGAACTTCCGAAGCCATCATCTTCTCCCCAATCATCTGTCCACTCCTCTGCAATTTCTTGTGCTAAACTATATTGCTCATTGATACTTGATATATCAGTTAGCCAATAAATACCTTTAATGTTTTTTGCTCTTTCAAGCAATCTCATAGGGCTGAATAATAAATTTTCTACATACATAATTTGTGTCCTTTATTTGATTACATCTCAAAGATAATAAAATTATTTTACAAAACAAAAAATTATTTTAAGGTTTCTAACCTAATCTCCATAACCTAAGACCTTTTTCATCTTTTCTTAAAGACCAATTCTTTTTTTTAGGTAGTATGTGTAGCTTATAAGTAGCTAATCCTCGTCTTATTTTTTCAGATAAATGTTTTCTTTCACTTGGCTTACAAATAAATAATTTATTGTCGCCAAACTTCATTTCATCAAAACCAAACTCTTTATAATTATCCTCTCTATAAGGAATATTTTTATCTATTTTAATTTCCATAATGTTTATTTTAATCTCCATATTCTTAAACCACCATCCACAATTCTTGTAGCAAATTTTTTAAACATAGAACGATTATTTTGTCTATATCTTAATGCAGTTATATTGAATCTATTTCTCCAAAGGTTTACATCTTGTCTTTTACAAGGTATAAGAAAACTATCTCCAATCTCCATATCAGAAAAAGGGAATTGAGGTATTTTTTTTTCTTTTTTAGTCGCCATATTAATTAATTTCTTTTATACTTATAATATTAATATTATCGGGAGAAGCTAAAACTTCTTCTTCTCCACGATTAAGAAATACAGAAAGTATATCGTCTTTATCAACTTTAGCTTCTATCAGCATTGGTGTACCTCTGCCATCTTTTGAGAATCGTTTTGCAAACCATTCAGCCTTCTCCTTATCGAGAGTAAAAGAAAACCCTATATTTTCCTCATCAAGTTCTTCCACCACCCTTATACCTCTCCAAATTGTTATCTCTTGTGGTAATTGACTATAAAAACCTAACTCATCTGTATCCATCATTAATTTTGGATAATCTTTATGCCAAAACAATTTTAGTAAATCTTCATAATCATAAAAACCATCCATAGGAAATTCAGATTCAATGTAAGCATCTTTTAAAAACTCGTAATATGCTTTTTCATCTGTTATTAAATCGTAATTTTCATATAACCAACTTAATCTATATGGTTTTTCAATTAACATAAACACTTTATCCCAATCCTCTTGATTAATAGCTTCGTTAAGTAATTCTTGTTTATAGTTTATTTTAATTACATAAGCATCCCCAAAAGTTTCAGCATCATATCCTTTTGGTAAAATTACTCTTTTAAAATCTTCGGGTATTTTATCATCTAAATCAGCCATTACTATTTCATTTGCTAATGGATGTTTAATAAAACGCATACCACTACCAAAATCTCTAACGTATAAATCTAAATCATCCCTTGTTATCTCCTTTGATGTAAGCATCTCTTTGGTGTTTTAATTCTTTTAATGTTTTAATTTGTGTATTCACTCTTTTTTCAAAAGTATCTAAATACTTATCAAACTCAGTCAGATTTTCAGCAACAAAATATCCATTTGAATTTGCACAAAGTAAAGGTAGGAGATTGTTATTTCTAATATGTGATATTATCTTACGAACTCTTGCATCTGATAATTTACCAAAACCCCTTTTATTCATTGCTATTTGAATCTGTTTATTGGTAATTGGCTTTGCCTTTCCCTTTTTCCTACCACCAATACCTTTAACTATTGTTGGTAAACAAGCTAACTCAAACTTATTTAATTTTTCTTGTAGTAATGAATCATTATTTTTTTTCATAATTATAAACCCCCCTCTTTTAATATGTTATCTAATTTTTTAAATTCGTTTTGCAAATCTTCTATTACCGAATGATACTTAATCCAACACTTTGTAGTTAAATCTAATGAATCTTCATTGCTTACACCATTAACAAAATCAATATGCTCATCTAAATACATCTTCATTAGTTTTAGATTGTAGTTTTCAGAACCCATTGATTCAGTAATATTAGAAATCCTATCACAAAGTTTCACTACAATAGACTTCGGGTTATTACGAATCTTTTTGTAAGTTTTAGATTTACGCTCTTTTCTACTTCTTCCAAGTTCATCAGTAACACAATAAACTATTTCAGCAACTTCTTCTCCAAAGTTTTCTTTAACATCTTTATAGCTAATCTCTGTATCTTCTATAATATCGTGAAGCAAACAACTCATCAGTATAGATTCATCTGTGAACTTTAAATCTAAAGCCACATCGCTGACTTTTTTTAAATGATACATATATGGTTTAGACCCATACCATTGACCTTTGTGATGTTTAGAAGCAAAATCCCAACACTCTAATAACTTTGATGTATTTTCTTGCTTATCATCCATAAACCTCCACTCTTTACCTATATTAATGCTCATAACTTAAATATTAAAAATTACACTTACTAAAATCCTTCCAACAAAGTAAAGAGGAATCACATATAGCGAAATCACTTGTACTTTTTTAAACTGTTTACCTAATTTAGATGATGTTGTCATTACAAATTATTTAATTGATTAATA
>TARA_R110001606_G_scaffold55599_1_pt1 | contig 19686 bp, 17 predicted proteins | sample TARA_R110001606 | Tara Oceans TARA_R110001606 (sample SAMEA4398315) | marine metagenome | biome: Polar Biome; feature: [SRF] surface water layer (ENVO:00010504); material: water (ENVO:00002006), including particulate matter (ENVO:01000060) such as... | depth 5 m | reverse complement strand
TCAAACAGAAAAAATGCTTTCTGATGGTGCAACTTTTATAGATGTTGGCGCATATTCTTCAAGACCGGGAGCAAAACATATTTCCGAAGAAGAAGAACTGCAAAGAATTGTTCCTGTTATCAATTTACTGGTAAAAAATTTTCCTGAAATTATTATTTCTGTTGATACTTTTAGAAGTAAAGTTGCCCTAGAAACCATAAATTCTGGCGCAGCAATTATCAACGATATTTCTGGAGGAAAAATGGATGCAAAAATGTTTGAAACTGTTGCCAATTTGCAAGTTCCGTATATTTTAATGCACATGTTAGGCACACCACAAAGCATGCAACAAAACCCTGTTTATAAAGACGTTATTGAAGAAATTATTAGTTTTTTTGCAGAACAAATTTATAAATTACATCAGCTTAAATTAAATGATATTATTATTGATGTTGGTTTCGGATTTGGTAAAACAATCAATCATAATTTTGAAATCCTTAAAAATTTATCACTTTTTAAAAGTTTAGACGCAACAATTTTAGCCGGAATTTCCCGTAAATCAATGTTGTACAAAACTTTAGATATTTCTGCTCAAGAAGCGTTAAACGCAACCACTTCTGCAAATACCATTGCACTTTTAAATGGCGCAACTATTTTACGTGTTCATGATGTAAAAGAAGCAATGGAAGCTGTAAAAATTGTAAATCAGATTTTATAATATTTTTTTTTGAAGCTATTTCCTGCTTTCACTACTCGCTTTTTTTTCGTAAAAACTCAAAAAAGAGCTCAAACAAGCCGTTCAATCAGGGCTAAACTTGTGTACTAGCTAATTCTTTTTTGCAATAATCTTATTTCCTTTTTTTGGCATTCTTTTTGTTAAAGAAATGTTAACACCAATATTCAACGTACCTAAACTTTAAAAACTTCTTGACTTAATCAAGCGAGAAAAATAAAATTTATTAATTTTTAAAAACTAGGAATTATGAGTAGAAAAGAATCTCCAGAAATTAATGCCGGTTCAATGGCAGACATTGCATTTTTATTATTAATCTTCTTTTTAGTGACTACAACTATGAATGTAGATTCAGGAATTATCAGAAAAATTGCAGAAAAACCTATTGATAATCATATTATTGATATCAAAGAAAAAAACATTTTACAAGTAAACATCAATCTTAATAATGAATTGTTAGTTGATGAGAAAATTGTTCAATTAAAAGATTTAAAACAAATTGCTATCGATTTTATTGACAATGGCGGTGGTTTAGATTCAAATCAAAAACCATGTGATTGGTGCCAAGGCAAACAAATTGTTACATCTTCAGATCATCCATCAAAAGCATTAATTTCTATAAATGCCGATAGAAACACCAATTACGAAACGTATATTTCTGTGCTTGATCATTTAAATAGTGCTTACACACATTTACGAAATAAGTTGTCTGTAGAAATGTACAATCAAAATTATATTAGCTTATTAGAGGATTTTAAAAAGTCGAATAACAAAGACAAATTGATAGAATCTAAAATCAATTTAATTCGTAAAAAATACACTTTGTTACTTTCCGATGTTGAAATAAAAAACTGATATTGTACAGTCCGAATTTATTAGTACTTTTACCTAAAATCAATCTTTTTTCATGCTAGATTTTATTGAATTTTCTTTCTTAGATATTTTAGATATTGTACTTGTTGCAATCTTATTATATTATGTATACAAACTTTTAAAAGGTACTGTAGCCATCAATATTGTAATCGGAATCGCATTAATATTTGTCATCTGGCAAATTACACAAGCTTTAAAAATGGAAATGTTAAGTGGTATTTTAGGCTACTTACTTTCTGGTGGAGTTATTGCGTTGATTATTGTTTTTCAGCAAGAAATTAGAAAATTTTTACTGATGATTGGTACTACAAACTTTTCTAATAAAAAAAGTTTTTTGAATCAGTTAAAGTTTTTGTCTTCAGAAATTGGATCAGAAATTGATACCGATAAAATTTTAAAAGCATGTAACAATATGGCAAAAACCAAAACTGGTGCTTTAATTGTTATTGAAAGAACAAATAGTTTAGATTTTTTAATTAATAATGGCGATTCTATGAACGCCCAAGTTAATGAGGTGATTTTAGAAAGTATCTTCTTTAAAAACAGCCCATTACACGACGGAGCTACGATTATTAGAGATAATTATATTGTTGCAACAAGAGTTGTTTTACCAATTTCTGATAGTACAAAAATTCCTGCAAGATTTGGTTTAAGACACCGATCTGCCATTGGAGTAAGCGAAAAAACAGATGCAGTTTGTTTATTAGTATCCGAAGAAACTGGCGAAATTTCTTATATAAAAGATGGGGAGTTTGTACTTTACAAAAATCAAGAAGACCTTAGTGAAAAACTTAAAAAAGATTTAGCGTAAAATCTTTTTTAAATTTTAATCAAGAATATAAATTTAAGAAGCTTCATCTACGCTAAATTGTTTGTCATATAAATTTTTATAATAGCCATTTTCTCTTTCTAATAATTCCAGATGAGTACCTTCTTCAACGATCAAACCTTTATCCATTACAATAATTTTATCGGCTTGTTTAATCGTTGCTAATCTATGTGCAATTACAATAGAAGTTCTTTCTTTTGTAATCGTATCCGTAGCGTATTGAATCATTTGTTCTGCTTGCGCATCTACAGAAGACGTTGCTTCATCTAAAATTAAAACGCTCGGTTTGCTTACATAAGCCCTTAAAAACGCAATTAATTGTCGTTGCCCAGAAGATAACATGGCTCCTCTTTCTTTTACATTGTAGTGATAACCATCGGGCAGCGTCATTATAAAATCGTGAATTCCAATTTGTTTTGCAGCTTTTTCTACATCTTGTAGGGTGATATTTTCATCCTTTAAAGTTATGTTATTTAAGATAGAATCAGAAAACAAAAACACATCTTGCAAAACAATAGCCACTTGATTTCTTAAACTTTCTAAAGAATACTCATCAACAGAAATTCCATCAATAGAAATGGTTCCTTTATCAATTTCATAAAAACGATTTATTAAATTGATAATGGTCGATTTCCCTGCGCCCGTTGCACCAACAATGGCTATGGTTTGTCCGCTTTTTACATCAAAAGAAATTCCTTTTAAAACTTCTTCATCCTTTATATAACTAAACCTAACATCTTTAAAATTAATATCTCCTTTTAAATTTTCTGCTTTTATGGCACCACTTTTAGCAATACTGCTATTGGTATCAATTACTTTAAAAACACGTTCTCCAGCAACAATTCCCATTTGAAGCTGATTAAATTTATCTGCAATTTGACGTAAAGGTCTAAATAACATTTGCGCAAATTGTATAAAACCCATAATCATACCTACAGAAATCCCTGAGTTTTGAATGGCTTGTCCGCCTCCAAACCAAACAATTAATCCGATACCTACAGATGATAAAATTTCTGCAATAGGAAAGAAAACAGAATAGTACCAAATTGTTTTAACGTGTGCCTTTTTATGCTTATCATTTATTTCTTTAAAATTCTGATATTCAATATCTTCACGATTAAAAAGTTGTACAATTTTCATCCCTGTAACTCGTTCTTGTACAAAGGTGTTTAAATTTGCAACCTGATTTCTAACTTCCTGAAATGTAGCTTTTATAGCAACTTGGAACAGTTTTGTTGCATACACTAAAATTGGCAAAATAGACATGGTAATTAATGCTAATTTCCAATTTAAAAACAGCATTACAATCGCTATTGCAAGCATTTTAAGTAAATCACTTAAAATTGTAAAAACACCATTACTAAAAAAAGCTGCTATTGTTTCGATATCAGAAACAACTCTCGTTACCAGTTTTCCTACCGAATTTGTATCAAAATAAGACATTTTGAATTGTAAAATATGTCTAAATATTTTTGATCTAATATCTCTAATAATATGCTGTCCCACCCAATTTGCGAAATAGATAAATGTAAACTGCAATAAAACCTCAATTACTAAAACACCTAGCATTAACAAAGTGTAATTAAGCAACCCAACTTTATCTTTTGATAAAATATATTCGTCTACCGTATTAATTAAAATATAAGGTGACAAAACCGAAAAAAGCGCCAAAAGTATTGTTGACGAAGATGCTATAAAAAAATACAAACGATAGCGTTTTGCAAAAGACATTAGTCTCGAAAAAATTTGCATATCAAAAGCATTTCCTGTTTTTTCTGCCAAAATTTAGTATTTAATTTTTGTTAAAAATAATCCTTTTGCAGGTACAGACAATCCTGCATTACCTCTATTCTTACTTTCTATGATTGTTCTAAAATCTGCGATAGAAATTTTACCCAAACCAACATCAACCAACGTACCAACGATGGCTCTCACCATATTTCTAAGAAATCTATTTGCTGATATGTGAAAAGTTAATTCGCTTCCTTTTAATTCCCAAAAAGCTTCTGTAACATCGCAATTAAAAGTAAATACATCTGTTTTTACTTTAGAAAAAGTTTGAAAATCTGTATATTCTAAAAGAATTTTTGCTGCCTCATTCATCAAATTTACATCGAGATTTTGAGAATGAATTTGCCAAGAAAAATCTAATAAAAACGGGTTTCTACCCAGCCAAATTTTATACTCATAACTTCTAGAAATGGCATCAAATCGAACGTGTTTTTCATCATCAACCAAAAAAACTTGATGTACAGAAATATCGTTTGGTAAAATAGAATTTAATTTAAAAACAATATTCTTTTTTAAATCCTTTTGAATATCAAAGTGCGCAAACATTTGCGACGCATGAACTCCTGTATCTGTTCTTCCTGCGCCAACAACCTGGATATCTTCTTGAAAAATAGTACTTATTGCATTATTTAATTTTTCTTGTACTGAAATTGCATCAGGTTGAATTTGCCAACCGTGATATTTTTTTCCATTATAAGAAAGTTCTATAAAATATCTCAAGAATTGTATTTTTTGAAGTCATCAAAATTACGAAATTTATTTTGTTATCCGTACTTTTGATTTTTTAAGAGTCGTTAAACTTTTCTTACTTTTTTTGATGAAAAAAATTTTATTATTATCGGATACACACAGTTTTATTGATGATCAAATTTTAAAGTTTGTAAAACAAGCGGATGAAGTTTGGCACGCCGGTGATATTGGCGATCTAATTGTAACGGATACTATTAAAAAACTAAAACCTTTACGTGCTGTTTTTGGCAATATTGATGGAACAGAAGCAAGATTAGAATTTCCTTTAGACAATAAATTTTCATTAGAAAATGTGGCTGTTTGGATGACTCATATTGGCGGATATCCCAATAGATATAATATAAGAGTTAAAGAAGAAATTACTAAGAATCCACCAAAAATCTTCATTTCTGGGCATTCACATATTTTAAAAGTTCAGTTTGATAAAAAACTAAATTTGTTGCATTTAAATCCTGGTGCAGCGGGTAATCATGGTTTTCATATTGTTAGAACCATGCTTCGTTTTGATTTAGATAAAGGAGAAATTAAAAATTTAGAAATTATAGAATTAGCTAAAAGAGGTTAACTAAATTCTCTTTCTAGGATTGGTAATTCTACTTTAATAACTGTTCCGTTATTTTTAGATGTAATAATCTTAAACTTACCCTTCATCATTTTTATTCTAGCATCAATTTGATTCAATCCTAAGCCATCTTTAGTAACAGCTTTCTTTTTATTAAAACCAATACCATCATCAGAAATTACTAAAATAAGCGACCCATCTGCTTCTTTTAATTTAATAAAAGCATTTTCTGCTTTACTATGTTTTAAGATATTATTTACAAATTCTTGAATAATATTATGCGTCTTAATTTCAAAATTTTGGTCATATCTTCTTAATTGACTAATTTGAGTATCAATAGATAATTCTGAGTTTGAATATTTTTCTGCAATATCTTTGATGGCGAAATTTAATCCAAATTTTAACAAAACAGACGACATTAAAGAATGCGATAAATCTCGAATTTTATCTGAAGCTTCGTTAATTATTTTTTGTGATTTATCAATCTCTAAAGGGACTTCGCCTTCAAATTGCTTTCTGGAAGCCTGTAAATGTAAATTTGCAGATGACAATAATGCACTAACACTATCGTGCAAAGTTTCTGCGATTTCTTTTCTTTCAGATTCTTTACCATCAATAGTGGCATTTAAAATTCTTACTTGAGAATCAGATTTTAATTTTTCTAAATTTTGGGTTTGAAGTAATTCAGTTTTAGTAAGTTGAATTTGTAAGTTTTTTTGCCTTATATTGTAATACGCGATAATTAATAAAAGCATAATAAGAATTAGAATACTTATTACAACAATTGTATTTACTTTATCTTTTTGTTCTAAAAGTTTAATATTTTGATCTTTTTTTATAAGTTCTAACTCTGTATCTAAATTATACTTATGAGTTATTTCTTCTATAATTCCGCTAAATTCTTTTTGCCTTATAGTATCTTCAATATTGTAATATTCTTCTTGAAAATCATAGGCTTTATAATCTTTTAGATTTCTCATTGCCCAAGCCAAATTAAAAAATAGGCTTGCTTTAAGTCTAATAGCTCTAGTATTCGTATTGTTTTTCACTAAATCTAAAGCTTCAAAATAGATTTCTTTAGATTTCTCATATTTTTGTTGTGATAAATATATATTTCCTAAATTATTTAAGGAAAATGCTCTGCTTAAGTTATCATTATTTTTTTTATGTATTTCAATTGATTTTCTTGCATACATTTCTGCTTTGTCATAAACAGAATCCTGCTCATAAATACCAGATAAGTTCGTAAAGGCACTTGCTTTATACCCATCTATTATAGTATTTAAAGCGGGTGACTTCTCTATTTCTCTGTAGTAATACTTTGCACTATCTAAATAACTAAACTTATTATTCTCTTCTTTAGATATAGATAATTTTTGATATAAACTGCCAATATGCAAGATTATATAATAAAAATCAACTTTAGTAAACCTTGAATCTTTTTCTTCATCAAGTGATAAATTAATATATTCTAATGATTCTTTATAATAGTTTAATGATTCTTTATATTTATTTGTTTTATTATAAATTTCTGCAAGTAAAGAAAGAGCTTTGTATGTCCAATAACTATTATTCTCTTTTTTACATTCATCATGAAATTTTAAAGCACCTTCTAAAGCTTGTGCATAATTATTTTTTTTGTATAGTTTATAGAGTTTATCATATTTCGACTTAATCAATGAATCATTTTGAACTAAAAACACAGAAGAAGTCTTTTTATTAAAGACTCCTTCTGTATTTTTTGCTCTTTCTACAGCATTTGTCTGACAAACAGTAAAAAAAGTTACCAGAAAAATAAATAAATTATATTTCAATTTTTTTTGGAAATAAATATTAACATCTTAATCCTTAGAACCATCATCAACTACAATAATTGGCTTTCTTATACTTAATAGTTCGCTCGTTTTTGCATTATTATTTGTATGATTTACAAAATGAATTTGTAATAGGTTATTTTCTTCCTTTTCTAAAGTTCTTGTATATGTATTATTTTCTTGAGATTTATTTCCCTCTTCTAAATGAACTTCATACACATTTATTTCCTCGTTATACACGAAATCTACAGAAATATTACTAGCTACATCAAAATCTAAATCGTAAGTACTATCGTCAATTTTAGTAACACTATAATTTTTAAGAAATTTATCATCAGCTTTTTTAGCAAATTTAATATTATCATCAAAAACAGAAATACTTGGAACTTTATCTGAGTTTTCAGTAATAAAATCTACTTTAAAGTTTTCGTCATTAAACATTAAGTCTGATTGTAAATTGCTTTTTTGACCAACATTATCATCGGTTATTATTAAATACAATTCATTGGTATTAGTAGTAGTGTTTTTAAAGTTTTCTACTTTAACATTATCATCTAAATTTAAATCTAAAGAATACGCACCTGTTGCATCTCTTTTTAATTGAAACGTTTTAAATAATTCTGTACTTTGTTGTGGTTGTGCAATATCTTCATCATTTGAACATGATAAAAATAGCGAGGAGACTACTAGTGCAAAAGCTAAAATAATTGGTCTTTTCATTTTTTTTAAATTTTATTAATTTGGGGTTTAAAATAATTTAGCAAACGTATACAGTTTAAAAAAGTTTGGGGGAAACTGATAAAATATTATTTTAGGGGGACTTATATTATTTTATTTTTAACTGCATACATTGCTAAACCTACTGCATTCTTTACTTTTAATTTTTTTAATAAACTTTTTCTATATGTATCAACGGTACTTACCGCTAAATTTAATTTATCTGCTATTTCTGGCGAACTATATTCTCTAGATATTAACCTTATAACATCAATTTCTCTTTCAGTTAAAGCCTCTATCAAAGACTTTTCTGGCGAATCACCTGGAAGCACAAATTTCCCAGAAAAAGATTTAATCACAATCTTTTGAATATCTTCACTAAAATACTGTTCTCCATTTGCAACTGCTTTAATGGCATTTACAATATGCTCACCAGCATTGTTCTTTGTGATGTAACCATTGCAACCAAGGCTTAACATTTCTTGAACAATTTTGATATCATCATAACTAGAAAGTATAATCACTTTTTGATTGATTTGCTTTTTATTAAAATGTCTAAGAACTTCAAATCCGTCTAAAATTGGCATTGTTATATCAAGAATTAAAACATCTGCTTTGTTTCCTTTTTTATCAAACCAATCTACTACTTCTTGCCCAGTTAAAGAATAATCTTTAATCTCAATATCTTTATCTGTATTGATTACTGCAATGATACCTTCTATTAATATCTTGTGATCATCGGCAACATGAACATAAATCTTTTTCTTCATTATTTTCTATTTTCAAATTTAAACCACTAAAACAAAACTCACAATCCCCATTTATGGGGTAATTTTCTTCTCCCCAAAAAGGGGGAGAGACTACCCCATAAATGGGGTATTGAAAAAAATTAAACAACTGATTTAAAAGTACTTAAATACTGTAAAAAAAAGCTTTAAAATTGCAATTTACAGAAATTGATAAAATGAGTTTTTATCAAAACATTCTTAAAAATAAAAAACCGAGAAAATTTCTCGGTTTTTTTTCGCACTAAATATACTATTTGTTAGTCTTATCGCAATCTATCTACAGATTTTACGAGATCTTCATCCTTTTTAATAGCTTTATTTGCCAAAACAATAAGCAAAATAACCAAAATTGGTAAGAACATCCCAATACCCTTCTTAGAAACAGCAACTTCTCCAGGTAATGTTAGAGATAAATAAATCAATAATCCTAATAAAAAAAGATTGATCAGAATTACTACACGTCCAAGTACAAACTGTAATTTCCTATTCTTATATAGGAAGATGGTTACAAATGCTACTATTGCAGACGTAAAGAACATAAAAGGAATTACACTTAATGTAATATCTTTATTTAAGAACAAATCTAAAACAAAAATTTGTTCTTTTAAAGTATTCCATAAATTAAATACAAAAATTAAACATCCAGAAACTATGGTAGCTAAAAATAAATATACACTTTGTATTCTTTGTAACATGCTTTATATTATAATGACAAAAATAGCGCTTCTTTTTTAAAAAAGAAAACCTAAAAGTAAAAAAAAAAGTATATATTTGTGATATAATAACCGCACAAAAATATTGTATAGTACTATATACAATACGTAAAATCAAAATAAACAATTTGTAAATATCTTAAATTCTTAAGATTAAATTAACTTAACACATACATAAATGTTCGAAATTTCTGAACTAAAAGAAAAAACTCTTGCTGATTTACAGATAGTTGCTAAATCTATCGGACTTACAAAAACAAGTCAACTAAAAAAATTAGACTTAGTGTATCAAATATTAGATACTCAAGCGGCAAATCCAAAAAAAATCTTAAATTCTGAGGATCCAGAGGCTTCAAAAGTCGAAAAACCTAAGAGAAAAAGGGTTGTTAAAAAAGTGCAGCCAAAAAAATCGGCCGCTAACACTACTCCTCCAGAGAACACAATCACAATCAATGTAGAAAAAGTAGAAACTATAGAAAAATCTAAACCTATAGAAAAAACTACTCCTTTAGAAAAAAAGGAAGAAGTACAAAAAGTTGTAGAAAAAAGAGTTCCTATTAGACCAAGAGCTAAGCAGGATAGAAAAGAGGAAGTTGATGCAAATAAAACGACTGAAGTAAATGCAGAAAACAAACCTAAAAAGGATCAAAAACCTGTAAATAATAATCCAAACAGAAATCCTCCAAGAAAAAACAATTCTCCAAAAAGTAAAGACCCTAATAATTCCAAAACTAATGTAAATAGAGGTAATAAATCTGGCAACAGATATAAAGATCCTGATTTTGAATTTGATGGAATTATTGAAAGTGAAGGTGTATTAGAAATGATGCCTGATGGTTATGGTTTTTTACGTTCTTCTGATTATAATTATTTATCATCACCAGATGACATTTATGTATCTCAATCTCAAATTAAATTATTTGGATTGAAAACTGGAGATACCGTTAGAGGTAATGTGAGACCACCAAAAGAAGGTGAAAAATATTTTCCTTTAATTAGAGTTTCTAAAATTAATGGATTAAACCCTAATATTGTTAGAGACAGAGTTTCTTTTGAACACTTAACTCCGTTATTTCCTGAAGAGAAATTTAATTTAGCAGAAAAAGGCAGTTCTTTATCAACAAGAATTATCGATTTATTTTCACCTCTAGGAAAAGGGCAACGTGGTATGATCGTTGCACAGCCTAAAACAGGTAAAACAATGTTATTAAAAGACATTGCTAATGCCATTGCAATGAATCATCCAGAAGTTTATCAAATTGTATTATTGATTGATGAACGACCAGAGGAAGTTACAGATATGCAAAGAAGTGTACGTGGTGAAGTGGTTGCTTCTACTTTTGATGAACCTGCAGACAAACATGTACGTGTTGCAAATATCGTCTTAGAAAAAGCAAAACGTTTGGTAGAATGCGGACACGATGTTGTAATTCTTTTAGATTCTATTACTCGTTTAGCTAGAGCTTATAATACGGTTGCTCCTGCATCAGGAAAAATACTTTCTGGTGGTATAGATGCAAACGCATTGCACAAGCCAAAACGTTTCTTTGGTGCTGCTAGAAACATTGAAGGTGGAGGTTCTTTAACCATTATTGCAACTGCTCTTACAGAAACTGGTTCTAAAATGGACGAAGTAATTTTCGAAGAATTTAAAGGTACAGGTAACATGGAACTTCAGTTAGATAGAAATATTTCTAACAGACGTATTTATCCTGCTATCGATTTAATTAAATCATCTACAAGACGTGATGATTTATTATTAGACGCAAAAACAGTTCAAAGAATGTGGGTTTTACGTAAGTATCTTGCAGACATGAATCCTATTGAAGCAATGGAATTTATCAATGACAGAATTAAATTTTCTAAAAATAATGATGAGTTTTTAATATCAATGAATGGTTAGTAAAAAACTAGTTATTTATACATAAGAAATATTACAAGCCTTTTTGAGAAATCAAGAAGGCTTTTTTTATGAAGGTATTAAAATTTGATAAAGAACTAGACCAGAAGTTTTATATATTTTAATTCCTCTGTATGATAAGAGATTCAGCAGCGATTCAATTAACTTTAATCAAAGTTAGATAACAACTATTTAAAAAACTAATCATCTAACATTCTAATAACACATATTAAACATCCGTTGTAACAGAAAATAAAGCATAAAAAATCCGTTCAAATAACTTGAACGGATTTTTTTATTGATTGAAAATAAAAATCTACATATTAGTTTGAACTATACATCGCAGCTCTATTATCTTCTATATCTGATGCATTTTTGATTGCTTCATACATTTTATAAGTAAGTCTTTTTCTAGCTTCACCAATTCTTTTTCTATTAGAATCATAGTTTGGTAACGCAGTAGGTAATTCCTTCTTTGTAACTTTAAAAGCAAATACACCTTTATCACCTTCAACAGAATTATACACTTTATTTAATTGTGCATTATACATTGCTCCAACAATTTTAGGCTCAACTCCTACTCCAGAAAGTGTAGGACTATTTAATGTAAGTCCGTTATTTGATGTAACCGTTGTTTTATTTGCAGTTGCAATTTCAGATAAAGAAGAACCTTTTAATTTATCTTTAATTAAAGCCGCTTTCTTTTCATTTAACAAGATAGGTCTCACTGTATTTGTAGCTTTCTCTGCAGACATTAATCCTTTTTCTTCAGCACTAGTTACAAAAGCAACCACATGGCTTCCGTCTAAATCAAAACGTTTAAAATCATTGATTTTTGTTTCTTTTCCAAAAGCCCAGCTTACAATTTGTCTTTGATTCCCTAAACCAGCAACATTTTCATCTAAAACTTTTAACCCAACTGCTATTCTTGGAGTATATTTTTTATCAGTAGCTAATTTATTAAAGTTATTATTTTTTGAAAGTGATAAAGCAAATTCTTCAGCATTTCTAAAAGTAACATTCTCGGTAGCTTCTGATGCAATAATTTTTCTACCATAGGTAGCTAATTTAACTACTTTTTGACTGTTTTTTTGATTATCAATTTTAATAACATGAAAACCAAAAGGTGTTTTTACAACACCCATATCTCCCTTTTTACCTTGGAAACAGAAATCTCTAAAAAGAGGTGTCATTCTTGAATATGTAAACCAGTCTAAATCTCCATCTTTTGCTCCTGAACCTAAATCTGAAGAAAAAGTTTTTGCTAACTCACCAAATTTACCAACACTACTTTTCACTACAGTTAAAAGACTATCTGCTAAAACCTTAGCTTCTGCCTCTGTTCTAGTAACATCAGCAGCTACACGCTCTGAACCAATAAAAGGAATTAAAATATGGCTTGCTCTCGTAGAATCTGGCATTTGAGAAACTTCTAAAACTTTAGAAATTTTAAAATAACCATTATCTTTATAAGGACCAACAACATCACCTTGATTAGCTTCAAATATTTGAGCTGAAGATTCATGATTAATTAAATTTTTAAATTGAAAATTTGGATTAATACTTGAATCAGAATTGTTTTCTGCTAAAAACACAGCTTCATTTGTAGTGTTTTTAAAATCTTGAATTAAAGAAGTAACTTCATTTTTAATAACAAGTTCATCTGCAGGAGTTGCAACTATATTAAATTGAACATAAGAAATATCTCTACTTGCGTCCACTTTAAAATCAGCTTCATGGCTTTTAATATATGATTCAACTTCAGATTTTTTAATTTTAACAGCATCATCAGTAATACTAGTATAAGGAACATATACAAACTGAGCATCTAACTTTGTGTTTTCTAATAAATATTCTAATTCACCTTCTTTTAAAGAAGCACCTAAACCAGCAGTTACTAGATTATTATACGTATTTGTTTCTGCATTATCTCTAATTTGGTTCATATAACTAGACCATTGAGACCACATTTCTGTTTTGTTTATTTTTTCAGTAGCTAAAAACTGTTTGAATTTAGATTCATCAAATAAACCAGACTCTGTTTGATATTGTGGATTGTTTTGAACAAAAGGAGCATTTACTAATTCTTTCCAAACATCTGCTTCACCAATTGTAATACCAGCATCTGATAATTGATTTTCGTAAATCTTTTTTCTTAAAATATTATCCCAAACAGTTTTTACTGCTTGCATTTCAGAAACTTGACCACCAGCTTGTTGTTTATAACTTTCTAATTCTTGTACAAACTCTTCTCTAGATATAGATTCTCCATTAACCTCACCTATTTCATTTACTTTACTAGAGTTAAAAAAATCACCAAGTGTAGAAGGATCTAACACAAAAGCAAAAAGTGCCAATCCAATAATGATGATTAAGAACATTGAACGTTCTCTAATTTTTGATAAAACTGCCATACTTCTTTTTATTTATTTTCAGTTGGCGAATATACGATTTTTGGTTTTAATATTGCAACCCATTTTTTACTTATTAGTAGGAAGTTAGGTAAGAATATTGCCGTATAAGTTTAAATTTATTTATTAATTACCCTGATTTAAAATTTTAAGAGAAACTTCATCGATCTTGGCTCCACTCATCTTTAAAATTCTAAACTCAAAATCTTCGACACCAATAACTTCTTTTTCGCTAGGGATATTTTCTGTATGCTCAATAATATAACCTCCAAGAGTTTCATAGGCTTCGGATTTTGGTATATTTAAATCATATTCTTCATTTAAATAATCTATTTCTAACCTTGCAGAAAAATTAAATTTTGATTCACTAATTTTTTCTTCTAAAAACTCTTGCGTATCATGTTCATCTTCTATTTCTCCAAATAATTCCTCAACAATATCTTCTATCGTAATCATCCCAGAAGTACCGCCATATTCATCAATAACGACCGCCACACTTTTACGTTTTTTTATCAACGTATTAAGAATATCATTAATCATCATAGATTCTGGCACTATTTCTAAGGGTAATAAGATAGATTTAATAGATTTAGGTCTTTTAAATAATTCAAAGGCATTTACATAACCAACAACATCATCTAACGAAGTTTTATAAACCAATACCTTAGATAAACCTGTTTCTATAAAAGTGTTTTTTAAATTAACCACAGTTTCATGAATTTCTACAGAAACAATTTCTGTTCTTGGAACCATCACTTCTCTTGCCTTTACGTTATGAAAACCTAAGGCATTTTGAAAAATTTGAATTTCTGAATCTACTTCATCATCATCATTTCCTGTTTCTAACTGTTCATTTATATAATTCCCTAATTCTTCTTTACTAAACACTGTTTGCATTTCATCTGCGTTTGTTTTAAAGAATACTCGCAAGAAAAAATCTGAAATTAGAGTAATAAACTCAGAAAAATAATGAAATAATTTATAAAATATATAAGCCGGAACTGCAAATAATTTTAAGACTTCGTTTGCATAAATTCTAAAAATTGCTTTTGGCAAAAACTCTGCAGTAACTAAAATAACAATGGTAGAAATAATGGTTTGTACAAATAAAACTGTAAACTCATTAAAACTATTTATTGGTAATATTCTAACCAAGAATTTACCCATATAATAACTATAAATTACCAAAGAAATATTATTACCAACTAACATTGTGGTAATAAATTTTGATGATTTTTGTGTAATTATTGTTAAAATTTTGGGCACAAAACCATCTCTTTTTTTCTCTAGTTCTATATGCATTTTATTTGCTGAAAAAAATGCAATTTCCATCCCCGAAAAAAATGCAGAAAACAAAACAGAAACAATAATAACTATAAGCTCAACTTCCATTAAAGATTTAAATTCTATTTATTTTGATTATTTCTTTTTTCAACTTTTTTTCTGAAATGTCTTTTTAGAAAAAACACTAAGGTAATAAAAATAGAAAAAACAAATGATAATACAGCCCTACTTCTATCTGATGTAAAACTAGAAATTGCATCTATTAAAAAAAAAGCAGCAATTATTATATATCCATATTGAAAAAATTTCCAAATTGTATTCATAAAATTATTCTTCTGATGTTTCTAATCTTCCTGTAGTTTTCTTTGCCAAATGTTTTGACAAATCGTCTTTAGACTCAAAACCAATTCCAAAAATGGTGTCTTTTTGGGTCATTAATTTAAACGCTTTTTCAGATACAAAATAGTTTGTAGTTTGATCCCAAAATAACTGTTCTGTTTCTAATCTAGATTTCTCTGTATGATTTACAACAACTACATTTCCTTTAATTTCAGAAATTGATGTTTTAGTATATGAAATTGCATAATTACCAGTAATAGTTACAGAGTCTAGTTGGTTTTTCTCGAAATTAACTATCTTAATTCCCTGTGGAAACTCGCTATACGGATGTTCTTTTCTGTTACCAAAATCTAACAGTACAGGTGTTATTAATTTTGATGAAATTCTGCCAGAATCTTTGTAAACATGATAGGCATCTTTAGCAGTACCTACTGGTAAATTTTTATCAGCCAATAAATCCCTAACTTTTTGAACATTATTATCACAAGAAAAAAGCATTGCTGATACAAATAGAACAGCAATGCTTTTTAATATTATTTTTTTGTAAATACTCACAAATATTATTTAGGTACAGTTACAGTTTCGTTAATCCAACATTTAATGGTATAACTACTTCCTGGTGCAACACCAGATGTAAAAATAACTGTTTTACTTGGTAAATTAGATCTATAAGAATCTATATATCTTCTTGCAACAGAAGACATACTTGGATCTACACTTGCAGCAATTTCAGCTTGTCTTAATGCAGCAGCGTATACCATTCTTTTTTCAAACTCTCCATCACCACAACTATTTACACTTGACTGATATAATCTAGCAATTAATAAATATGCTCTACCAGAACTTGGGTTGTATTTGATTGCTTCTCTAGCTAAACTTCTAGCAGCACTTAACTGACCTCTATTTCTAGCAGACTCAGCAAATTTTAATTTGTATCTAGATTTTTTGATAGGATCTGTTTCTAAATCAAATGCTTTTTGTCTCATTGCTGAAGCTCCGCTTGCATCACCATTCTTTTCTAATACACCTGCGTAAAAAGAATAAGAATCTGGAGAAGGAGTAGCTTCTGCATACGCCTTAGCTAATGTTTCAAACATTGGATCATCTTGACATTCTTTGTTAAATAACCTTGACACTGCTCTTCTTAACCAAACTGCATTGTTTTTGTTTTCTTCAAAAGCTCTTTGGTATAAAGGCACTAATCTATCACAAGTAGCAATTTCTGTAATTATTGCATCTAAACCACCTTCTATTGTTCCAAGAGCAGTAGAATTAATTTGGTATGCTTCTAATCTGCGTTGTTCTTTTGCATCTAAAACTCTAGTAGAATCTGATAATTCATTTATTTTTTTTGCATAATCATCTAATTTCTCGCCAACAGATTCTACAACATCATCATACGTATCAAATACTTTTTGAGGATTACCATCCTTATATTTATCGGTAACTCCTTGAAAATATTTATAGATGTTTTTTACACCCATATCTTGTGGAGAAATTTCATACGCTTTTTCTAGAAGTACAAAAACTTCTTGATCAGACGCTAATTTATTATCTGCTAAATACGTAGCGTAATCACTATGTACTTTTGCTGGATTTTGGTCTGGAAAATATTGTAATCTTTGTTCATAAACTCTTTTCGCCAAAGTTGGATCTTTTCGAACATCTTGCACTAAGTCTGCTCCATATTTGTAAATATTTACAGATAAATCTTTACAGTTATCCATTAAATACATCCAGTTTACGTAGGCATCATCATACTTTTTTGATTGATAATCTCCTTTAAATAGGTTGTATTTTATTGTACATTCTCTTTTTGCATCATCCTGTGCGTTTGTCTTTGCAGTTGCTAAAAGCATCGTAACTGCTAATAAAAAAGTAATTCTCTTCATTTTTTAATGGTTTTTTGTTAATCAATCTTTCTTTTAATGAACCAAGTATCCGTCAAAGATAAACTTAATCTAAAATTAAAATAATTTTCTTGAATTAAATTATTTTTTATGGTTCCTTTTTTACCAAACTCAAATCCCATATTTACTGTAGATAATCGTTGTAGTGGTAAACCTAAACCAAAAGATATGCCAAAGTCATCTATAGGTGTAAAATTTGTATTATTTCCAGAACCGTCTACTAATAAACCTGTCTTCTCAAAGCGAACACCAGCTCTATAAGTAACTCTATTCCAGTAACTTGATATCGAATTTATTTTAGGCAAATAAAATCCTCCTAAAGAAATTCTATTTGAACTTCCATATTGGTAAGCCCCATTTGAACTAGCTAACAAGGAAGATCTACCTATCGCTTCTTGATTTTCATATTCAACACCCGCATACCATTTATCATATTCTCCTACACCAACACCTATAACTGATTTATACGGAATATTAAATTTACCATCAATAACACTAGTAGAGACTGTATCTCTAGGAGATTCTACACCAGTTGCACCATAAGTTAATGAATATAAATAATCGTTTCCAGTAACTTTTAAATCATTTCCTAACTTAAAAGTAGCACCAACATTTAAAATCAATTTGTTTTCTAATTGTTTTTGGTACTGCGTTCCTAACTTTACAGAAAAACCTTCTATTTCAGTAACCTCTTGATATTTAGTAGCCAAAGAAACATTAGCTCTTTGATTAATAATACTATTATCAATATTACCAAATCTATAATCTGCTTCAAATCCAACAGATAATCCTTTTATTACTCTAATTCCAAAGCTACTATAAATTCTATTTACACCTCCATTACCTGAAAAAAGTGAAACTTCAGAAATTTCTCCATCTGTATCTGTTAATGAATTTGACAAAGAATATCCAACAGAAGAAACTGGTTGCAATCCAAAAGAGAAACCTGCATTATTACCAATAGGAAAGCCTAATGCAAAATAAGACAAACTTGTAGAGTTTACATTTTGGTTCGTAGTAGCACTTTTTATTGATAAATCATTATTTAAAATACCAAAACTGTAGGTAGTATACCTTAGGTCTGCATACGCTGCAGGATTTGTAAAATTTAAATATTTATAGTGGTTAAAGGCAACACCAATACCTCCCATAGAACTTTGTTCTACAGTAGTTGTACTAAATTCTTCGCCAATACCAAAATAAGAATATGGTGATGAATTAGTTCTTTGCGCTAAAAAAGTAACAGAAGTTAAAAGTAAAAAAGCTACTAAAATCTTTCTAATCATTTGTTTTTGTTAAAAATCAATATTTCATTTAATCCTTCTAGGAGAAAATTTTGATGCGCAAATATGCTACTTTTTAATTGTTTAGACAAGAAATTTGTATCTCCTCCTGTTAAAACAACTGTTAAATGTATAAATTTATTTTTATATTGATTAATTACCCCTTCTATTTCTTGTAAAACTCCATTAACCACGCCAGAATTCATACTTTCTCGAGTATTCTTCCCTATAAAATCTTCTGGGTAATTTTTTTCTAAAAAAGGCAATTTACTAGTGAAAGTATTTAGCGCTTTATACCTCATTTCTATTCCTGGAGAAATTGCGCCACCAAAATACTCTGATTTATCATTTACAAAATCATAAGTGATACAAGTTCCTGCATCAATCACCAATATATTTTTTTCTGGAAACTTTTTTACGGCACCACAAACTAAAGCAATTCGATCTACACCCAAAGTTGTTGGAGTTTCATACAAATTGATAAAAGGGACTTTTGTTTCAGCCGATAAAATGATTAAATTAACAATCGATTTTAACTTTTCAATCTTTTTTTCTGATAAAAAACTCACCGAAGCCAAAATACCTTGTTCAATTTTATGTTTTTTTAAAAGTTTTTTAATTTCTGATAAAAAAATATTTTGATCAAAAAAAACAACATCCACAAGTGTATCTAACTCAAAAACAGCAACTTTTACTCTAGTATTACCCGCATCAATAATTAAATTCATCTTTTATTCGCTATGAGATTCAAAAATACAACACATTTTTTTAAAATTTTATTAGTTTATGTAAAAAAACATATTATATTTGCATCCGCTAAGGCAATGGTACCTTAGCTCAGTTGGTAGAGCAAAGGACTGAAAATCCTTGTGTCCCTGGTTCGATTCCTGGAGGTACCACAAAAAAATCCGAACATTTATTTGTTCGGATTTTTTGTTTTTAAAATGTATTTCAATCTATTTTAAGGGATCAAGCTCAATTGTTGTGTTTAGGCAAAAATTGTTGTTAAT
>TARA_R110001606_G_scaffold59103_4_pt1 | contig 19710 bp, 18 predicted proteins | sample TARA_R110001606 | Tara Oceans TARA_R110001606 (sample SAMEA4398315) | marine metagenome | biome: Polar Biome; feature: [SRF] surface water layer (ENVO:00010504); material: water (ENVO:00002006), including particulate matter (ENVO:01000060) such as... | depth 5 m | reverse complement strand
TTTTCTGAAAACTGACAAGTGAGCGATCATCCTGTTTCCTGGAACGGGGAAGCATATCTTTCGGTCGGGGAGATGCCAAAGCCCGGCGTAACGCTCAATACGGTTGGCGTCATTATTATACAAAAACAGTCTGCGCTCCGGCGGAAAGGCGGGCGCATTATTTATCACCCCTCAACAAGCATCTCCACACCCTATTTAATTGATCCATAAAAAGCCACATGCAGGAAGTATAGACACTCTCAGATCTGTGGCTGCTCAGGTTGCGTAAATAGATAGGCATCACCATGGTTGAATTAACAGGCTAGCAGCACAAAACAAGGTAACAAGTCTGGTAAAACAGGTGAATTTCACTACTCAACGAAAAGGACGCGCACTATGAACATCCTCATGGTTCTGACTTCCCACGACCAGATGGGCGACACTGGCCATAAAACCGGCTTTTGGCTGGAAGAATTCACTGCGCCCTATTATGTATTCCGCGACGCAGGCGCAAACATCACCATCGCATCGCCAAAAGGCGGTAAGCCACCGGTTGATCCCAACAGCGAAGCCGACGAAGCGCTCACAGACACTACCCGTCGTTTTCAGGAGGATGCACACGCCAAAGAATCGCTCGCCAGCACGAAAAAACTCAGCGATGTCGATATGAACGGGTTTGATGCGGTCTTCTACCCGGGTGGTCATGGCCCTATGTGGGACTTGGTAAACGATGAAAAATCTGTCGCTCTGATCAAAGCCGCTTACGAGCAAGGCAAAGTTATCGGCGCCGTCTGCCACGCACCCGCTGTTTTTAAAAATGTCGAGATCAAGCCGGGGCAGAACCTGGTTGGTGGTCGCAAAGTCACCGGCTTCAGCAACAGTGAAGAGGAAGCAGTTGGTCTTGCATCAATCGTACCTTTCTTGCTCGAAGACATGCTGAAGGAAAACACCGCAACCTACTCCAAGGGTGACGACTGGGCTCCGCACATTGTTGTAGATGGCAAACTGATTACCGGCCAGAACCCGGCTTCATCCGAGGGCGCTGCCAAGGCTGTGGTCCAGGCGCTGCAGCAAGGCTGAAATCCGTATTAGTGGCACCCGGCGAGGCAGCTTGCCTCGCCGGGGAACATTCACTCACACAATACTTCCGCCAATTAAGCCCCAAGTTCCGTCAGTCTGTGCTAACGTTTTGAAGAACATCTCAAAAGGCTGGCTTTTTTCATGAGTAATCCAAAACACACCCTTTTCTGGATGACCTTTTTTCTGGCAGTTGTTGCCGTCGTCGGCGTGTTGGTCCACAAACCTTTGGCCACCGCCTTTATGGCAAACTGGGTCTTCAACCTGTTAATCGTTGGCGTTTTGATTGTCGGCATCGGCCTCACTTATCGTCAGGTTTTCGTGTTATTCCCCGAGCTGCGCTGGATCGCCCAGTTCCGCACTGGTCATTCCGGCCTTTCGGTGTTGGAAGAACCCCGGCTGCTCAAGCCGCTGGCACGGCAGCTAGGCGAAGACTCCAAGCGTGATCGTTTCACCCTCTCTACCATGTCACTTCGGACGGTGCTCGATGGCATTCATTCGAGAATGGATGAGCAGCGCGAAATTACACGTTACTTTATCAACCTCCTGGTGTTTCTGGGGCTTTTGGGCACCTTCTGGGGGTTGCTGGGCACGATCAATGCGGTTGGCGAGGTCATTACCAACCTGGATATGGGTCAGGGCGACTTCGGCAAGGTATTTGCAGATCTTCAGACGGGGTTATTGACGCCCTTGCAGGGCATGGGTACGGCATTCAGCTCCTCGCTGCTTGGCCTTGGCGGCTCGCTGATTCTGGGCTTTCTCGACATTCAGGCCGGCCATGCCCAGAACCGTTTCTACGACGGGCTGGAAGAATGGCTGACCGGTGTGACCAACCTGCTCGACCCGTTCACCAGCAATGAACGCCAGCCATGATCGGATCCAGACGCCGGAGCCGAAGCACCACCAACGTCTGGCCGGGGTATGTAGACGCGCTCTCCGCCCTGCTGATGCTGGTGATTTTCATGCTGTTGATTTACGTGGTCAGCCAGCTTTTTCTGTCCCAAACGCTTTCAGACCGCAACTCTGAACTGGCCCGACTGAACCAGCGGCTGAATGAAATATCACAGCTGTTGGGGCTGGAACAGAGCAAAACGGAAGCCCTGGAGCAACAAATGCTCACCGTTCAGAGCAACTTCAGCGACAGCCTGGCCCAGAATGAAGACCTGCAGGATCGGCTGGACGCCTCCCGCAACCAGTTGATGCAACTAACCGCCGACGCCGAAGCGCGGACTGAAAGACTCGCGAACATGAACCAGGAGCTGGATGACAAGGACGAGCTTTCTGCCAGCCAGCAGAACATGATCCTGCGGCTATCCAATCAGATTGCATCACTCCAGAACCAACTGCGACAGATAACCGCTGCGCTGAAACTGCAAAAAGAAATGACGGGCGACAAGGAAGACGAACTGGAAAATGTCAGCCGACGCCTCAACACACTGCTGGCAGAGCGCATCAACCAACTGGAGCAGTACCAGTCCGAATTTTTCTCACGGTTGCGGAACATTCTGGCCGCGAATGAAAACATCCGGATTGTCGGCGACCGTTTCCTGCTGCCATCCGAACTGTTGTTCGCTTCTGGCTCTGCCCAACTGGGCGACGCAGGCAAGCGTGAGCTCGACAAGCTGGCCGGCGTGTTACTCGACGTGGTTAAAACGATTCCCGAAGACCTCGACTGGATTCTGCGCATTGATGGCCACACCGATCTGATCCCGATCAACACGCCGCAGTTCCCCTCCAACTGGGAGCTATCAACCGCTCGCGCGGTGGCGGTAGTCCGCTATCTTGCGAACCAGAACGTGCCACAAAACCGCATGGTCGCAGCCGGATTTGGCGAGTTCTTCCCGGTGGCCAAGGGCACAACACCGGGCGCCTTGCAGAAAAACCGGCGTATCGAAATCAAGCTGACAGATCGCTAGCCCAAGCCATGCTCCAAAAGAGCATTAACGGTGGCGGTGTAGGGGGCGTCGATACCGAGTGCTTCGGAACGGCGAAGCACTGCCCCCGCGATACTGTCCAGTTCCAGCGGGCGCCCCTTTTCCTTATCAACCAGCATGGAGGTTTTGATCGCGTTAAAGCTGGTGATCAACCCAAACATCTCGTCTACATCCTCCTTGCCAAGCTCGAGGCCGTCGACCTTTGCGGCAGCGGCCGTCTCTGCCATCATGCCGTACACAATCCGGCTGAATTGCGGGTGTCGCGTCAGACTCTGCGTGTCCAGCCCGGTAAGGGCCGAGATCGGGTTAACGCCGTTATTGATCACCAGTTTGCGCCAGAGCTCATAACGAATATCATCTGAAACCGCAGTAGGAATGCCAGCTTGTTCAAAGGCGTTTTGCAGGATTTCCAAAAGCGGGCGACGGGCGTCCTGTTCACCAGGAATGCAGGGCCACTCACCCATAACAATCTGAGCCACACCTTCTGCTTCAACAACACCTGGTTCAACAACATGGCCGCCGATGCGCACAGCCAGCCCTCCCAAAACGCGGCTTTCGCCAAGTACCCGGGCAATCATGGGCTCGTTGTCCACACCGTTCTGTAACGACAGAACCGGCACGTCACTTTGCGCCAGCCATGGGGCAAGCTCATTCAGAACGGCTTTTGTTGCGGTGGATTTGAGAGTAATAACAATTGCATCAAAATCGGCAGGTTGGTAATCCCGCATCAGAGCAGCATGATCGACAGCCGGTAGGTGGCGCTCTATCAACCGTTCTTGGTAGTGAACCACGAGACCCTTTTCCTGAAGGGCCGCAAGGTGCGCACCACGAGCTGTAAGTACAACCCGATGGCCGGCCTCCGCCAGCCTCGCGCCGTAATAACCGCCAATACCTCCTGCGCCGATCATGAGTATGCTGAGCATAATCAACAAACCTCTTTATCCAGTTTTCTCAATCTTCCAGCTTCCGGTGGTTAAGCGCCATCATGACAAGCATGCCGGTTTGCTGCACCACCAATGAACCAAAAGCGGCCTGATAGTCTGCTTTCTCGTAGCCCGGCCCGCAAGGTGCTGGTCAAAATGGCGGGACAGCAAGCCGACCGGCAACTGAACAAGAGCAAACACCAGAAAATAGGCACCGGTCAGCAATCCAAGCTGGCTTGCTGACAGACCCAGATCAACCACGAGTTCATCGGAGCTAACCCTTTTGCTAATTTTTGAGCCCGTGCACCATACTTGCGGTTCTAGAAGTGAATCACAGTCCGGATGCTCTTACCCTCATGCATCAACTCAAATGCCTGGTTGATGTCTTCCAGGGGCATTTCGTGGGTAATGAAAACATCCAGTGGGATTTCGCCCTTCTCTGCCTTTTCCACATAGCCCGGCAGTTCCGTACGTCCTTTTACGCCGCCGAATGCTGAGCCTTTCCAGACCCTGCCGGTAACCAGCTGGAATGGGCGGGTACTGATTTCCTCTCCTGCACCGGCCACACCAATAATAATGGATTCACCCCAACCCTTGTGACAGCACTCCAGGGCCGATCGCATCAACTTTACGTTGCCCACACATTCAAATGAATAGTCCACGCCGCCATCGGTCATTTCGATAATCACATCCTGGATGGGCTTGTCGTAATCTTTCGGGTTAACCACATCAGTGGCACCCAGCTGTTTGGCGATGTCGAATTTTCCGGGGTTAATATCAACGGCAATAATGCGGCCGGCCTTGGCCATTTTGGCACCGATAATCGCCGCCAGGCCAATGCCACCAAGGCCAAAAATTGCAACCGTTGCGCCTTCCTCAACTTTGGCAGTATTCAGCACCGCACCAATACCGGTAGTTACGCCACAGCCCAACAGGCACACTTTATCCAGAGGTGCTTCTTTAGGAATTTTGGCCAGAGAAACTTCCGGCAGTACGGTGTATTCCGAGAAGGTAGAGCAGCCCATGTAGTGATAAAGGGGCTCACCCTTGTATGAGAAGCGAGACGTGCCATCGGGCATCACGCCCTTGCCCTGGGTTGCGCGCACGGCACCGCACAGGTTGGTTTTGCCAGAGGTACAGAATTTGCACTCGCCGCACTCAGCGGTATACAGCGGAATTACATGGTCACCGATCTCAAGGCCTGTTACGCCTTCGCCCAGAGCTTCCACAATGCCGCCGCCTTCGTGGCCCAAAATAGTGGGGAACAGGCCTTCGGGGTCGGCACCGGAAAGAGTAAAGGCATCGGTATGGCAAACACCCGTTGCCACGATGCGAACCAGAACTTCGCCTTTTTGGGGCGGTGCAACATCCACTTCTACAATTTCCAGCGGCTGATTGGCAGCAAAAGCCACGGCGGCACGGGATTTAATCACAGGATATCTCCTTGCAGGCAGAGTTATGGTTAAAGAGCTAAGGTTAAAGCGTTACGGTTATTCCGGATACTGAGAGGTTGACGCGCTCTAGACGACCGGTCTAGTATGGCCACCATGACGACGAACAACACACGCAATCTCATCATCCAGACCGGCGCCGACCTTATCGGCACCAAGGGCTTTGGTGCAACCGGCATTAACGGCATACTGACGGTTGCTGGCGTGCCTAAAGGGTCGTTCTATCATTACTTTAGCAGCAAAAATGACTTCGGCCTTGCGATCATCGACACCTTCGCCGAGGAATACGATGCTAAGCTGGAGCAGATTCTCACTGACAGTAGCCGTTCCTGTGTTGATCGCCTGCGCGCATACTTCGATACCGGCTTTGACAACATGGCAAGCTGCAACTGCGCCCGTGGCTGCCTCATTGGCAACCTTGGCCAGGAGCTTGCGGGCCAGAATGAGATGTTCCGTGTGCGGCTGGAAAAGGTGTTCTCCGGCTGGGAAAAGCGCTTGGAACGCTGCATTGCCGAGGCACAAACCGCCGGCGATATTGGTACCGACATTGCCCCTTCAGATGCCGCCAGTTTCTTGCTGTCGGGCTGGGAAGGCGCAATCCTGAGATCCAAAGTTGTGAAATCAACTGAGCCGATGGAACGGTTTGTCCGAGTGTTTTTCACCCAATGTCTTGGCATTGGCTGATTTTTTTTCGCATACTTACTAGTAGACTGGTCTAATTAAAATTTATTAATCCGAAAAGAGACTATTTTATGAGCAACCAAAAACCGAATGATCCATTATTTCAGTCGTTGAATATGGGCGGCCTTACACTGCCTAACCGGGTTCTGATGTCTCCACTAACCCGTTCACGCTCAAGCCAGCCGGGCGATATCCCGAATGACATGAATGCCCACTACTACCAGCAACGAGCCAGTGCCGGATTGATCCTGAGTGAAGCAACTCAAATCTCACCGCAAGGCAAAGGCTACGCTTTCACACCGGGCATTCACTCTCAGGAACAGATTAATGGCTGGAAAAAGGTTACCGGCGCCGTCCACTCCGTCGGTGGTCGCATCCACATGCAGCTATGGCATGTGGGCCGCATTTCACACCCGGAATTACAGCCAGACGGTAACCAGCCAGTCGCCCCCTCAGCTATCAAACCGGAAGGTGCCAAGACCTTTATCAGTGCAGACTCCGGCATGGTAGATGTGCCCGAGCCCCGCGCACTGGAAACCCACGAGATAGCCGGCATTGTTGAACAGTATCGCCAAGGCGCACTGAACGCGCAGAAAGCCGGATTTGACGGTGTTGAGGTTCACGCCGCCAATGGCTATCTGTTGGACCAGTTCTTAAAAAGTGGCAGCAACCATCGCACCGACGAATACGGCGGCTCTATGGAAAACCGTCTGCGCCTGCCGCTGATGGTCATTCAGGCTGTGATTGATGTGTGGGGCAAAGATAAGGTGGGCGTTCGTATTAGCCCAACCGGCAGCTTTAACGCCATGCACGATGACAACCCGATTGAGACCTTTGGCGCCTTTGCCAAACACCTGAACGACCTGGGAATCGCGTATCTCGAGGTGGTTGAGGACTCGTTCCAGGGTAATCACGCCAACGGTCGCCCGGAAGAAGTTATCGAGGCGATCCGGGTCGTTTACAAGGGCACCTACATCGCCAACGGCGCCTACACAGCCAAGGAAGCCCGCACACGCATCAGCGAAGGCCGTTGCGATCTGGTCACCTTCGGCCGTCCGTTTATTGCCAACCCGGATCTGCCAGAGCGCTTCCGCGAGAATGCGCCTCTCAACGAGTGGGATGACAGCACCTTCTACGGAGGCGGTGAGCACGGCTATACCGACTACCCCACACTGGAAGAACTTGAAACTATTGCCTGATCAGCATTTTTTGATCCAAACAGGAGAAATACTATGAGTAACACTAACGATCCGATTAACAGCAAGGTTGTCATCATCACAGGTGCCAGCAGCGGTCTGGGCGAATCCACCGCCCGTCGCCTGGCCGACCGAGGCGCCAAACTGGTACTGGCAGCCCGCAGAGAAGACCGCCTGAAGTCTTTGGCCGACGAGCTGACGGCAAAAGGTGCCGAAGTCCTGTGGCAGGTCACCGATGTCACCGACCGCAAACAGGTAGAAAGCCTTGCGGCATCGGCCAAGGAAAAATTTGGCCGTATCGATGTCCTGATCAACAACGCTGGCCTTATGCCGCTGGCACCGCTGGATGCTCTCAAGGTAGACGAGTGGGAGCAGATGATAGATGTCAACATCAAGGGCGTTTTGTATGGCATTGCTGCCGTGCTGCCGACCATGCGGGAGCAGCACAGCGGGCACGTGATCAACCTCTCGTCGGTAGCTGGCCACAAGCTGTTCCCGGGCGGTGCGGTTTACTGCGCAACCAAATACGCGGTCAGGGCTCTGTCTGAAGGCTTGCGCATGGAAGCCGGTGACGAAATCCGCAGCACCAACATTTCACCGGGTGCAATAGCCACCGAACTGACCAGCACCATCACCGATCCCAATGCAGCGGAAGCGGCGGAAGAGCTCTACAAGGTCGCCATCGACGCCGACGCGGTTGCCCGCGCCATTGTCTACGCGATTGAGCAACCGCATGACGTGGATATCAACGAGATTATCCTGCGTCCTACAGCGCAAGAGATGTAAATCTGCGTTCCGGTTGAGATCTGTCCGGATAACCTTTTCAACTGCCCGAAGCGTATCACTTTGATCGTTAGGGCGGTTAGGAGGGCCTGTTTCGTGACATTATACAGACCGGCCATCCATCGTTTTCCAACAGAGGACACTTGTTCATGGCTCTGTTCAGCCAGAAGAATGCGCGCAAACAGTTGAATGCCGAAGCAGAGAAGGTAAACCGTGCCGACCTGGAAGCTTTACTGGAACGACAGAAATCCATAGAGGAAAAGGTCAAAGGCAGTGGCAAGCTGAAGCGGTTCAGCGCCGACATCAAGCTGATGTTTTCCATGATTCGGGACTACTGGAACGGCAGCTACCGCAACGTTCCCTGGAAGAGCATCGCCGCCATGGCCGGCGCGCTTATATACGTGATGAATCCGCTGGATTTCATCCCCGATCTGATTATTGGATTTGGCTTTCTGGACGACGCCGGCGTGGTTGCACTGTGTTTGAAGCTGGTCGAATCTGATCTGCACAAGTACGCAGCCTGGAAAGAGACTAAAGAAGAAGTTGGGCAATCTGCACAAGCAGATTGATTGAATAATGAACTGCGGGTAATCGCAGATTTATTTTCCTTCGTCAGCTTTGCACTAACCGAAAGCATTTCGGAGTTTTCCATTGTCGCCTGAAAATGGCCAGCACTACCAAAGGCGAAAGCAATTGAGAGGACTTTATCTGCGGTGCCAAGGTAGAACTCACTTAACACGATAATCCCAATATAAATCAGGACTGGTTACTAACTGTCATCACCCACCCTGGAAAACAGCCCCAGGCGATGGAAGAAGAAGGTGATTCCGAACCGACCACCTCTAACAATGCCTTCAGTGCTATTCCCACCAACAAATCCTGGCGCCCCCGGTGCGACCACCGCCTACTGGTGGACGGCCCGCAAGTCGCCATTGTTACGGGACCGGAAGGCGAAGAAATCCATTGCGGAAAATTCGGCCGGGTGAAAGTACGCTTCCCTTGGGACCGCTATAGCGAGAATAATGAACACAGCAACACCTGACCCCGAATCAACCGGGGCTGAGCCAGTGGTTAGTATGGCTTTACAGCGTTGCCCCGGATCAGAAACGAAGTGATTCTCTCCTTCCTTGACGGCGATCCCGATCAATCCATCATCACCGGTCGTACTTGCCACGTCACCAACACACCACCCTGAAAACCCAGACCCACAAGGGCGAAGGTGGCAAGGAACTGCGCTTTGAAGACGAAGTCGATAAAGAACAAATTTACATTCACGCCCAGAGAGATTTGGACCTGCTTACTGAAAACAACCGCACCGAAGTCATCATGAATGACAGCCATCTGACGATTGAGAATGATCACTTCAGTCACACAAGAAACAACAGTCACACCACAGTAGATGGCGAAAAGCGGAAACAGACCGGCAAAGGGACGTGGCCGACGAGCAGAAGACGACCATTTGCTAGGTGGATAGGGTTTGTGGAACGCTTACTTGCGTTCTTGTTCGTGATTTTTATGATCACAAAATTCTTAATAAACACAACGAAATTTACCTTCTAAATATTTAATATATTTAATGTTAACGCTATATTTAAAAAGTTGCCGACATGGTAGCTCACTTTAAAACAATTAAATAATAAACAAGCTCGGAGAAAACAATGAAAACAAATAACATACAACTGGCGTTATCCATTGCAGCGGCATTAGCAAGTACTACTGCATTAGCTGACAGTGATACGCAAGAATTAGAACAACAACTGTATGAGTTGAAAAAAGAATTCTCAGAGTTAAAAGAATCAAGTATTTTCAATCTAGAGTTCGGTGGTCGAGTTCAGGTTGACTACGACTACTTTGAAGGTGCCTATAATGCCGATAATGGCGGTGATCCAGGCAGTGATTTTTTCCCTCGTCGTATTCGTACCTACGTAGAGAGTGAGCACGGTGATTGGGATCATAAATTATTACTTGATTTTGCCGAAGATAGTGGTGAAATTGTTTTGGCACGAGTACGTTACAACGGTTTTGGTAACGGTCTAAAAGTGCAAGTTGGTAAGTTGCGCGAAGATATCTCTTTAAACGCACTAACCAGTAGTAAATACATTAATACTATATCGCGTAGCTCGCTGGCAAATAGCATGTCGCCTTTCTTCCAATGGGGCGCATCAGCTTATCAATACTTTAAAGATACTGGCTTTCGCTATGCCGTTGGCGTTTATAAAAACGAAGCATTTGGTGCCAATGGTGAAAATGATGACGATGGCTCGTTAGCGCTCTCTTTAACGGGTCGATTAACTTGGCAACAAGATTTAAAAAATGGCGTATTACATCTTGGCGGCTGGTATTCGAAACGCGATATGGGGGGGCGTGAGTTAACGGGGTCCTTGGCGCGAGGTGAAATACGGAATACAAATACACGGTTATTAAATTACGCCGCAGGCGGTAATTTAGTGCGCTTGAACAGCCTTCAACAAGCAGGTTTAGAGGCTGCATATCAGCATAAAGGCCTGACCTTAGAGGCCGAATACGCGGCCCGTGAATTAGATACTGTCGACCCAACGTCAGTATTAGATGGCGAACGCTATGACGGTTATAGCCTATCAGCGAGTTACTTTTTAGGTGGTTTTCAAAAACAGTACTCTAAAGGCTCTGCGGTATTTAAGCAGCCAAAAGGAGTTGAAAATGCATGGGAATTAGTCGCTCGCTTAAGTAATACCGATGCAACATCAGGTACACAAGGTACTGAATTAACAACCTATACCTTGGGTACAAGCTACTACTATTCAGAACAAATTAAACTCATGTCGAACCTTATTTATTCAGAAGTGGACGGCCCAGGTGTGAATGATTTGGTAGGCGATGAAGATAACGGCTTTGGTTTTACCGCACGTATTCAATATTTATTCTAGGGAAGGTCTGAATAATCCTCGATTTTCGTCAGCATCTGCGCATTCTGATCGAACGTGAACACCGGATAGCCTAATGCAATACCCGCCTCGATTTTTACATGGGAGGGTGTTCACGTTCAGCCAATTCGCTTTTTCGTTTTCTCCTCGATTCTCCGTGCAAGTTCAGTCTGTGGGCATTGTGCATTAGTCGGTCCAGGGTGACATCAGGATCGTGGTTGTAGGCTACCAGATAGGTCTTGATCGAAGCCCCAAGTTCACGAGTGCTACGATGAGAGCTTCGTTTGATCCACCGCAGGTACGGTTCCGTATACGGCGGTTCACTGTTGGCTCTGAAGCCGGTTCATCGTATCCAGCCGTCCAGCGCTTCTACCGAGCGCTTTGAGTCGGTCAGGCGATAGTAGTTCGCCCACCCTCGTAGCACCGGCTTTAGCTTCCGGATGGTGGTTGGCAGCGACTGCCCCCGTGATCGTTTGAGCAACTGGCACTTTTCTCCGTGTTGGCCTTCAAGCGCAGAGGCGTTTCCAGCTAGTGGTTCTCCTTACCGGGCCCACCGATGACCTGCACCCCCAGGTCATCGGGCCAGCACCGCCTGTACCGGAACAGCGCCCGTCAAGGCGCTACGCGCCATGCCTGGCGCACCAAACAAAAAAACACCGGGCAGGGCCCGGTGCAACATCACTCATTTATCCGCCATAGCAGGTTATCGGAGCGCCTAATCGCTCGTCGGCCCTTCCTTGATGGCAGAGCGCATGCGCTGGCGCAGTAACGGCCCGAACACAGTCGGCAACACCAGGCCCAGACCGGCCACCAGCCACAAACCAATGGCCAGAGGGCTTGACCATAGAGTCATCCAGTCGCCGTCTGACAGAATCAGCGCGTGGCCCAGGTTTTTCTCCATCTCCGGCCCCAACAGCAGGCCCAGAATAATGGGCACCATGGGAATATCCAGCTTGCGCAGAATGAACCCGCCAACCCCGAACACAATCATGAAGTACAGATCAAAGGTGCTGTGGCTTATGGAGTAAATACCCACAAACGCCACCATGGTCACAATCGGCAGCAGGTACATCGGCGGCACGGATAACAGCCGCACAAATACTCCGATCATCGGAATGTTCAGCACGAGCAGCAATACGTTACCGATCAACAATGCAGCGATCACGCCCCACACAATGTCGGCGTTCTGGGTGAACATCAACGGTCCTGGCGTGATGTTCAGGGAAATCAACATGGCCAACAATACCGCTGTGGTACCACTGCCTGGCACACCCAGAGTCAACATCGGCACCAGAGCGCCAGACGCCGCGCCATTGTTCCCTGCTTCCGGCGCCACTACGCCCCGAATATCACCTTCGCCAAAGCGGCCTTTTTTTCCCAACACTGATTTTTCCAGGGTGTAGCTGATGAAGCTGCCTAGCGATGCACCGGCACCCGGCAAAACCCCGGCAATAAAGCCCAGTAAGCCACCACGAAGCTGGGTAGGAAGTGTTGACACAACTTCTTTAAAGGTCAACGTCAGCTTGCCCACTTCCACTTTGCGGCGGCCTTTGCCCATTCGTGCTTCTACAAAAAACAGCAGCTCGGATATGGCAAACAGACCGACAATCGCCAGAATGAAGTCGATGCCTTCATACAGCTCCAGCACACCACCGGTGTAACGCTGGGTGCCGGTGGAGATATCGATACCCACGGTGGAGATCATGATACCCAACGCCGCGGCAATCACCGTTTTCATCGGGTTTTTACCCGTTATACCGCCCAGGGTGGCGAACGCCAGCAAAAACAGAGCGAAGTATTCCGCCGGCCCGAAGGTCAACGCAAAGCGCGCCAGCACAGGCGCCAGCATGATCAGCCCGATGGTACCAATCAGGCTGCCCGCAAAAGACGCAATCGCCGAAATGGCCAGGGCATCCGCCGCACGACCTTGTTGCGCCATGGGGTAGCCGTCCAGGCAGGTCATCATGGCCGGCTCATCGCCCGGAATGTTCAGCAGAATGGAGGAAATCCGCCCACCGTACATGGCGCCGGCGTACACCGACGTGAGCAGAATCATCGCGGTTTCCGGTGGCAGTCCCAGGGTGAAGGCCAGCGGAATCAGAATGGCAACGCCATTAGCCGGGCCCAGGCCAGGCAAGCAGCCAATCAGGGTGCCCACAAAGGCGCCGAACAGCGCAAACATCAGGTTGTAGGGCGTTAACGCCACGGCAAACCCGTCTATCAAAAAGCCAATGGTCTCCATGGTCAGAAGCCTCCCAACAGGCCGGTGGGCAGACTCAACGACAGGCCATAATTAAACAGCCCAAACACCACGATGGCGCTGATCAAACCGGTTACAAATGCCCGCGTTGGTGGTGCGCCCATGCGCCAGCTCATGGTGCCAACGGCCAGGGTAGTGGAAATAATGAAGCCCAAGGGTTCCAGCAGCAGCGCATACACCACCAGTACGATGATCGAGATCACCAACTCCAGAGCCGATTTGCCCAGCGGCCACTGGGCATCGGGATCCGGTTTGATCATTAGATACAAACTGCTCCCCACCAGCACGACAGCCAGGATGGTGGGAAAGGTTTCAGGCCCTACCCCCTCGGCACCGCCGAAGGGTTCAGGCCATTGCTGCGCTACCCAGCCGTAGGCAACCGCCAGCACCAGCAGGCACAAGCCCAGAATACGGTCGCTCATGCTGGTCATTTCAACAGACCGATTTCCCGGGACAGGTTTTCAATGTCCTGTACCTGATTGGTTACAAAGCTCTCAAACTCGCCGGCTTTGGGGTGAAACGGAATCAAACCATTGCTTTTCATCACCGCTTTCCACTCTTCGCTGGCGTACAGGGTGTCGATCGCCTCTACCCAGTACTGCTGGGCTTCTTTGGAAGCGCCTTTGGGCATATAGAAACCGCGCCAGTTAGGGCCAACCGCATCAATACCCTGCTCTTTAGCGGTCGGAATGTCGCTGAACTTACCCGGCAGACGCTCTTCGGCTAGCACCGCCAGCACACGCAAATCACCGGACTCCATAAAGCCGGTGGCTTCAGACACATCACCGGTGAAGGCATCCACCTGACCACCCACCACCTGGGTCATGGCTTCGCCGCCGTTGTTGTACGACAGGTAAGGAATGGACGGCAGTTTTTCAGCGCCCGCCGCTTTTGCCGCGATCAGCACTTTCAGGTGATCCCAACCGCCGCGGGCACTGCCGCCGGCAAATTTGACCGCGCGTGGGTTTTCTTTCAGCGCGTCCATCAACTGGTTCAGGTTTTCATACTTGGAATTTTTGCTCACGGCGATAATGCCGTAGTCTGCACCCAGCGCACCGATCCACTTCACCATGGAAGCATCCATGCCCGGGAACTGCTTTTGCGCCAGGCGAGTGGTGGTGGCGGTCGATGCCGCAACGATCAGCTTGTCATCGTTTTTACGCTTGCTGACGGTATGGGCATAAGCCACGCCGCCACCGGCACCGGCCATATTCACAGTTTGTACCGAGCCCTCTACCAGCTTGAGCTGCTGCATCACATTGCCGACGCTGCGGCAGGTAAAGTCCCAGCCACCGCCCGGATCAGCCGGTGCCAGGCATTCCACTTTACCGCTGGGCTGCCACGCCATAGCAGACATGCTGAAGGCGGCTGCAGCCGCAAATACCAGAGTTCGTTTGATAAACATACACATCGCCTCATTGTTGTTTTCAGAAAGAAGAGTAAAAGGCAATGCGTAGTTGCTGAAGCTTGCGGGCGTAATGCATATAAGAAAACTACTGTGCATTATGTACATAAAATTTACGAGCAAACAGTGTAGCCGTGTTTTACTCTGATCAAACCGGGCGCGCGGCGCTGATGAATGAATCTAACAAAAGCCTATGCCTGCAAAACGACGCACAAAACTCAAAACCCGCATGATTCTCACCCTAGGCCTAGTGAGTGCGCTGCAAGCGGTGTTCATTGGCGTGTTTGCCGGTTACTACCTGAGCGAATCCTTGTACAACGAAATTGGCCAGCGTGCGTTGATGGTGGCCAAGACCATTGCCGCCAGCCCCACAGTTATCCGTGGCATCCAGCAACGGGACGTTGGCGCCCTCAACACCCTCACCCACACTCTGGCCACCACCAACGAAGCCTTGTTTATCGTGATTGGTGATCACAACGCCGTTCGCCTGGCACACCCCTCACCCGAACGCATTGGCCGCTCCATGGCTGACGACGAGGGCGACTACGGCCGCCGCGCACTGGTGGAGGGCCAAGGCTATATCTCCCGCGCGCTGGGCAATCTGGGCGAATCCATGCGCGGCAAAGCACCGGTGTTCGAGCCTGCCAGCGGCGCTATTATTGGCATCGTGTCGGTGGGTTACAGTGTGCGCCAGGTGGAAGCCACGGTGCAGCGTTATAATTTCGTGCTTTACGGGATTCTCGGCATCGTCTTGCTAATCAGTATTCTGGCGGCAGTGGTGATTGCCAGCCGTTTCAAGCGCGCCATTTTTGGCCTGGAACCGGAGGAAATCGCAGGTCTGTTCCAGGAACGCAGCGCCACCTTACAATCGGTGCGCGAGGGCATCATTGCCATCAACCGCGACGGCATTATCACCACGGTGAATCGCGCCGCTCTGACCACCCTGGGGCTAAACTCCGACGTCCCGGTGGCCGGGCGCCCAATTTGGGAAATACTGCCAGAAAGCGATCTAATGTCGGTTTTGGCCACCGGCACACCGGATTTCGATCGCGAAGTTTGGCTACGCAACCGCCAGATGGTGGTCAACCGGTTGCCCATGCGCCAGGGCGACGACATCATTGGCGTGGTGGCCAGCTTTCGCCTGCGCAACGAATTGGATCAGGTTAGCCAGCAACTGACCCGCATCCAGCAATACGCCGACACCCTACGCAGCCAGACCCACGAATATTCCAACAAGCTGCACACCATCGCCGGGCTGATTCAGTTGGGTGCTTACACCGACGCTCTGGGCCTGATCGGCAGCGAAGTCAGCAGCCATCAGGCGCTGATCCATCTGCTGCTGGAAGCCGTTCCCGACCCCATTATTGCAGGCTGCCTGCTGGGCAAACACAACCGTGCGCGGGAAATGGGCCTGCACCTGGATATAGATCCGCACAGCCAGATGACCGATCTGCCGGACAACCTGCCCCGCGAGCAACTGGTGAGCGTACTGGGCAATCTGATTGATAACGCTCTGGAAGCCACCCGCCACCACACCGGCGCCCACGGCCGGGTGCAACTGTCGATGACCGATCTGGGCCATGAGCTTATTTTCGAGGTAGAGGACCAGGGGCCGGGCATTGCTCCAGAGGTGCATCACAGAATCTTTGAAAAGGGCGTTACCAGCAAAGCCGGCGGCGAACACGGTTTCGGATTGCACCTGGTGGCCCAGTTTCTGGACGTCTGGGGCGGCTCGGTAACGGTGGAAAACCTGAGCACCTCCGGCGGCAGCCGTTTCACTTTATACTTACCAAAAACATCCACCGGTAGGAGCCAGCCTTGACCCCCATCCGACTTCTGATTGCTGAAGACGACCGCCAGATTGCGGAAATTCAGCGCCGCTTTATCCAGCGCCTGGAGCAGGTTGAGCTGTGCGGTATCGCCCACACCCTGGCCGATGCACGGGAACAGGCCGACGTGCTGCAGCCCGACCTGATCCTACTGGACGTGTACTTTCCCGATGGCAGCGGACTGGATTTGCTGCGGGAATTGCGCGCCAGTGGCCGCAGCAGCGATGTGATCCTGATCACCGCCGCTAAAGAAGTCGACACCTTGCGCAGCGCGCTGCGCGGCGGGGTGTTTGATTACATTCTGAAACCGCTGGTGTTTGAGCGCCTGGAAGAAGCCATCAATCGCTTCTGCGATCATCTTGAGCGCCTGTCAGCGCTGAAGCATTTGGGCCAGAACGAGGTCGACGCCTTGCTCCCGCGCAACGTTGACGACAGTGGTAACGACAGCCATCATCGGCTGCCCAAAGGTATTGATGTGATCACGCTGGACAAGATTCGCCAGGTAATTGCTGACGGCAAGCCCTGGAGTGCAGAGGAAGTGGGTCGCGCCATGGGTGCGTCACGCACCACGGCCAGGCGCTACCTGGAATACCTGACCGGCACAGGAACCCTGGCGGCCGAGGTTAGTTACGGCAGTATTGGCCGACCGGAGCGGCGCTATCAAATGCAGCGCCTACCGACCTGAGCGATATCCTGCCTGGCTCGATAATTCCAGCCAAGCAGAACAGCAACCCGTTACAACTGCTTCTGCGCCCGCGAGAAATGCGCTCAGGGTCCGATCACTTCCGGCAGCACGCTGAAGAACGGGTGTCCCGCTCATACGTTTTGACGCCCGCGCCGGGTTAGGCCAGCCTGCGCAGCCATTGCGCCACAGCCTGCCCGATTTCGACCGGAGAGTCTTCCTGGACAAAATGGCTGCCCTTGACGGTGACTTCGGTCTGGTTGGGCCAGCTTCGGCAAAACTCCCTTGGTCGTCCGGTCAGGATGGAACCCGGATCGCAGTTGATAAACAGTTTCGGCAGGTCGGCATTGGATGCCAGCCATTTTCCGTAGCTCTCCACCAGCGCCGCCATGGCGGCAGGTTCGCCGTCAATCGGGATTTGTCTGGGCCAGTTAAGGGTGGGCTGCCGGTCGTCAGGCTGCGTAAACGGCGCGCGGTAATGATCCATTTCGGCTTCGCTTAACGTGCGCAGAACCGAGTTGGGCAGCACACCTTCAACGAACAGGTTACGTTTCAGGACGAGCTCCTCGCCTTTCTCCGACCGGAACCCCTGGAATATGCCACGCGCACTCTCGGGCCAGTCCTCCCAACGTACCGGGCATACGATCGCTTCCATATAGGCAATGCCACGCACGCATTCGGGGTGCTGCTGCGCCCAGTAAAACCCCAGGCCGCTGCCCCAGTCATGCAGAACAAGCGTTACCTTGCGGTTGGCACCTAGGGTCTGCAACAGACCGTCCAGATAATCGTATGCCACCTGGAAGGAGTAGCGGTCAGGACCCTCGCTGGCAGGCAGTTTTTCAGAGTCGCCCTGGCCGATCAGGTCGGGAGCGATAACCCGCCCCAAGTCTTGTAATTGTGGGATAACGTTGCGCCAAAGGTAGGACGATGTCGGGTTGCCATGCAGCAGGACAATGGGATCACCCTCGCCAGTGTCCACGTAGGCCAGCTGTCTGCCTTTGACGGTGGCATAGTGTTTTGCATGGGGCATGTCGGGGCTAATCATAAACACTCCTTACGCGTGGTCAGATTAAGTCGAAGTGGCTCCGTCAGCATAAGACAGTCTCCCTTTGGGGAGCAATCACCCGACGATATCCACCCTATAACCATTAGCCCGGGGGAGTGTTCGGGTTCGAACTCAGGGCAGAATTCAAACGGTACTAATAGCGGGTAACCACCAGGGGGCCACACTACCGCCCAATTCAGTGCACGTTTAAGAAATGTGCATTCATTAAGTGCAGAAATGTTGTTCAAGCCCTCAATTTGACGCCTCGGTATCCTGCCAACCCCCCAATTTCATTGATCTGCATTGTTCTGGAACATTTATTGCTTATTCTGCACTCTACTAATGCACGCACAGCCCGCCAAAGGCTGATAACCAGAACATCAGGAGAGCAAACCTGTGGACCTCACGAGTGCAGTACACACCCTGACTGAAAGCGCCAACACATTGTTCATTCTTATCGGCGCCATCATGGTACTGGCGATGCACGCCGGCTTTGCCTTCCTTGAAGTGGGCACGGTGCGACATAAAAACCAGGTCAACGCCCTGGTTAAAATCATGACCGACTTCGGCGTCTCCGCAGTGCTCTATTTCTTTGTCGGTTACTACATAGCCTACGGCAGCCATTTCATGGTCGGAGCCGCTGAACTTACAGCCAATAACGGTTACGAACTGGTCAAGTTCTTCTTCCTGATGACCTTTGCCGCAGCGATCCCGGCCATCGTCTCCGGCGGCGTTGCCGAGCGCGCAAAGTTCTACCCCATGTTGATCGCTTCCGGCCTGATTGTCGGGCTGGTTTATCCGTTCTTCGAGGGACTGATCTGGAACGGTAACTATGGTTTTCAGAGCTGGCTGGAGAACCAGTTTGGTGCCGCATTCCATGACTTCGCCGGCTCCGTTGTGGTGCACGCTATGGGTGGCTGGGTCGCACTGGCCGCTATCCTCCTGCTTGGCGCCCGAAAAGGACGCTATCGCAATGGCCGCGTGGTGGCCTTTGCCCCATCGAACATTCCTTTCCTGGCTCTGGGTGCCTGGATCCTGACCGTCGGCTGGTTTGGCTTTAACGTCATGTCTGCGCAGACCCTTGATGGCATCAGTGGTCTGGTAGCTGTGAACAGTCTCATGGCTATGGTTGGTGGCATTCTGGTCGCCATGGTGGTGGGCAAAAAAGATCCCGGCTTTATTCACAACGGGCCACTGGCCGGCTTGGTCGCTGTGTGCGCAGGCTCCGACCTTATGCACCCCGTTGGTGCTCTTGTTACAGGCGCCGTAGCCGGCGGTGTTTTCGTTTATCTGTTCGAATGGGCCCAGGACAAGATCGAGCGCCTGGATGATGTTCTGGGCGTGTGGCCTCTGCATGGCGTTTGTGGTGTCTGGGGCGCAATTGCCTGCGGTATCTTTGGTCAGGAGGCCCTGGGCGGACTCGGTGGTGTAAGCCTGATGTCCCAGATCATCGGCGCCGTTGCAGGCGTGATCGTGGCCTTTGTTGGCGGCTTTATCGTCTATGGGGCGGTGAATGCCATCTCAGGCCTGCGCCTGACCGAGGAAGAAGAGTTCAACGGTGC
>TARA_R110001606_G_scaffold297277_1_pt1 | contig 19735 bp, 40 predicted proteins | sample TARA_R110001606 | Tara Oceans TARA_R110001606 (sample SAMEA4398315) | marine metagenome | biome: Polar Biome; feature: [SRF] surface water layer (ENVO:00010504); material: water (ENVO:00002006), including particulate matter (ENVO:01000060) such as... | depth 5 m | reverse complement strand
GCGAAGACCCCGAAGCGCGATGGTCCGGGGCGGGTATCTCCGTTAGGCCATTACACGCTGCGCATGTGGTGTCGCAGCTTGCGGACGCCGGCTACAGCATCGTGCCCAACGGTGCAGCGCCGAAACGACACCGCGGCATTGAGCCAGACACCGAAATGGGTGGCGTCGCGTGCAGCGAATGCGGCTGGCACCTTTCGGGCCGAACCGTCGACAACGACACCCAGGAACGGCACCACCGCGAACACTCTGCTGCCGCTGAGGGGGAGAAGCCATAAGCGGAGATAACCACAACGGAATGAGACACGCATGGGTGCGATAGAAACCGCCTACGAATCAACACACCGCCCCACAGACGAAAAAATTCTGATCGCCGCGCTAACCAATTTTTCGCTGCGTGCAGATGTCCGGGAAGTCCTCGCAACATTGAATCCCGACGACTTCTACAACAGCATGTACGGCGACATCTGGCGGGAAGCACGAACCCTCGCAGAAGACTCCCGCATCATGACACTCGAAGCCTTGAAATCCCGCTTCGAGAAAACACACAAAGACCGCGAGGGTGAGCCTCCACAGTGGCGCGTCCTAGAGCAATCATACGGTCAGCCTGTCAGGTTGGTGGAAGTGCAGCGGGGCGCTCAGCTTGTCTCTGAGGCGGCAAAGAACAGGCGTCTCGTTGATGTACTTAAACGCGTGGCGGATACGATTTGCGAGTCTGAGGATTATGAATCGCCGCTAGGTGTCGCGCACACCGGTTTGAGCGAATTGGATGATGCGGAGAAGTCGGATGATGCGACCTCGATTGAATCGGGTGTCGACAGTTTCTGGGAGTCTGTGAACTCGCCTGAGCTTGCAGCCGAAACAGTTATCGCAACACCGTGGCCGGACATCAATGAAATGCTGAATGGTGGCGTAGCTAAGAAGCGATTGTATGTGTTCGGCGCGGAATCGGGCGGCGGAAAATCCCTCGCCATGCTCAATGTCGCGTCTGAGGCGGCAATGAATGGCTACAAGGTCGCAATATTCAGCATCGAAATGGATACGGCTGAGGTGACATCCCGGCTAATCGCGAGCACTGGACGTTTCCCATACTCCAGGATCAGCCAACGTGACATTCCGGAAGACCAGCTTGCGCGGGTCCAGGAAATCACCGAGTCACTGCGCGACAAGCACATCACAATTTACGATCAGTCGGACGTGTCGATGCAGTTCATTCGGCAGCAGTGTCTGGCGTTGAAGCGGTCGCAGGGACTTGACCTTGTGGTCGTGGATTACATTCAGATCGTTTCGCCGGAGGCGGGTGGTTCTCGGGATACGTCGCGGGAGCAGCAGGTTGGGGAAATTGCGAAGCGCATGAAAGTTTTGGCCGGCGAGGTTGACTGTGCGTTTCTTACAGCGAGCCAGCTCAATGATAACGAGCAAGGCAATCGGCCGTCTATGCGTTCTCTGCGTGAGTCTAAGGCGTTGGGTATGCACGCTGACGCGGTAATCCTTTTGCATCATGAGAAAGAGCGTGGGCATAGGACTGGGTCGGTGGACTTGATGCTTGTGAAGAATCGAGTGTCCCGCGAGGGATCGGTGTCTAAAGAGTTTGCGTCTCATCAGGCGCGTATCGGCAACCTAGGAGAAATGTGACATCAAGAATATTGAAGTCCGCGCTCATGTCGTTGTCGGACGATCTCATGGACAGTATCTACGACTTGGAGCAGGTGCACGGGCATTCTGGGTTTCACCGGGATTTAGAGCTTTGGTTTGGCGATGAGGTAGCGGATATGTACGAGGATTGGAAGATTGATGACAACTGAGAAAATCGTGTTTTGGCAGCCTGATACGGGCAGGCTTCCCGTTCTCGTGGGGGAGTTGCTGCCTGAGAGTGGCGGTGAGGTTGCGGGTTCGCGTCGGGTGAAGCGTTGGGGTCGTGTGGAGCAGGTGGAGGAACACTTGCTGCGCGGTCCTGGCGCTGAGGCTGCGGTGGAGGCGCGACTTCGCCGGAACCCCGAGGCATTGGCGGCGTTAGAAGCGTTTGCGAAGTCGGAACTTGTGGCGGTGAAGGTTTGATCGACTACATGCGGTCCCTGCCACAAACTCCGGTAGGCATCGGTTGGCGTCTGTCATGGATGGATATTGAGCAGAAATCGACGCTGGTTATCGAACTACACGCTCACGACGAATGCGTGCACCGAAAAAAGCTTGCAGTTGATCTTTACGGCGCTGAGGGCGTTCGCGAGACTGGGCAATGGATGCTCAATAAGTGGCTTGCGATTCCCAAAGACTCGACGGTTTGGGATGGCGAGGAGCAATGGCTGTGATTGATGGTGTGTTGACGTTGATGCTTGATTGGTTGTCGACGTGGGTGGGCCAGCACGTGTTGCAGCCGTTCATTATCTGGGAGATGACTCGATGACTTTGCCTAATTTGTTGGATGGTACTGAGGAGTTCCTGCGTGCGGCGGGTCATCCTATCCCTGATGCGCCGAGAATCCCGAATGAAGACATCATCGCGCTACGGCTCAAACTGCTCGTGGAGGAAGTGACTGAGTTGATGCAGGCTGTCGGCTTCGATGACCTCTACGACTACCTCGAATGCGCTGCTGATGATGTTGTCGCGGATGTGGTTGAGGCTGCCCGCGAGGGTGGTGACGTTGATTTGGTGGAGATGGTGGATGCGTTCCATGACATCACCGTGATTGCCTTTGGCGGTGCGTTGGAGACTGCTGGCGCGGATGCTGCGAGGCGTGCTGCGGATGAGGTGACGCGCTCGAATCTGGCGAAGATCGTGGACGGCAAAGTATTGCGGCGGGCTGACTCCAAGATCCTCAAGCCGGACGGATGGCAGCCACCGGACATCGCAGGCGCACTCGGATGCTAGCCCAACAAGTCTGGGACGAATGGCAGACAAGACGCCGCCTCGACCAACCGTATGCGGAACATTTGGATGCCTGCTTGTTTTGGTTGACGCAGCGCGCACGTATCGAGGCACGCACGCAATCGTTTACCGTGACCTGATCGTAACGTAGATCGTTTGCGCGGCTATTGACTTTGCGATCAAACATATGTTCTAATGGATTTATTCTCCTTTGAGGGACACTTGAGGCCTGCCATTGTTGCGCCCGGTGCTTTTTCTTTTCCCAATCATTCGTTCAATCAAATGGAGTACAAACATGTCCCGTCTTGCCCAGGTTTCCGGTACCGGCTTTTTGATCGCGCCGATTGAGTTCAAGGTTCTTCCTTCCGGCCAGTCTGTCGCGAACTTCCCGGTGGCATTCAACAAGGATAAGAAGAATGAGTCTACCGGCCAGTGGGAGCGCGATAAGGGGATCGTCATTCGAGCGGCAGCTTGGGGGCCTTTGGCCGAATACATTAACGACCGCTTCGAGGCTAAGCAGGAAATCGAGTTGTCGGGTGAACTGTATCAGCGCACTTATCAGAAGACTGATGGTAGCGGTGAGGGGCAGTCGGTTGAGATGACTGTTCGTACTGCGGGTGCGCCTATTCAGAAGCGTGATGGTGGGGGTCAGTCGTTTGGTGGCGGCGCTAAGGCAGCCCCGAGCAACGACTGGTGACCGCTCCATCCCTCGAAGACTTTGCGCCAGGCGGCAGGCATAACCGTAATGGGTGCCTGTCGCCTGCCAAGGCTTGCGAACGTTATTACGTAGTCCAGCGCTTGTGGGAGCTGGATGTGTTGCCGGTGTATTCGATGCCTGAGGGGTCTGACGATGCCTGAACCGTATTTCTCTGATGATGATCCGTGGCGTCCTGAGGATGATGAGCCGCATGTAGTGAAGGTGTGGGAAGTCGAATCGGTCGGCGAACATGATGAAAACATGCATTCCGATGGACTGTACTCGACGCTAGAAAAAGCCAAGGCGTCTGTGAAGGATGCACCGTGGGAGCCGTATTCGCAGAACTGGCACGTGTTGTGGGCGAATGTCGACAGCGGATACGAGGATGACGGCGAACATTTTTCGGACTCCACATCCTATTACATCACGGAGAGGAAAGTCCTGTGAAAGCCACGTGGATAGGGGTTAACGATGATAGTCAAGCAGGATAGACAGTTTTCGCCAGTGACTATCACGCTGGAGACGCTGGAAGAGTACGAGAATTTGAAGCATCTGATGATGTTTCGAGGTTCGGGGCCAGGCATGGCCGAGTATTGCGAGCAGTTTTATATGAAGCTGGTTACGCATGCAGGACCGGAGGTTGGATTGTGAGCGATTCGGATAAGGGCCACCCGTGGTGGAGCAGCTACTACGACCGTGAGGCGTCGTGGGCGAAGCGGTTGACGCGCAGGATTGAACGTAATCGTGCACGCCAGCTTATGCGTAATGGCCGGTTTGATAGGGCTGATACGCGGCAGGTTAAGCCTACGCAGGGGTGGATGACACATTGAGTACGGCAGCGGATTACCGCAGTGACAGTCTCGTGGCAATGGACTTCGATATTCCATGCGCAATGGTGTGGGGCTACAACCCTGTAGTGCCGCGGAAAATCCCGTGTGATGCCGCGGCGGTAGCGGACTTGGAGTTTGTGGCTGGCGATACCGATGAAATCAGCCAGAAGTTTGCGTGTGCCGAGTGTGTTGCGCGGGTGAAGGATCGTGGATTGTTTGTGCGGGCTCGTTACTTCTGAGGTTTGGGGTTTGGTGTGGCATTAGGTACAGCAGAGTTTGAGTTCAAGGCATGGGGCAAGACACCGCGGCTTCGGCGGTCGATGCTAATCACTGAGAAGATTGATGGCACCAACGCGTGCATCTACATCAACGAAGACGCAAGCGAAGTCGGAGCGCAATCACGCAACCGCGTCATCACCCCCGATAACGACAATGCCGGATTCGCCAACTGGGTGTGGGGTAATGCTGGCGCACTCGCGGACACGTTAGGTCCCGGCTACCACTACGGGGAATGGCGGGGCAGTGGAATCCAACGCGCCTACGGGCTCGTGAACGGCGATAAACGGTTCTCCCTGTTCAACAGTGAACGATGGAAGCCAGAGGATGTTGCCGGCGTCGACAGGCTAGAGGTGGTGCCAGTCCTGCATCGGGGCGCTTTCGATACGGCGAAGATTGATGCGGTGGTTGCGGATTTGGTGCGTAACGGTTCTGAGGCTGCACGAGGGTTTATGCGGCCGGAGGGTGTGATCGTGTATTTGCCTGCGGCGCGTACGGGTTTCAAGGTGTTGGTTGAGAATGATGAGTTGCCTAAGTCTGTGGCGGAAGCGGTGGTTGCGGGTGGTTGAGACTGTGTTGGTTGATGGTTTGTGTGTGCGTTCAGAACTAATCCCGGAGTATTGCGCTCATTGCCGCGGGTTTGGCGATTGGGTTCCGGATGGTCCGCCTGCTGATTATGCGGCGGAGGTGGCAGCTGATGAGTGACAACGTAAACCATCCGAGCCATTACACCGGATTCAGCAATGGTGCCGAGGTAATCGACATCACCGAGAATCTGAATTTTAACCGGGGCAATTCGGTGAAGTATGTGGCGCGGGCTGGCGCGAAAGATCCGGCGAAGACTGTCGAGGATCTGTTGAAGGCGCGTTGGTATCTGGACCGGGAGTTGGCGCGGCTCGGGCATGTGGATGCGGGGATGCCTGTTCCTGCCCCTGTGGAGGCTCCTGTGTCGCGTGTATTCACTGTTGGTGACCCAGAACCCGCCGACAAAGAAACCATCGCACTGAGTGGCAATGGTCGCGACGGGAATGTGCGGCTTGAGTATGGGGACTACGGACCTAAACCGCATGGGGTGAGTCGATGGTGGGCCAGGCGAGATGATCCATCCGACAACACCCATGCTGCATGGGATTACTGGCTGAGCAATTACGGCTCGCTCACTGAAGTTCTCTAGCCATCACTTCATCTCGTGGGGGCAGGCGTGATGTCTGCCCCCACCTTCTGTTAGGACTTGTGTTGAAGTTTCGTACTTCTAAGGAAGATTTCGCTGATGCAACATCATGGATTGCGCGGCAGTTGCCTAGCCGTCCACCGACACCCCTGATGGCGGGTGTCCTGATTCGTGCGACTGGCGACAAACTCATTCTCGCCGGCTACGACTACGAGACATCCACCGAGGTCACTGTCAGCGCTGAGGTTGATGCTGAGGGTGTTGTCCTGGTGTCGGGGAAACTGTTGGCGGACATCACGAAGAGTCTGCCAGCGAAGCCGCTGGATGCCCGCATAGACGGTAACCAGCTCGTGTTGCAGTGTGGCGCGTCTAAATTCACTCTGCCAACAATGAGCGTTGAGGATTACCCCCAGCTTCCCGACTCGCCCAAGAATAGCGGCAGCATCAACGCTGAGGTGTATGCGCAGGCTATCGCGCAAGTATCCGTCGCCGCAGGCAGAGACGACACTCTGCCGATGCTTACGGGAGTCAGAGTAGAAGTGTCCGGCGACAAGATCACGCTCGCCGCCACAGACCGCTTCCGGCTCGCAGTGCGGGAACTCGAATGGAAACCCGGCACAGACATGCCAGCCGAACTCTCCGCACTAATTCCCGCGAAAGCATTGGCCGACACCGCGAAAACCTCTTCCGGTATCGGTGATGTAGCCCTAGCAATTGGCGATGGGGCAGGCTTGTTCGGTTTCATCGCAGACGGGCGCAGTGTGACCACGCGATTGTTGGATGCTGAGTTTCCGAAGTTCCGTCAGTTGATCCCCGCCGAGCATACGACTCTGGCGGTAATCGAAATCAAGCCCCTCGCGGATGCCGTCAAGCGCATGGCCGTGGTAGCCGAGCGTGGCGCGCAAGTCCGACTCACATTCGAGGATGGCACGGTCACGTTGGCGTCCGGTGGTGCTGAGGGTTCCGGTGAAGAGCAGTTGCCGGCAGTCCTGTCGGGTCCGCCAATCACCATTGCGTTTAATCCGCAGTATTTGACGGACGGACTGAATGCGGTTGATGCGGAGTATGTGCAGCTTGGGTTCACGAAGTCGTCGCGGCCGGCAGTATTGCGTGCCGCTGACGGTGAAATCCCCGAGGGCGACGGTCCTTTTGTAGCTGGCCGTAGCGACTTCCTGACTTTGCTTATGCCGGTTCGCTTGCCAGACACTCTCGCGTGACCCTGAAAATTGGGTCACTGTTCAGTGGATATGGCGGGCTCGACATGGCAGTTCAAAGCGTCCTCGACGCAAAGACTGTATGGCACTGCGAATGGGAAGACGCACCATCAAAAGTCTTGGCTCATCATTGGCCGGATGTTCCGAACCATCACGACGTAACAAACGTTGACTGGCATTCCGTCGAACCTGTTGACGTTCTAACGGGCGGGTACCCGTGCCAGCCGTTTAGTTCAGCTGGACACCGAAGAGGGGATAAAGATGAACGACACCTCTGGCCGTACGTACGAAAAGCAATTCGCGTTCTACGACCCAAGTACGCGTTCCTTGAGAATGTGGCCGGCCACAGGACTTTGGGGTTCGATCAAGTACTCGCAGAACTTGCCGAGGACGGGATGGATGTCAAATGGACGAGTGTTCGAGCATCCGACGTTGGTGCCCCACATTCACGAGAGCGACTATTCATCCTTGCGAGTTCTTCCGACTCCGAGAGCGCAGGCCCGAGAGCACGTTTACGCGCGGGTGGATTACCACTGCAATTTGGAGGAGGCGGTAGCGATGATGCCGCATGTTCAAGAGTTGTTGAGCACAGTCAACTCGACTACGGAAGATTCGCTAGAGCTGTACGCCGTTGGGAACGAGTAACTGGGCACTGTGCCCCGCCGGCTGGGTATCAGAATGCTGCGGGAGTTGCCATGCTGTCACCCAGTTTTGCTGAATGGATGATGGGTCTTGCACCTGGACATGTCACTGATTCGGCGATTGGGTTGAGTAGTGAGATGCAGTTGAAGTTGGCAGGTAATGGTGTTGTGCCGCGGCAGGCTGCGTATGCGTTGGAGTTTTTGCTATCTGATTGGGATGTGGCTGTGTGAGTGGCGAACGAAATGTGGTGGGGATTGACCCTAGCCTCCAGTCGACAGGGATTGCGATCATCGGGGAGGCTGCCCCGCCAGAGCTGATTACGGTGCGCTCTACAGGCCATCGTGCAGACTCTTACGGCACTCGACATGCGCGCATCAAACGACTGTCAACAGAGATTGCTGCATTCATCAAGCCGGATGACACGTTGGTGATCATTGAGGGGCCGGCGTTGCGGTCGACTGATCCGGGTGTGTGGGATCGCGCGGGCCTCTGGTGGCTAATCTACACGCGGATTGTGGCGTTGGGTGTACCGGTGGGTGTGTGTCCGCCGAAGACTCGCGCAAAGTTTGCAACGGGTAATGGGAATGCGGATAAGAAGGCTGTGAGGGCTGGCATTCAAGAGTTGTGGCCTGATGTCGTAATCCGGAATTCGGACACGGCGGACGCGTTGACCATGTGCACGATGGCTGCCCAGATTGTGGGTATGAATGTGCCGCGGCTAGACCGACATGCATTGTCTCTACCGATGGTGGCATTGGAGGTATCCGCATGAGTCTGTACTACCAAGATGAGTACGTGACCTTGTATCACGGTGATTGCTTGAGTGATCATAAGGAATGGCTAGAGGCCGATGTGCTTGTGACCGACCCCCCGTATGGTACTCAGTTCAGCATTGACAACCCTAAGGGCGGCTACGGCAGGCGGCAGAACGCCGGTTTAGGCCCTGAAGGGTTTGTAATTGCCAATGATGGGACTACGCAAACACGTGATGAAGTTTTAGGTCTGTGGGGTGAGCGGCCAGCGATCGTTTTTGGAAGTCCGCGTTTACCTGACCCGCCTGGGCTTTGGGATGACCGCCTTGTCTGGGATAAGAAGCGACCAGGCATGAATGGGGGGCCGTTTCGCTACAACCATGAAAGCATTTTTGCGCGAGGCATGGTTCGGGCAAACAATAGCACTTTCTCAATCATGACTGCGTATCCAGATCAAAGTGAGCATATTCATGCTAAGCCGATTGCGTTGATGACGGCACTCGCCGCGACTTGCCCTGTGGGCGTGATTGCGGACCCGTTTTCGGGTAGTGGGTCAACTTTGGTTGCGGCTAGTAATTTGAGGCGTCGGGCTATTGGGGTTGAGGTGGAGGAGCGTTACTGCGAGGTTATTGCTTCTCGGTTCGACCAAGGGGTTCTGGATTTCGGGGTGGTGTCATGACTGCGCCGTCTAAGCCGCCGTGCCGTAAGGGGTTGGCGCGTTCAACGTATGCGGATCGGACTTCGCATCAGTGGGTTGTGGATTGTGTTTTGTGTGAGGGGCATGTGGAGCCTCATGTGACTGCTGCGGGGCAAAAGTTCAGTGAAGGAGCAGCGATATGAGTATCGGCGCTGAGACGGTTACGGGTTCTTTGGGCGACATGTGTTCGTTCTCCTCGAAGGATTGGGGCGCGTGCCGCGAGGATGCGTGGTTGTACGGGATTGTGTCGGGTTGGGGCGATGAGGATGGCGATGGTTGTGATGCGTTGCCGGAGATTCAAGCCGAGTTTGGGTGGTCGGATGCGGCCATGTTGCGGTTGGCTCGTTTGCGGGTGTTGTGGTTGCGGTTGGAATTGGAGGGCCGTTGACTGATTTGCGCACGTTGGTTAGTGAGACCCCTGAGATTATCTCTGAGTTGCGCAGCGCTTTGTTCTTCGGCAAGCCGAGCATTGTGGAGTCGGAGGTGGATACGGAGATTGCGCAGGTCCACAATTTTACGTCTAAGCCTCCGTTGCATGTGGGGACGTTGGAGGCGGCGGATTTGGAGGCTGCGACTCTTATTCAGTGGGCTGAGCATTTTGGTATTACGGTTGGTGGTGCTGTGTGGCGGCGGTCGGATGGTGTTGCGCGCGGGTTACTGTATGACGATTTGCGGCCGGTGTTGGATGCTCGTGCAGGGTTGTTGGACATGTTTGATCATGGGTGGGTTGATGATGATGGGGTGATGTTTATGTCTGTGGGTGGTGTGCGTGCTGTGACTATGCGTGGGTTTGGGTGGTTGCGGGATGCGTATAGGGATGAAGTGGAGTCTGAGGTTGTGGATGATGGGCAGTTGGGGTTCAACATATGAGCCTAATCAAACGCGACAAGTTCACGCCTTCTCTCAAGCCGTATGCGTTCAAGCCGGATAGTCGGGAGTTCGGCTACGGCGGTCGGACTCTCGAAGCGCTTTGGGCTGGCCGTAAGCGCGGCGGCACTATCGTCACACTTGGCACCTATCATATGACCGCTATGGATCGGATTGAACGCAGCTACGAGGATTGGCTGGCAGTGGCAGACACGCGTTACGGCGGTTTGTGGCAGCACATCTGGGACGGCGAGAAGTTGCTGTCCAACCCCGACAATACGCCGTCGCTAGCCGAAGCAGACGCGTTGTCTGAGCGCCTAGATGCAGTACTGCAAGGTTTCCCTCGGGTGCCTGATGGTTGGGATGGCTGGTATTTCAGAGAGAAGGTTGCATGAGTGAGGGTTTGTCTAAGCGTGAATACCGCGAGCAGGTGATTGTTCATCAGCGGGATATTGCGTTGACGTTGTCGCGGCTCGCGTTGGTGTTGGAGCGGATAGCGGAGAGAGGACTGTACCGTGACTGAGTTAAGCGTTGAAGAGGCCAGGGACGCGCTCGGCAGGGCGAAGTTTCGGGCACGCATGGAACATTTAGATCGTGTGCAAACTTACGACACGACTACAATCCCAGTGCCGGATGAGAATGGTCAACGCGGCGGTGTGGTCAACAATGATGATGTGTGGTGGTTCTATTCGAGGCTTAGCGATGGCACGTTTGAGTGTCGTTCGTATTGGTGCGCGCCTGGACGTAATACGCCGAATGGCAATGCAGAGTATTTCCCGACTGCGTTTGAGGCTGACGTGTATTGCCGTGAGCGTACTAGCGGGGCGTCTGGCATTGGCGGGCATATGCGGGTGATGGAAGCACGCCTTAAGCAGGCCAGGGATGCCTCTAGCGCTGAGAAAATAGAGCCTATGCCACTCAGTGCACGACAGGAAATAGCGCGCCTTAGAGAAGCACTGGCGCACATAGCGAAGGTGGCCGCGCCAAACTCCCATGAAGAGTTCACCGCACGTAGGGCTCTCGACTTGTAGAAGTGGGTGACCGTCTTGACCACCTGGCTCACCGAAACAGAAGCACAACACTACATACACCGATCCGCACGCACCCTCTACCGCTGGCGGAAACTCGGCATAGTGCGGGCACGGAAACTCCCCAACCGGCAATGGCAATATGCACAGTCGACGTTGGTGTTGGCGCGGAAGAATGCGGCGGAAAGGTATGAGGCTCGGATTGCGAAGCCGGGTACTGGGCGTGGGCATAAAACATGGTGTCCGAGTGGGCAGTTAGAGTTGTTTGTGTTGGGTGGTTGAGGCGGGGGGCACCCCAAGATATTGAGCGGGTGTCCCCCTTGATGCACAACATGTGGTAGTGGCTGGGAGGTCGTTATCTCGGAGTTCCTCACTTCGTTAACACTATGAGGATGAACTGGGTGGAGGTACCTGGCTCGTACTAGGGCAAGTTTCCTAAACGAGGCTGGGTGCTTGAGAACGAGGCGTCGCTACACGCCTACTCCACTCTTAAACTTGGGCAGGGATCATGGTGCGCCTTAAAGGTGGCGTTCCTCCTTTCGTATGACTGTGCACGGTCTGCGACACGTTTGGCATGTGGCCCCCGCCGAGTCCGTCGCAACGCGCTTCGCCTCTCCTGATTCAGTCAGTGACGCGGGCTTAGTCGCCGCCTCTCCCGCTGTGCGCGGTGATGCGGAACTTGATGTTGAACGGGCTGTCCCTGTAGCTCAACGGCAGAGCCCCGGTTTGCGGGAGACGCGAGTTCAAATCTCGCCAGGGAACGTTGCAGGGATGGTCGCTCACGAGGCGGCTAGTCGCTGAGCAGGGGTTAATGACCCCCAGTCGGTTGTAACCGGCGTCTACATGGCCGGTGGCCGTGCACAGTTTGGTGCATGGTGCCGGCCTCATTGATGCGTAGCACAATTGGCAGTGCTTCCGGTTGTTGCCCGGATGGTTGAAGGTTCGAGCCCTTCCGCATCAGCGCCGTGGAGTGTCCTAGGAATCGCTCTACGAGCTGTTAACCAGTCCCCGTGCCGAGATCACCTTAGGTGCTCGGATAACCCGCTTAGGTTTGCGGTAGTCGGGGCTGGCTTTTGCCTGTCTAGCCCAAATGGAAGAGGCCGCACCCCTAAAGGGTGTGTTAGTGCGAGTTCGATTCTTGCGACAGGCACGACCGCGATGGCATCCCGCGGCAAATGTGATGCTAGGTTGGCTGCCTTCCTGGTTCCACAGGAGAAAAGCCTCAAAGTTTCGGCCCGCATCAACATTCCCAAAGTGTCCATGCACGGTTTCTAGAGCCTGCTTGCGCATGTGTTGAGGGTGGGCCGGATTTCACTCGGTTGTCACGCACCGTCCCGCAAGCGTGTCCGCAGTTACGCCTCCTGCGAGAACAAAAGGCGGCAAACTTTTATAGGGGATTCCCCTATAGTGCACCATACAGTTTGATAGTTCCATCCAACAATTGCAAGGATGTTCAGTGCATTTCGATATCTATAGCTCACCCGGCTGCTCTAAGTGCAAGCTTACCGCTAACCGATTGCGGGCGGTTGAGTATCATGGCGAACCTGTGCACACAGTCAACCTGATTGACGTAACAGTTACCCCTGGCGCGCATGAGAAGGCTTTGGAGTTGTCGGGCGGAGTGAAGACGCTCCCGATAGTCCAGGCCAGCAATGGTGAAATCTGGACTGAGTTTAGAGTAGATCGTCTCAAGCATTACGGAGCGTGACCTGTGGTAAAGCCCCTCATTCTTTCATGTCGAGGCATAAATGAGTCAAGTACTCAGAACATGTGCGGTGAGGTTACGCGCAAGTTGTCGAGCCGCTTCGATGTGAAAGAGGTTCCGTGGAGTGCTCAGTACGGTCCAGTGTCGGGCATCGGCGGGTTGGCGTATGAGCGTTCGCTGCGGGATGGCAAGTCATTGTTGCTCCAGATGGTTGATGAGGCTCCGGGTGCAGTGATTTTGTTGGGGTTCAGTGGCGGTGCTGATTTGGCGTCGATGGTTGCTGCGGAGATTGGCGCGGGTAAACATCCACGCTTGTCACTGTCGGGCGTCGCGTTGATCGCTGACCCCAGTAACCCGCGCGTGGCTGGGAGTGCTCAGTGGGGGATTGCGGGTAGCCGGCCGATCACAGGCACATTTCCCGTCTACCGGGCGAATGATCCTGGCGACCCGATACCCCTCACGGATGCGAATAGTCCTTTACGGTGGCTTGCAGACAGTACAGCGGGCCTCACGCTCACGGGCGGATGGTTGAAGTCGACACAGGCACGGTTGGCGGCTCAGCAGATGCAGCAAGTGGTAGTGAATTGGCGTGACCCGCGTGGGGTTGCTGCACAGTTTGCGCGTGCTCGCTGGCAGTTGGATGGGTATTCGCGGCGTGGGGATCATGTGTCGTATTCGCGGCGGATTGAACCGGGTACGCGTGGGACATACACAGATAATTTGGCGGCGAAGATTGAGGCAGGCGTGAAGTGAAGTACTTCTATGACACAGAGTTCCTCGAAGACGGAAAGACCATCGAGCTAATCTCGATTGGGATTGTTACTGAGGATGGCCGTGAATACTATGCGGTCAACGCTGATATGCCTATCGACCGCATCAAAAACGATCGATGGCTCGTTGAGAACGTTTGGAAATCACTTCCCGTTGTGGGCTACCAGGAACATTTGGTGACTGTTGGTGCGGGTAAGAATGAGATCCGATGCAAGACGCCCGGTCATCTCGACAGTAAGTCGTCGCTGATTCGACCGCGCCGATTGATTGCCAACGAGGTCCGTGACTTCATACTGGATGGCTCTGGCGATGTTGAGTTGTGGGCGGATTATGCTGCGTATGACCATGTCGTGCTGGCGCAACTGTTTGGCAAGATGATTCATTTGCCTGAGGGCATCCCGATGTTCACGCATGATTTGCAACATGCTCTGTCGCGCCTGCCGCGGATGTCGGTTCCTGTACAGTCTGCGGGTGTCCATAATGCGTTGGCTGATGCGCGTCATTTGAAAGTGACTTATGAGTCGTGCATTGCCGATGACTGAGACGCCACTCCCTGTGATTGCTGATTTTCAGCCTGGCGGTAAATACAATCTGTCGGGGCTTTTGACGCCGGTGAATGCGTGTAGACGCTACTATCTGATCCAGAATATTGAGCCGGTGTACCGGATGCCTGATGATGTGTTGAGTCTTGATTCGTGGATGGCGTCTGATGATTCTTGATGCGATACATGAACTGCTGGCCGCGGCGATTCGCTGGTGGATGTTCCGTCGCTGATGTGCATGTTAATTAACATGATGATTGCGTAGGCTCCTGGCCTACAGAACGGACAGTGATGCTCCCGTACGACGCCTACCTGGATGAGTCAATCCCGGATCATGTGTTGCAGCTTCTCGCGGACCTCGTTGACCCTGATGACTGCTGGTTCGATCATCGCGGCGGTTGTCAGGCGCATGGGTATTTGGACTTAGAGCCGGGAGTGTTGTGCCCGCACCATGAAGCTAAGCAGTTGCTCGTGGAGCACAAAGTCATTGAGAGGGAATGTGATGAGAGCGCCATTAACGGCATCCGTGGAGGTTGATGGATGGGAACCTACACGCTGGTATCGAGTCATGTCCCCGAACGGCCGAGTGTGGTGCGAGAGCAGTGACCCGGTCGAAGTGGCTGAGGCTGCCGCGGAGATCGGTGAACCTGTTGAGCGCATGTGGCGGGAGATTCCTCGTTGCGAGTGGAGGCGCGCTGATGGCTGACGATGCGCAGTGTGTGGACAGTGAGACGTTTAAGCGTCTGCTCGATGTAGAGGTAGTGCGGTGGGCGTCCTTGTTGGATCGTCTCGCTGTGAACGACTGAGAGGCAGCAATGAGCACGGCAACTGTAAACGAAAACATCTACTATCGCGAGTCCCTGACTGTGTGGGGCGATACTTGCTCGATGCAGGTTCGCGGAAAAGCTGGAATTGTCCTCCACCACATGCATGGTGCGCCCCGGTCGGGTGAGGACTTGCACCCGTACGTGATCCCCGTAGCTGATGCTGTTCTCATCCGAGATGTGTTGAACGCTGCGACTGATCGCGGGGATTTGCCGGCCGATGTAACGGCTTCTGTTGATGGCTAGGTGTGTTGTGGGTGCATGGCAAGACCAACTCGACCTAGAAGACCAGGCAGCACTACGTGTGTTTGAGGATCAGTCGAATTCGATGGCGCAGTTGCATGGGAAGTTGCAGTTGGCTGACGCGAGGTTCGGATTGACCGCGTTTAAATGTCATACAAAAGAAAAGTGTGTTTGTTTCAAGGGGTGACATTTGCAGCGCATCTACCTGATTAAGAAATGCACTGGGTGCCTAGCGTTTAAAGGTGTTCATGAATTTCATCTGAACAGACGCAATGCAGACGGATTCCACTGGAAATGCAAACCATGCAAATCTGCAGTTGACCGCGCGGGTTCGATAAAATATCGCGAACAACGTGCAGCTAAAAGCAAAGTGTACCGCGAAAACAATAAAGAAAAGATCGCCGCAAGAGACTTGCTGCATCGCCAGGCCAACAGAGAACGCCTGAATGAATATGCGAAAGAATATGCAAAAACAAGGACCGCGCAAAAATCGGCGTACGACCGCGCCTACCGGGAGCGCAATCGTGAAAAATTGTCTGAGTACAAGCGAGACAATTATGAACGCTTCCGTGAGTACAACAGGGCATACCTCAAACAATGGGCTGTCGACAATGCGGATCGAATGCGTAGTTACGGACGAACACGCCGCGAACGCGAGCGGGCAGCTCAAACTGTTGCGTTCACCCCTGGACAACTTGATGCGCGCATGGCCTATTTCGGCAACAAATGCTGGATCTGCAAGGTTGCGGACTTCGAGCATGTGGATCATGTTAAGCCTCTAGCGAAGGGTGGATCGCATATGTTGTCAAACCTTCGGCCGGCGTGCGCTAGGTGTAATTGCAGCAAGAAGTCAAAGTGGCCATTCACTCCGCCGTGCGTCACCGTGCCTAAGGCTACATCGAAGGAGATGCTGTGAGTGCACCTGTGCTGAGACCGCGGTTTATGCGCGACATGCCCATGCAGTAGTTAGCTGATCGTGGGTGGCGCATGGTTCCACTCACCGTCCAAGAGTCTTTGATCATTGACGACTTCGACCCGCAACTCATGCAAGGTGTCATGGTCTCAGTCCAAGATGCTGTTGATATATAGAAACGCTCAGATGCTGCTTTTCATCTGACGTTTCTGCCCGTCCCGGCGAGGGACATCTAGTCCACTAAGAGTGCGTCGCTTTGAGCGTTAGACGCTCGCCGCTGGGCGTTCTCTGTAGAAATTGCGCAGGCCAAAAGCGTGCCTGCTCAATTTGCTCCACAGAACCATTGGTAAAGATTAGGTTTACCTATCAAAGAATTGGCCTTAAGTGGCATTGCCGAAAAGCAGTCCACTTTGAGGTCCAGTTCGTGGTGGAATGAGATTGGGCGCACCCCCGTGTACGTGCGCCTAACAACCTACTCACTACGTTCGTGGTTGTTATAACCCCTAAAGGGGTTAACGCGGGTGATGCGCGCGCGTAAGGACTTTGACCCGATCTGAGCAATCCTGGCTGAATCAGCGTAACGGCGATTCTAAGCGCCCAAACATGCTCTCGGGCACTCTCACCCTAGAAGCGCATAAAAGTCGCTCACAGGGCAACTGACATAGGCAAGAACGGCCTCTAGAAAACTTGACACGGATGCAATCGGAGAGTAGAACCCGATCGAGCAAAATCTACTGCTCTCGGCGGAACCCCGAACAACGCTCGCGCGGAGAACATATATAAGGACAAGGCCAGTCCATCCAGTGCCGTGCATCTTCCCCGATTGGCATCTAAATAGCAGTCCAACTAGCCATAAATTGGCATTAACCGGACTCCTTGGGCCTGTCCACTTCAATCATGTTCGGTATCGACCGTACACCAAACAGTAGAGGGTGGACTCGTGGGGAAGCTAGCGGAACTACTCAAAACAACACAAACCGCATCACCCTCCCCAGCGCCCTTGCCCGAGCCTGAAACACATGCCACCAGCATCGAAGGCACACACAACAACAGTGACTACGACGCAATCCTCACCACCTGCGGACACAATCCCGCACGCGTCACCTTCGCCACACCCCCAGCCGTAACCACCCGCTGGAAACTAGACGGCACACAAGTCACCAGCTACCGCTACAAACTCATTGAGAAGCCAGCACAGCCACTGCAGCAAGCCTACGCAGAATGGCGCGGCCAACTCAAAGCCCCAACGCCGGCACAAGACGCAGTCTCCACCGCGAACACCTACGTCATCGTCGTAGCAGACCCGCAGCTCGGCAAAAAGGGCACACAAGAAGCTGTAGCCAACTGGAAACGCGGCATCCTCGGGCACGCTGCAGCTATCCGCACACTCCAAGACGCAGGACACAGCCCCGAACGTGTGCATGTCGCATGGATGGGCGACGAAACCGAAGGCGTCTGCAACAACTACGAAAACCAGCCGCACACCGTAGAACTCAACTTGTCGCAGCAGCTCGAACTCGACTTTGACCTACGCGTATGGACACTCAAGCAAGTAGCTGAACTCGGCATCCCGATCTCTGCATCGTCCGTCATCTCCAATCATGGAGAGTGGACACGTAACGGCGGCAAAGACCCGGTAACCACCCATGATGACAACAGTTCGACGCACATTGCCCGTCAAGTGCAGAAACTTTTCAATGAGGCGGAAAGCTTCGGTGGCCCGCACGTTGACTGGACTATCGGGAACGGTGAACCGGGCGTCCTCGTCAACCTGAGCGGCAAGGAATGCTACTTCTCGCACGGCTACATCGAGAAGGGCCGCGGAACGTCAACCGAAACCCGGACTCGCGGTGCGATCGAACGGCAGATCCTCGGCAACACTGAACGTCTCGGCGCGGTGCCACTCTACTTCTTTGGGCACTACCACCACTTCTACACCAACGAGTTCGAGGGCCGCACACTGTTCGGCTGCCCCGCGTTGGAAGCTGAACGTTCCTCCGAGTACATGCTGCACCAGTACGGCGTGTGGTCGCCTGCAGGGATGCTGGGCATGCTTATCGGCCATCATGCGTCTCGCGGCTGGTCGAATCTGAACATCTTCTAGCCGTGAGCCTTGACTCGCGCCGATCAAGGTTAGGTCGTTGACATGACACGGTTGAGCGATGCATACGCGGCACACGACAAAGCGTTACGCGAACTCGTAGCAGCATCCGAAGAATCCCGCGGTACCAGCCAAGAATGGACTGTCAGCCACTACATCACAGTGATTGGGCAGCAGCGGTTCACTGATGATGGTGTGATCGAGTCTGATTCGAGTTTGTATACGCCACATGGTGGTCCACTCACGTACTCGCTCAAGGGCCTCATCTGCGAGATTGATGAACTTGTGGATATCTCCGAGCATGTTTACGAGGTCGGCGGCGAAGAATTCTGATGATCCGTATATGGGACCGCTACTGGAACCTCCTCGGCAGCATCGAACAACCCGCCGAATGGCCCGCTGACTGCATCCCGCTCGATGACGCGTGGCGTTGGCAGGGTGCGCAACACGCCACTATTGATCATGGTGGTAGACGCTGGGACGGGCGGGTCATGTGCTTTGAGGGCAAAACATATGCACGATACGTGAATCAGACTGAGGACTGCACTGAGTGAGCTATTTGCCGCGGATCATCCGCAACATCAACCTCAACCGGCTCGGCACCACACTCGCCTTAGGTGACACCAGCGGTTGGTCGACTAACGCCATCGTCATCACATGGCCGTTCAAGGCTGTGCTGGTATGGGAGAAGAAACGTTGATCGCCGCAATCATCGCAACCCTCGCTCTCATCATCGCGGGCATCGCACTCACCATCGCAGTCAAGACATCCGACGAGACACAGAAGCTCGCGGGGGAACTGCATAGGACTCCCGCCGACATCAACGTGTATGAGACACGGGTGACGCCTGCGATCACTTACAGCGCCATTGAGGGCGGTAAGACGCCTGAGTGGATGGCAGCGGCTACGAAGCATCAGTTGAATTCAATGCGCTACACACGCAGAGGATGACCATGCACGACCCCATGCTACTCACCGACGAACAAGCCGCCGGAATACAAAGCGCCTACAACAACGCACTCCACAAGCTGTACACAATGCTGGCAGTTCACATAGAACCACCACAGTTAAGCATGTCGAGTGTGCGCGACGATCTGATGAGCACAGGAGCATACAGTGACTACCGCGCCTAAGCGTCCCATGAGCATCGCAGCGCAACACCAAGACTAAAGCAGGTGACACATGCCAAAACACACACTCAAAGCATGCGCACACCTCGGATGCCCACACATCCAAACAGACACACGATGCCCCCAACACCGTAAACAACAAGCAGCGCACTACAAAGCAACCACACCAACCAACACCGGCCTCACCTGGACAGAACGACAACGCCGCAAAACATTCGTCAACAACCACCGCAACACATACGGCGAATGGTGCCCCGGCTACAAGAGGCCAGCACACAACCTCACACCCGCCGACGGTCCACTCACAGCAGACCACATCACAGCCGTCGCCAACAGTGGCACACAAACAGGACCACTCCAAACACTCTGCGCATCCTGTAACAGCCGCAAAGGTGACCGTCATGCATGACAGTGGATAAACATGCACCCACCCACCATCATGCATAAACATACACGGAACCATGCATAAA
>TARA_R110001606_G_scaffold29573_3_pt1 | contig 19745 bp, 20 predicted proteins | sample TARA_R110001606 | Tara Oceans TARA_R110001606 (sample SAMEA4398315) | marine metagenome | biome: Polar Biome; feature: [SRF] surface water layer (ENVO:00010504); material: water (ENVO:00002006), including particulate matter (ENVO:01000060) such as... | depth 5 m | reverse complement strand
AAAAAACCACTGAGCAACAAGGCAGACTAAAAAACAAGCACTATACTATTTAGGAGAATGATAAAACTAAAGGTGTAAATGTGAACGACTTTTTATTTTCAGAAAATGCCATTGAAGAGTCAGAAACTCAGTCACCACAGGCGTTTTGGAATATTCTCGTGGTCGATGATGAAGATGATATTCACCAAGTCACTAAGCTTGTGTTATCAGGATTTACTTTTGAAGATAAAGCCTTATGTTTGCACCATGCTTACTCAGCGCAAGCCGCAAAAGAATTATTACAACAAGATCTCGATTTTTCGGTTGGCCTAATTGATGTAGTCATGGAAACTAGCCATGCGGGTTTAGACCTAATAAAATTTATCCGTGATGATATCAATAACCACGACATCCGCCTTATTCTTCGAACAGGTCAACCTGGCGAAGCCCCTGAAGAAGCTGTGATACGTGAATACGACATTAACGATTACAAAAATAAAACTGAGCTGACGGCAATAAAAATGAAAACATTATTGTATTCAGCTCTGCGTTCACATCGTGATATTCAAATTATTGAGCGTCATAGAAAAGGTCTTGAAAAAATAATCAACGCTTCTAGCTCATTTTTAAAATGTGATAGTGTCCATGAATTTGCATCAACAATTTTATCCCATGTAACCAATGTTATGGGCTTAGATGACACTGAAATTTATTGTGCAGCAGCTGTTAACCAACAAACATCTCCTGCCACTGATTTTAAGCTACTGGCAGCCTCTGGTGTTGAGCCTGAACCTAATGCCAATATGATCCCCGAAGATGTAAAGCAATTATTTGTTGAGGCACACAATCGCAAATCATCCCAAAAAACCATGCATGACTACATTGGCTATTTTCCAACTCAGGCAGGCCTCGAAACAATGCTGTATGTACGTAAAGGCTCGTTATTAGGAACCACCGATTATCAACTTTTGGAGTTTTTTGCCAACAATATTGCTCTGGCTTACGATAACCTGAAATTACGCGAAATGATGAAGGATTCGCAAAAAGAGCTATCATATATTCTCGGTGAAGCCGTTGAAAAACGTTCAAAAGAAACCGGTTCACATGTTAAAAGAGTTGCGCACTATAGTGAACTGTTAGGTAAGTTATATGGCTTAAATAACTTTGAGTGTGAAGTGATAAAACTCGCCTCACCCTTACACGATATTGGAAAAATAAGTATTCCAGATCATATTCTCAATAAACCCGGTAAGCTGGATGATCAAGAGTGGGCCATTATGCAAACTCACGCCGAAGTTGGTTATGATATTCTGAAGAGTTCGAATAATGAAATCTTAAAGTGTGGTTCAATCATTGCGTATACACATCATGAAAAATGGGACGGCTCTGGCTACCCAAATCAACTTGCAGGTAAAGATATTCATATTGTTGGCCGTATTACAGCTCTAGCGGATGTTTTTGATGCCCTTGGCAGTGATCGTTGCTACAAAAAAGCTTGGCCACTTGAAGAGGTGCTCGATTTGCTCAAGGAGCAGAGTGGCAAACAGTTTGAACCTAAACTTGTGGACATATTTCTTAACAATTTAGCACTTTTTTTGGAGATAAAAGAGCGTTACCCTAACTGATAGTTGTAAAAATTATGTGAAATACACTTTTCAAATTGGGTACAATGGATTACTATCCATTAAATTAATATCAATTATGTTCGCCAGTAGTGCGGCTTACTTATACAAAGGACTATAAAAGTGAGATTTGAACAATTAGAGCAATTTGTGGCTTTAGGTCAGCTACGACATTTTCGCCAAGCGGCCGAAACAACCAAAATTAGCACCTCAGCATTGACTCGCAGCATTCAAACCTTAGAGGACGAAGTTGGCTATGAATTAGTTAAACGCTCGACCCGCTCAGTGAAACTAACAACTGAAGGTGAGCTGTTTTTAGAGTACGCACAAGACACTTTAAGCAAGCTCGAAGAAACTAAAAAGCGTTTATTCCAATCAATTAATGGCTGCGCCAATGAGAAATTGGTAATTGGCTATACCAATCATGCAAGTGCAATAGTGCCTATTTCATGTGGCCAATTTCTAGCACAATACCCTCATGTAAAAATTGAAATGCAACTACAAGAACAAAGTGAGTTGGTGCGTAAGCTACAGTTAGGTGAAATTGATATTAGCGTTTGTTCGCAAGCAGTTAATAGTATTGGCAATGACATACACTTACCTGATCAACTTATTTTATTCGTTGCAAAAAGTCATCCTCTTGCGAATAAGAACAATCTTTGCAAACAAGATTTAAACGATTACCCTATGTATAGTTGTTTTTCACAATCAAAACAAATTCAAGCTATGCTGAATGAGGCTGTCGATAGTTTGAACAAGAGCAGCAGTATAAAAGTTGGCAGTATTGAGCAAGTAATGGACGGGTTGTGTAAATCAAACCATGTTGCAATTAGCAGTATTGAACATGCAAGTTCGGTCGCAGAGAATAATAATCTGCTCCAGTTAAAAACCAATAAGAACTTAGCTCATGAGCAATTGATTGTACAAACCAGCCAGCAAGTTACTGCTGACGACCCAATAAACCAGCTCCTGTCATTAATAGAAAAGACAGCGTTATCAATTAATTCTTAAGTAACAGCATGAAAACCAAGCCTAAAGCAGAACTCTGGCTTGGTTTCTAAATCTTCAGTAGTACCTTTGCATCATTTTAAGCTAAACTACGCGCCTTCCCTGCTATATAGTACAATTAATGAGCCTTAACCTGATCCCTGGACGTTATTTAACTGACATAGAAACTCATGGCTACGCCGTGATCGAAAATATGTTTGATGAAACACTGACTAACGCGTTGATAGAAGATTGTTATTGTATCAACCCCAATTTTAAATCAGCAGGAATTGGCCGTCAGCAGGATTTACAAATAGACAAGAGTATACGCACCGACAAGACCTTTTGGTTTGATGGTAGTAGCCAAGCTCAAATTGATTATCAAAATGCGCTAGAAGATATTAGAGTAAATTTGAATCGTTATTTCTTTTTGGGTTTATTTGATTATGAGTGTCACTATGCGAAATACCAGCATGGCGACTTTTATAAAAAGCATTACGACGCATTTAAAGGGCGATCGAACCGTGTATTTACTACTGTATTTTACTTAAATACAGTGCAATCTGGTGGTGAGTTAGTGATTTACAAACCTAAAAGTAAAGACGTTGAAATCACTATTCAGCCTAAAGCTGGTACGTTCGTAATGTTTGAAAGCGAACGCTTTATGCATGAAGTACTGCCGACAATTGATAATCGCTATTCAGTTGCGGGTTGGTTTAGGAAAAACACTTCAATCAGTGGCGTCATTGATCCACCTCGCTAACACTATAGATTAAATGGCAAGGACGCCACTAAGCCAATAAAAACGACCATACCGACATAATGGTTATTTAAAAAAGCTTTAAAACAATGCTCTCTATTACGACTATGAATTAGAAATTGTTGGTAAACCAAAAAGCCACATGCCACACATAGACCAAGCCAATACGGCATTGCTAATTGACTCGTATAACCAATTAAAGCCAACAAACCTATAAATACACCATTTAGCGCAAAAATAATGATTCGATCGGCACTACCAAACAATATCGCTGTAGACTTTACGCCAATTTTCAAATCATCATCTCTGTCTACCATGGCATACATAGTATCGTATGCCGTAGTCCACGCAATATTAGCGATAAATAACAACCAGCCAAGCAGTGGGATAGTACCTGTTGCAGCCATAAAAGCCATCGGAATAGCCCAACCAAAAGCTGCACCTAGCACTATTTGCGGTAGATTAGTGTAACGTTTCATAAATGGGTAGCTAAATGCCAATAGCAATGCCCCGACTGACAATAATATGGTTTGCCAACTGAGTAACAACACCAGTATGAAAGCAATTATGATAAGCAACAAAAATAAGCTTAATGCTTCGCCACTACTCACCAAGCCAGAAGCTAAGGGTCTTTGTGCTGTGCGTTTTACCGCGCCGTCAATTTTACGATCTGCGTAATCATTAATAACACAACCTGCGCTGCGCATAACAAATACACCAAAGCTAAATACCACAAAATTAAGTAGGCTTGGCATACCATCACTTGCAAGCCACAATGCCCAATATGTAGGCCACAATAGCAATAAAGTACCGATAGGCTTATCGGTGCGCATTAACTGCTTATAATACGGTATATGAGCAATGTGCAAGGCGGCAAATTTCATAGATATAGATAAGCCTCTGGTAAAAATATTTCAGCTACTAAAAAACGGCTTTGCGCCAACGAAAAAATACTGCGACGCCCCCACAAGGGTTTTACAACTACAGAGTATTGGCTAACAAGTTGCTGTACTGGGTGCTGACAATCAAAACGCGCTATTTCAATTTCGGTACGTTTTAAGTCCGGATGTTGAAAAATAACATCACCTAAAGGCCGATTACCCAGTGCCAATAATTGCTGTTGTTGCATATCATCGGTGGCAGGCAGCCAGCTTTGTGCGTATACCATAGGGATGCCATCACAAAGCAACAAAACCTCACGATTAATACCAATACGTTGTGAACAATCTAATAATTGTTGTTGTGAAATACTCAATTCAAACTCTTTCTCACTAAGCACTTTTACAGAGAATTCACCACACTGTGTTTTTAATTTAGCCGTCAGTGAGTTGGGCTCAAGTAGCCAGTCTTGCTCGTTACAAGACAAAGAATTGATTGATGTACCTAACTGCCAATCCGCAGTTACAGAAACAGGAAATGTGATCACGATAACTCTATTTAATAATAACCCTTTAAATGATACCACTGCCCGCGTCGGGGAAAAAGTGATGATTAATGAATATAATAGCTGCATCAGCCTGTATCTTAGCCATTATTACGTATAGACTAATAACAATTAATTACAGGGCTCTCTACTGAATATGAAAAAAACGCTTTACGCTGGCATATTAATTAGCACTTTCTTTATTAGCTTGTTTAGCAGCTTTGCAAGCAAAGCTGAATCAACTGTGGGCTACTTTGGTTTCGAACCCGATATCATTACCAACTATATTGGTCAGAGTAATAAAAAGTTAGGTTATGTGCGTATTACTGTAGATTTAATGCTCAGTGATATGTCAAACATTGCTATTGTTGAGCATCACACCCCGTTACTTAGAGATGCATTGGTAGAAATTTTATCAAAAGAGCCTGAAGAAAAAATTAAATCACTCACCGGCCGTGAAGAGATCAGAAAGCGTTGTGCCGAAAAACTCAAAACCCTGTTAAAACAAGAAACAGGGCAAGAGATCATTCGCGAAGTATTATTTACTAAATATTTATATCACTAAGTACTTATATAACTGAGTATCTTAAGCTGTTTTTTTAGTAAACAATTGAGCGGTAAACGCGTAAGCCATACCGCTTAATAGCCCACCTAAGTGCGCCCAGTTAGCCATACTTACAAACAACATGTCAGCAAAGCCTAGTACCAGCCAAATCAGCATAAAACCAATAATACCATTAGTTACTAAAGCCGGTTGTTGCGGGTTCAATGCCCGATGGATCCAACAAAACCCAAGTAAACCATAAACAACGCCACTTAAGCCGCCAAAGTTAGGGCCAACCATAATAAACTCAGCCCAATTACTAAATAGCGCGGTCACTAAAAAAAGACCTACTAAAGTACTTTTACCACTGAGCTTTTCAATACCATCGCCTAGCATGATCCACCACATAATATTAAACACTAAGTGCACAGCAGTAAAATGCACAATTGCAGGTGTAAGCCAAGTTAATGGTTGATCGGGTTTAAACTGTAATACGCTATAAATTGACTCAAAGCCACCGAGTAAGAAGGCAATGTAAATACCTACACATAATAAAGTGACCGTTTGGTTTAACCAGCTCAATGATTTAAAGCGTGCTTTTAAATTTAATTCTTGGCCTTGATAGCTCAACGGTGACTGCGTACTTCCTACTTGCCAAGATGCCTCTTGATAACGGGCATGATTGGGGTTTTCTACAAACGCTTGCCATAATGGCTGAGCTTGATGGAAATGCTCTGGGGCAACACAAATAATTACCGTTTTTCCATCTTGCGATCGAAGCTCGCCCTGTAAGCCTTGGCTTTTTATATAATCAATAAAGCCTTGTGCTGCACGTGGATTATTTATACTACCCAGTTCGATCATCGTTCCACTTGCTCCGGCAATTGGGTTTCCCACTGGGTAAAACCACCATCCATACTGTATACATCTTCAAAGCCTTGCTCAGCTAAGTAGCTGGCTGCGCCTTGTGAGCTCATACCATGATAACAAACAATAATAATTGGCTGATCAAACTCTTTGTTCATCATAAATTCGCCAATATTGGCATTTGATAAATGCTCTGAACCCGGAATATGCCCTGCTTGATACGAATTAGGATCGCGAATATCAGCAATCACGACATCATCTTTATTAAGTAGTGCTTGAGTTTCGGTAATTGAAATATGCTTAAATGCCATAGTACTCTCTTATAATTACAAAAAAGGCGACAAATGCCGCCTTTAATTCTCTTAACAAGTGGATAATTAATCCCAGTTAAGAATTACTTTCCCCGATTGGCCTGAAATCATCATATCAAAGCCAGCTTGGAAGTCATCTATTGAATATTGATGAGTGATGATTGGGTTTAGATCGAGCCCTGACTGAATAAGACTGGCCATTTTGTACCAGGTCTCAAACATTTCACGGCCATAAATCCCTTTGATCACTAAGCCTTTAAAAATCACTTGGTTCCAATCAACCGCCATATCAGATGGTGGAATACCTAGCATGGCAATTTTACCACCGTGATTCATGTTATTTAACATGCTATTAAATGCAACCGGTACGCCTGACATTTCTAGACCAATATCAAAGCCTTCTGTCATACCAAGCTCTTTAATAATATCTTCAAGCTTTTCATTAGCCACATTAACTGCACGCGTTGCGCCCATTTTACGCGCAAGGTCTAATCGGTATTCATTGACATCGGTGATCACTACATGACGTGCGCCAACATGTTTTGCAACTGCAGCAGCCATAATACCAATTGGGCCTGCACCTGTGATCAAGACATCTTCACCCACTAAATCGAATGACAGTGCTGTGTGTACTGCATTACCGAATGGGTCAAAAATAGAAGCTAACTCATCACTGATATTGTCTGGAATTTTAAATGCATTAAACGCTGGGATCACTAAATACTCGGCAAAAGCCCCCTCGCGGTTAACACCTACACCAGTGGTGTTACGGCATAAATGAACACGCCCAGCGCGACAGTTACGACAATGGCCACAGGTAATATGCCCTTCGCCCGATACTCGGTCACCAACACTAAAACCGCGAACTTCTTGACCCATATCAACCACTTCACCGACATATTCATGACCTACTACCATAGGCGTAGGAATGGTGTTTTGCGCCCACTCATCCCACTTATAAATATGTACGTCAGTACCACAAATAGCGGTTTTACGAATTTTGATTAATAAATCGTTATGCCCAACTTCAGGTTTTGGCGCATCCGTCATCCAAATACCTGGTTCTGCTTTTAATTTAGATAATGCTTTCATGAATCACACTCAATAAAAAAACCGCTGCGAAGGCAACGGTTTAAAATAAATTAATTAGATAATGCCCATTTCTTTACCAATACGGGTAAAGGCGTCAATTGCGGTATCTAATTGCTCAATGCTGTGCGCAGCAGAAATTTGTGTACGAATACGCGCTTGGCCTTTTGGCACCACTGGGAATGAAAAACCAGTGACGTAAATGCCTTCTGCTAATAACTTATCAGCCATTGCCGACGCAACTTTAGCATCACCTAACATTACTGGAATAATCGCGTGATCTTTACCCGCACAGGTAAATCCAGCCGCTTCCATTTGCTCACGGAAGTATTTAGCGTTTGACCATAACTTAGCACGCAATTCACTGCCATTTTCGAGCATTTCTAATACTTTGATTGATGCTGTAACGATTGAAGGCGCTAATGAGTTTGAGAATAAATATGGGCGAGAGCGCTGGCGTAACCATTCAACTATTTCTTTTTTACCTGATGTATAACCACCCGATGCACCGCCAAGCGCCTTACCTAAAGTGCCGGTAATAATATCAACACGGTCTAGCACGTTGCAGTACTCAGGTGTGCCTTTGCCGTTTTCACCGACAAAGCCAACGGCATGAGAGTCATCAACCATAACAAGTGCATTGTATTTATCAGCAAGGTCACAGACCGCTTCAAGATTACAAATAACCCCATCCATTGAGAACACACCATCGGTGGCGATTAATTTTGTTTTTGCACCCGCTTCATCGGCAGCAATCAATTGCTTTTCAAGATCTGCCATATCATTATTTGCATAACGGAAGCGCTTTGCTTTACATAAACGAACGCCATCAATGATAGAAGCATGATTTAACGAATCAGAGATAATCGCATCATCAGCGCCTAAAATTGTTTCAAATAAACCGGTATTGGCATCAAAACATGATGAATATAAAATCGTGTCTTCAGTTTCTAAAAATTCACTGATCTTCTTCTCTAATGTTTTATGAATGTCTTGTGTACCACAAATAAACCGTACTGACGCAACACCAAAGCCATGGTCATTTAAGCCGTTTTGTGCAGCCTGGATCAGCTCAGGGCTATTCGCTAAACCTAAGTAATTATTTGCACAGAAGTTAATAACTTTATCACCAGAAGCAACTTGAATTTGTGCTTGCTGCTGCGAAGTAATAATACGCTCATTTTTATATAAGCCTTCGGCTTTTACATCTTCAATTTGCTGCTGAAGCTGAGTAAAAAACGCAGATGCTCTCATCTGTAATCTCCAAATTATTGAACGGGGTGAGCGTACTTAAGTTAACACGGCTCATCTTTGTGGCTATTGTAAAAGTTTAGTCAAACAAATGCACTGTTTGTAGTTCATCGCAGAAATAAGGAACTGACAACTTATGCTGCCAGTTTACATTGGGCTATAGCAGTATTGAGGGTAAGTCTGCTAACGAATCACAAACATGATCTGCCGAGTCGATGGCTACCGCATCAAACTCCTGCCCGGATCGTACAAGCACCCGAGTGCCAATAACCGCTTTACTTGCCGCTTGCATGTCGCTTAGTTTGTCTCCAACCATAATGCTGCAAGCTGGATTGATATGATGATCAGCGATACCTTGCAGTAACATGCCCGGAGCTGGTTTACGACAATCACACTCTTTGAGGTATTCGGGTAATGCTTTTTTCGGGTGGTGTGGGCAAAAGTAAACATCCGTCACCTTTACTTGATGCGCAGCAAATTGGGCTATCATCCACTGTGTTAAAGCGTGAAAATCCGCCTCTGAATAGTAACCACGGCCAATACCAGATTGATTAGTCACTATGATCAGTTTATAGCCTGCATCAGCAAACGCCTTACATGCAGTAAATACGCCTGGCACAAATTCAAATTTATCCGACTCATAAACATAACCATGATCGATATTAACCACGCCATCACGGTCTAAAAATAAGGCTTTATTGATATTGCTCATAATTGCTCTTTCTCAACCACAAGGTCAAACATCAAAGCTACTTCATCAACACTTATTTGGCTCATTAGATCACTGCCTTTAACCCGCGTACCCCAAGGTAATCGCTCAGCGGTTTTACCAGTTTGCTTGAGTAAGTTTTGGTGATATACCTCAACCACGTAATTTTGATATAAATAGGGTCCAGTGCGTTTCGGGTTTGAGTGGGCATATAAACCAATAACGGGAGTGCCTACGGTGACGGCCATATGAGCAGGGCCTGTATCAGGTGCTAATACCAATGCAGCTCGTTTAAGTACGCAAAGCAACTCTTTGAGTTTGGTTTTACCCACTAAATTAAGGATTGGCGTTGTAGTGGCTGCAATAATGTCATCACTGAGCGTCACTTCAAGCTCTGTCGGGCCACCCGTGATCACCACATGAAACCCTTGCTTGTAGGCATGTTCTGCAAGCTTAGCATAGCGTTCAGCCAACCAATTGCGTTCTTTTTTACTGGCAGCTGGAGAAATCACAAAAATTCGCCCCTCTAATCGCTCCGTACCAAGTAATTCATCAGCATTACTTTGATCATGTTCGCTGACTGGCATTTGCCAGTTTGGTTGATAATCAGGTACACCTATCGCCTGCGCAAAGCCTTTAAAGCCTTCTAACACATGAGCCTGCTGCTGTGGTGCAATGCGCTGGTTAATAAACAAGCTATGCAATTCTTTTGAGCGCGCCCAATCAAAACCAATTTTAACTTTTGCAGGAATACAACGCGCCACTAAGTTAGCTCGAAGTGCCACTTGCATATGCAGCAACACATCAAACTTACGCCCTTTAAATTGTTGTTTTAATTGCTGATAGGCTGCTTTGCCTTGTTTTTTATCAAACACCACCAGCTCAACACCGGGTAAATCAGCTAGTAACATGGCTTCAATTTTGCCGACCACCCAGGTAACTTTTGCATTGGGGTGCGCTTTTTGAATTGCCTGCACTGCAGATACGCCATGGCAAACATCACCAATTGCTGAGAGTCTTAAAATACAAATATCTGAATAGGTGGTTAAGTCAGTCACAGGTGTCCTTTGCTTTATGCTGGATAATTATCATGATCTTAAATTAACCACCCACTATTGCAAGCACTTATGCTCGGCTTTAAAACAGGTTAAGATAGCACTATCACCTGCAATAAAATAAGTACGCCATGTTTAACCAGCAAACCATCAATGAACACATTATTTTAAGCCATCCTGAGCATAGTGCCGAAATTAGCTTAAATTGGTTTGATAATGAATATTGGCAGCAGCAAGGAAAAATTGTCGGCGCCAAAAAAGGTCGCGCAACTGCATGGTTTTTCTGCCATAACGGGCTAACAGCAGTGCTCAGGCATTATTGGCGTGGCGGTTTAGTGGGTAAAGTGCTAAGTGATCAATATGTGTTTTTTGGACTGGAAAAAACCCGTGTTTACCAAGAGTTTTCATTAATGATGAAACTGTGCGAATTAGGTCTAAATGTACCAAAGCCGATTGCAGCTAAAATATCGCAAGCTGGCTTAATTTACCGTGGCGATATAATTACTCAAGCTGTTGCAGGCGCACAAAGTGTGCTTGATATATTAAAACAACGTCCCTTTAGCGCACAAGAGTTAATCAAAGTAGCACACACGATTGCGGATTTTCATAATCATGGGGTGTATCACGCTGATTTGAATATTAACAACATTCTATTTGATGAAACGGGCGAGATATACATTATTGACTTTGACCGCGGTGAACTAAAACTCCCCGCCAGTAATTGGCAACAAGCTAATATGACCCGCCTTGCTCGTTCGTTTCATAAAGAGCAAGGCCGAAATAAAGTAATGCATTGGCAAACTACAGACTGGCAGCAGTTACACACAGCATACCAGTCCACTCTTAAAATATAGCCGTTAAGCCTTTATTTTACTGATCACTTTTGACGTAGAGCAGCCATTTAAAAACTCAAGTACTTCAACTTTTCCGCCATGGCGAAGTACATGATCAGCGCCTGCAATTTGTTCAACAGTGTAATCTCCACCCTTAACTAAGATATCAGGACTGATCAGCTCAATTAATTTAGCGGGTGTATCGTTTTCTTCAACTGCACCAAATGGAATTACCCAATCAACTGATGCCAAAGCGCTCAGCACCATAGCACGCTCATCAAGCGGGTTAATAGGGCGCTCAGGACCTTTTAAACGCGTTATTGATTCATCATTATTTAAACCGACGACTAGACGATCTCCACGTGCTTTGGCTTGTGCTAAGTAACGCACATGCCCCGCATGTAAAATGTCAAAACAACCATTGGTGAACACGATAGTTTCACCATTTTGCTTTGCAAACTCAATATGCTGAAGCACATCATCAAATGGGGTTTGATAATGCTCGCCGGTTTTTTGTAAGTATTGACCTAACTTACGACTTAACTCTTCAGGCGATACCGTGGCTGCCCCTAATTTACTCACTGCAATTCCAGCCGCAAGGTTAGCAATTTCCACAGCATCTTTAGGCTGCATTCCTGCACCTAACATCACCGCCAGAGTTGCAATAACAGTATCACCAGCGCCAGTAACATCACTGACTTCAAGCTGTTGCGCTGCAAAATCGTGTTTTTCATCGGCACTAATAAGTGACATACCTTGCTCTGAGCGAGTCAATAGCATGGCCGCGATCCCTGCATTGCTGATCAGTGCTCGAGCACTGTCTGCTAAATGCTGTTCCGAATCTGTTTTACCACCGGCAAGCTTGAATTCATTCAAGTTAGGAGTAATAAAATCAGCACCGCGATATAAGTTTAAGTCTGAGGATTTAGGATCAATTAGAACTGTTTTTCCAGCACCTTTAGCAAGTTTTATCATTTGCTGGATCAAGCTTAATGAGCCTTTGTTATAATCTGAGAACAAGACAAAGTCGTACTCATCTAATACTAATTCCAGACGGTTTAAAAGTAGTTGACTGTGTTGCTCAGTAAACATCTCTTCTAAGTCAAGTCTAACGACTTGTTGATGACGGCTAATCACACGCATTTTTGAAATAGTTGGCAAATCACAAACACTGACTAATTGTGAATCTATACGTTCATCAGCAAGAATTCGCTCTAATATTTGGCCGCTTTCATCTTCACCAATTAAACCCAACAAGCCAACTTTACCATCTAAACGGGCAATATTTTTTGCCACGTTTGCGGCGCCACCGGCTTTATCTTCAAATTTACTTACTTTAACTATAGGCACAGGTGCTTCTGGCGATATGCGCCCTGAATCACCATGCCAATAACGGTCAAGCATCACATCCCCAACCACTAATATTTTAGCGTTAGACAGTTTTTTTAATAACGCTAAATCCATTAACTCTGCCCCGCTACAACCATATCAATGGCTTCACATAACCAATGACCAATAAACATATGTGCTTCTTGAATACGTGCGGTTTCGTCATCTTTAATAATAATGGATAATTTAGCGATATCTTTTACTTTACCGCCATCGCGGCCTGTAAATGCAACTGTATAAGCACCTATTTCATTTGCAGCAGCTAACGCTAAATTAATATTAGCGCTAGTACCAGAGGTAGTTAAACCAATCACTAAATCCTCAGGCTTACATAACGCAAGAACTTGACGCTCAAAAACTGTGTCAAAGTGATAGTCATTACTATGCGCAGTTAAGATGGAAGTGTCGGTTGTTAGCGCCATAGATGCTAATGGGCCACGTTCTAATTTGTAGCGTACGACGAACTCTGCTGCTAAATGCTGAGCATCTGCTGCGCTGCCACCATTACCAAACCAAACTACTTTTCCACCAGCTTGCAAAGTACTGTGGCAAACTTCAAGCAATTGCATTACTTGAGGGTGATATGTTTCCATCGTTTCAAACAATACTTGGTGACGGGTTAAACTTTCAAGGTAGCTGCTCGCTACAGAATCAATATTAGACATGGGTAATCCTCTCAAAATTAGTCTGACTAGCTACTACCAAAAAAGTGCCACTGACAACCACGTATAGTTATCACCAAATACATCTTCGCCGTAAGTTAAAGTTGTTTCAATATTATATTCTTGCCACTTTCGGTTGTTACTAATTTGTAATTCAATGCCTTGCTCGTAATGCGCACTCTCATTACCATAATCATTAATATAGCCGCTTTCATTATCAATTAAAGTAAATTTTGCACGCCAAAATGAACCTGTGGTGGCAGCATAAGCGGTTTCTATACTATGAATGTTCGACGGCACACCATCACCGAAATAACGCTGATCGGCAGCATAATGCCCTACTACATAACCATCATTAGTATTACCAAACGTCGGGTATATGTAATTCTTATACCAAAGACTATGCATGTTAGTATATTCATAGCGAAGTGATAAACCATTAGTTAATTGAGGTAAAAATACCCCATAGCTATATACAATATTACCAAATTGGTAGTTTTGGTGCTCTTTAGTATCTTCACCACCATACTCAAAATAAAGCTCTGTTGGTATTCCCCAATTAAAGTTCACAACACTTGTTATTGAAGCAAACTGGTCGCCAAGCTCATTATCAGGACCTCCAGCAAGTTCGCTATTATCATTTCCAGCCGGATCAAAAAATGCTTTAACTACATCGCTAAAGCCAACATCGCGAGGCCCACCACCAAATTGCATCATACGATTAATGCCGATTTTCCAACCCTCTACAGGCTCTAAACTAATATGTGTGCCAGCTAAACGAGGTGTGCCATCATGTAATTCATTTTGATATAATATGCCTTTTTCAACATGCTCAAGCTCAGAATAGTAAAGCTCAAAATCAAAGTTCCACCAATTATGAGCTGGTGCCACCATCCCTAATGAAATAGATGGCGAGGTACGGGCATTAGTAGAAACAATCTGAGCTGATTGTTTGAACGGCGAAAACCAATGCTCTTTGTAACCAATATTTAACTGCAAGTCATCGCCAGCAAAGCTGACAAAACTATTATAATTAATAAATTTATTTTGCTTCGCGCGATAATCGACACCTACTTGCATCAAGGTATAGTCATTAGGACGCCAAATACCCTCAAAGAATACTTGCCCCCACTCATCAGAGCTCAAACCACGTTGATTGGCTAGTTTGGTTGCATTGCTGCCATCAGCACGCACCTTAACACCTACTCGAGTAATATTATCGCTGCCTTGATAAGGCTTAATTTTAGCACGTATTTCCGCGACTAAACTTGGCTGTGCATTTTGCAATTTAGTAAGTGCCGCTTCAACTTCCTTTAGGCGATAAGGCTTTGTCATCGGTGTGCCTGACGTCAATGCAAATAACGTATCGAGTTGATGATCAAGCTGTGCATCCATGCCAATTGGTAAGTAAGCAGTTGGTGTTGCAAGTGAAGGCAATGCGCAACTCATAAAACTGGTTAATACCACGGCTTTTATCAATTTGAATTTCATAACGACTATATTTTTCATTAAGGGACGCAAATATTACCAAATTAGCCGTAACTAAACACCCAAAACTCTCTATTCTAACGCTTTTTAACAATTTCGCATTTTGCTTAAAGTGTATCCGCGTTATCATTAGTGTTTATAATTCGAGGCTGAAAAATGGCACGCTTTTTTTATTCACTGATTCTTTATTTGCTAAGTCCTCTCATAACCTTTTATTTATATATACTTAGAGGTAAAAAGAACGCAGGTTATCGCGCGCACTTTGCTGAACGATTTGGCTTCATTACAGTAAAAAACACCTCACAAGAAAGTACAGTATTAAAAGATGATCTAATTGTGATCCATTGCGCTTCAGTTGGTGAAGTACTTGCTGCAACGCCTTTGCTTAAAGAGCTACAATACCAGCAGCCAAGTAACTCATTTATGATAACCTGTAATACCCCTACAGGCCGTGAACAAATACATAATAATTTTAAAGACTCGGTACAGTGCGCCTATTTACCTATTGATTACCCTTGTGCTACAGCGCGCTTTTTAAAGCGTGTTAAACCCACGTTAATGTGTATTTTAGAAACCGAACTTTGGCCTAATCTTATGGCGCAGTGCAAACAACAGAATATTCCTGTACTGGTACTCAATGCGCGGCTTTCAGCAAAATCACAACAGGGTTATCAAAAAGTAGCGCCATTAACTAAGGTTATAATGCAATCAATTTCCGCTTTAGCTAGTCATAATCATGAAGACGCTAAACGCTTTATTGAGCTTGGCCTCAATGAGCAAAAAGTGCATATTACTGGCTCAATTAAATTTGATATAAAGCCAACTAGCGAGCAGTTAGACAAAGTCGATACCCTAAAAAGCCAATACAATAATCAGCGTTTTATCTGGGTTGCCGGTTCCACGCACCCTAGTGAGCATGAGCTAGTATTAGCTGCTCATCAGCAGCTGCTAAAACAGATTCCAGATGCACTGCTAGTTATTGCGCCGCGCCACCCAGAACAATTTGATAAGGTCGCCACATTGCTTGAAGAGTCACCATTAAGCTTTAGCCGTCGCAGTAAAAATAACTATCAAAGCGAACAAGTACTCCTTGCTGATACTTTAGGTGAATTGCAATGTTTATATGGTATGGCCAACATCAATTATATTGGCGGCAGTTTAATTGCACGTGGCGGGCATAACCCTCTCGAGTCAGCGGCATTTTCTGTCGGTGTTTTAACAGGCCCGCATACCTATAATTTCAACCATGTTTACCCTGAACTGATTGCATCAGGTGGGTGTATACAAGTAAGCGATACAAAGAAGTTAGCGGAGCAACTATACGAGCTTCATCAGCAACCAGCGTTTTGCCAGCAGCTAGGTCTACAGGCAGCACAATGTGTTGCTAACAACCAAGGCGCCATCGCGAAAACGATCACCATCATTAACAAATTTTTAGAGCCACACAATGACTGAACAAAAAAAACTAACCTTACCAGAACAACAAACCCGCTTATGGGTAGCTAATGTCATTGTTAAATATAACTTTTGCCCCTTTGCCCGTAAAGAAGTTGAAAATAATTGCATTCATTATCAAACTAGCCAAGCAACCAGCATTGATGATGCTGTGATGGAGATGATCGAACAATGTATTGAACTTGATCAACAACCGGCTCGAGAGACTACATTATTGATGTTTGAACAAGGCTTTACTAACTTTGAGGAGTTTTTAGATTTAGTGGATTTAGCCAATGCGCTATTAGTTGCCCAAGGCTTTGAAGGTAAATATCAAATAGCCAACTTTCATCCTGACTATGTGTTTGCCGATAGTGATGACAATGATGCAGCAAACTACACTAACCGCGCGCCTTTTCCTACCTTACATCTAATTCGTGAGGCTAGTATGAGTGCAGCACTTGATGATTATAATGAACCTGAATCAATTCCAGATCACAACATCAATTTAGCTCGCCGAAAAGGCATCGACTTTTGGCAACAATTACTTGCTGGATGTAAAAAGCCGAGTGCTTAATCACTCAGCTTTTAGTAAAAAGGAATGTTACTTTTTAACCCATTCTCCGTTCACTTCAACAAAGTGACCCGATTGGGTTTTTTCAATCGTTTTAGCAGCTGCCAGCGCTTCTACTTGAGAAAGCGACAAGTTGTTCTTTTTAGCGAGCTTTAAATATTGTGCTTTACGTTTAGCATTAATTTCATCGACAACCACTTTTGCCTCTGCATTTTGCACCACAAGGCCTAAATAACCCGAGCTATCCTCACCTACTAGCCCTTGATTTTTTGCATCATCTAACGAAATGGCCCAAGCCGAAAACGACAAACACACCGCACTTAATAAAGTGACAATGCTTAGTTTTTTATTTTTTACTATATTCATACTTGCTCCTTAAAATAATTCGCTGTCATCACTAAATAAACTGTCGAGTTCTCTATCAACTTTTACGCGGATTTCATGATCGACCTTAACATTTAAGTTAATTGTTATAGGCTCCTTGGCGGCCACCTCAACACGATGCGTACATGCACTGAGTAATCCCAATGCGGTCAATATTACTAACCATTTAGTCATTATTACTTCCTTTTGTTGAATACTCTTGTTCAACTTTTTGCGTAATTTCATCACTTAAGCGCAGTGCTCGTAATAGTGTGAACACGTTTTCTTCATGATTATAGTTAAAATTAACTTGCTGTGCTTGCTGTTGATTATACCCTTGCAAATTAACGCCTAAGGTCATCCAGCCGTCAGGTTTTAAGTTAACACTACTTTTAATACTCTGAATATCTAAATTTTCAAGCAAGCCAAGTATAGGCCCTAACTCTTGTTGTTGAGCCTTTACCGAATTAAAAGCTGCATTATCAGTGATAAGTAATTTAGCAGCACCTTGATTAACAAGCTGCCCACCTTTAACCTCAATACCCGCTTTTGTGAAATAAACAGGCAAGTGTCCAGCTACATTTCCAGTTAAGCTAATACCCGATTTAGCATCAAGGGTAATGACCTTGCTAGCATCTATATTGTCAAATGTAACTAATGCTTGTTGCGGCTCTTCTGTAAGGCGATATTTATCCAGCAAAAAATGCCCTCCCATAACCTTCCCTGTAAGCTCCGTAACAGCAAGTTCATTTGCCCGTACTTGCCAAAACCCTGTTAGCTGCTTCACCACAGCACCAGCTCGTAATTCATTTAGTTCAAATGTAGAAGGCACAACATTAAGCTGCCCTGAATCATAACGACCTATAAATTGAGTATTAAAATGCTTAGCAAGGTAATCTGTGTATAAACCACTTACACCGACTACCTGTAAAGAGAGATCGGCCTGTTGCAGATTAATATCACCAGCAATACGGCCACTGACTTTACCATCTGTTAAGGTTGCAAGCGGCACAAATTGATGAAGCAGTGGGTTAAGCTTAGTAACTAACTGCTCTGAAATTATCACCTCAAATGGATGAGCTGTGCTTGTTATATTGTGCATTGCTACAAGCTCTATCCCTTCTACATATATATGATGAGATGCTTGCAGGGCACGACTTTGTAAACCTGTTGAGCTAATACGAATATCGTTAACTCGTAATTCTTCCGTTTGTAGCTTGGCTAACTTTGTTTCACTGGTTAAATCAAAAAACAATTCCCCTGCTGACAAACTTCCAGCAGCAGTTAGCTGATTCGTTAGCTGAGATAGTTTAATACTCCCCATATTAATAGTATCAATCTGGCTCGATAAGCTAGCGGTTAAGTATTGATTACTTTGTAGCTTCGCCTTAAAAGTTGCTTGGTAATTATCAATGCCAATATCATTCACTTTTAATTGCCCCAGCGTTAATTTTGCTGACAATTCGAGAGCAGGCTGTGCAGCCAACATGCTATTTATTGAAAAATGCCCTTGTGCACTAATATGCTGCGCATCAACATCGATAAAATCAGGCAGCGTAGCCACTTTTAACTGATAGTTACCATCAACATCACTGCTAACAACACTCGCGGCTATATCTAATAATGCAATATCATCACTCGAAAACGACAACGCGAATTGTGCCAATAGGGTTTCTAAAGGATTCTTTATATCAATCGCTAACTGTTTAACATTCATGAGCAGTTGTGATCCTGCCTGCAATGTTAGCTGATCTAATGTCAATTGAGTGTCTTGCACAATGATCTTACTAGGTAAAACTAATCGCCAATTTAACGGTATTTGCCGAGTAACAAATTGCTGCTGCGCATCATCATCGATAACACCACCCAAACTTTGTAAACACTCATTTTTGCCATTGAGTGTTGTTGCTAATTGCTGAGCATCTAGGGTTAATGTTTTTGAATTTAAGTTATAGTGACTACTGACTTTGCCACTACTTTTAATTGTCATCGAGCAGGTATTGATGGCGTAAGTGAAATCAGCACCTAGCTGAGTGTCTATATCGAGTACAATACCATCAAACGCGAATCTATTTTGGCTAGTTAAATTAAGTCCTGCAATCGAGTTTACAGCCGCGGCCTTAACTGTAGAAAGTAGTCGCTCATCAAGCTCAATATTTCCTGCCAACTTGGTATTTTTAACGTCAACCTCAGCTTTCACATCACCAGCAACAACAAACTCATTTAACACCGGCTCATTTATGCTGATAATAAGTGGTTTTTTTAATTGAGACTGAGTGATCACTAAACGTTTTAGATGTAACAACGGGCGACTTTGCGGTAACGCCAAAGCAAGCTTTTTAGCCACACTAGGCTCACTCGAAGAATCGGGGGTTACCAGTATTAAATTTGCACGGTTAACCGTA
>TARA_R110001606_G_scaffold96009_1_pt1 | contig 19754 bp, 6 predicted proteins | sample TARA_R110001606 | Tara Oceans TARA_R110001606 (sample SAMEA4398315) | marine metagenome | biome: Polar Biome; feature: [SRF] surface water layer (ENVO:00010504); material: water (ENVO:00002006), including particulate matter (ENVO:01000060) such as... | depth 5 m | reverse complement strand
GGGACATAGCCCTACTGTCGAGCCACAGTGTAAATCTCCAAAACAAACAACAATATGTTTCATATATTCCTCTCCGATTTAGTCTTGCTCTAAAAAGTCCTGCTCATCATACCATGGGTCTTCTTGATAGTTTCCAGAACACTCACCGCACCCCTCTACTGGATTTTTTATTGTCATCCCACAACTCTCACAGACTATCCATCCTGAGTTAAAGCCCCAGCCACACCATGCACAGTAGTCATTCTCAAGTTCACGTTCAGACCCACAACGAGGGCAGTCAGCCATTTGATCCCCACCTTGCAGGTGCTGGCCTGCCTATCATGCCACGAACATCGACATGTGTAAACGTATTATATCTTCCTATACCCAGTTGATCCTTGTATGGACTACTCTCTAATAGATCAGCAATTTGCCTTGGAGTCCATCCCACCTTAACAATATCTGAAGCACCTAGTGTTAGATGCATACTATTAGAAACACCACCTATCGCCTTGTTATAGTCTGGACTTCTGTACCAACTATTAATAAGAACTGGAGCGACTCCTCCCGCTCTTCTTACATACTGCAATACATCAATTAATTTAATTGCATTATTTAATAGTTCCATGCCAGGAGGACCTAAGACTACACCATTGGATTCACGACCAACATCACAAATTTCTAACGCACTAAAATTATTTATGCCGCCAGCTTTCAGTTGTGCATCGCACAGTGTGGCCCACTCACTTCTCGTCATGTTCCCTAAACTCTGGACCATTGTCTAATAAAGCTGGACGTTTAGGTTCCTTGATAGACTTCGCTATACCAGAAGCCACGGCCCCTACCTGGGGGGCTAAATATTGGCTTACACGAGGGCCTCCAGCCCACGCCAACAGGCCAACCCCCAAGCTACCAAGTAAGGTATAGGCCGTCCCAGGAACCTCCCACACAGTGGAGTCAAGCACAATCAGTACTCCCATAAACAATAACGAACCCAGAAGGAAGGTACGGGCCGCACTCAAGTTGCCCTTCTCGTCTGTTAAAATTTCTCTAATCATTTATTCCCCCATCTAAATCTTTTCCTAGCTCGCGTTTCACCTAAAAGTAATTCATCCATAGTATGAAGTATTCCCAATCTAGAGTCTAATAGTCTCTCATATCTCTGTCTCTTCTCATCATCACTGAGAGATTCTCTAGGAATATCAGCTAAAGCTTCCCTGCGTTCACGCCATGCGGTCATACGTTTTTCCATAATACGGATTTGGCCTTGCTTGTTAAGAAGTTCTTGGTGCTTCTGCTGATATTCAAATCCTCGTTGCCTGTCTTCGTCGCTAATAGCATTAAGCGTTGCTACGACACTGTCGAGTTCTTGTACTAGTTCATAAAATTCTTGCTGCCTTCCTGCTCTGGTACGTGGATCAACAAGAAGGTCTCCCAGTATCGGTACGTTAGCTACACCTGGCCCACCTATTAAAGACTCCCAGTCAAAATCAACAGTACTACCTACTATACTTTCTGCTTCTGACCAATTCATAAGCGGATCAAATGGAATGGTAGGTAGAACGCCCAGCCTTGCTACCCTATCTGCTACCGTTGTAACGTAACCACCCATAGTTCCGAAGTACTGTCGTAACATATACTCCATCTTCATCGGAGATGTCAGAAAGTCTAGATTGTTTACTAGCGGAATCATATTAACGGCATCTGAAATGGTACGGGCAGTGTTACTTGTAAAACGATTACGTTGCTCATTAGGAGAAAGCTTTGCTGTAAATGGATCTACAATAAAATCTTTACGGTATTTATCATAGTTTGACATGGCACCTAAAAGAGGTCCAATTAGTTGTGGCCCACCAAGGCTCAGTGATGTTCTAAGCTGTCGCTTATACTCACCCCCAACATCAACTAGATCATAATCTTCCTCGAAGATCGCTCTCATAATCTGTTCTGGGATTACTTTAAAGAGTACACCAACCTCAAACGGTATTGGAAGTTTCAGCCATGCATGATCACCTAGCGGTAACAGCCAGTTGTCTGCTTTAACTTCATCCCTTAAATCCTGGTACTCCTCGTCATCATACATCATCCAGTACAGCAATGCTGTAGCAGAACTTAATATAAGTCCACGATTAATTATTTGTTGCCTGTTCTGTTGCCACCAAGGAAGTGCTTCGTATTCTGTTTGAGTCATGCCGTATGCTGTCAAGCTTGGCACATCGGAAGATCCCTTTTTAGATCTAAGGCCCCTAATAATAACGTCAGTTCCCTGCAACCTACCATTCATAAACGGCACGGTAGACATGTACGTACTAAGCGCAGGGTTGGCACCGCGACGACCATAGTTCATAATTTCAATAGCAAGATATTGGGCCAAAGCACGATCACCTGTCGCAGCAAAAACCCTATCATACACAGCAACTCTAGTAGCTACCTCAGACTGCTTAGCAATCTTTCCAAGGAATGTCCACAGTGCAGAGAATGGGGCCAAGGGATTCGTCCAATCTAAATTAGCACTTTCAAGTTGCTTTCTCATTACGTTGCCATACTCTCCTGGCTCAGCAACAAAGTCAATTCCTATGGAAAGCCCTCTTTCCTCTGCCCTTCTTTGTACGTCTGGATCTAATGCATTCCTTATTGAATTGATCACAAGGCTTGGACCACCACCAACAATGGTACTGGCCTGCCAAGAATCCCTAAAAATATTTTTAATTTGAAATGGAGGCGTCCTTGTTACCGCTTCTCTCAGTAAACTAGATGATCCAGTAAGGGCCTTGGCTACATACTCTCCAGCTTTCATGCCACCAAACAAATCTTCAATCCGCTTTTTAGGATTAAATCCTAACATCATCACGGCCATTGCTTGCTGGGCATCATCAAGCTGATAGTGTACAGCCTTACCTTGCTCCATCACACGAATGACACGAGACTCTACATCACCCGCTAAGTCGCTTAGCGTAACACGCTTACCTTCATTCAAGGCTACAGAATCTCTAGCTGTACGTGATGCGGCTACATTAATCATAGCATCTCTTACTAGAGCCTGAGTATTTTCCATAATACTATTTATTAGGTCAGAACTAATTGGTTCCAAGCTTCCCTTCAAAGCTTTTTCTACATTAATTCTACCACGCTTAGCCATCTGCTGACCAGAGCCTATAGGAAATGATTCAATGGGATTAGTATCACGATAAAAAGGTGTATACGGCATAGACAACCATTCATCTCGCTGCCCCCTGGTAATTAGGCTCGTACTATATGCCATCTGTATCATGGCCCTATTGTATGCTTGATAGTTATCCCAAAACTCTACAATGTGAGGCTCATTAGATTCTACCTTTGTAATAATTTTTTCTATTGCTTGGTCACTCCATACTCTTTTATTAGTCTTCTCATCTTTAGGATTAATTCTTTCATAAGCACGGTCAAACATTTCTTTCTGCCCTCTAAGTTCAGGGTCTTCGTATTTCATCAGGAGGTTGCTTCTCATTGGATCGGGACGCAAAAGTCTTGTAATCTCATCTCGACGATTTCTTGTCCACTCTATCCTCTTTGCTATTCCATATGCTGAAGCTACCTGTTCATCTATAGGCTGAGAAATAAAAGAAAAAATCTCTAGTAATCCTTTAACACGGCCAGTGCTATCATACTTCTTTGCAAGCTGCTCATCGTAGGAGGGGGATATATCAAATTCTCCAGAACCTGTTGAGTATCCTAAGTATGAAAGAGGTCCTTGCTTAAGCATACCTCCTAGCCAGTTCACCGTGTTATCTGCGTTACGCCACATAACAAGAGCCGATGTCTGTGCATCAAGCATTGCTCTATCCTGTGCAGCTAAGATCCTATCAGTCTGCTCCACGGTCCATTGGCGTCGATCTAAAAACTGATACCTCATATTTGATACTGTTGATTTTTCCAAATGATCTAATGTTTCACTTGGATCTTCACCTCCAAGTTGATCTCCAGAAAGAACTCCAGTCTCTAGACTTTTTCTAAACGAGTCTCCATCGACACCAGTAATTGCCCCATCCGCTACTAACTCGTCAACCAAACTTTTAGTTTCTTTAGTCACCTTATGCTGTTGGTTAAACATATTCATGTATTCACGGGGCATTGTGTAGTTTGTTTCTTTTCTTCTTGATTTTAAAAACTCATCTAAAGCAAGTCTGCGAGCTTCTAAATTATCAGAGCTAGACCAAATCTCACCATTAAGTAAAGGTATCGCATATGAGTTTTCATTTTGTACTTCTTTAACGCCTTCTTTTATATTGGTAATAGCATCAATCTCACTAACTACACCAGCAGATTCTTGAATTTCAGTACGCTGTTGTACAACCTTGTCAGTAATAGCGTCTATCTTAGCCTGCTCTTGAGCTACCATGCTATCACTCTTAGCAGCATCTCTTAAAGCTATTGCCTTAACTAACTCATCTACCTGACTTGGATCTGCGTAGCGTAGTAACCGCGTACTTCTAATCTCATCCCCCTCAGTAAATTCTGTATCACCCTGATAGCCAGAACCACGCTGCCCTGCACGACCCGACTCTACATTAGCAAGTACCTGTAAGAGTTCTACTATTTCTGCATCCCTCGCTGAACCTACGATCCCTTCAAAAATACCTCCAAGAAATCTTTTTGTTTTTCGCATACGACCATTAATTAAAGCGTCGGGTACTTTGTTCTGAGTCAATGCTACCATCAACTCAGTCATAGCCTCTTCTTCTATGTCAGCTTCATTTAAGTTTGTATCCTTCAGGTCATATACTAATTTTTCAAACCAAGTCACTCCCATTTCATGCGCCCTTGGGTCCCATTCCTTGGACACTACATTGCCTTTGGCATAATCCAAGAGTACATCTAGCTCAGAATCATATAAATGATCTCGTCTAATCAGAGTGTGAACAGACTCGTGAAGGGCAGCATCCCCAATAATCTTTTGGGCTGATGCCATACTATCTGCATCAATAGCAGCAAGGTTTATAATAATCCTATTACTAGCAGAGTCGTATACGGCCACCTCTGTTTCAGGAAACATTTCGCCCCTAAGTCCAACTTCAGCCAGCCCCTGAAAGATACCATCAGCATTATCTACAAACACTTTCGTAATATTATCTGGGATCTTTAACGCCTTAAGCCTAGTATTCAGTACGCTTTCTAGTACTTCAAAACGCGTTCTTAAAGTATTAATAAATTCTCGACGTACTATCATAGATCTTTTTTTCAAAGAAGATGGTATTGCACCTTGACCTATTAATGCAGTAATAACCTTTGATCCTTCGGGAGTATTAACCTGAAGAAAGGTGTCTGCCTGAACAAGTTCAGAAGCCTTCCGAAGTCTTGTTGCAACCCCTTCCACCACTCCCAACTCAGCTAATTCTTGTAAGCCAAACTCAGAGGTAATGTGGCTTGCAAATCTTTCTATATACTGCCTTAACGATAGCTTGTCCTTCGGATTATTTTTATTGTAGTTATCTAATAATGTTTGAACACTTCCAGATAAATTCTTGTCGTTCATTATTTTCTGAACTTGCTTGGGCTTGGCATAATAAAAATATATTTCCTTGTCTATTTCTATACGCCTTTCAGAATAAGGAGGAGCAATGGTTTGCTCCTCTGTTGGTATGGCATCTTGATCAGTAAAAAAATCAGTCATATATTTTTCATCAAATCCAGGGCCTTGGTAATCCATCCTCACCCCGACAGTATCTTTTTCAAACTTTGGTGGAGTTGATTCTAATTCTTCCTTTTGTTTTCTTGCCATCTCTTGTTGAACCTGATCAAAAGCAAGGCGGCTTTGTTCAGTTTGAGCTAAATTATTTATAATATTTTCATAAGCAGAAAGACTCATAGGAGATGGATTCATTTCTGAAGCTATACTTCCAACCTCCTCCCTGGGTAATTTGCTATGTGCTTTTTCATGGGCAACAACATGTACTACAAAATCATCTACATTTTTATATAATGCCTTAAGGTCAACTGGGCTAAGACTCCATCCAAATTCATATGAGCCTGGAGTAATCGTGCCTGGTTCATGGTGTGTAAAGGGAAGGTTTCCGTCCTTATCGGGTTCTGCGTCTATTATGTTTTCTTGCAACCAGCTTCTATCAATAAGAATAAATGGTTTTTGAATAGACCTAGAACCATCTGGATTTTGGACAGTCTTCTCTTGGAAGTTTACTCCTGGTGAACTAGGAAATCTACCTACCATAAACACAGGAATCTTGGTTCCTGCAAATATCCTTTCAAAAAGTTTCTCATATTTTATTTGCTCTATGACATGCTTTTTCTCAATCTCTATTTCATCCGCTATATTAAAATTACTTTTAAACATTCTTCGTACTTTCTTACGGTATCTTGCAAGCTGATCAGGTGTAATCTCTTTTTCTGTAGGCAAATTTTTATCATCAACGATAAGATTATTTACATTCCAAGGAACTTTTGTAAGACCTAACTGACGCAATACTGATACCCAATCAGTAGAAGTAGGAGCGCTTAGCTTCTGTTCAGATGTCAGTTGCTCAAAAATGTCAGAGATATAGGATGGATTGGATTTTTGACTCGCAACTATACGAGACCACTCCTCTAAAATATTATCAGGAGTCCCCCATGGGTAATACGTCCCATTATTAATTGACTCATACCAAGGAGCAAGATAAGTTGGGTCCCGCATTAATTGATCTTCTACTAATTCTCCATCTTGGCCCCAGTCATCCCAGGTTTTTGGATCAACTGTTTCAGTATAAGGTAGGATAGCTGTCTGACGAAACTGATTTCTCATGTCGGATACTAGCTTGGCCTGTTCCGCCCATTTAACATAATTAGATTCTTTATGCGGATTATAAGGTTGGACTTGTACTAGTTTGTCACGCACACGAACACGATACTCATAGTTAGCTGCTGAATGCCCAGTTTGAATTGCAAATTTTACAGCATCTGGAATTGGTATCCATACATCAGACGTACCTTCTATATAATCTGTACCATGGAAGTGTTTGCTACCGCCCATTATTGTAAAATCTTTTATGTCTTTGAAATCTGTCATTCGACGATATCCAGCAGCGGTTAGCCATTCCTCTAAACTTTTCTTGGTGCGCTCACTGCCAGAAGAATCTAGCACAAATGATGGCAAATTTTTGAGATAATTATCTGCGTATTTAGGACCGTAAGAACTAACCTGTATTGCATTAGTAATTAATCTTTCAATAACCGAATAGTTATTTTGCAAAACGCCATTCTTATTCACCAATGGAGGTCCTTTGGTGGGCAGCGCCACAAAAATTGGATTCACTCCATAGTCCATGTCGGCAAGTTGTCCAGGTCCAGTAGATTCATCAAAAGCTACATGATTATGTACAGTCTCTGGTGTAATCTCCAAGTCAGGGGAAAAACCTGTTCCAGTTTGGCCTATAATTTTTTGGCCCATAATATAACCAAGGCCATGATTTCTAATTTGGTCCGATGTCATACCACCAAGTAGCTCGCTGTTTTTTCCCAATACATTATATGTAATTGTGTACTGATTTTTAAGCTGATTATATGTAGCCTGGTCCCACCCCTCCTGCCTCGTCCACTGCTCCACATCAACATCAGAAACCTTCTGCCAATCCGACGTAACTTCTGCAAATATATCAGGACCATCACGATTTTTAATCCTTATATAACTGCCCTTGTATACACCCTTGATTGGATTTGCTCTCGTAGTTCTTGACCTTATCCCTTGTTTTATAAGGCTAATAGTACTCTCGCCCTCGTGTTCTGGCAGCATGGTATGCGTTACGCCTTTATATTTTTTACCATCTGAAAAATTCATCTCTACAGACTTAGCACTAGCAAAGCCCTCTAGTATTTTTTCAGCATCTGCCAATTGCGATTGTAGCGGAATAACTGTCTTTTGATAATTTACGTCCAATCGCAAAGTCTTGGGAACACCCATTACTTCCACGGTTACAGGATCTTGGTCATCAGCAAATCGTTTCTCTTTTTCTGTTGCATCGCGAGTTTGAATCAAACCTCTTTTAGTCATAATCAAATACTCAGGGTCTTCGCGTTCATACATTTCACGATTTCTTTCAAAGCGAATGCGCTCTAGCCTATTGCCTGTGTCCCGTAATATTGGAGGGTACTTAGAAAGTGGACTGGTTGCGTTATGCTTCTTTCGCTCCTTGTTAGTAATTTGCTCTGCAAGTTTTTCTTCGTATCCATTAAGCCTTCTAACTAATTTAGGATTAAAACGAGGATCAAACTTTGCTTCCAAAAGCGATGTATAATCAGGCTCAATATCTCCATGATTCTTACCATGATGCAACCCAAGATCGTCTGACCAAGGGCCGACCTCTACATAATACACCCTTGATGTTCTTTCTCCACGAGTAGTTTTACTATCTTGCTCCCAGGTAGTACCCCTCGTTTTGCCTTCAGGTGTTCCTTGTATCTTAGGTGCTTTTCCCGTTCTTTTGGTATCTTGTTCTAGCTTTGCCCTAACAGATACAAATATTTTTTTCTTATTTGCTTTAACTCCTGCTATTGTATATTTCTTTTTAATATCTGTTTTTGGATTCCAATACAATCTTTTGCCCAACAAGTTGGCCAGCTTTGCTCCACTATTTTTTGGATCTTTTACGAAGGTTACTACACCTTGTCCTATCTTTTTTTCTCTTATATCCTCAACCATAGGTTTGGCTGGACGCGCTATACTATCTATTGTATATATCGCACGACGTAACGCATTGCCCTCATCATAACGCCTACCTCTCAACCACCCTGCGTCAAGCATAGCTTTATTTTGTTTCCTAATTGACTCTTCGTTTATTGGCTTGCCATTCCTATTTTTAGTCCGAACAACCCGAATCATATCATCAATGGTTTCTTTTCCGTTGTACTTTCCAGTTCCCAATTGACTTTCAGGATTATACCATACAATTCCAGCCGCATCTTTTTTCGGATCTACTCGCTGTGCATTGTAGGCATGTTCGACGCTCTTCATAAGAACCTCCCCAATAACAGGATCTATTATTGGAGTACCACCTGCTGTGCCATCCGTTGGATTAAGTGCCTCAGTCTCAAGACTTTCAAGGTCAGAAAGAAATCCCGTATCAACTGCTGGATACTGTCCCTTTCTTGTTGTTGAACCCAACTTAAATTGAAGCGTTTTTCTTTGAGGTGCTTCTTTCTGAAGTCTTTTCTGAAGAGTCTGTGGAGTAATCTCTTCACGTGCTTTTTCATTAAGAGTAACTATCTCACCATTATTTAAGTTTTCTTCTTCACCAACAACTACTGCTTTTTTGTTTCCGTTTCTAATAGTATGTAAAGCTGTGTCTCCCTCTCTGGTACTAAGGGGTAGTGGTTCAGGTTCTATGTCGATACTGCCTTCAGGTGATCTTGTTATCTTGTCAATCCTTTTTGTTCTAGGATTACCTGGAGTTCCACGATCACCATCTTTGGTAGATGCAAACTCATCTTCTTTTATACCAACTTCTTCGCCATCAGGAAGCAGTGACTCTGTTTTCCTTTCGCCTGAATGAGTAAGAAGTCCTGTCTCAATAAGAGAAGCAAGAGATTCATTGAATATTTTAGGATCAAAACTATCACCTAGTTTCTTTTTTGTTTCTTTTCTTATTTTGGTAATTAAGGACCCACCTACCTTTGGTTTTCTTTTCGTCCCTACAAGCAATCTAGTTAATGTGTTCAAGTGTTCTTGAGAAACTTTGGTTTGATAAAAATTAGGTAAATACAACGGCATATACAGTTGCTTTGTATCTGCCTGATTTTCCTGGACACGATGACTAGGAAGCTTTAAAAGGCGTGAGTACATTAGTAGGCGTTGTGCATCGCTTGCTTGTTCCCAGCTTAACGCACCAGTCATATCGGTAAGCAGCTTTTCAAAGGGCATACTTTTCACACCCGTTCCAAGTTGCTTTTCTAGTAGCGTCCCAATGTTACCCTGTGTGGCATCCTCACGGCTACCATCAAAGTCTCCCCTAAGAAAAATATTTTTTGAACGTAATAATTGTTTGATATCTTCTTCTACAATAAGCCTATCTAATTGCTCAAGAGTATATCCCATTTCTTTAACAATAGCGGCAAGCTTTTTTCGATTTCTTCCAGGCTTTAGTAGTAGATAAGCCTCATTTATTGACATGCCCTCCTTGTACGATTTTGGCTGACCATCCTTTGTCAACAATATTTTAGCTACCCTGGTACTGGCCTCCTGCCTACCCTTTAAATCGCTCTCAATAAATTCCTGTACGAGTGGCACCGTTTCATTTAGTACAAGAACACCGCCTTCGATAACGTGTTGTGAATTATCAACCTGCCACATACCGATATCAGCCATTGCTTTAATAACCATGCCCTGGCGTACAATATCGTTACTTTGCTGCAGGTCTGGATTAAAAAGTTTTGTAAGTCTAACAAAATCTGTAGCAGAAACATTCTTTGTATTACGCTTAAAGGCTGCACGTACAGCAGGCATTAGTTTGATCTGTGCTTGAGCAAGTTCGGTTGGATCTAAGTTACTTAACTCAGACTCCATCCTCGCTTGTTCATCCTTTAATCTTTTTCTATGTGTGTCGGATCTCTCTATAGATTCTGCTACTGATACTTCTTGATTCTCCATCCACAAATCAAATTGGCTTTCTGCATTATCTCCGTATTGCGTATCAAATTGTAGGCGTTTTATCGCACCAGCTTTTGCATCACTATTCTTTGGGTTTTTAAAAAATTCTCGTAAGTAATTTATTCTTGAAAGAAGTGCTTTGGTATAATCATCGCCACGACTTTCGCGTTGCTGCGCAATCATTTCAAAAAGATTGCCTTGTTGTAAAAGTATTTGTTTAGCATTTTGATCTCTAATACGTTCCCATTCTTGTTCTGTAGTATCCTCCTCTATCAGGCCCAGCCTTTCGGCTTCAAATCTAAAGGTAGGATTTTCTTTTTCAATTCGATCAACCTCGTTTTCTAATTCTTTAATATTGTTATCGGCCTGTCTTGTACTGTCCACAAGTTTTTGGTTGTCCGTATATTGTATTCCCTCAAGCTGCCCAGCCTTTCCATCAAGACCAAATATTGCACGACCTATATTGTCTATGCTAAAGTTAGCTGCATCAGATGATGCAAGTGAGGAGTCAGGTCTTAATTGAGTCTCATCATCTGGAATGTTCTTAAGGACTGCTTGCGATCCTGGTCCTTTGTGTACACCTAGTATTTCTGCAAGTCGCTTAAAACCTGGCCTGCCAAAATTTCCGCCAAAAAATCCTTCTAACATTTTTGTAAGCGAAGGACCCTTGTGTCTCTTGCTAACAATGTCTGCTAATTTCTGATAAGTAGGAGTATTGTATCCCTCTGTATCCCAATAATCTTGATACTCTTTTGACTCACTTATTCCACCAAGCCTTCGCAAGCCCAAGCCTAATTGTTCAAGTGATTTATCTAATGCAGATATTCTAGTTGATTGTATACCTACAATTGCACGAACTGCATCTTCATAATTTTTTTCTTCTGCAAGGTCTTTAGATTTTTTGCCCCGTTCCTGTAAAGTTGTTACGGCAAGGGATGTTCTTTTTTCAAGTTCATCTCTAATAGCTTTAATTTGTTCAACTTCTATACCGCCTTGAAGAAGAGATTCTTCAAATCCTCTAGGAAGAACAGCCCATTCACCATCAAACATTGCAGATATATCGCTTGCCATCTGTCGATCAATGTTAGTGCCTTCCATAATACTTGCTAAAGGATCTGCTACCAATCCATTATCAATTGCACTTAAGGCTTCTTGCCCTTCAGGGGTGCTATAATATCTATGCTTACTCCTAAGAAGCTCCTTTTGAACCGACTGCATTTCTTCGGTGGTATGCGGACCTCTCTTATTTCTGTTTGGACCCAACAACATAGTAGCAGCTATATCGGCTATACCACCAACTATCCCTCCAACCTTAGCGTCCTCCATCATGGAGGCTCCCAGGTCCTCAAGGGCATTGGGATCATATAGCCCCCGTGCTGTCATTGATTGAAGTCCTTGTGCCAAGCCTTCCTGGATACCTTCAATAGCAACGCCTTCAACAGCACTTCGTAACTTTCCACTTGTAGTAGCTAAATCAATAGGAGTTGTACGTGTAAGCATTTTTTGCATTCTACTTACAGGGCGTGTATTCGCAAGTCTAGCTGGAAGAATCATCTCTAGAAGACCCGTAGCACCACCCAGCAAGTGTGCCATCGACTCTTTATACCAAGGTATATTTTCACCAGTACGTCGTTCATACTCAGCTATACGACGCGTTTGATCACTAATGCCCAAACTAATACCCGATGCAACACCCAATAATTTACCATAGCCAGGAACTCTGGTAAGGGCAGTCAAGCCTGATACCTGACCAAGGCCCTGACCTACTCCAACAGCAAGTGAATCACGATATAGGGGATCTCTTTTTAAGGCACGATCTTCAGAGATTTTTCTTAAGCGTTTCTCTATCGAAAGATCTATACCTGGAGTAAGTACACCAATAGCAGCTTCAGCACCAGACACACCCAGGTCTAAGACACCGCCTGGAATTGCTTTGACGCCCTCTGCAAGAGAGCCTAGTAAAGTTTTTTTATCGCCAGCAGAAAGACCACGCTCACCAGGAGTTAGTTTTTCTCCTCTGCGTAATCGTGCAGCCTGACGTAATAAGTAATTAGGATCGCTGTAATCTGCAACATTAAACTGGTCGCCCTTCGTGCCGCTAAGCTGATCGTAATATGTAGAAACTGATGGAACAACAACCCACCGACCATTAGGCAATTCTTTCCATTGAGGCATAAGGTTCTACCCTATTGTGCTAGAAACTGCTGCTGCGCGGCTGCTGTCATTCGTTGTTTACCTTCCATTATAGCTTGGAACTCATAAGCTTTTCTCTGCAGGTACTGATCATGCTGTGCCTCATCAGGCATGTATTGGGCAACATTCCTTGCCATATCCATCCAGGATGAAAAGTCAGAAGGATTAAGTTCGTTTGCTTGTTGCAGTGCCATTTTTTGTACGGCCATGTTGTTCATAGCTTGGGTCAGTGCAATTCTTTCCGCTGAACCAGTTTGTATCTGAGCTATTCCAATATTAGCTACTTGTTGTTGCAGATCGCTCAGAACTTTTTCTTCCATAGGCATCGTTATATTACGAGATCTAGACCTTCCTCTTGCAGCCTCAAGGGGCAGTGCTTCAAATCCATAGCCTCTATCCGCCATGGCATACGATGCATCCTTCATCTTTTCATTGTATGTACGTTGGTCTTTGCCAAGAAGTCTCTGTTTTTCTATTTCATTTACCATTGACGCTGGACCACCACCCATAATTGATTTAGCAGCGGCACCTGCAAGAGATGCTATTCCTTCTCCACGATCACGATCTAGGTCAATGCGTCCTGCTATATCGGCTGCACGACCATGCATTGTGTCTGACATTTTACCCTGGAATTGTCTTAGAGCTTCTTCTTCAGGTGTTTCTGTTTCTAACCAATCCGTATACCCTGATATTCTAGCAAGCCTATTCATAGAGTCAGTTGCAGCATTACCCTTTTCCATGTCAGATTGGACTGCCGAACCTCCTGTGTATTTGGTTTCGTCAAGAAAATCCGTGTCTAACTGAAAGGGTGAAAACTGATTCGTGTTTAAACCTTGTGGCGTATCCCCACCAAGCGCATTTAGTCCCAATATGCTAGCACCGCCTAAAGGAAGACCTAATTTCATTGCAGCATTTCTTCCTGTAATACTTACTATATCTTTATTGCTTGCAAACGTGCCTACCTTCCTCTGTCCAGACTTTACCAGCGGATGGTTAGGGCCTAGAGTAAAGCCTGCTCCGCCAGGTCGTGAGGGGTTTACCATCTTTCCAGCGGCATTTTTAAAGGGTTTTTGAGCCTTCCATGCTTTTAGTGAAGCCTCGGTTGGACCCTTCCACACAAGCTGCTTTCCTTGTATAAGACTCATAAGAGGGTTAGCGCCAAACCTACCTGTATTGACACCCCTACCTACTGCTTGAGCGCCAGCAAGCGTTGCTCCCTGCCTACCCATACCATACAGTTGTGCGGCTTTTGCGGCACCCACTGCTGCTTTACCTTTAGCTGCCAAGGCAGCCCATTTTAAAGGAGTGAATGTTAATGCTGCCATGCCTGCACTGCTAAGTGGATTGGCTGCAACATCTTTCCAATTAGTTTGCCCAGTCAAAGCCCACAGTCCAGCACTACCAACCTTATCCATAGTATTCCAAAGTCCAGCACCCTGACGCGCAGCACCCTTTGCAAAACTAGGCTCACCTTGTGTATACCAAGGCTGATTTCCTGGATTAAAGTCTCTCAGGCTTTGTGTATCTCCTTGCATTTCTTGCGCCCAAGGTGCTAGATCATACGTATCACCATATTCATATGCCATCCGTTCTCGTGCGAGAGGGTCTATCTCATTCGCATTTGCAGCAAATCCTGGCACGGTATTAGCCATCTGTTTCTCAATTAAGGCTCGTTTTATTGGGTCCATCGCAAATCCCTGTGGAGATAACAGGGCCTGCGTAGCATCCCCACCTTCTTGGAATCCAACCAGCCCACCGCTTGCCATACCCTGTGGTGCCATACCCTGTGGTGGCATACCTCCTCCACCTTGCATATTAGGATCTCCTTGCATATTAGGATCTCCCTGCATATTAGGATCTCCTCCACCTTGAGCTAAGCCTTGTCCAAGTTGTTCGCCCATCTGCTGAGCCATTGGATCTCCTCCACCTTCAGCAGACAACGATCTCAGTCCTCTAAACTGTTCGCTAAATTCCTGTGCAACCCGATCACTTACAGGACCAGGGACAGGTTTAGGCTGTGCTGCAACTTCCGCAGCTTTTCTATGGTGTAAACGGCTAGACATTTCTGGAAGAGAAACTGACTGAGGTATATGCAACCCAGGAATAAGATCTGGATTATTATATATTTCACTTAGCCTGCCATCATCAGCAGCCCTTACAATACCTTCTAGTTCGGTGGCAGTTACGCCTGTTTTAGGATTTCCTATAGCCATTACTTTCCTCCGTATGATCTGTTTGCTACATTACCAAGATTTGCCCCTTGAAAGACACTACCAAACGCGCCTGTATTTCCACGATTCAGAGTGGAGCCACCTCCATAATTATTTCCCTGGTTATTTCCATAATTATTCTGGAATTGGTTGTAAGCACCTAGCCCACCCACACCAGTGGCTAGTGTGTTTTGTCCAGGCGTAGCCCCTGGGCCGCCAGTACCACCAGTAGTTCGAGTTACGGAAGATTGATAAGGCAATTTATTGTATGCATTCTGCGCCCAGTCAATATTCTGTCTTTCCTGGTTCATAGCATTCATTCGATCTTGTTCTTGTAAATTCAATGATTGTTGTTGCGTTTGCTGCCTATCCTTACCGATGCTTCGCAGATCGCCAAATCTCTGTCTTTGCTGATTCTGTTGATTACTGCCTAACTGCATCTGGTTCTGACCTACCTGATTTTGTAGTTGTTGTGCTTGCAATGCATTTTGCTGTCCAGTCTGTTGAGCAGTTCTATCACCTTGGAATGCCTGTTGTGCAGATTGGAATGCATCTTGCTGTCCTTGTCCAATAATATTGGCAGCTTGTTGATTAACATTCTGATTTATTTGTGCTTGTTGAACACCCTGCCTCATGCCTCCAAGGTTTCCTGAACCAGCCGCTTGCGAACTAAGATTTTGTCCTGACACCTGTTGAAACTCTCTAAGTTGGTCTAGCTGGGGATCGGTAACACCCTTGGTATACTGAGACATATATCCCGACAAATCGGCTGTACTCTGCTGCATCGGGTTAGCCATCTGATTGCCTATGTTCTGTGCTTGAGTGCCTACATTTTGAAAGGTACTTGATGCTTGTTGTGTTCCTGCAGGCCCTGGACCCATAGAGTATTGCTCTTGTGCAAGATTAGCTGTTTGGGTAGCTGCATCTGGACCAGCAAGTCTTTGGTTAGGTGAAGGCTGATATTGCCTTTGACTTTCTGTAGCAATCCTATCTGTCATGTTAGCCATTGGCTGAGCTATATTCGGATTAACATTATAGGTGTCAGTTGTTGTGCCGCCACCTTCTTGATAACCTGGAAGAAGTCTTGCAACGCCACCACCATGAGCAGATCCTCGCAACTTTCCTTTTAAGTATCGTGCAAACCTTCCTGGGGAGTAACCTTCTCTTCCACCAGGAACCATTCCTGAAATAAGATTTCCTATTCCAGAACCCACTATACTATCTAAATAATCCTGATCGCTTCTGCCTCCTCGTAACTCTGGCATACCTGGAACTTTCCGATCTGCATCATTGTACATACTGCCAGGCCAGCCTTCAGGCATTGTTCCAGGAATCATATCCGCTAAAGCGTCTACAATCATTGGAGATGCCATTGATGGATATAGTGTAGGGCTAGCTGCGTGTAGTACGGCTTTCATCAATGGATTGCGTGGATCACCTTGTGGGGTTTTGTTAGCTACTCTTCCAAGCATACCCTTTCTAGGACCAACCAGATCCATAAATCTATCAAGACGATATGTCTCTCTATCTGTACGATCTGGATTTCCACCTTCTAAGCTTAGATCAAAGTCTCGCATAGGATCATATTCAACGTCTTCTCCAAATCCTGTTAATTGTTCTAGTTCCCAATTACGATCTGGATTTCCACCTTCTTGATAACCTGGAAGAAGGCTTGCAACTCCACCACCATGAGCAGCCCTTGGCATAACTATATCTGGTACTCTTGGTCCTAGTGGAGGCCCATAAAAATCCGAAAGAGAATCCTTGAAATGTTTTTCTTTAAAATATGGAGCAAGACCTTCAAGTGCCAAGCCTGATTCTGCTCGTTGCCGTGGCTTAGGCCCTAGTAACTTCTTTAAAAAATCAAGACTTCTACTTGGAGATTTACCACCATTAGCATAACCTGGATAATATTTTTTCTTAGGCATTGATTCCTTGCTCCATATCTAAACGGCCTCTTGTTGCATCCCACATTGGTGGTCCGCTTACCCTTGGGTTTGCTTTAGCAACGTAATCTACAGCTTTCTTTAAGTCTTGAACATTCGCTGCGGTATTTTCTTTATCAAGTATATACTCTTCTGCAGCGACAACAGCACCCATAGGAATTTTACCACCCTTGGCTAAAGCCCTTTCAAGTCCTGCTGATACTCCCGTGTCTGAAGAAGGAAGTACCGCAGCAGCCCTGTCATCAACTCTACCACTAGACTCAGGCATGCCATCATTAAATGGCGGGATGTATCCTTCTCTAACTACTTCTGGTCCACCACCTGCCTGTTGTTGTTCATAGCGAATTTCATTAGCTATTTCTTCAACAAGACCAGGGTACTGTCTACTAACCTCAGACATTAATTGTGTTACATCTATAGACGAATCTGGAAGGGTTCCCATCAATGCTGCTTTTATAATATCTCTAATCTGTGCAGGTGCTTCCTGAATCGGGCCACCTTCGGCCTTACCAAATTGTGCTATAAAGTCCTGCTGTTGTGTAGATAAGGCACTTTGATCCTGTGGTTTCATTGGATTTAATCCAACTCGACTTGCCCCAGTCTCACCCGTACCCTTAGCTGTTTCATCGTGATATCCAGCCACATAATCTTGATGGTCTGCTACCCCTCCTGCGTTACCTACTGGAGTCGCTGGAACCGCTGGAGCCGCTGGAGGCGGTGGTTCATTATAGCCATGTCCCATGTATGGTTCTTCGATCCCATGTCCCGTAGGTCCTGTAAATTGATTTTCAATATACTGTTTGGTAGGATCTTCAGCAGGACTTTGGGTAGTTTGATCTACAAATCCTAAATCTGCTGGGTCTTCACCGCCATCATCTAAACCATGAGTTGGATCTGCACCAACTGGATCTTGAAGTAATGGGTCTGGCTGGTTTAGTTGCCTACGCCTTTCTATTTCCATCTTCCTGGCTCGCTCATCAATCTGTGCTTGTGTAGGATCATTTCCAAGGGGCGGTCCATAAGGATTTTCTACTTGATTTGCTGCTGCTGCTGCATTCGCTTCATCTTGTATCCTTTGTGCTTCTGCTTGTGCTTGTGCTTCTGTCGCTTGTGCAGAAGTCATTACATCCTGAACCTCTTCATTCTCTCCCTCTTCGCCAGGTTCTGGCATAAAGGCGGTCGTCTGTGGAACAACATCTCTAATCTGGTTTACAACAGGTTCATACTCATCTCGACCTTCGACAGGTTCTTGTGGTAGCTGCCAAGGTTCTACAGGTGCCTCTACAGGTGCTACAGACTCTATAGCAGGACGAGCTACAGGCTCCACATTCTCTACAGGTGCCTCTACAGGTGTAGCGGCTGCTGTATTCGGAACAGCCGATGCAACTTGCTCTATAATAGGACGAGCTACAGGCTCCACGTTTTCTACAGGTGCCTCTACAGGTGCTTGAGGACGAGGTGCTGGAGCAGGAGGCGTTGCAGCTATCGTAGCAGGAACGGCTGGCTCTATATCTTCAGCCACCTGTGCCTCTTCTCTTCTACGCCTGCTTTCTGCTTCCCTTCTAGCGATAAAATTTTGTCTGTTTTCTTCGGCTCTCCTTCTTTGTTCATCAAGCTGGTTTGTATTTCTGCGAGCAGGCTCTTCAAATTCGTCTTCAAATTCACCACCATTTTCATATCCTGAAATATATCCTCCATGTCGTCCTCCTTGCATCACACCTAAACCACTACCTTGAGCGCCAATAAACTTTCCATCTTTCCAGTTTGCTGGATTACTTGATGCGGAAGGAGCAACATTAAAGCTACTTGCACTTGTATCCTCTACTGTCTCTTCGGGTTCAGGGTTCATTAAGTTACCCAACATCGGAGCGCCAAAGGCCAAAACCTTTGGATCACTAAGTGCTTTAATTGCAGGATCAACTCCCGTGCCTATTCCCTTGCCTACCGACATTATTTTTTCAAGCGCACTCATGCCCTTGCCCGCAGTCGCATCCCATGCTTCTTTTCCACCTCCCGCTAACTTACTAGTGGCTAATCCTGCTAAGCCACCCGCCAAGGCGCCCTTAAGAAAGCCCCTTCCTCTATTCTTTTTGTCCAACAAACCCATAAGGCCGCCAACACCTGCACCTAATGCTGGGTTTATAGCTCCTGCACCAAAGGTTAAAGCCTTTTTAAGAAATCCACCAAGACCATAACCTGGTATATATCCGCCATCCTGATAACCTACCTCAGTTCTTCTATAGTCCGTACCTGCAAGAGGATCGGACCAACCCATCGGATTCTCCTCAGTAGGCTGATAGTACAATGCATTCAAAGCTCGTTGTCGTCTCATATAGTCCAGAGGATGATCTTCCATCCCAAGAGTTGTCATCAGTCTTTGTTGTTCTAGTCTTTCTTCTGGAGTCTGTCTGCCAAACTTACTAGGACGGGCTACCTCCCACATCTTTTCCTTATAACCCATAGGATAAGGCAACCAATTTTTTGATCTAGGTTTGATCCTATCCTCGTCACCATAAGCTATTTGACCAGACAGGTTTTCTCCCAAAGCCACTAATGGATCTGCAAACCACTTTTCTCCCAACTCATCATACGTTGTTCTGTTATTCTCAAGCAGTCTACGACTAGTGCCACCATCTCTGATGAAGTGCGGTTCATAGTCAAGAGTATCAAAAAGTGAAGCTTCAGGGAGATCAGGTCGTGGATAGTCAAAAGAATAATCCGAGGGAACTTCCTGAAATCCTTCAGGTCCTATTCCAGGCAATGTAAATCCACTTTCACTAGGTGGATTAAGAATCAAATCTTTATAATCTTCTA
>TARA_R110001606_G_scaffold35124_1_pt1 | contig 19829 bp, 3 predicted proteins | sample TARA_R110001606 | Tara Oceans TARA_R110001606 (sample SAMEA4398315) | marine metagenome | biome: Polar Biome; feature: [SRF] surface water layer (ENVO:00010504); material: water (ENVO:00002006), including particulate matter (ENVO:01000060) such as... | depth 5 m | reverse complement strand
TTAGTGGTGTAGAACCATATACTCTTAGGGAACTTAAGGCAAGATTACCTAAAGCATTAGAAAAACAAGAATCTAAAGAAACTACTAAAGAAACTAGTGTAAAAGATAGTGTAATTAATTTAGTAGGTGAACTTACATATGAGTCTTCTAGAATTACAGGTAACTATGTTGACCAGGCTGTTAAAGATCTTTTTGATAAAGGTACAGTACCTGAGTTTAATGAAAATCAAATTACTAAAGAAGCCTATGATAATTTATTTGGTGAAAACGGTTATTTGACAGAACTTAAAACTAGAGTTGATAATGGAGAATTATATATTGCTAGTACAGGAATAGTTGTTTATGATACTGAACTTAATATAGCAGGTGAAATTGATTTACTTGTAGCTGATAGAAATGGAAACATTACTATTGTAGATATTAAAACTGGAGAAGCGAACAAATGGAAAGGTTTTTCTAAAAAGAACAATAAGTTTTCTAAACTTAAGGCTTATGGTTTACAACAAACTGCTTATGCAAATCTATTACAAAGAATGATTGGAGTAGATGCTAAAATAGCTTTATTACCTATTGAAATTACAAAATCAACTAATGAAAATACGGATGGTAAAATTGAAACAGCTAAAAAACCTTCTGCTATTAATCTTTTAACAACAGAATATTTAATATCTTTAAACAAAGAAGATTTTATAGATGAAATAAATACTATAATACCTGTAATTAAAACTGAAAAACCAATTTCTATTGATAATAGTTCTTCTGAAGAACAAGAAAATCCGTCAATTAAAACTGAATTTGATTTTCTTAAAATGAGTAAATCAGAACAAGAATCATATAATGAAATAATTAAAGATCTTGAAAATGCAAAAGATGAAATTACTTTAGATACAGTTGAAACAAAAATTATGATGTTTCAGTTTAACAGTTTACTTCCTGCAGAAGCTTTTCAAGATTTAAATGAAGAGTTAGAAGTAAAACGATTAATTTTAAAAGGTACTTTATTTAATGGAGTAGAAATTTTAAGTACTTTAGAAATTGATAAAGAGTTTGTGGCAAGTACAAGAATAACAAAAGAAAAAGGTAAAAATAAAGGGGATGTATTTGCTGAACAATATGCTGTTGTAAAAATTTCAAAAATAGATAAAGATAAAATTACACTTAAATCTGAAGATGGTTCAACAATGACAATTTCTTTAGAAAATTTAAATTTAAATTATATGTCTGTTAATTCTATAAATAACCCTAATTATAATACAAAAAATAAAATTGGCAAAGAAGCAGAAAATTTTGGCAATGAAACTACTACTACATCAAGTACTTTTTTAAGTGATACTGCAGGGATAGAAAGTATTAATGCTTCTAATATAACAGAAGAAAAGTCTTTAGATGATTTACTTAATGATACAGATTGTTAAACTATGAGAATTACTTGTTCCGTAAACCCAAAACAAATAGAAAACTTATATACATATGTAAGTAGTTCTATGAAAAATGCAAGAGATACAGATAAAATTTTTGATGCAGAAGTTTTTATGAAAAACTTGTTTAAAAACTTTCAAAATAAAAAAGATATAGATACAGCTGTAAAATTTTTACAACCTGTCCCTTTAATGATTGTTAAAGCTTATACATCTATTCCTAATTATATTACAGATGTAAAACTTGATATAAACCCTTTATTAGAGTTAAATACAAAATTTGCAGATGAGTTAACTGGCCTTAGAAATGTGTTAAATAAATTTGCACCTCAACAAAATCAAAGTGTTTTAAAAGAATCTATTTTTAAAACATCTTTAGAAGCTGTATTGCCTGTATCTGAAAATAAAAGTATTGAGCCTATTAGGTTTGAACCAAGTGATGTATTTACAACTACTTTACAACAATTTACTACATTAGATCCTAATAAATTAGATGAAAATTTAATTCAAAGATCAAGTGAAGAAAGAAGTTTATTTTATAATGTGATAAATAAAATTCAAGAAGAAAATAGTGATGAGAATAATGGTATTTCAAAAAATATTACATATCAAGGACAAAATTTAAAGCTTAAAACTATAAAATTATCTGAAATAGATTCAAATCTTTTAGATGCTGTTACAGCTAATTTTTTATTAAGAGCTAATTCAATGTTAAAAGCTGGAACAGCTAAAGCACAAGTCATTAAACCTTCTGAAGTTATACTTACAGTATTAGCAAATGATAAAGGAGAAGTTTTACAATTTGATAGTAATGGAAATCTTTCTAATTCAGGAAAAATTGTTTATCAAATGCTAAGGAATGTTGTTATAAAAAATAATAAATATGCTGTAGTTAATTTATATGGGTATGTTGCATTTAAATCTGTAATAAAAAGACTTGAAAAAGATTTAGAAATTTCTACAGAAGAAGCAACAGCTTTATTTCAAGAACAATTAAAAGCTTTATATAATTTAAGAAAAAGCATTTTAAGTGGAGATGTAAGTCTTTTAAATATAGTTGACTTTTCTAAAGGAATTGATAGTGGATATACACAAAAAGACTTAAAAATAAAAGATTTAACAAAATTTGGATTAAAAGATTCTGTTAGAAATATTACTATTGTTAAAGTAAAAGGTGCTTCTGAAGCTATTATAAATTTAAAAGGTGAATCTTTTAATATTAATAGACCTAAATTAGATCTTAATACTATTGAAAAAATAGCTGAAGTTTTAACAAATGATAAGTTAAATTATGAATTAAAAAAAACTTACATACAACAGTTTTTATCACCTTGGACTGCAAGTAGATCTCAAAGAAGACATGGAATTAAATACTTAGATCAAAATAAAATAATTCAATATTTTTATTTTGAAAATACCTATGAGAAGAATCCTGGAGAAAAACAAAAAGAATTAGATCTTACAAGCCCTGAAGCTAAAGAAATAATTATAGATAGTTTAAAAAATGCATCTAGTTTTAAAGGTAATATGTATCCTGTTAATACTATATATAGTTCTGATAATTTAAATACAGATTCTTTTATTGATTATAATCTTGAAACTAAAAGTTTTAAAAAATCAAACACATCTTATTCTGACTTTTTATTAAGTTTAGATGGTGGAAAAATTGATTTATCTACAGCTAATAAAGAAGCTGTGTTTAATCAATACATGAAAATAGGACTACCTTCTGTTGTATCAAAAGAACTTACTGTAGCTAAAGAAGAAGCACCTTCAGATATTAGAAGAAGAAAAGATGAATTAGTAGATTTTATTAAAGATTCTAAAGATAATGTAACTGTTCAAGTTACAAATATAAGTGAAGGTGAATTTAATGGTAAACCTTTTAAAGTATTAACTTTTAATACTCCTGTTGAAAATGGTTTTATTCGTGACCAAGATATTTTAAAAATTAGAGTATCACCAGAAAACTTTAACATTTCTATAAAAGAAGGAGATTGGGTTAATCTTTTTGTTGAAGATATAGTTGACAATAAAGAAGAACTATACATAACTAATGCAATTGTTGCAGTTGTTCAAAGTAATGGTGAAGTATTAGGTAGAGTAGGTGAAACAACATATCCAGCAGAAACAAGCAGAGAAGAATTATATAAACAACAATATAAAAATAGGCAAACAAAACCTATTGAAAAAAAGATAAATGAAGTTACAGTAGATTCAAATACAAATAGCCCTAGCAAAGGTGGGTTAGCAGCTAGATTTAAATTAAATAGATCTGGTAATCTTACTGCGGATAGTGGAACAAGCTCTCAAAATAAAAAAGCTAAAGATTGGTGGACTAATTCTGAACTTAGTAAATATTTAGATTTAGAAACTGCAGTTAACATAGTTAATTCTAATGCATATGGTAGATTTATTTCATATGGTTCTGTATTAGCAGGTAAATACGGAACAATTCAAATTGCTGAAAAAGGATCTAATGTTGATATATATCATGAAGCTTGGCATGGTTTTACTCAATTGTTTTTATCTAAAAAAGAAAAACAAGCTTTATATAAAGAAGTTGCAAAATCTTTAAAAAATAAAGATTTAAGCGTTTTAGAAATAGAAGAACTTTTAGCAGAAGATTTTAGAACTTATGCTAAAAATCCAAAAGCTAAAGCAGGTTCTCCTAAAAGAAATACATTCTTTAGAAGAATTTTAAACTGGTTAAAAAAAGTTTTTGGTTACGGATATGCTAACAATGTACAAGATATAAAAGTTGTTAAAGAAATGTTTGAGAATCTTTATTACAATAAAGGGCTCAATAATTATCAACCATCTGTTGATAATATACAATGGGATTTACTTGAAAGAAATATAGGTATTGAAGAATTAGGTACTAATAGACAAGCTTTAACAAGAACAGAATCTATTTTAGTTAAAGATAGTATGGATTCAATTGTGTCAGAAATAGTTGATGAAGTAACAGAAGATTTACAAGTGTCTAATTCTAAAAAAAGTAATGCAGCAGCATTACAATTAGTATTAGAGCCTGAGCAAAAAAATGTATTATATGAAGTAATTAAAGAAAGATTACAAAAACAGTTAACAGAAACTGTAACTAAAAAAAATACTTTATCTGAAAATTTTGATAAGAATGAATTTGAAATAGAAAATCTTAATGAAAACATTAGGATATTAGAAACTACTTTAAATAATTATGGAGACCCTAAACAAGGAGCTATAGCTTTTCATATAGAAAATAGTACTTATAAAATTCTTGCCGATACATATATAGAAGATGAGCTTGTTAAAGATGAAGAAGATAGTAGTGAAGTACAAGAAAGATATTCAGATAAAAAAGTTGGAGATAAATCATTACTAGAATTTGCAGGTAAAGAAACTTTATACATGCTAAAGAGTCTTCACAGCATGAAAAATAATAACACAGAATTAAATTCTTTAGGTTTTAAAAAGTTAGCAGACTTTAGATTAACTTGGAACAATGTTGTGCGTACTATTGCTGGAGAATCTGATCCACAGGTGATGTATGATAAACTTTTAAATGCTTCTGATATATATCAGCCTTTTAAACAACTTACTTCTTACAAACTTCCAAATCCTGGTGTTAGTTCAAACAGTTTATATGCTTTTAAAGCTACTACTTCTTTTTGGCAAGATTTTAATAAAACTAGAGTTCCTTATGTTCAACTCACTTTATTTGAAGACGGTACATCTAAACCTAATAATGCATCAACTGATAGTAATAGAATCATAAGAAACTTTTATAATAATTTTGTTGCTGATGATGTTAATCCTTATACTTTATTAGATCCTAAAAGTAAAATTACAGAATTAAATTTAAATAAAGTTATAGAAGATTTTGATAAATCTGGTAATCTTGATGTAAATAAATCATTAGCTTTTGCAAGAGCAATAGGCATATATGTAGATGACATTGAAACTATTAGAAATGAATTAAAATCAGCTAATGGTCAAAATTACTATGGTTTAAATTTTTTATACAAAGCTTTAAAAAATGTAAATGATACAATTAAAACAAAAACTTTAAGCTCTGAAGAAGTAAAAGAATTAAAAAGTTTGGTGCAAGATCCTGTTTCAGCTTTAAAAAATGGTATATCAAAAAATTTAACTTCTAGTGAAGTAACATCTCAATATACTCAAATTAATAGATTAGCTGAACTACAAGGTAGATTTGGTGAAGCTGCTAATATATTTGGTGTACAGAATGCAGCAGGTGATATTGTTTATGAGTATATAGAAAATAATACTATATCTACTAGAACTAATAAATTAAATAAAGTTGATGATTTTAAAGAATTAATAGGTAGCGATATGAATCCTATGAATTATTTAAATCCTGATATAAACACGTTTACTTCTAAATCTGTATTATTAAGGAGTTTGTTTTCTTTAAATTCTTATGCTACACAAGGTAAAAAAATTAAAGATGCTCAAATAGAATTATTTTTAGAATCTGGTACAACTTCTGAAATTGGAACAGGTACAAATACTAGTGACTTAGATGGAGCATCAAAATTTATACAGCAAGTTCATATGATGATGCTTTCTGGAAATCAAGAATTTATCAGAGCTGCTTCTAAGAAATCTGCATTTGGTTTAAAATTCATAGGAGCTGTTAGAAGTAAATTAGGCATTCCTTTAAATGAAAAAAATTCTAACCTTTATATAGACATAAATAAATTTCCCAATTATAGGGATACTCAAAATTTAATCAATGATGAGTTTATGATTGGTTATTTAGCTTCTGAAGCTAACAGAATACATAAGTTTGAAAATGACAGTTCTTTGGAAAACTATACGGGGTTTAATACAATTCTTCCTAATGGCAGAACTGCAGGTAAATCATTTACACTATTTGATGATATTATAACTGAGGATACTAAAAAAGAAATATATGAAATCATTAGTGATAATAAAGAAAACTTTTTTGATTTAGAAACTTATTTATACAATGAAAATGTTGTATTACTAATGAAATTAAAAAATGAGATTAACGAATACTTCAATGGTCTTGTTACTCAAACAAGAATTCTTTTATCTGAAAATGAGTATGTATCTTCTAACTTATTTGATGAAATACCTGATTTAAAAAATTCTTTTACTAAAGAAGAAATTTTAAAATTACCTTATGATGAACAACAAAATTTAATTAAATCTAATGATTTATATAAACAAAAAATTTTAGCAGCAGCTTATACTTATAACGCTTGGATACATAATTTTGAAACAGCAAATTTATTTGAAGGAGATATATCTCAATATGATCATGAAAAAGAAGAATTATCTAAAAGATCTCCTGGTACTAAGTCTGGTGGTAAAACTTATCGAGTAGATCAAGCTGCACAAGATTTTGTAAATGGTTACTTACAAGATACTTCTTATGCTAAACAAACTGACAAAAATTTATTAAGATATGATGGCACATTAAATACGGCCATTATGAAAGATGTTAAAAGAAGTAGCGAGTATCTTGATGAAATAGAAGCGGGGCTTAGAAAGTTTTATAGTAAAACTATTAAAAATAAAACTAGAGTAGATCAATTAGTATTAAAAGATTTATCTGTATATAAAGATATGGAAGAGGCTGATGGTCAAGGTTATATTACTTTTGATACTTACAGAGCATTAAAAAATTTAGAAAATGATTGGAGTTATGAACAAGAACAGTTGTTTCAAAAGTTAACTAAAGGACTGTCTATTACTTCACAAGAAATTACTGAATTTTTTCCACCATATAAATTATTTTATTCAGGTAGTATAAAGCAAGCTAAGGTTTCTATGACATCTATGCATAAGTTTTCATTATTACCTTTAATTCCTAATGTTATGACTGGAGATTTAACAAATCTTCACAATCAAATGATAAAAGAAAATATACATTATTCTTTATTCAAAACAGGATCTAAAGTTTCTCATATATCTTCTAATAAAGAAGCTGATGTAATCTATGAAGATGATGTTCAAAAAACTTTAAAAGATAATATTGAATTTACTAAGAATACAATATATGTTGAGTATTTAAAAAATGTTACAGGAGTTCCTAAAAAGTTTAAAGGTGAAACTATATTTTCTACTCAGTTTAGAAAAATGATTTTAAAAGATCTTTATGATAAAGGTATTATTGATGATAAAAACATAGGTGCAAAAGCAGCAGCTGAAAAATATGAAGAATTAATAAATACTTATTCTGAAATATTAAAAGAAGAACTTCTTAATACAATAGGCTATGAAAAAATAGGAGATAAATATGTTGGGAATATAACTAGCTTTTTAAATCTTGTGCAAAGAGAGTTGGGTAGAAAAAATTTACCTGAGCATCAAATTAAATTTGTAGGAGAAAATGCAAATAAAAGTTTAAAAACAGATTTATCATATCATTTTAAAGCTGGTGATATTGAAAAAATGATTGTTGGTCTTATAGAAAAAAAATTAATTAGACAAAGACTTAATGGGGAGTCTTTAGTTCAGGCTTCAAGTTCTATGACAAATGGAATGTGGCAAGAAGCAGGTTTAAATAAATTTACTAAACCTACTAAAGCAGACATAAAAAAATATATAGGTACTAACAACTTGCCTTTTTATAGAACTCTATCAAATGGTAGTACTGCTGCAATGAAAGTAGCAATTGCATTACAAGGAGATTTTAAAAATCTTTTAAGATTACAAGATGTTGCTGTATATAAAGTAGTAGACAATCAAAGAATTTTAGATGAAGATGCAAGTCTTGCTAATTTAAACAGACTTATAAAAGATGAAGAATGGCTTGATGGTAATAGTGGATATAATAGAAAAAAAGTTACATTAGTTGGTACACGTATTCCTGTTGGAGGTATTAACTATATGGAATTTGCAGAAGTATATGAATTTTTGCCAGAATCTGCTGGAAATATTCTTATTCCACCTACAGAAATTGTAGCTAAATCAGGATCTGATTTTGACATTGATAAACTAAACATATTTTTTCCAAATATAGAATATGATGGAACTTTAGTTATGTCTAATGTGTCTGTAGAAACTGTGTCAAAAATTTCTAAAACTTTAGATGAAAAATCTAAACAAAAAGCTGTTTTAAAAACAAAAAAATTAGCAGTGCAAAATGATATATTATTTGCAATGCGTGATATACTTGCGTTACCATCCAACTATGCTAACTTAGTTAAACCAAATGCAACATATCTATTAAAAGAAGAAATTGCTGATAAAATTGCTGAAAAAGTTAGTGATTATGATAGATATAAAAATATTATTATAGATACTAAATTTAATAAAAAAGGTAATAAAGTAATAAGTCCTACTAGAACTATGGAACCTGGATATAACTTGCAAAAGTTTATTGAAAACATGATTGGTAAAAAAGTTTTAGGCATGGTAGCTATAGAAAATGCTTTAAGTGTAATTATAAATTCAGTAGGTGGAAAAATGCCTAAGTCTTATAAGTTTGAAGTATTTGTAAATGGAAAGTATACAGCAACAAATACTTCGTATGATATGAGATTAATGTTACCTCATAATAAATTTGATGATGGAGCTATATCACTTTCAGATATTACAGCAAAAGATGGTAATAATATAGGTGAAATCTATAATCAGTTATTAAATGGATTTGTTGACATTGAAAAAGATCCTTGGGTGTTTTTTGTTGGAGCTAATTATGAAGTAGCTCCTGTACTTTTATATTTAATAAAAACAGGTGTACCTAAAGAACAAGCTGTTAGATTTGTTCAAAATCCTTTTGTAAGAGAATATGCTGCTCAACAAAGAAAAATGAAAAGTGTCTATGCAGACAAAATGGGTATATTACCTTATATGAACGGTGCTCCTGCTCCTCAAAAAATAAAATATGATGCAGCAGGTATTGCAATAGAAAAGCTTGCTATGGAAAAGAATATTACTCCTGATGTAGCTTATTTTTCTCAAAAAAGTAACGTTATGGTTTATAAAGCTGCTAGTAATGCTGGCTATTATCAAGCTGTAACTGCAAAAGCTGATAAATACTTAAATGAAGATAAGGAGTTTTCAGAAAAAGATATATTAAATGTAATTGAAAGTAGTGCATTAACTAATAAAGAAGATAATGATAAAGCTTTAGCAATGTTTTTACATTTTTTAGAAATAGAAAAACAAATAAAAGGTTTAACATCATTAAAGATTCAATCTAATTCTGATACTACTACTAGTAAAAATCTTCAAGAAGTAATAATTAGAGATAATAATTATAGCAACTTAGAAGATGTTTCAAAACTTGATAAAGAACTTATTGATGCATTGCGTAATGATTCTATATTAAAAAGTTTTAGAATAGGAGATCTTATTAAAGATATAATAACTCCAGTATTTGAATTTAGAAATAATGATAAAGTAACTGAATATCTTCAAGATAAATTATCTAATATAAGAGCAACTCGTGATGAAAAATCTTTACTTATAACTAGATTTAAAGATTTAATTTTAGATTATATTTATAAAAATCAACAAAGTAATTTTATTAATAGTGATGGTGAAATTACAGATACTCCTGATTCTTACATGGGCCTTAAAGTTACATCTAAAAAAGGTTTAGATAAAGGGGTAATGATTAATGAAATTGAAGCTCCTGGTATACTTTATATTGATAAAGATCAAATTCAAATTGATTATGAAAATGGAAATTATTTAAATTCTGCATATACTGAAAAAGGTTTGAGGCCAATGAAATCTAATTATATGTCTAGTATAATACAATATACTAAATATGTAATAGCAAGAGAATACTTAAGGTCTATAATGCCAATTGAAGCTATAAGTAAAACTAAAGAATTTAAAAATGCAAAAAATATTTTAAAAAATAAATTATCTGAAGAAGAAGCTAATAAGCAAGCTTACGAATATTATTTAAATAAAGAAGCTCTTATTGATTCTTTTAATAATTCTATGATAATGGGTACAAGTAAGGAATTTTCATATTCACAATCTGTTATTGATATTATTAATGAGTTTCCAAATTTAAAGTTAAAGTATGATGTTACATCACAACTTTATATTCCTATACAATATGGTAAAGGTGAGCAATCTAATGTTAAAGTATTAGGATTAAGAAATAGCAAGGCAGTATCAAATGAATCTGAATTAGGTGATACTTATTATGAAAATTTAGTAGCTTTAGCTGATCCTACTATTAAAAAAGTTTCTGATGAAACAGATAATTTAAGAATATCTAGAATATTTTCACAATTACCTTTAGTTTCTATATACCAGTCTGGTATTGGAGGTTACAATACTCAATCAATGATTGATGTTTTACCTTATGTAAATTATTTAAATATGATGAATGTTGCATCACAAAAATTTACAAAAAAACAAATGAATAAAGAAACTTTTGATTTTATTTTTAATAAAGTTTATGATTCTGAAAAAGGATTTGTTAAAAAAGATAAATTTCCTTATTTAATTGTAACACCTAAAGAATATGAAGATTCTATTATCTTAGAAGTACCTAAAATAGAGTTACCAATAAAAGTTATAGATAATGATACTAAAGGCAAAAAAATAATTAACGATGAAGATGTTTCTTTATTTAAAAAATATAAAAATAAAGGTATAAATCCTTCAGAATTTTTTACTAGTAAAACTAAATTTACTGAGTTTTATAACAACAATACTGGTAAAAGAGAAGGTGCTCCTCAATCTAGTATTTGGATATTGCAAACAAACAATAGATATAATTTAACTGATAAAGAAACAGGTGAAATATATATTACTAATGTAGATCTTAATACAGGCATACAATATTTATCTCCTGTTCAACCAACTAGTGAGGTTGATGAGTTTAATCCTGAAATAATTTTAGGTCCAGATAGTGTTGGGTTTGATACTAAATTTAGTGAAGAGTTATCTAAGAAAATTGAAACTGTATTAAGAGAAAAGTATCCTAATATAAAACTGAACTTTACAAATGATCCTATTGGGTTTGATTCTAGTCCAGATGTGTTTAATCAAGAAATGAAAACATCTCAAGAAACAACGCAAAAAGTTATTGCAGAATTAACAGCACCGTTAAAAAAAGCTGCTTCTCAATTTTATGCATTTAGCCGTAAAAATAAAGTAGCTTTTTTAGCTACAATGGAAAATGCTATAAAGAGTGATCCGTATAAGTATATACAAGTAGCATATGGAGGTAGAGTTACTGTAGATCTTTCTGCATTAGGTTATTTATTATATGATACTTACAGTGAAGAAATTCTTGATTGGTCAACTCAACAAGAACTTAAAAGACTTGCGGAAGGAGAAAAAAGAGGTATGGATCCTAATAATCCTGAATACATTAAAGATATTGAAATAGCTAAACAAGCCGATAAAGATCTTGAATATTTAGCAGATCTAGAAATTAAAAGGATTAAAGATACTATTTCAGGATTTGATAATGGTACAAAAACTAAAAAGGATTTATTTGAACTTTTTGTAACTGCTCAGAATTATTTTGCGATTGGTGAAAGCATGAGTCCATATATTGCCAAAACATATCCTGGTATTCAAAGAAAGTTTAACTTAAAAGGAAAAGAAGGTATATATACATACAAGTTTAATAATGGTAAATTAGATGTTGTATATGAAAAAGTACCTTCTAAACAAAAAGAACGTGCTGGAAAAGATCCAGTTACTGGGGAAAAGTTATATAAAAATGTAACATATTATAGCAGTGAAGAAGTTACATCATCTGATGATCGTTGGATTGATGCACAACTTGCTTTAAAAGATTTTAAAAATAATCCAGAAAGAATTAAAAAAGCTATTAATAAAGTAGCTTTAGAAAACTTAGAAAAGGAGTCATTAAAACAAAGACTTAAAACGCAATTTCAAACACCTGAGCAAAAAAAAGCTGATCTTGCTGCAGGAAGAATAACCGAGTTTGAGATGTCTTGGGAGCATTATTATGGAACCGCACCATCATCTGTTATAGAAAGTGGTCTTAGTGATTTAGCAGGAGATATCCTAGCTACTAATGGTATTACTGATGGTCAGAGAGGACTAACAAGCCCTACCTATTTTCATAATAGTAATAACTTACTTGAACGTACAAAAAGTGAAGAGTATGCAAAATTAAAAGCTAAACAAGACTTGGTTAAATATGTACTTGCTAATAAAGATGAATTCACTGCAGACGATAAAGATATAAATACAGCAGGAGATATAATGGCTCCAGTTCCAGGTTGGTTCTTAAATGCTGTAACTGCAGCATCAAGTGGTAAGTTATTTAGAGACTTAAACAATTCTATAGCTATAGGAGTGCTTTCTATGACTGCTACAGATCAATGGGATAAAGTTCAGGAAGGCTTGTTTACTGGTTATGAAGCACCTTTTCAAAAGTTAGCAGACTTAACTGATTTAAACAGTCGTTTAACAAATAAACTTGTTTATGGTAGTACCACTAATGTATTTAGTGATTTATATTTACTAAATCAAACTTATAAAGATAAAATTATAGGTCAGGCTAATATAAAAGCCATGACAGTCTTAGTTGATGCAGTAAATCAAAAGCAAGATACATTGCCTCATGAGTACGCACATCATTACATTGCATATTTTAGAGACAATGAAATTGTTCAAGAAGGAATAAGAAGGTTTGGTGGCGAAGAAGCTTTAGTTCAAGCTATAGGAGAACAAGTGGTAGCACAAAAAGGTGAAGCTTTAAACTGGTGGAAGAAGTTTACTAAGTGGTTGTTAAATCTTTTATCTGATAAACAAGTTTTACAAATTCTTACAGACAGTTTTTTAACTAAAAGAAATCTTAATACTGATTTTAATACATTTGGTGCAACACAACAAACTAGTGAGGTTGAAGTTGTAACTTACAAAGGCACTAAATATTCAGTTGATTTTAATGTTGGCAGTGGAACAATAACAAATTTAAAAACAGGAAAAGTTTTAGAGGGAGGGGTTACTTCTCCTGTAGGACAGGCTGTTGTAGATTTAGCAATAGCTCAACAAGACTCAACACAACAAACTAGTGATGTTGAAACAGAATTTGGCCCTGAAGGAAAACCTCCAATAGATAGAACCGATAAATCTTGTGGAATTTAATTATATTTATAAAAAAGAATTATGCCTTGTAAAATAAAAATAAGACAAAACTTAAGGGATACAGTTGAAAGATTAAGTAATCCAGGTCTTGGTATGAATATAAAAAATGCAAAACAACTTGCTGGTCAAATAAATAGAAGATTTGGAGAATCTGTTGTAACATTTAGTTTACAAGATGTAATAGAAAGAGATATTAATATTTCTGCTGAATTAGTTAGAGAATATTATGAAAAAGAATTTCAAATTGAATTAAATGAATCTAGACAAATGTTATCTAAGGATGCATCTAGAGCAAGTGAAGAATATACAGATAGGTATTTATATGGAGATGGTAATATATTTGATGACGAACAATCTCAAGTACAAAGAGATAAGCAAATAGCTACTAAATTATCTGAAAAATTTTCATTAGCTTTTGGTATACCTTCTGCTATTGTATCTAGAGATCAAGCAGTTGCTATTCTTGAAAATAGTCCTACACCTTTAAAACCTAATGCATCTGCATTTTTCTTTGGGGATACTGTATATTTTATAGAAGGTAAGTTTAATTCTTCAAATGTTTTACATGAATTTTCTCATCCATTTTTAAAAGGAATACAATTTCAAAATCCTAAATTATTTTCTAATTTATACAATCAAGCAATTACTTCAGAAAAAGGTAAATTACTTTTAAAAACAGTTACTGAAAAGTATCCAGAATTAGATGTAAATTCTGATAGATTTAAAGAAGAAGTGTTAGCAACAGCTATTGAAATAAGTGGTAATGATTATATTAATGAAGCAATTGACAATGATTACAGTTTTAATAAATTTATAAAAAATCTAATTTATGCTATAAAACAAGTTATAAAAGGTTTAGTAGGTAAAAATGTTAGATTATCTAAATTAAATACTGCAACTACTTTAGATGAACTAGTTGACATGATGGTTAATAAAGATTTTGTAATTGAAGATCTTGAATATTTAAAATCTGATTATGCAGAATTTAAATTAGAAACAGAACAATATTTAAAAGATTTAGAACAAGCTGATACTAAAAAGTTTCAAGAAGTTATTGATACAATGCATGCAGAAATGCAATATCAAATTAGAGTTTTAAGAAACAGTCCTAAAAAGTTAAAAGAAGAACTTGAATCAGAAGGAGGTAAAAAGGTTTTAGAAAACATTAGAGACTATGTAGCGCCTTTTAAAACTAAAGATGGTAAGCTATCTCAAGAAAACTTAGATGAAGTTTTAGATGGTTTAGAAGAACAAGAAAATGATTTAAGAACTAGATCAATTGCATTAATAAATAGTATTGCAGAAATAGAAACTTTTTCTAATAAAATAAATAACATACTTGTAAATCTTGAAAAAGAAAAAAGACATAAATCTGTAGATGGAATAGCTAAAGTACAATACTTTAAAAAATTATTAATTGCTGAAAAAAACTTTATTGATAAAACTCGTCTTAATTTAAAAAATACAAATCAATCAAACCCTTTTATAAATAAATTAGCAGCAATATCTCAAAATATTGAAGATAATTTACAATTAGTTAGTGAGTTAAGTAAAGATTTTACAGTACAGTTTTTTGAAGAAAATACTGAAACAATGTCTGAAAACATTAGAAAAAACTTTAAAAATGAAATTACAAAACGTTTAAAAGCTAATGATTATACAAATGATGATATTGATTTATTTTTACAAGATATATTAAATAAAATAGATAATCAAGGTTTAAAAAAGATTATGGCAAGTAGTTATACTTTACCAAAACCTCCAAGTGATAAACTTGCAAAAGTTTTAAATGAAAGTATTAAAACTTATGTAGCAAAAAAAATTAGTAGAGATACCATACTTAATTATTTAGAAGGTAAAACAGAAGATTTAAGTGTGATCTCTGCAATGTATACACCTTTAGGTAATGTAGATGATTTATTAGGATCTGTGTATAATTATACTAAAAATAAACTTGCTTTGTCTCAGACAAAAAGTTTAAATCAAGTTAATGCAATATCAAACAAACTTCTTCCTTTATTTAAAGCTGCTGGAGTAAATATGGCAGACAGCAATCAAGTTAGAGATGCTCTTCTTTTTATAGATAAAGTTGCTTCAATAAATTCTGAAACAAATGAAGTAGAAGAATATGAAATATATTCCATTATAGATAAATTTAAAACTTGGAGATTTGATCAAGATGTTTTAAATAATAATTTAGCAATTGCTCAAAAAAGTGATGATGCAGATGCTATTTCTAAAGCTACTAATGAGATAAATGATTTTCAAGAAAAATATATGAATAGACCTTACAAAGAAGAGGTTTATAATATAAGAAAAATGTGGTCTCAAGATAATAGTGTATATAATCCCGCAACAAAAAGTAATATTACTATATCTAAAAAAGTTTCTATGGATGCTTTTGTTGAAAGACAAAAATCATTACAAGAACTTAATGTTTTAAATACAAATGAAGCATGGACTGATCTTGAAGATCTTTTAGAATTTAGTCCTTCAGCATTAGCTAAAATTAAATATGATGAACTTTATAATTTAGTTGACATTAATGGTAAATTTAAACAAGGTGAAGAACTTGAAAGAGTTTTAATAAGACGACAATATAGAACAGAATCTAAAAAGTTTTATGAGTATTCTACAGATATGAAAAGATTTGAAGATGATTATAATCACTTTATAAATGTTGTTTTAGCTGGAGAAGGTATTACTAAAGATTCTAATGAAGAACTTTATAATGATAGAGTATCTAAGTTTATAGAAAAAAATACTAAAATAGCTTACACTTCAGAATATTATCAAAATAAAAGTAGAATTTTAAATGATCTTCGTACTTTACAAGCTAAATCTAGAAACAATCCTGTAATAGAAAAATTAAATAATCTTTATGAAGAAAGATTTAGAATTGTAAATTTAGTTACAGATAAAGATGGTGAACCAAAAGGTAAAAGTTTAAGCAGTGTTCAGTTAGAAAGGTTGAAAAAAATTGAAAATGATATTGTAATTTTAAATAAAGAATTTGATAAAAAAACTGGATTAAGTACTTCAGATTCTTTACGCTTAAAAGCTTTAACTTATAAATTAAGTAATAAAGAAACATTATCAAAAGACGAAGAAATTGAATTTAAATCACTTTCTACTAGAAGAAATGAACTTGGAATGACTAGTGTAGAAATTACACAAATGAAAAAGTTATATAGTGAATTAAGTGAAATACGAAATGTAACTCCTACAGATGATTATGTTGATGTATTTAATAATTTATTATCTGGTTTAAATGAAGAATCTTTAACTAAGTTTGATATTGAAGATTTTGTTTCTGATACGCCTAGACTTGAAGCAGCATTTGAAAATTCTAATGGTGGAGATCTTTTTAAAGATTGGTTTATAAAAAATCATTACTTGCGAGATATGTGGGATGGTACAAAGTTTGCACCTGGATATGTAAGGTTAAAAGTTTGGAGTGTAGAAAGACCATCATCTAAAGAATATTATAAAACTAGTAAAATAGAAGATGCTGATGGAAATACAATAGAAATTCAAGGTATACCTGTTGCAAAATATAGTACTTCAACCATTAAAGATGAATATCGTACTATACCAAGGGGTGCTGATAGATCTAAATATGTAGGGACTATAATAGATAACAGAGGTAATTTTTTACCTAAAGAATATACAGGAACAAAAAATGGAGCTTTTGATAATAAATATCAAAATGAAAAGTTCTATGAAATGAAATCTAAAAATGATGCTAAGTTTAAATTACTAGAAGGATATAAAGAAGAATATTTAGGTGTACAAAAAGATTCAGTTTATAGTTCAAGAATGTATTTAGATCTTGCAAGATTTAGACAAAGAACTAATTATGAAGCTTTTACTACTGGTCAAACTAAAGATAAATTAAATGCTCGTAAAGAAAAAATAACTACATCTTTAGAATATGTAAAGTCTTTTATTCAAGGAAGAAAAGATGATGCTGAAGTAGGTTTTAATTTTGAAGAATCAACTCAATACATTCCTACAGATCTTGAAGGTAACCGAATTACAAAAGTTCCTGTAAGAGGAATGTATAAACTTAGTTTAAAAGAAACTTCTACAGATGCTATGAGATCTATGTGGGATTACATGTACTCTTTAAATGAACAAAAAACATTGATAGAAGATGAGCCTGTAATGAATGCTATTCTTGAAGTTATGGGAGATCCTGAAAATGCTATAAAAGATATGAATGTAGCTAGTGGAAATTTAGGTAAAATTAACTCTCGATTAAATTTAATTACTAAAAATTCTTCTGAAGATAAAAGAATAACTGCATTAAAAACTTTTGTAGATAGGACTTTTTATGCTCAAAAAGTTTCTGAGTTTCAACAAAGATATAGAAAAACTACTAAAGGTGTAAATCTTGTTATGGGTAATGCTGCTAGAGCGTTCTTTGCTTTAAATCCACAATCTTCTTTAAAAAACAGATTTGGAATGCAAATTAATAAAGCTATAGAAGTAGCAGGTGGAAAACATATTGATTTACGTAGTGCAGCCAGGGGAAAGTATAGAGCAAGTATAGCAACATGGAATATGGCTACTGTAGCAAATTATACACAAGGTGCAAAATCTTTAGATGTACAAATTAGTGATGCTATTGACATGATTCCAGGTCGTAATTCAGGAGCTACTTCTAGTTTTGGAGAATCAAGTAGTAGAACTCTTAAAACAGATTTATCTGAAGGTAAACTTTTGTATGCTGACAGAAAACTTATGGAACAAAATTCAGCATTAGAACTAGGTTTTGGTATGTTGTATAAACAAAAAGTAGATCAAATGCAACTTGATGGTACAATTAAACAAATTGATTATGCTGAAGCATGGGAGTTAGATGAAGAAGGTGTAATGAAATTAAAAGATGGTGTAGATCCTGAATGGTCTAATGTACCTATTGAACATACTGTAGGAGAAGGTAATACTTTAGAAAGTTTGTCTAAACAATATGGTATTACTGTTGAAAATTTAATGGCTAAAAATAAAATAAAAACTAATAGAAACTTACAAGCTGGTGAAAATCTTATTATAAGTAAATCTACTAAATTTAATAATTTTAGACTTTTGGTGCAAGATGCAAATAGTAGATTAAATGGTATTACTGACTCAATAGATACTCCTTTAGCAGAAAAATATTTAATGTATAGAACGTTTGGTTTTTCTAGAAGATTTTTAACAGGTATGTTTATAAACAGATTTCAAATGGATCTTTCTGAAAATAATAAATATGGAGATGTATATAATTGGAATACAAATGAATTAACTAGAGGTTATTATATTGATGCTCTTAGTACAATGAAAAAAACATTAACTGATTTTAGTTATATATCAAAATATGCAACTGATAGAGAAAAAGCAGCTTTGAAAAAAACTCTTACTGAAGCAATGTATATTGCACTTTTAAGTATGGCTGTAGCTCTTATATTTGGTTATGCTCCTGATGATCCAGATAGACTTAAAAAAATAAAAAATAGAGAGAAAGAGTGGGGGAAGGGGGGATGGTTAGCTAATCAAATTCTTTATCAGTTAATTATGGTAAGAAAAGAAAACAGACTATGGTTTAGTCCTAGAGATTCTTTTGAAATGGTTAAAGATGTTACAATTTCTACAGGTCCTACTGTTGTAGCATATATGAAAATTACAAATGACTTATTAAGATTAGCAACAGGAAATGAAAAAGCTTATTATAGTCAAGATGTTGGATATTATGATTGGCAAAAAGAAGGAAGTGCTAAACTTTGGAATCATTTAGGATCTACTATAGGTCTTTCAGGTAAAAACTTTTCTCCTTATTGGGCTATTAAGAAAAATGAACAATTTGAAAATTTAAGATAATATGAGATATTGGGAATTAGATATAGCTGCACATTGGCCACATGATAGAATAGCAATTGGTTGGGAATACATTGGGCCTTTAGAAGATGAAAAAATAACGTCTTATAGAGTGTATTTATTAATATTTACAATGACTTTACATCTTCATGATAAGGATTCAACGTCCTAAAAAAAAAGGGAGACAGCTTAAGCCATCTCCCTTGTAGTTATTCATATTGGTTTTATGCAAAGTCAAAGTCAACATCATCTGAATCAACATCTGTTTCTTCATCTGTAACAGGTGAAAAATCTAATTCAAAATCTGGTTCTCCTTTAACAGTGTTGTCTATATCTTCATCACTAACTGTATTGTCAGCAGCTGCTTCTTGAGCCATTTGCTGATCAACAGCTTCTTGGCCTTTAATTAGCTCTGCAGCTTCTTCATCACATACTTCAGCTACTGCAGCTTCATCTTCTTTGATACGT